>Ga0209050_1000241_pt1 | contig 118446 bp, 101 predicted proteins | sample Araplavi_mTSA_r2_FD_184276 | JGI IMG/M metagenome (GOLD analysis project Ga0209050, IMG submission 184276) | Arabidopsis root microbial communities from North Carolina, USA - plate scrape MF_Cvi_mTSA_r2 (SPAdes) (version 2) | ecosystem: Host-associated > Plants > Roots > Endosphere | place...
CAGGTGCAGGTACGGGTAGTTGCCGTCCACCGGCAGCGACGGCGCCAGTTTCACCACACCCACCAGCATCAGCGGCGCCACTTCACCGGCGGCGCGGGCCACGGCGAGGATCATGCCGGTCATCATCGCCGGGCTAGCCATTGGCAGCACAATCTTCCACAGGGTTTCCGCCTTGGTCGCGCCAAGGGCCAGGGAACCTTCACGCACGGTGCGGGGAATCCGCGCCAGGCCTTCCTCGGTGGCCACGATCACCACCGGCACCGCCAGCAGCGCCAGGGTCAGGGAGGCCCAGAGCAGGCCCGGGGTACCGAAGGTCGGCGCCGGCAAGGCTTCCGGGAAGAACAAGCGGTCGAGGGAACCACCCAGCACATAGACGAAGAAGCCCAGGCCGAACACGCCATAGACGATGGCCGGAACGCCCGCCAGGTTGTTCACCGCGATGCGGATCACCCGGGTCAGGGTGTTCTGCTTGGCGTATTCGCGCAGGTACACCGCGGCCAGTACGCCGAACGGGGTCACGATCATCGCCATGATCAGGGTCATCATCACCGTACCGAAGATCGCCGGGAAGATGCCGCCTTCGGTGTTGGCTTCACGCGGGTCGTCGCTGAGGAATTCCCAGACCTTGCTGAAGTAGAAACCCATTTTGGTCAGGGTGCCCATGCCGTTCGGCTGGTAGGCATGCACCACCTTGCCCAGGCTGATTTCCACTTCCTTGCCGTTGGCGTCGCGGGCGGTGAGGCTGTCGCGGTTGAACTGTGCATGCAGGTCGCTGAGGCGGGCCTCGACGTCCTGGTAACGGGCGTTCAGCTCGGCGCGTTCGCTTTCCATGTCGGCCTGGGCGGCGGCATCGAGCTTGCCGTCCAGTTCCAGCTTGCGACCGTGCAGGCGGATACGCTCGAGGCCGGCGTTGATCGCGCCGATATCGGATTTCTCCAGGGTCTTGAGCTGGGCAGCCAGCTTGTTCACCCGCTCGATCCGCGCCTGCAGTTCCGGCCAGGCCGCTTCGCCTTCGGCGATGACCTTGCCATCCTGCTTGACGTTGACCAGGTAGCCGTAGAAGTTGCCCCACTCGCGCCGCTCGATGGCCATCAGCTCCGGCGGCGTGGTCTGGTTGGTCAGCCAGTCGCCGACGATCCAGGTGAAGTCGTTGCCGTTCAGGTCACGGTTGCCGACCTTGATCAGCTCGCGGGTCATGAACTCGGGGCCTTCGTCCGGCACCGGCAGGCCGGCGCTCTTCAGGCGTGCCCGCGGCACTTCTTCTTTCTGTACCACTTCGCCGATGACCAGGTGGTTGGCCTGGCCGGGCACGTCGTAGTGGGCATGCACCAGGTCCGCCGGCCAGAAGTGGCCCAGACCGCGCACGGCAATCACCGCCAGCAGGCCAATGGTCATGATGACCGCAATGGACACCGCGCCACCGCTGATCCAGACGCCTGGGGCGCCGCTCTTGAACCATCCATTCAGGGAGTTCTGTTTCACAGACTTCTACCTTTCTTAAAGCGACGAGTATTTCTTGCGCAGACGCTGACGGATCAGCTCGGCGAGGGTGTTCATGACGAAGGTGAACAGCAGCAGCACCAGCGCCGAGAGGAACAGCACGCGGTAGTGGCTGCCGCCGACTTCCGACTCCGGCATTTCCACCGCGACGTTGGCCGCCAGGGTGCGCAGGCCTTCGAACAGGTTCATTTCCATGACCGGGGTGTTACCGGTGGCCATCAGCACGATCATGGTTTCGCCGACCGCGCGGCCCATGCCGATCATCAGCGCCGAGAAGATGCCCGGGCTGGCGGTGAGGATCACCACGCGGGTCATGGTCTGCCACGGGGTCGCGCCCAGGGCCAGTGAGCCCAGGGTCAGGCCGCGCGGCACGCTGAACACAGCGTCTTCAGCGATCGAGTAAATGTTCGGGATCACTGCGAAACCCATGGCCAGGCCGACCACCAGGGCGTTGCGCTGGTCATAGGTGATGCCCAGGTCGTGGGAGATCCACATGCGCATGTCGCCGCCGAAGAACCAGTTCTCCATGAACGGGCTCATGTACAGCGAGAACCAGCCCACCAGGATGATCACCGGGATCAGGATCGCGCTTTCCCAGCCGTCCGGCACCTTGAGACGCACCGATTCAGGCAAGCGGCTGAAGACGAAACCGGCCACCAGGATGCCAATCGGCAGCAGCATCAACAGGCTGAAGATGCCCGGCAGATGGCCTTCGACATAAGGCGCCAGGAACAGGCCGGCGAAGAAGCCGAGGATCACCGTCGGCATCGCTTCCATCAGCTCGATCACCGGCTTGACCTTGCGGCGCATGCCCGGGGCCATGAAGTAAGCGGTGTAGATCGCCGCGGCGACCGCCAGCGGCGCCGCCAGCAGCATCGCGTAGAACGCTGCCTTCAAAGTACCGAAGGTCAGGGGCGAGAGGCTCAGCTTGGGTTCGAAGTCGGTGTTGGCCGCGGTCGATTGCCAGACGTATTTAGGCTCGTCGTAGTTCTCGTACCAGACCTTGCTCCATAGCGCGCTCCAGGACACTTCCGGATGCGGGTTGTCGAGCACCAGCGGTTGCAGCTTGCCGCCGGCTTCGACGATCACCCGGTTGGCCCGTGGCGACAGGCCGAACAGGCCTTCGCCCTCGACCACCTGGTCCACCAGCAGGGTGCGGTGCGCGGTGCTGTGGAACACGCCGAGCTTGCCCGAGGCGTCCAGCGCGACGAAGCCTTTGCGGCGCTCTTCGGCGGTGATTTCGATGATCGGCGTGGTGCCCATCTGGAAGGTGCGGATCTGCTTCAGGCGCAGTTCGCCGTCCGTATCGCGGGCCATGAACCACTGGGCCAGGCCGCCCTTGGAGGTACCGATGATCAGCGAGATGCCGCCCACCAGCTGGGTGCTGGCGGTCACTTCGGCGTTGGCATCCTCCAGCAGCTTGTAGCGACCGTTGAGGCTCTTGTCGCGCAGGCTGAACACATCGGCCTGGGCACGCCCGTTGATCACGTACAACCACTGCTGGCGCGGGTCGATGTACATGGCCTTGACCGGTTCGGTCATCTGCGGCAGCTCGATGCGGTTTTGCTCGCTGGTGACCTCGCCGGTCATCATGTTTTCTTCGCGGGTCAACTTCAGCACGTGCAGTTGCGCGCCGCTGGAACCGGCCAGCACCAGCGCCGAATCGCTGGCGTTGAGGTTGACGTGCTCCAGGGCCTCGCCCTGCTCGTTCAGCGCAATCGGGGTTTCGCCGTAGGGGTATTCGATGGCCGGCGAGATGGTTTTCTTGCCGTCCGGATAGCTGACCTTATAGGTGTGGCGGAACACCAGCGCCTGGCCGTTGGACAGGCCAACCACTACCAGCGGGCTGCCCGGCTGGTCCTTGCCGATGGCGGTCACGGTGGCGCCGGCCGGAATCGGCAGGTCGACGCGGCGCAGCTCGGCACCGTTGTCGATGTCGAAGAACAGCGCCTGGCCCTTGTCGGAAACCCGCATGCCGACCTGGTTCTGCTCTTCCAGGGAGAACATCAGCGGCTTGCCGGCGTCCTGCATCCAGGCCGGGGTCAGCGGGTCCTTGGCGGTCAGGTCGGCGCCCTGGAACAGGGGCAGCACGACATAGGCGAGGAAGAAGAAGATCAAGGTGATCGCGGCCAGCACGGCCAGACCGCCAACGAGGACGTACCAACGGGTCAGGCGATCTTTCAGCGCGCGGATGCGGCGCTTGCGTTGCAGCTCAGGCGTATTGAAGTCAATGCGCTTGGGGGGAGAAGTCGGAGTCATGGTGGAGTTGGCCAGATCATTCATGCGCACACCCTAGCGATCCTGTATGACAGAAAGATGACAATGCAGTGACGCAACAAATCCGCCGCGTAGCAGAGCTGGCAGCGGATCGAAAATGGGGGGGTGTAGGAGCGAGCCCGCTCGCTCCTACAAGGTCCGGGACTGGCCCGGACCTAGGGTGTTACTTCTTTACGACAGCAGCGCCTTCCTGCAGGCCCAGGTCAGCCAGTGCCTTGGCGGCGACTTTGGCTGGCAGTGGGATGTAACCGTCTTTCACCACGACTTCCTGGCCCTGTTTCGACAGAACCAGTTTCACGAACTCGGCTTCCAGCGGGGCCAGAGGCTTGTTCGGGGCCTTGTTGATGTACACGTACAGGAAGCGGGACAGCGGGTACTTGCCGTTCAGGGCGTTTTCTTCGGTGTCTTCGATGAAGTCGCTGCTGCCTTTCTTGGCCAGGGCCACGGTCTTCACGCTAGCGGTCTTGTAACCGATGCCCGAGTAGCCGATGCCGTTCAGCGAGGAGCTGATGGACTGGACCACCGAAGCCGAACCTGGCTGTTCGTTGACGTTAGGCTTGTAGTCGCCTTTGCACAGGGCTTCTTCCTTGAAGTAGCCATAGGTGCCGGATACCGAGTTACGACCGAACAGCTGGACCGGCTTGTTGGCCAGGTCGCCGGTCACGCCCAGGTCGCCCCAGGTCTTGACGTCGGCCTTGGCGCCGCACAGGCGGGTCGAGGAGAAGATCGCGTCAACCTGTTCCATGGTCAGGTGCTGGATCGGGTTGTCCTTGTGCACGAACACCGCCAGGGCGTCCACGGCAACCGGGATGGCAGTTGGCTTGTAGCCGTACTTCTGTTCGAAGGCCGCCAGTTCGGTGTCCTTCATCTTGCGGCTCATCGGGCCCAGGTTGGAGGTGCCTTCGGTCAGCGCAGGTGGCGCGGTGGCGGAGCCAGCGGCCTGAATCTGGATGTTTACGTTCGGGTATTCTTTTTTGTAGTGCTCAGCCCACAGGGTCATGAGGTTGGCCAGGGTATCGGAGCCGACGCTGGACAGGTTGCCCGACACACCAGTGGTCTTGGTGTAGCTCGGGATAGCAGGGTCAACAGCGGCAACCGCGTGGGCAGTCGCAACGCCAGCAGCGACAAAAGTCATTGCCGCCATCAAACGCTTCAGTTTCATGCCTTACTCCTAGCAGATAGGGTGTGTTAAGTCGGGCCAAGTATCTGTAGGCCGTGTGAACACTCTATGGCTGAAATATGACAATTAGATGAAAGGCCAGCATTCGCGATGGAAGGCTGGCCTTTCTTTATAAGGGTGCGATTGGCGTTTTGTAGCCGCTGCCGAAGATTGCGATCGACCCCAAGGGTCGCGGCGATCTTCAGCGCGCATAAGGGCCTGCGGCCCTATCGCAGCCTGCGGCAGCGGCTACAGGGCATGATGTGGATGGCCCGGATCAGCGATCCTTTTTCCACAGGTACAGGCCGACCAGGATCCCGATGCTGCAAATAATTGCAACATAATAGGCCGGGCCCATCGGGCTCTCCTTGAGCAGCGCGGTCACCACCATCGGCGTCAGGCCACCGAAGATCGCGTAGGCCAGGTTGTAGGAGAACGACAGGCCGCTGAAGCGCACCACCGCCGGGAACGCCTTGACCATCACATAAGGCACCGCGCCGATGGTGCCCACCAGCAGGCCGGTCAGCGCGTACAGCGGGAACAGCCAGTCCGGGTGATCCAGAAGGCTGTGGTAGAAGGTCCAGGAAGTCGCCAGCAGCAGCGCGCTGCCGAACACGAACACCCGGCCGGCGCCAAAACGGTCGGCCAGCGCGCCGGACGCCACGCATCCCAGGCTGAGGAACACGATCGCCAGGCTGTTGGCCTGCAACGCGGTGGTCGGGGTGAAGTGATAGACCGTCTGCAACACGGTCGGAGTCATCAGGATCACCACGATGATCCCGGCGGACAGCAGCCAGGTCAGTAGCATCGAGAGAATGATCGCGCTGCGATGGTCGCGCAGCACTGCGCGCAGCGGCACTTCTTCGGCCAGGGCCTTGCGCAACTGCAGCTCGGCGAACACCGGGGTTTCGTGCAGCCAGCGGCGCAGGTACACCGAGAACAGACCGAACACGCCGCCCAGCAGGAAAGGAATCCGCCAGGCGTAATCGGCGACTTCGCCCGGGGTATAGATGCTGTTGATCGCGGTGGCCACCAGCGAGCCCAGGAGGATGCCGGCGGTCAGGCCCGAGGTCAGGGTGCCGCAGGCGTAGCCGATATGCCGCTGCGGTACATGCTCGGAAACGAACACCCAGGCGCCCGGCACTTCGCCGCCGATGGCCGCGCCCTGGATCACCCGCATCAGCAGCAACAGGATCGGCGCCCACATGCCGATCTGCGCGTAGGTCGGCAGCAGGCCCATGATCAGGGTCGGCACCGCCATCATGAAAATACTCAGGGTGAACATCTTCTTGCGCCCTAGCAGGTCGCCGAAGTGCGCCATGACGATCCCGCCCAGGGGCCGGGCCAGGTAGCCGGCGGCGAAGATGCCGAAGGTCTGCATCAGGCGCAGCCACTCGGGCATGTCCGCCGGGAAGAACAGCTTGCCGACCACCGTGGCGAAGAACACGAAAATGATGAAATCGTAGAACTCCAGCGCACCGCCCAAAGCGGACAGCGACAGGGTCTTGTAGTCATTGCGGGTCAACGGACGAGCCGGTTGCGCGGGCTGCGCGACGCTCGAAGGCACAGTGGTCATGGCAAGGGCTTCTCTTATAGTCGGTTCTGGAAGCCGCAACAGCGCTGGTTGTGGCCTGGCAGGTTCGGCACGATAGCAAATTGTTCGAAAAAGCACATAGATGTGCACAATTGACAGTCAAAATCAGAACCGGATGGTCGTCGCGGAGCCTGTCGATCGATATACTCGCAGGCATTGGAGCAAAGCCGCCCCGGCAAGGGTTGCTGTGCGAAAACGCCGCTGGGCGCCCCAGGCGCCGACTGGGCCAGCCGGTTTCGCAGAGTTTCCCTTTAGTACGCCTTACGAAGAACGTGACGAACGTAGTATGTTCGGGCTGAATCGTTTTTCCTCAAGACGGCTATTCACCTGAAGTACCAATGAAGAGTCACGGGTCAGAGGCACCCCCGGCATGATAGAGCTCGAACAAGAAGATCCGATCCCGCAAGGCGACCTGGCCCTGCAAATCACCGCGCTTCCCCGCGAAACCAACGGCTTTGGCGATATTTTCGGCGGCTGGCTGGTGGCCCAGATGGATTTGGCGGGCACCGCCATGGCCAGTCGCGTGGCCGGCGGACGTGTCGCCACCGTCGCCATCGACCGCATGGCATTCCTGGTGCCGGTGGCGGTCGGCGCGCAGCTTTCCTTTTATACCCAGACCCTGGAAATCGGTCGCAGCTCGATCCAGATGATGGTCGAGGTCTGGAGCGACGATCCGTTGTCCAGCGAATGGCGCAAGGTCACCGAGGCAGTGTTCGTGTTCGTTGCCATCGACGGCAGCGGCCGCACCCGCTCGGTTCCGCCCAGAGCCCGCTGAATTCGGCGAGGGTTAAACCCGGCGGCCGTTACGTGGTCCATAGCAGCCCTGCTTTTGAACGAGAACCGCACCATGCCTACCCCTCACGTTGAAACGGTGAAACTGGATGAACTGAACTGCTGGCGCATCCGCCACGGTCAGGCCGAACTGCTGGTGGCCCAGCAAGGCGCGCACATCCTCAGCTATCAATTGGCCGGGCAACCGCCGCTGATCTGGCTCAACGACGAGGCGGTGTTCAAGACCGGCAAAAGCATTCGCGCCGGCGTTCCGGTGTGCTGGCCGTGGTTCGGCAATTTCGCGCGTAACCCGCAAAGCGTCCAGGCCATGCGCCAGAGCAACGAGCCGGCCGGGGCCCATGGCCTGGTCCGCGCCACCGACTGGGAACTGCTGGGCATCCAGAGCGAAGGCGAAAGCCTGCTGGTGGAACTGCAACTGCCGATCCCCGAGGGTGGGCTGCCAGGCTGGCCACATCAGGTCGAGCTGAAGCTGAGCATCCGTCTCGACGACCAACTGCACATCAACCTCACCAGCCACAACCTGGGCGACCACAGCGTCACCATCAGCCAGGCGCTGCACAGCTACTTCGCGGTCAGCGATGTGCGCAAGGTGCATGTCGAAGGGCTGGATGGCCTGAACTACATCGAGACCCTGGATGACTGGAAGACCCGGCAGCAGTCCGGCGACCTGCATTTCACCGGCGAGACCGACCGCATCTACCTCGACCCACCACCACAGCTGAGCATCGTCGACCCGGCCTGGGAGCGACGCATCCAGCTGACCAGCAACGGCTCGCGCTCGGCGGTGATCTGGAACCCGTGGATCGCCCGCGCCGAACAGTTCAGCGACATGGCCAACGATGGCTGGCAACGCATGCTGTGCATCGAGACCGCCAACGTGATGGATGACGTGGTGACCCTGGCGCCGGGCGCCAGTCATACCTTAGGGGTGAGCGTCAGCGCCGCCGCGCTCTGACACCATCTTAGTAGGAGCCGGCTTGCTGGCGATGAGGCCCTCAAGACCGCCATCGCCGGCAAGCCGGCTCCTACGGTTCAGAGATCCGACTCCTGCACCACCCGCACTTTCTGTGCATCCAGCGCATAGGCCGCGTCGGCCAGGTCGTTGCTGACCGTCTCGATCTTCAGATGGCCGGTCACCCACAGCGGCGTGTAGATATCGTCCAGCTTCACGCCCTTGGGGAAACGCACCAGCACCAGCTGATTGGGCGGCGGTGGCGGCACATGGATGCAGGCGCCCGGGTAAGGCACGAGGAAAAACAGCGTGCTGCGCCCCTTGGCGTCGGACTCCAGCGGCACCGGATAACCCCCGATGCGGATGTCCTTGCCGTTCATGGCCGGCACGGTCTTGGTCGAATACATCACCGCCGGCAACCCCTTGCTCTGCTTCAGGCCGCCTTTTTCGGTAAAGGTGCCATTGGCTTCGGGGGAGTTGTGATCGATTTCCGGCATTTGCTCGAGAGCTTTCTGGTCCGACTTGGGCATCAGTTCGAGCCAGTCGGTTTCCGGCAGTTCGCCGGCATGGGCCAGGCCTGAGCCCAGCAGAACAAGAGTCAACAAAAGACGGCGCATGGAGGAGCTCGGCAAGAAAGGGACAAGACAACGCCGGGCATTCTAGCCCTCTCTACCTGCGCAGCAGAGAGGGCTTTGTCGCTAAATCAGTTCTTTTTGACCAGGCCGTAGATCACCAGCAGCACGACCGCGCCAACCAGCGCGCCGATGAAGCCCGCGCCCTGGCCCGCCTGGTAGATGCCCAGGGCCTGGCCGCCGTAGGTGGCTGCCAGCGAACCGCCGATACCGAGCAGGATGGTCATGATCCAGCCCATGCTGTCATCGCCCGGTTTCAGGAAGCGAGCCAGCAGGCCAACGATCAAGCCGATAAAGATGGTTCCAATAATTCCCATGGCATTTCCCTCTGTATGAGTTAGGTATGCCAAAGCCTAGTTAGCGCATTGGCATCCTGCCATCAGAGAACGGCGGCCCCGATTGGTTCCACCGCAGCCCCAGGAAGTTATTCGGCGATCAGCGCTTCGACCTTGAGGATCTGCGCCTCGAGGGTCGCCTTGTCCTTGCAGCGCAGGTTGGCGTGACCAACCTTGCGCCCGACCTTGAAGGCCTTGCCGTAGTGATGCAGGTGGCAATCGTCGATCGCAATGACCTTCTCCACCGCCGGCACTTCGCCGATGAAGTTGATCATCGCGCTCTCGCCGACCTTGGCGGTCGAACCCAGCGGCAGGCCGGCGACGGCCCGCAGGTGGTTTTCGAACTGGCTGCACTCGGCGCCTTCGGTGGTCCAGTGCCCGGAGTTGTGCACCCGTGGCGCGATCTCGTTGGCCTTGAGGCCACCGTCGACTTCAAAGAACTCGAACGCCATCACACCGACATAGTCCAGCTGCTTGAGCACCCGGCTGGAGTAGTCTTCGGCCAGGGCCTGCAGTGGGTGATCGCTGCTGGCCACGGACAGCTTGAGGATGCCGCTGTGGTGGGTGTTGTGCACCAGCGGGTAGAAGCGGGTTTCGCCATCGCGGGCGCGCACGGCGATCAGCGAGACTTCGCCGGTGAACGGCACGAAGCCCTCCAGCAGGCAGGCCACGCTGCCCAGCTCGGCGAAGGTGCCGGCCACGTCTTCAGGGCTGCGCAGGACTTTCTGGCCCTTGCCGTCGTAACCCAGGGTGCGGGTTTTCAGCACGGCCGGCAGGCCGATGCTGGCCACGGCGGCCTCCAGGTCGGCTTGCGACTGGATGTCGGCGAACGCCGGGGTGGGAATCCCCAGGTCCTTGAACATGCTCTTCTCGAACCAGCGATCGCGGGCGATGCGCAGGGCTTCGGCGCTCGGGTAGACCGGGACGAACTGCGACAGGAAGGCCACGGTTTCCGCCGGCACGCTTTCGAACTCGAAGGTCACCAGGTCCACTTCGTCAGCCAGCTGGCGCAGGTGATCCTGATCGCCGTAATCGGCTCGCAGGTGTTCGCCCAGGGCAGCGGCACAGGCATCTGGCGCCGGGTCGAGGAAAGCGAAGTTCATCCCCAGCGGAGTGCCCGCCAGAGCCAACATGCGACCCAGCTGGCCGCCACCGATTACACCGATCTTCATCGTCAAAAACCTCAGGCGACGCGTGGGTCTGGATTGTCCAGGACGCTGTCTGTCTGCTCAGCGCGGAATTTTTTCAGCACGGTATGAAATTGCGGATGCTTGGCGCCGAGGATGCTCGCCGACAGCAGCGCGGCGTTGATCGCGCCGGCCTTGCCGATGGCCAGGGTGGCGACCGGAATGCCCGCGGGCATCTGCACGATGGAGAGCAGCGAGTCCACGCCCGAGAGCATCGACGACTGCACCGGAACGCCCAGCACCGGCAGATGGGTCTTGGCCGCGCACATGCCTGGCAGATGGGCCGCGCCACCGGCACCGGCGATGATCACCTCGATGCCACGCGACTCGGCCTCTTCGGCGTACTGGAACAGCAGGTCCGGGGTGCGGTGGGCAGAGACCACTTTCACCTCGTAAGGGATGCCGAGCTTTTCCAGCATATCGGCGGTGTGGCTAAGGGTGGACCAATCGGACTTGGAGCCCATGATCACGCCAACCAGTGCACTCATCGTCGTGCCTCTTCTCTCTGGGCGCCCGCAGGCGCGTCAAAAAACAACAAGCCACGCAGGAAACCGGCGTGGCTTGTTGTACGAATTATGGCCGGGTGAACCGACCGAAGGCCGGGCAGTATACCGAAAATGGTGCGTTAAACGCACTTTCGCCGACCATCTGTCATTTGCGGTGAAACGGCGGTTTTATTGACTCGCAGGTCAGCAGAACAGCAACACAAATCCCCTGTGGGAGCGAGCCTGCTCGCGATGGCGGTATGTCGGTCAACATCTGCATTGACTGATACACCGCCATCGCGAGCAGGCTCGCTCCCACAGGTAGGTTGTCGTGATCAGGAGCTGACCACACCCTGCGCCACACCACCCTCAAGCTTGCGCCACAACAACCGCACATTGGCCTTGCGCACCAGGGCGCAGCGGTACAGGCGGATCTCCAACGGCACGTGCCATTGCGGGCCGCCGCAGATCACCAGCTCTCCCCGGGCCAGTTCGGCGCGTACGCTCAGGTGCGGCACCCAGGCGATGCCCAAGCCTTCCAGGGCCATGCTTTTCAGGCTGTCGGCCATGGCCGTCTCGTAGACCGTGGTAAAACGCAGGGCTCGCTGGCGCAGCAACTGGTTGACCGAACGCCCGAGGAACGCCCCGGCACTGTAGGCCAGCAACGGCACGCTGGCCTCACCTTCAAGGTCGAACAGCGGGTTGCCGTTGGCATCGGCGGCGCACACCGGGAGCATCTCGGTCTGACCCAGATGCAGCGACGGGAAGATCTCCGGGTCCATCTGCATGGCCGAATCCGGATCGTAGAAGGCCAGCATCAGGTCGCAGCCCCCCTCACGCAGGGCGTGGACGGCGTCGCCCACGTTGGTCGCCACCAGCCGCGTGGCAATGTTCATCCCCTCGTTGCGCAATTGCGCGATCCAGCGCGGGAAAAATCCCAGCGCCAGGGAGTGGGCGGCGGCCACTTGAATGACTTCGCCCTGTCCGCCTTCCAGATGATGCAAATGGCGCAGCACTTCACCCAGTTGCTCGACCACCGTGCGCGCCGTCACCAGGAACAACTGCCCCGCCGCCGTCAGCTCGACGGGCGTACGCGAACGGTTGACCAGGGTCAGTCCCAGCGCCGCCTCCAGGCTACGGATTCGCCGACTGAACGCCGGCTGCGTCACGAAGCGCCGCTCGGCCGCCTGGGAAAAACTACGGGTAGCGGCCAGGGCACTGAAGTCCTCAAGCCATTTGCTTTCAAGATTCATCCCACCACCCTCCCTTAAACGCACCAAAACAGGTCACACGTTCGCCGCACCGCCGGCGTCACACCGGCATTATGCCGAATATGCATAGCCCAGTGTTTAACAGCATTGGCCCTAATTTTTCCCAGAGCCTAGGATTCGCAGCGTTCCGGCTCAGACCGGGTCCTTATCGAGATGATTTCTATCATGTCCTCCGCTGCATCATTCCGCACAGAAAAAGACCTGCTTGGCGTACTCGAAGTACCGGCGCAAGCGTATTACGGCATCCAGACCCTGCGAGCGGTAAACAACTTCCGTCTCTCCGGTGTCCCGATCTCGCATTACCCCAAGCTGGTGGTCGGCCTGGCCATGGTCAAACAGGCCGCCGCTGACGCCAACCGTGAACTGGGCCAGCTCAGCGAAGCCAAGCACGCAGCCATCAGTGAAGCCTGTGCACGATTGATCCGCGGCGATTTCCACGAAGAATTCGTGGTGGACATGATTCAGGGCGGCGCCGGCACGTCGACCAACATGAATGCCAACGAAGTCATCGCCAACATCGCGCTGGAGGCCATGGGCCACCAGAAAGGCGAGTACCAATACCTGCACCCCAACAACGACGTGAACATGGCGCAGTCCACCAACGACGCCTACCCGACTGCGATCCGCCTGGGTCTGCTGCTGGGCCACGACGCCTTGCTGGCCAGCCTCGACAGCCTGATCCAGGCGTTCGCGGCCAAGGGTGAAGAATTCAGCCATGTCCTGAAAATGGGCCGCACCCAGCTGCAAGACGCTGTGCCGATGACCCTCGGCCAGGAATTCCGCGCCTTCGCCACCACCCTGAGCGAAGACCTGGCACGCCTGAAAACCCTGGCGCCTGAGTTGCTCACCGAAGTGAACCTGGGCGGCACCGCCATCGGCACCGGCATCAACGCCGACCCGCGCTACCAGGCCCTGGCCGTGCAGCGCCTGGCAACCATCAGCGGCCAACCGCTGGTCCCGGCCGCCGACCTGATCGAAGCCACCTCCGACATGGGCGCCTTCGTGCTGTTCTCCGGCATGCTCAAGCGCACCGCGGTCAAGCTGTCGAAGATCTGCAACGACCTGCGCCTGCTGTCCAGCGGCCCACGCACCGGGATCAACGAAATCAACCTGCCAGCGCGTCAGCCAGGCAGCTCGATCATGCCCGGCAAAGTCAACCCGGTGATCCCGGAAGCGGTCAACCAGGTGGCGTTCCAGATCATCGGCAACGACCTGGCCCTGACCATCGCGGCCGAAGGCGGCCAGCTGCAACTGAACGTGATGGAGCCGCTGATCGCCTTCAAGATCTTCGACTCGATCCGCCTGCTGCAACGCGCCATGGACATGCTGCGCGAGCACTGCATCACCGGCATCACCGCCAACGAGCAGCGCTGCCGCGAACTGGTCGAGCACTCGATCGGCCTGGTCACCGCGCTGAACCCGTACATCGGCTATGAAAACGCCACCCGTATCGCCCGCATCGCCCTGGAAAGCGGCCGCGGCGTACTGGAACTGGTGCGCGAAGAAGGCTTGCTCGACGACGCCATGCTCGCCGACATCCTGCGCCCGGAAAACATGATTGCCCCGCGTCTGGTCCCGCTCAAAGCCTGACCAACGCCCGCCCTGGCCACAGGGCACCGCTCACCAGGTCGAGGGACTAGACACCTCTCACCTTTTGAGGGCTTGGAGTTCTTCTCCAGGCCCTTTTTTTTGCCTGCTGGAAATGGCCTGCCATTCTCCCATCGACGCTCTTCGTCCTTGAAATCGCCACGCCCGCTTCGTCGGAGTGCCGCCCAAGCCGATCGCAGCCTGCGGCAGCGGCTACACCAACGAACTTCATCAACATTAAGATCGCCGCATCCCTCCGGCCGAGCATAGCCCGCGACACCATCGATCCTGGATCGACATTGGCCCCGTAGCCGCTGCCGAGCCTGCGAGGCTGCGATCGGCCCCGCTGGGGCCGCAAAACCTGACAGCACAACCTGCCTGACAAACCACTCGCTTTAAACAAGCACACTCCCCCAGCGCGGAGGATAATCGGCCTCCCGCCCAATCAGACCCCGAGGCACCGCCGTCGATGGACCCGACGCAAATCCAGGCGATACAGCAACTGCGCAGCTTGATTCCCATAAGCCTGCGCCATGCCCAGGCCTTGCTCGAACGCTGCGCAGGCAACCCCCAGCAGGCCGCCGAGCACTACAAGAACGAGCTGCTGCAAGTGCTGGCGAGCAAGTCCGGGCTGCCTCTGGAAGCCCGGGAGCCGCTGCACAACGCCGGCTATGACCTGGGCCGCGCCTTGAGCGCGATTGAAGAAGCGCGCTTCACCCTGACCCAGCGCATCCTGCGCAAACATCATCGAGACAAGGGCCGGGCCCTGGACCTGATCGCCCAGGCCATAGAAGTCGCCGAGCAACTCCAACGACAGTACTGGCTGGCCTTCGAACAGCTGGAACGACTGGCACCGGCGCCGCGCTGCTTCATGGTGCTCCACGAGTGGCTGGCCTTTGAGGGCTGGGAAGGCTTCGACAGCGCCCTGCACTTTCACCTGCCCCAGGCCATCACCCAATTCCGACACCTGCAACTGGACGCCCTGGCGGACACCCTGGAACAGGCCGACCAGCGACAGAAACACCTGAGGGTGAGCCATTCCGGGAGCGACAGCCCGAGCGCGCTGGCGGTGCGGGTCAATCAGGATCCGCTCTTCAACGGCTACCAGGACGCCTACAACCGCTACCGGCCGCAGCTCGACGAGCGCCTGTTCGAGTGGGTGGAACAGCATGTACCGCAGTTTCCAGCCTGAGCGGCGAGCGGCCGGGCTTTGCCCAAACCGCGAGATTGCCGCCCTCATCCGAACAGGGACATCGGATTCAGCCCCAACTGCTGCCTCTCCAGTCCGCTACGTAATAGCTATGTAACTGTTACGTAATCGCTACGTAATCGATGCCAGACACAGGCTGTATGAACGGTATGTAACCGCTGCGTAGCCGCTGCCGAGCTTGCGAGGCTGCGATCGGTACCGCAGGGACCGTAATACAGGCGCTGCAGTACATCGGCCGAATCGCACTGGCAGGTTTTGCAACCGCTTCGCAGACTCGCGACAGCCGCAAAGCGGCGCTTCACCAGCCCCGCCGCGTCATCGTTGACGCCCATCCCAGCCCATCGGCCGCGCCTGCGCAAAGCGCGCCAATGCGCTCCCACAAGAACCGATTCAGCCCCTTTCCCCGCCTGCCGTTCCTCGGCTCGACACGCAACATGCAGACGGCGGGCGCGCGCACCGGTATAGTGCGCCCCCTCTTCACGTGGGTAGCCGTCGGTAACGAGGCTCAACCTCACGGGGAACCCGAACTAATAACAACCCGCGAATTGGAACCGGGACGAACACTCGCCCCACCTGTCGTGCTGCCTGCGCGACGGTGTGTAACGCGATGTTTCGGACCATCCAGCTTCTGCCTTTACAAAAAACAGCGAGGAATACTCCATGCTCGAAGTCATCAACGACTTCCTCTCAGGGAAAGTACTGATCGTGCTCATTGTCGGGCTCGGTAGCTACTTCACGATCCGCTCGCGTTTCGTTCAATTGCGCCACTTCTTCCACATGTTCGCGGTGTTCCGCGACAGCCTCAAAGGCAGCGCCGGACAACTCAGCTCGTTCCAGGCCCTGATGCTCAGCCTTGCCGGCCGCGTCGGTGCAGGCAACATCGCCGGGGTCGGCATCGCCGTGACCCTCGGCGGTCCGGGTGCGGTGTTCTGGATGTGGGTGACCGCACTGGTCGGCATGTCCAGCAGCTTCTTCGAATGCACCCTGGCCCAGGTCTACAAGCGCGCCGATGGCGACGGCCTGTACCGTGGCGGCCCGGCTTACTACATCCAGCACGGCCTCAAGCTCAAAGGCATGGCGGTGGTGTTCTCGATCCTGCTGCTGGTCACCTACGGCTTCGCCTTCATCGGCCTGCAGTCCTACACCGTGACTCACTCGCTGCAGAACGCCTTTGCCTTCGACCCACGCCACACCGGTGTCGTCCTGGCGGTGCTGCTGGCCATCACCTTCATCGGCGGCATCAAGCGCATCGCCTCGGTGTCCGACCTGCTGGTACCGATCAAGACCCTGGCCTATATCGGCGTGACCCTGTACGTGATCGGCACCCAGATCGAACACGTGCCAGCCATGCTGGAAACCATCTTCAAGAGCGCCTTCGGCCTCGACCCTGCCTTCGGCGGCCTGCTCGGCAGCGCCATCGTCATGGGCGTGAAGCGTGGCGTGTTCGCCAACGAAGCGGGCCTGGGCAGTGCGCCGAACGTCGCCGCCGTGGCCGCCGTGAAGCACCCCGGCGCCCAAGGTGTGGTCCAGGCCTTCAGCGTGTTCCTCGATACCTTCGTGATCTGCACCTGCACCGCGTTGCTGATCCTGCTGTCGGGCTTCTACACCCCGGGCTTCGAAGGTGACGGCATCGTCCTGACCCAGAACTCGCTGGCCGCCGTGGTCGGTGACTGGGGCCGCATGTTCGTCAGCGTCGCGCTGTCGCTGTTCGTCTTCACCTGCATCCTCTACAACTACTATCTGGGCGAGAACAGCCTGCAGTTCCTCACCCGCAACCGCGCTGCGCTGATGACTTTCCGCGGCCTGGTGCTGGCGCTGGTGGTCTGGGGTTCGATGCAGGACCTTTCGACCGTGTTCGCCTTCGCCGACATCACCATGACCTGCCTGGCCTTCGTCAACCTGGTGGCCCTGGCCATGCTGTTCAAGGTCGGCCTGCGCGTAATGCGCGACTACGACGCGCAGCGCCGCGCCGGCGTCGACCAGCCTGTGTTCGACTCCAGCAAATTTCCCGATCTGGACCTGGACCTGAAGGCCTGGCCGACCAGCCCGTCGGTTGCTGTCAAGGCTGACGCTCAGCCGCAAGGCATTCCCGCAGCGCAACGCTGATCGGGTAAAAACCGGGCGCATGTCTTGCGCCCGACGTGACACTCCCTGCGGTCGGCGTCATGCTCGACCGCACGCTGTCATCGTTCCGGAGACTCCCCAATGAATGCCAACACCTATCCTGCCGCGCAGAACGTCATGGTGCTCTACACCGGCGGCACCATCGGCATGCAGGCCAGCGCCCATGGCCTGGCCCCGGCCTCGGGTTTCGAGGCGCGGATGCGCGACTACCTGCACAGCCAGCCCGAGCTGGTGGTGCCCAACTGGCGCTTTCGCGAGATGGCGCCGCTGATCGACAGCGCCAACATGACCCCCGCCTACTGGCAGCGCCTGCGCGAAGCCGTGGTCGATGCGGTCGACGAAGGCTGCGACAGCGTGCTGATCCTGCACGGCACCGACACCCTGGCCTACAGCGCCGCGGCCATGAGCTTCCAACTGCTGGGCCTGCACGCCCGCGTGGTGTTCACCGGCTCGATGCTGCCGGCCGGCGTGACCGACAGCGATGCCTGGGAAAACCTCGGCGGCGCGCTGGTCGCCCTCGGCCAGGGCCTGGCCCCGGGCGTGCACCTGTACTTTCACGGCGAACTGCTGGCGCCGACCCGTTGCGCGAAGATCCGCAGCTTCGGCCGCCATCCGTTCGCGGCCTTGCAGCGCCAGGGCGGCGCAGCCAAGGCGACGTCGATTCCACCGCAGCTGGATTACCGCCAGGGCAAGCAACTGGCCAGGGTCGGCGTATTGCCGCTGGTGCCCGGTATCGCCGCCGAACAGCTCGATGCCCTGCTGGGCAGCGGCATCCAGGCGCTGGTGCTGGAGTGCTTCGGCAGCGGCACCGGGCCGAGCGACAACCCGCAGTTCCTGGCCAGTCTGCAACGCGCCCGGGAACAGGGCATCGTGGTCGTGGCCATCACCCAATGCCATGAAGGCGGCGTGGAGCTGGACATCTACGAAGCCGGCAGCCGCCTGCGCGGCGTCGGCGTGCTGTCCGGCGGCGGCATGACCCGCGAAGCGGCGTTCGGCAAGCTCAACGCCCTGCTCGGCGCCGGCCTGGACACCGCCGAAGTGCGGCGCCTGGTGGAGCTGGACCTGTGCGGTGAGCTGAGCTGAGCTGAGCTGAGCTGAGCTGAGCTGAGCTGACAACGCATCATCGTTCACCCTCCTCGCGAGCAAGCTCGCTCCTACAAAAGCTCCACAGTCCCTTGTAGGAGCGAGCTTGCTCGCGATAGCCGCAACGCGGCGATCCAGTAACCGCCCCACGCCATCGTTGGAATTTGTCGCAGGCGCGGCATACAAATTGCTCCGTTTTCAGCATCCCCCGGGCTGGAAACGGACATGCTGCATTCCCACCTCACCACCCTCAACGCCGTCTCGCTGGTGCTCAATACCTTCAAGGACCAGGGCCAGGACAGCGAAGCACTGCTGGCTGGCAGCGGCATCAACGCCGCCGACCTGAGCCGCGCCGATACCCGCATCACCACCAACCAGGAAATGCTGGTGTGCGCCAACGCCGTGGCCCTGCAACGGGATATCGGCCTGGAGCTGGGCCGGCGCATGCACGTTTCCAGCTACGGCATGCTCGGTTATGCCCTGCTCACCAGTGCCACCTTAGGTGACGCTTTGCGCCTGGCGCTGCGTTATCCGGCGCTGTTGGGAACACTTTTCGAGCTGAGCCTGGAGGCGGACGGCGAGCTGATCTGGCTGACCGCCGCGGACTACCGCGAGAACCCGGCGCTGGCGACCTTCAATATCGAGTTCTGCCTGGTGTCGATGAAGGTCATCTGCGACGACCTGCTGGGCCATCCGTTGCCCTTGCGCGGCGCCCGCTTCGACTACCCCGCGCCCGATTACCAGAGCCGCTACGCCGAGCGCTTCGACTGCCCGCTGCAATTCGATGCGGTCTCCAATGCCTTCGCCTTCGACCGGCGCTGGCTCGAGCAGCCGCTGCCCCTGGCGGACGCCATCACCCACCAGGCCATGGCCGAACGCTGCCGCAAGCAGAACACCGAATTCACCGGGCGCCAGGCCTGGCTGGGGCGCATCCGCCAGCTGCTAGCGGCGCAACTGGACGCCGCGCCGGGCCTGGAAGGCCTGGCCGAACAGATGAACTGCTCGGCCCGCACCCTGCGCCGGCACCTCAAGGACCTGGGGTGCAGCTATCAGGAGTTGCTCGACGAGCTGCGTTTCGAGCGGGCCAAGCAGATGCTCTGCGAGGACGACCTGCCGATCTACCGCATTGCCGAGGCCCTGGGCTTCAGTGAAACCGCGAGCTTCCGCCATGCCTTCGTGCGCTGGAGCGGCGTCGCTCCCAGCCAGTTCCGGCCCTGACACAAACCCCGGCATAAAACCGCCGATTGCATTACATTGCCGGCCTTTCATACCGGCAAGGGACTGCAATCTTGAAACTCTTTACAGGCGCTGTTGCCAGGCACAACCGCTTTTACGGGGTCTGCCTGACACTGTTGATGCTCGCTATCGCACCCGCCGCCCAGGCATTCGACCTGGACCTGGCCAAGATCAAATGGTGGCAAGTCTCCCGCGGCATTGTCCTGGACGAACCGGAAACCGCCACCCTGCAGATCAAGCCGTTCCCCCTGCCCGGCCTTGCGCAACTTCCGGCGCGGATCGTGCTCAGCCAGTACCGCGGGCTGTTTTATCTCAACGCCTATCAGGACGCGCAGTACCAGCAGCGCATCTACAAGTCGCCGCCCTTGCCGCTGTTCAGCCCAGAGGAACTGCGGGCCTGCGTCTCGCCGGACGACCCGATCCAGGTCTCGGACAACTGGCCGCCCAGCAATCAACTCGAAGTCGGGCTGAGCCTGACGCCCTTGAGTTTCAACTGCATCAGCCCAGACTGGCAGCTCAGCCAGCGTTATCTGCTGATCGACCAACGTTATCCACAACAGCCGATGCTGGCCATCAGTCACCGCCGCGACCTGACCCAGATGGACTTCACCCCATTGCAACCGATCGGTAGCGAGATCGAGCAACAGTGGTTGTACGCCCTGCAGCGCTTTCCCCAGTGGTTCCGGCCCTTCAGCAGCGGCACGGGGCCGATCACCTTCAATGCCTATTCGCCACCGGCCACGGCGGACGACGTCTGGACCCAGTTCCGCGAGCTCCACGAGCAACTGCGCAAAGCCAAGGACAAGGCGCCGGGCATCCGCCAGGTGGAAGGTTTCTTCGCCGCCCATGACTTTCGCACCATCGCCCAGGACCGCAGCGAGTACCCGGGCCTGCTCAACGACATCGCCTACTGGACCAGCGAGGCCGGCCAGTTGAAAACCGCCCGCCCCTGGCTGCTGGAGGTGCTACGCCGGGAACCCGGGCGCATGCCGACCTATCTCAACCTGGCCGACCTGGACTGGGCCCAGTTCGAACAACGGCCGCTGGACAACATCCACCAGGGCCGTGCCATCGAACGCTATCGGCTGTATTGCGGCATGCGCCTGCAACGCCAATTGAGCGTGCCGCCGCGGGTATTGCAGCGTTTGGGCCTGAAGTCCGCCAACCCGCAGGCGTGCCAGGGCTTCTGGCCGCTGGTGGCCGCCGTGGACGCGGGCGACGAAGCTGAGGTCCGGCGCTTGCTGGCCGGTGGCGTCAGCGGCGAAGTCATGGCCGATGACGGGCGCAGCGCGCTGCTGCACGCCCTGGACACGCCAAACCTGGAGATCGCCCGACTGCTGCTGGCCCACGGCGCCCATACCAGCGGCCAGTACAACTGGAGCACCCTGGCCCTGCTGGCCATGGAACGCGACCTCAAGGACAGCCCCGACCTGAGCCAGGGCGGGCGCCTGAAGTTCCTGCTGGAGGCCGGCGTCGCCATCGACGAGCAAAACAGCCGGGGCTACACCCCGCTGCTGCAACTGGCCGAACAGCAACGCAACCTCGAAGGCTTCACCTGGCTGCTGCAACACCCGCAGAACCTCGAACTGCGGACCGTGAATGACAACGAAACCGCACTGTACCGGGCCTTCTGGGGCAACAATTACGCGGCCATGAGGCTGCTGATAGATGCCGGCGCCAACCTCAACCTGAGCTACGGTCGTGGCACCTGCCATGACCAGCCCATGGGCCAGAGCCTGCTGATGTTCGTCGCCGACAAGACCTCCGCCGACGACAAGTCGCCCACTGTCAGCCAGCAGGAGACCCTGGACATGTTCACCCTGCTGCTGGAAAAAGGCGCCGATCCCGATGTCGGCCAGCGTTGCGAGAAAAAGGGTCGCGTCCTGCTGCTGGATATCATTGCCCGGAAAAAACGCGAGGACATGCTCCAGGTGCTGCAACGCTTCATTCAAGTACCGTCCGCAAGCTGAACCCGCTGGCGCCCCGCGATGGGGCGCCGTGCTGCTTCAGGGGGCGAATTTCGGTCAAACGTTTTGGCCATATCGATCCCCTTTTGGCCGCTCCTGCCGTTCTCCAAAAAGCCTGGCGCCGCAAGACTGTGAGCACCGAACCAGCCTGCGGAGAACAAGAAATGCTGACGATCTACTCGGACGATCACCACCTGCACCACGGCCGCTGCGAACTGATCGACGGGCAACTGATGCCCTGCTTCGAAATGCCGTCGCGCGCCGACCACGTGCTGGACCGCGTTAAATATCGCAACCTGGGCCCGGTCGAGGCGCCCAGGGACTTCGGCCTGGGGCCGATCGAACGCATCCACAGCCGCGCCTACCTGGACTTTTTCAAGGGCGCCTGGGACCGCTGGGCGGCCCAGGGCATCGACGGCGACCTGCTGCCCTACACCTGGCCGGCGCGCACCCTGCGCAGCGTGATCCCCACCAGCCTGCATGGCCAGCTCGGCTACTACAGCTTCGACGGCGGCGCGCCGATCACCGCCGGCACCTGGCAGGCGGCCTATAGCGCCGCGCAAGTCGCCCTGACCGCCCAGGCGGTGATCCAGCGCGGCGCGCGCAGTGCCTTCGCTCTGTGCCGGCCACCGGGACACCACGCCGCCGGCGACCTGATGGGCGGCTACTGCTACCTGAACAATGCGGCCATCGCCGCCCAGGCCTTCCTCGACCAGGGCCACAAGAAGATCGCGATCCTCGACGTCGACTACCACCACGGCAACGGCACCCAGTCGATTTTCTACGCGCGCAACGACGTGCTGTTCACCTCGATCCACGGCCACCCGGAAGCCGAATTCCCGTTCTTCCTGGGCTATGCGGACGAGCTCGGCGAAGGCGCCGGCGTTGGCTTCAACTTCAACTACCCGCTGCCCGCCGGCAGCGGCTGGGACAGCTGGAGCGCGGCGCTGGAACAGGCCTGCGAGGAAATCCGCCGTTATGGCGCCGACATCGTCGTGGTGTCGCTGGGCGTGGACACCTTCAAGGACGACCCGATCTCGCAGTTCAAGCTCGACAGCCCGGACTACCTGGCCATGGGGCAACGCATCGCCGCCCTGGGCACGCCGACGCTGTTCGTCATGGAAGGCGGCTACGCGGTGGAAGAAATCGGCATCAATGCCGTGAACGTTCTCGAAGGCTTTCAAAGCGCCCAGTGAAGGAAACCCGCAACATGAACAGGCTCAAAAGCTACATCGCGCCCGCGCTCTGCGCGGCGCTGCTGGGCGGTGCCGCACAGGCTGAAGAACGTACCCTGCGTGTCTACAACTGGTTCGACTACATCACCCCCAAGGCCCTGGAAGACTTCAAGGCCGAGAACAGCCAGGTCAAGCTGATCTACGACATCTTCGACACCAACGAGGCGCTGGAGGCCAAGCTGCTGACCGGCAACTCCGGCTACGACGTGGTGGTGCCGTCCAACGTGTTCCTCGCCAAGCAGATCGAGGCCGGGGTGTTCCAGCCGCTGGACCGCAGCAAGCTGCCGAACTGGAACCACCTCGATCCCAAGCTGATGAAGCTGATCGAGGCCAACGACCCGGGCAATAAGTTCGCCGTGCCCTACATGTACGGCACCATCCTGATCGGCTTCAACCCGGCCAAGGTCAAGGCCGCCCTCGGCGAGAACGCGCCGGTGGACAGCTGGGACCTGATCTTCAAGGAAGAGAACATCAGCAAGCTCAAGCAGTGCGGCGTGGCCCTGCTCGACTCGCCGTCGGAGATCCTGCCGCTGGCCCTGCAGCACCTGGGCCTGGACCCCAACAGCAAGCAACCGGCGGACTACGCCAAGGCCGAAGCGCTGCTGCTGAAGATCCGCCCCTATGTCACCTACTTCCACTCATCCAAGTACATGGCCGACATCGCCAACGGCGACATCTGCGTGGCGGTGGGGTATTCCGGCAGCTTCTCCCAGGCCGCCAACCGCGCCAAGGAAGCCAAGAATGGTGTGGTGGTGGACATGCGCCTGCCCAAGGAAGGGGCGCCGATCTGGTTCGACATGCTGGCGATCCCCAAAGGCGCGAAGAACCCGGACGATGCCTACACCTTCATCAACTACCTGCTGCAACCGAAGGTGATCGCCCCGGTCAGCGACTTCGTCGGCTACCCGAACCCGAACAAGGACGCCACCGAACTGGTCGATCCGGCGATCCGCAACAACCCCAACCTGTACCCGACCGACGCGGCGATGAGCACGCTGTACACCTTGCAGCCGCTACCCCGCGACGCGGAGCGGGCACGGACCCGGGCCTGGACCAAGATCAAGGCCGGGACCTGATTACCGGTTCTTCTGTAGGAGCGGCCGGTCGACGCTCGATTGCCCGCGATGAACGATAACGCGGTGTAGCCGATACACCGCGACGTCCCTATCGCGGGCAAGCCTCGCTCCTACAGAAGCTAGAAGCTCAAGGACGCTTCAGCACCCCGTCAGCCCTTGCGGCTGACGCTCCTCGGCAAAGAACCACGGCCGCAGGCGCACGCCCACGCCGTTGCCGATAAAGGCCGCCACCAGCCACAACCAGCCGTGCAGGCTGCCGGAGGCGATGCCGCTGAAATAGGCGCCGATGTTGCAGCCGTAGGCCAGGCGCGAACCGTAGCCCAGCAGCAAACCACCGATCACCGCCGCCACCAGCGAACGCGCGGGAATCTTCAGGCTCGGCGCGAAACGTCCGGCCAGACCCGCCGCCAGCAAGGCGCCGAAGACGATACCGATATCCATCACGCTGGTGATGTCCTGCCACACCGGCGCGGCCAGGGCCTTGGCGTTCGCCGCGCCCTGCCAGAACACCCAGCTACCGACATCCACTCCCAGCCCGCTGGCGACCTTGGCGCCCCACAGGGCAAACGCCGAGGTGATGCCCCAGGGCCGTCCGGCCAGGGCCAGGGTGGCGAAGTTCAGCAAGGCCAGGGCGACTGCGCCCCACACCAGCGGCCAAGGCCCGCGTAGCACGCGGCGCCAGCCTTGGTACGCGCTGTCGACCGGTGCTTCCAGGGCGCCGTGGCGACTCTTTTCCAGGCGCACCGTGACCAGGGCAATCAAGGCGAACAGCCCCAGGCTGAGCCCCAGCGCCGGCGCCACACCGAAGCGCTGCACGATGGAAACCGGCGGCAACGACGGCAAGGCAAACCACCAGTCCACATGGTGGGTGGCGATCAGTGAACCACAGATGAAAAACAGCAGGGTCACCAGCATCCGCGCGTTACCGCCGCCCACGGTGAACAGCGTGCCGGACGCGCAACCGCCGCCCAGCTGCATGCCGATACCGAAGATGAACGCACCGACAATCACCGAGACCCCGGCCGGCGCCACCAGCCCCGTGACCGGCGAACCAAACAGAGTGCCCGCGCCCAGGGCCGGGAAGAACAGCAGCACCGCCAGCGCCAGCATGACCATCTGCGCCCGCAGGCCGGCGCCGCGACGATCGCGGATGAACACCCGCCAGGCCGAAGTGAAACCAAAGGCGGCGTGATACAGGGTCAGGCCCAGGGCCGCGCCCAGCAGCAACAGCCACACCTGGCGCGAGCCAACCTGGGCCTGCAGGAATACAGCGCCGGCCAGCAGCACGATCAAAGCGAACAAGGGCGCGCCGAACTTGCGTTCGGGCGTCGCGGAAAGAGTCAGGCTCATAAGGGTTCTCGGCAAAGACAATGGCCGCGAGTATAGCCGTCACACGCCCCAGGCCCGGCGCAGACGCTCCAGGGCACAGGCGATAGCGGCCTCGGGCACCGCGGCGAAACCCAGCACCAGCCCGGCGCGCTGGTCCCGCGGCAGCGGTGAATCCGGCAGCCAGTAGTTGCTCAGGCCATTGATCTCGACATCCACCGCCGCGGCCTGCGCCACCAGTTCCTGCTCCCGGGCCAGGCTGTCCACCGGGATCGTCAGGTGCAGGCCCGCCGCCACGTTCGGCAACTTGCCCACCCCGGGGATATCCACAGGCCAGCCGGCCAGCAAGGCATCGCGCCGGCTCAAGGCGGCGCGGCGCATACGCCGGATATGCCGCTGGAAATGCCCGGCGGCCATGAATTCGGCCATCACCGCCTGGGTGCTGACCTCGGAATGGCGCACATCCACCGCCCGGCGCTGGGCGAAGGGCTGAACCAGCGCCGGCGGCAACACCAGGTAACCCAGGCGCAAGGCCGGGAACGCGACCTTGCCGAAGGTACCGACGTACAGCACCCGGCCCTGCCGGTCGAGGGCCGCCAAGGGTGCCAGCGGTGCCCCGCTGTAGCGGTACTCGCCGTCATAGTCGTCCTCGACTATCCAGCCGTTGGTGCGCTCGGCCCAGGCCAGCAGTTCCAGGCGCCGGGCCAGGCTCAGGGTCACCCCCGTGGGGTACTGGTGGGACGGCGTGACATAGGCCAGGCGGCAATCGCTCAGGCCCGCCAGGGCTGCACAGTCGAAGCCCTCGTTATCCACCGCCACCCCGTGCAGGCGCGCGCCGGCAATCGCGAAGGCATGCCCCGCCGCCCGATAGCCGGGGTTTTCCACAGCCACGCCGTCGCCGGGGTTCACCAGCAACTGTGCACAAAGGCTTATGCCCTGTTGTGCACCACTGGTGATCACAATTTGTTCAGCGCTGCACTGCATGCCGCGCGAACTGCGCAGGTAGGCCGCGATCAACCCGCGCAGACGTTCTTCGCCGGCCGAATCGCCATAACACAGCTGGCCCAGATCCGGCTTGCGCCAGAAAGCCGCATTCAGCTTGGCCCAGACCTCGAACGGGAACAGATCGAAGGCCGGAATCCCCACCCGAAAAGCCCGTGGCGGACCGCTTTGCGGAGTCGACAGATGATGCTGTTCGACCCGCTCCAACGCCTCGCTGTGGATAACTTTACTGGATGTAATCCCAGGTAAATTCGGGCTTTTTGTGGATAACCCTGTGGGTAAGCCTGGTGATAACCCTGTGGATACTTTTGTGGATAAATTTTTCGCCGACTTTTTGATCGGCAGCCGGCTTTCGGGCAATTGCGCCACATAGGTGCCATCGCCGACCCGCCCTTCGATAAAACCTTCGGCGTACAGCTGATCGTAGGCCCGCACCACGCTGTTGCGGGAAATCTCCAGGGCCGCCGCCAGGTCGCGGCTGGCCGGCAAGCGCGTGCCGCTGGCCAGCCGGCCGTCCAGCACCCGCTGGCGCAACGCCTGGTACAGCTGGCGGCTGAGCCCCTGGCCACGGTCCAGCTCGATACCGGCGGGGTTGAAGGAAAGCGGCAATGTCGGGCTGTTCATGGGCTTGCCCCTCTGAGCGACGGGAAAGAGCGATCAAATGGACCTATGAAAATGACCAAAGATGGCTCTTACAACAGACCAATAGCCTGCCTAGGATGCAGCCATTCGCCAAGGATATTTTTCCATGTACCTACCCCGCGCTTTCGCCGAAGAAGACCTGCCCACCCTGCACCAGCTGATCGGGGAAACCCGCCTGGCCACCCTGGTGACCTACGGGGAACGCGGCCTGCAGGCCAATCACCTGCCGCTGTTGTTCGCCCCGGACCAGGGCCCGTACGGCACCCTCTACGGCCACCTGGCCAGGGCCAACCCGCAATGGCAGGAACTGGCCAACGGCGCCGAGGCGCTGCTGATCTTCCAGGGGGCCGAGACCTATATCAGCCCGTCGCTGTACCCGAGCAAGGCCGAGCACGGCAAAGTGGTGCCGACCTGGAACTACGTGAGCGTGCATGCCTATGGCGTGGCCGAGGTGTTCCATGAGCCGCAGCGCATCCGCGAAGTGGTCAGCGCCCTGACCAACCAGCATGAAGCCGGCCGCGCCAGCCCCTGGAAATTCGAGGACGCCCCCGCCGAGTTCATGGACAGCATGCTGCGCGCCATCGTCGGTTTCGCCCTGCCGATCCAGCGCCTGGAGGGCAAACGCAAACTCAGCCAGAACCGCACCGCCGCCGACATCGACGGCGTGCGCGACGGATTGGGCGCCAGCGCCGATCCCCATGACCAGAGCATTTCCCAACTGATGCGCCAGGAGCAGCCATGAGTCAGATCCAGATTCGTCCCGTCACCGCCAATAATCACGCAGCCTGGCTGCCGCTGTGGCAGGCCTACCTGCGGTTCTACGACACCGAGCTGGCCGACGCGGTCACCCGCAGCACCTGGCAGCGCTTTCTCGACCCTGCCGAACCGACCCACGCCGCCCTGGCCTGGGACGGCGAGCAGGCGGTGGGCATGGTGCATTTCATCTACCACCGCTCCAACTGGAGCATCGAGAACTCCTGCTACCTGCAGGACCTGCTGGTCATCCCGGAACAACGCGGCACTGGCGTCGGTCGCCAGCTGATCGAGTTCGTCTACGCCACCGCCAAAGCCGACGGCTGCTGCAAGGTCCACTGGCTGACCCACGAAACCAACGCCACCGCCATCCAGCTCTACGAGCGGATTGCCGAACGCCCGGGTTTCATTCAATTTCGCAAAGCCCTTTAAGCGCTCAAGGAGAACCCCATGCCGACCTCACTCGCCGACTGGCAAGGCGTGCCGCCGCCGTCGACCACCCTGCTCGAAGGGCGCTTCATCCGCCTGGAAAAACTCGATCCGGCGCGCCACGCCGACGACCTGTGGCAAGCCTTCCAGGGCCCGGGCGCCGACCCCAAGCTGTGGGACTACCTGCCCTACGGCCCCTTTACCGAACGCAGCGCCTTCAATGACTGGCTGAACAACCACGCGGCCAACAGCGACCCGTATTTCTTCAGCGTGATCGACCGGGCCAGCGGCCAGGTGCAGGGCTTGCTCAGCCTGATGTCGATCGTCCCGGCCCAGGGCCGCATCGAGATCGGCCACGTCACCTTCGGCGCACCCATGCAGCGTTCGCCGAAGAGCACCGAAGCGGTGTACCTGCTGGCCAAGGAAGCCTTCGCCCTGGGCTATCGCCGCCTGGAATGGAAGTGCAACAACGCCAACGCCCGCTCGCGTTATGCGGCCGAGCGCCTGGGCTTCAGCTTCGAGGGGGTGTTCCGCCAGCACATGGTGGTCAAGGGCCAGAACCGCGATACCGCCTGGTATTCGATCCTCGATTCCGAGTGGCCGAAGGTCGGCGCCGGGTTCGAGCGCTGGTTGAGCGAGGACAACCAGAGCGGTTCGGGGCAGTTGAAAGGGTTGGCGGAGTGCCGGGGGTAACGCCCTTGTCCCGTGGTGTTTGAACTGACGTCATCGCGGGCAAGCCTCGCTCCTACAGATTCGCGTCGAGCCCTAATGTTGCATACGACACGGTTCTGTAGGAGCGGCCGGTCGACGCTCGATTGCCCGCGATGCTTTTAAGTCAGCTTCTGCGCCAGCACGGCAATGTGCTCCGGCCCGATACCGCAGCAACCGCCCAGGTGGCTCGCGCCGCGTTGCCGCCAGTCGGCCGCCCACTGCAGGTAACCCGGCGGGTCGAGGTCTTCACGCAACGGATCGAGGCCATCGTTGGCCTTGGCTTCTTTCGGTTGCGGCGGGAAGGCGTTGGCGTAGGCGCCGATATGGATCTTCACCCCCAGCCGCTCGAAGGTTGCCCGCGCCGCATCGATCGCCGCGCCTATTACTTCCGGCTGGCTGCAATTGAACAGCAGGGTTTCCACCCCCAATTCGGCGGCCACCGCCGCCGCGTCGGCCACCGGCTCGCCGGAGCGCAGGCGCGGCACCTCGTCAGGGTTCTCATCGTGCAAGGTGAACGATAGCCAGAAGGCCTTGCCGTCCTTGGGCAGGCCGGCATGGATCGCCCGCGCCTCGACCGTGGAGCTCTGGGTTTCCGCCAGCCACAGGTCGACATGGGGGGCCAGGCCGTTGACCAGCGGCGCCAGCAACTCCGCGGCGCGAGCGGCCTCGAACAGGTCCGGGCGATAGGAGCCGAACAGTGGCGGCAGCGAACCGGCGACCCGCACCGGCTTGCCGGAAGCCTGGACCGCTCGCCGCGCCAGCTCGCCGGCCAGGGCCGCCAGCGCCTGCCCTTCTGCGGCAAACCGCGCTTCGCCGATGTGGAACGGCACCACCGCGTAGCTGTTGCTGGTGATGACGTCGGCACCGCTTTCGATATATGCCGCATGCACCGCTTCCACCGCCTGCGGCGCTTCGCTCAGGGCCAGCGCCGACCACTCGGGCTGCCTGAACGGCGCCCCACGGCGTTGCAGTTCACGACCCATGCCGCCATCCAAAATTACCCTGCTGTCTGCGCCCATATGCTCTTTACTCATATGCTTATGAAAATAACTCACTATCTGAGTCGTTCTTATAACTATTTAATACGCACCATTCGGTTAATAACAACCTTTTTTCTGCTCGGGACTTCCATGAATTTCAAACCGCTGCTGGCCCTCGGCCTGACGATTCTCGCTGCCTCCAGCCAGGCTTTTGCCGGCGCTACCCTGGACCGTGTCGAACAGAAAAAAGAGCTGGTGGGCGTGCTGATGGAAAGTTACCCGCCCTTCTCCTTCCTCAACGATCAGAACCAGCTCGATGGCTTCGACGTCGACGTGGCCAAGGCCGTGGCTGACAAACTGGGGGTGAAGCTGCGCCTGGAAACACCGTCCTGGGACGTGATTGCCGCCGGCCGCTGGAGCGGTCGCTACGACATCTGCATCTGCTCCATGACCCCGAGCAAGGCCCGCGCCGAAGTCTTCGACTTCCCGGTGCAGTACTACGCCTCGCCCGCGGTGATCGTGGTCAACGCCAAGGACGATCGTATCCATAGCGCCAAGGACCTGAGCGACAAGAAGGTCGGCCTGACCAGCGCTTCCAGCTACGAGAGCTACCTGAACAAGAACCTGGTGATCGAAGGCGCCGAAGACACCCGGTTGCAGTACCCGTTCGACAACGTGCAGATCGCCCCGTACGACACCGACAACGTGGCCTTCCAGGACCTCGGCCTGGGCGCTGGCGTGCGCCTGGACGCGATCCTCACCAACCTGGTGACCGCCCAGCCGCGTCTGGCCCAGGACCCGCGCTTCAAGCTCGTCGGCGAGCCGCTGTATGCCGAGCCCAACTCGGTGGCCATCGAGAAAGGCGACGCCCAGTGGCATGCCAAGGTCCGTGAAGTGTTCGCCCAGCTGAAGCAGGACGGCACCCTGAGCAAGCTTTCGCAGAAATGGATCGGCGCCGACATCAGCCAATGACTTCTCTTTCGCAACCGCCTCGGCCACCGCAGGTGCTGGCCGAGCCGCTGGTCAAACGCCTCTTCGGTTTCCGCACCCGCCTGTACCTGACCTGGGCGATGCTGTTCGGCCTGTTCGCCAGTTTCTTCCTGAGCTTCGACCTGAAGTTTTCGATCATCCTCGACAAGCTGCCCAACCTGCTCGGGGTGACCCTGGCCCCCAACGGCTTTCTGCAAGGCGCGGCACTGACCCTGTTCCTCTGCCTCTGCTCGATCATGCTGTCGTCGCTGCTCGGCTTCGTCACCGCCCTCGCCCGGCTGTCGAAAAGCGCCGTGGCCTTTGGCATCGCCAGCTTCTACGCCTCGTTCTTTCGCGGCACGCCGCTGCTGATCCAGATCCTGCTGATCTACCTCGGCCTGCCGCAGTTGGGCGTGGTGCCGGGCGCCATCGCCGCGGGGATCATCGCCCTGTCGCTGAACTACGGCGCCTACCTCAGCGAGATTTTCCGCGCCGGTATCCTCGGCGTGCCTCACGGCCAGCGCGAAGCCTCCCTGGCGCTGGGCATGCGTGACAGCGTGATCTTCTGGCGCGTGACCCTGCCGCAAGCCATGCGCACCATCATTCCGCCGGCCACCAACCAGTTCATCTCGATGCTCAAGGATTCGTCGCTGATCTCGGTGATGGGCGTCTGGGAAGTGATGTTCCTGGCCCAGTCCTACGGTCGCTCCAGCTACCGCTACATCGAAATGCTCAGCACCGCGGCGATCATCTACTGGCTGCTGTCGATCGGCCTGGAACTGATCCAGGCGCGGATGGAAAGGCATTACGGCAAGGCTTACGCCCAACGCGGTTGAAGCTCAGTTGAGTGCCGAGGGCCCGGGCATACCCGGGCCCTTTTCCAGGCGCTCCAGATCACTGAGCAGCGAGCGGGCGCGACTGGCTTTCTGCACGCTCACCACCCCCATCTGCAAACCGAAGGGCTTGAACACCGCGTTCAGCGACTTGAGGGTCGGATTGCCGTCACCGTGTTCGATGTGGATCAGGGTGCGCAGGGAAAGCCGGCACATCCTGGCGAACTGGCTCTGATGCAGCCCCGTGACTTCGGTGCGCAGGCGCCTGACCGCATCGCCCAGCGGCAAACGGCCGGCAGCCAGCTCCTGCTGGATGTTGTCGATCAGCGCGCCGCGCTCTTCCAGGGTTGTAGTCATCGCAATCCCCACTCCTGCAGGCGTCGGTCCAAGTGGCGCAAGTGAATGCGCGGGTGATTCAGGGTGGCGTCGGGCAAGCCACTGGCGCTCAACAGGTCCGGCAGGGCCCGCAGCTGTTCGGCATCCTCCCGCAGGCGCGCCAGGGCGGCTTCAGGGTCGATCAGCGGCTTCAGGCTCGCGCACACCAGGCGCCAGTCCACGTCACCCGCCACTTCCATGCGCCCGGGCCATTTGATGGTCCGGGTAATGCCCTCGTCGTCCATGACCATGGGGGCCAGGTCGTAGATCGGCGCCAGTTGCACCGCAGCTTCGGTGCGGATGATCGAGATGTTATGTCCGTGGTTGGACGAGTTGCCGAGGATCTTGTTGAGCAGGTCCCGGCGCAGGTAATCCGCCACCAGCTCGGGGATCAATGACTCCTGGCCCGTGGACCGCCACAGTTCGGCAAGAATCCCCAGCACCTCGGTGTGCCGCATTCCCTGGCCATGGCCCACCAGCCCCGCCAGGGAATAGATCGACTCCACTGCCGGGCGCTCGACACCCGCCGGCGTCACCCGGCGGTCAAAGCGCTGCATCCAGAGACTGGGCCTGGGCCCCTCTTCCAGGGCCAGGCCCTCGGCCGGCAGCGTGTCGATGCCCAGTTGCTGCAACGCCCGGTAATAGTGGAACTCGCTCCTGAGGATGTCGCCGGCATTCTGCGTGGCCGGGTTGCGGGGAAACTTCACCCACCAGTGGCGCGCCGCCGAGGCATCGTCGAGCAGCGCGTCGGGGTACAGCAAGCCCTCAGGGTTCTGGGTCAGCAACAGTTTGGGGGCCTGGTCACCGATGCTCGCAGTGCCGCCGAAAGCCGCGCCCTGCTCGTGGGCGTACTCGAGAAAGCGGTTATCGAGGGCGATCACCTGGTCCCGGGAAAATCCCAGCGCCGGACGCCGGCGCAACCCCGCCAGCGACTCCTTGATCCGCAGGTTGCCGATGGGCGCCGCCGTGGAGCGGGCCAACAGGAACAATTCGACGTCCATGCCGTCCGGCCGCTCGTGGCCAATCTGGCGCAGCAGGAAACGCCCGGCCGCCGCTGTCGGGGCAAGGTCATAGAGAAAGGCCGGGGCCCGGTCTTCGCGCCAAGGCTCCCAACCCAATGGGATCTGCGCACTGATCGACCGGGCCAGCGGACTGCCAACAGCCTCCAGGTTATCCACCAGGTACTGCTGCACATAACCAAAACTGCAGGGGCTGGCGAAGCCCTGTTCAGGCCTGTCGAAGGTCAGGGTCATGGCGTCGCTCCACGCCCCTGCGCGGTAGAGCTGCAACGTCAGCCGAAGCACTGTATCACCTGCAATTTGATGCACTTTCAATGAGCCGTATGGCAATTGCGTGCATTCTAATGCAGATAGATTAATTTCAGGATGAAATAAGTGTATTAAATTGCACTTAAATAGCCCCTCCCAAAAGGCTGAAAATACCCCTCAGGCGGCTTACGACGGCACGCCGGACTGTTCCGCCAGCGCCTGGCAACAGGCAAAAAAAAGGGAGGCCGTAGCCCCCCCGAGGTAAAACGTTGCAGATGAAGGCCTGAACTCAGCCTTCGATCTCGATCAGGATTTCGCCCGGGTTGACCCGGTCGCCCTTGGCCACGTGGATGGCGGTGACCTTGCCGGCGATGGCCGCCTGGACTTCGGTTTCCATCTTCATGGCTTCGGTGATCAATACGGCCTGGCCGGCCTTGACGGTGTCGCCTTCCTTGACCAGCACGTCGACGATGTTGCCCGGCATGGTGGTGCTGACGTGGCCCGGCGCGCTGGCCTGCTTGCGCTTGCTGCTGCCGCTGCCGACGAACTCGTTGAGCGGCTCGAACACCACTTCTTCCGGCATGCCGTCGATGGACAGGTAGAAGTGGCGCTTGCCTTCGGCCTTCACCCCGACACCGGTGATGTCGACGCGGTAGGTCTCGCCGTGCACATCAATGACGAACTCGGTCGGTACGCCTTCGCCGCCGGCCGAGCTCACGCCACCCGCTTCCGGAATCGGCAGCAGCACTTCCGGCGTCAGGGTGCCGGCTTCACGCTCTTCGAGGAACTTGCGCCCGATGTCCGGGAACATGGCGTAGGTCAGCACGTCTTCTTCGGACTTGGCCAGGGCGCCGATGTCATTGCGCAGCTTGGTCATTTCCGGCTTCAGCAGGTCGGCCGGGCGTACGTCGATCACTTCTTCGCTGCCGATGGCCTGGCGCCGCAGCTTCTCGTCCACCGCGCCCGGCGCCTTGCCGTAGCCGCCTTGCAGGTACAGCTTCACTTCGTTGGTGATGGTCTTGTAGCGCTCGCCGGCCAGCACGTTGAAGAACGCCTGGGTGCCGACAATCTGCGAAGTCGGGGTCACCAGCGGCGGGTAGCCGAGGTCGTGACGCACCCGCGGGATCTCCGCCAGCACTTCGTTCATGCGGTTCAGGGCGCCCTGCTCCTTGAGCTGGTTGGCCAGGTTGGAAATCATCCCGCCCGGCACCTGGTTGACCTGCACCCGGGTATCGACCGCGGTGAATTCGCTTTCGAACTGGTGGTACTTCTTGCGCACGGCGTAGAAGTACAGGCCGATTTCCTGCAGCAGCTCCAGGTCCAGGCCGGTGTCGAATTCGCTGCCTTTAAGGGCGGCGACCATCGACTCGGTGCCCGGGTGGCTGGTGCCCCAGGCGAAGCTGGAGATCGCGGTGTCGATGTGGTCGGCGCCGTTCTCGATGGCCTTGAGCTGGCACATCGCGGCCAAACCAGCAGTGTCATGCGAGTGGACGAACACCGGCAGCGACTGCTCGGCCTTCAGCGCCTTGACCAGCTCGCCGGTGGCGTAAGGGGTCAGCAGGCCGGCCATGTCCTTGATCGCCACCGAGTCGCAACCCATGGATTCCATCTGCTTGGCCTGGGCCACGAACGCCTCGATGGTGTGCACCGGGCTGGTGGTGTAGGCGATGGTGCCCTGGGCGTGCTTGCCGGCGGCTTTCACCGCTTCGATGGCCACCCGCAGGTTGCGCACGTCGTTCATCGCGTCGAAGATGCGGAACACGTCGATGCCGTTGACCGCCGCCTTGGCGACGAAGGCCTTGACCACGTCGTCGCTGTAATGGCGGTAGCCCAGCAGGTTCTGCCCGCGCAGGAGCATTTGCAGGCGGGTGTTGGGCAGCGCGGCGCGCAGTTTGCGCAGGCGCTCCCACGGGTCTTCCTTGAGGAAGCGCACGCAGGCGTCGAAGGTCGCGCCGCCCCAGACTTCCAGCGACCAGTAGCCGACTTTGTCGAGCTTGTCGCAGATCGGCAGCATGTCTTCGGTGCGCATGCGGGTCGCCAACAGCGATTGGTGGGCGTCGCGCAGGATGGTGTCAGTAACAAAGATCTTCTTGGACATTCTTATCTCCTCATAGCGACAAGCTTCAAGCTACAAGCTGCAAGAAAAAGCCGATCTGCTTCTACTTGCAGCTTGCCGCTCACAGCTTGCCGCTGCATTCAAAGGCCTGCGTGGGCGGCGATGGCGGCGGCGATGGCCAGGGCCAGCTCTTCGGGCTTGCGCTTGATCGAGTAGTTGGTCAGTTCAGGGTGGCTTTCGACGAAGCTGGTGTTGAACTGGCCGCTACGGAATTCCGGGTTACGCAGGATTTCCTGGTAATAGGCGGCGGTGGTCTTGACCCCTTGCAGACGCATGTCATCCAGGGCGCGCAAGCCACGGTCCATCGCCTCTTCCCAGGTCAGGGCCCAGACCACCAGCTTCAGGCACATGGAGTCGTAGAACGGCGGAATGGTGTAGCCGGTATAGATCGCCGTGTCGGTACGCACGCCAGGGCCGCCGGGCGCGTAGTAACGGGTGATCTTGCCGAAGCTCGGCAGGAAGTTGTTTTTCGGGTCTTCGGCGTTGATCCGGAACTGCAGGGCGAAACCACGGTGATGGATGTCTTCCTGCTTCACCGAAAGCGGCAGGCCGGACGCGATGCGGATCTGCTCGCGAACGATGTCGATGCCGGTGATTTCCTCGGTGATGGTGTGTTCCACCTGCACCCGAGTGTTCATCTCCATGAAGTACACCTCGCCATCGGCGAGCAGGAACTCCACGGTACCGGCGTTCTCATAGCCCACCGCCTTGGCCGCGCGCACCGACAGGTCGCCGATGTAGGCGCGCTGTTCCGGGGTCAGTTGCGGGCTCGGGGCGATCTCGATCAGCTTCTGGTTGCGGCGCTGGATCGAGCAGTCGCGCTCGAACAGGTGCACCACGTTGCCGAAGCTGTCGCCGAGGATCTGCGCCTCGATGTGCTTGGGATTGACGATGCACTTTTCCAGGAACACTTCGGCGGAGCCGAACGCCTTGGTCGCCTCGGAAATCACCCGTGGGAAGGCCTGTTCCAGTTCGTCCCGGCTGTTGCAGCGACGAATGCCGCGGCCGCCACCGCCGGACGTAGCCTTGAGCATCACCGGGTAACCGATGCGGTCGCCTTCGCTCAGGGCTTCGTGGATATCGGCGACGTTGCCTTCAGTGCCCGGGGTGACCGGCACGCCTGCCTTGATCATGCTGCGGCGGGCTTCGGTCTTGTCGCCCATGCGGCGAATCACTTCAGCCGATGGACCTATGAATTTGATCCCACGTTCGGCGCAGATGTCCGCCAGTTCGGCGTTTTCCGAAAGGAAGCCGTAGCCAGGGTGCAGCGCGTCGCAGCCGGTTTCCACTGCCAGGTTCACCAGCTTGCGTGGGTTCAGGTAGCCGGCCAGGGGTTCGGCACCGATGCTGTGGGCTTCATCCGCGCGCTTCACATGCAGGGCATGGCGATCGGCGTCGGAGAAGATCGCGACCGAGCGAATGCCCATCTCGGCGCAGGCACGCACGATTCGTACGGCAATCTCACCACGGTTGGCGATCAGGATCTTTTTTATCACTTGGAGGTACCCTTGAGCCGTTGGAACAGACGACCCGCTAGACCGGGTCGGCGCGTGACCAAATGTTTCAAGCCAGTCGCAGGCCCACACTATTCCTGTCGATGAATTAACAAAAATCAATAATTATTGGGTCGCTCATAAGCAAAGACTTATAGTTGATCCGACAGCCCTCGGCGCGAGACCTTAGATAATGCGTAAGTCCTTGATGCGTATGACATTACGCCAATTGCAGATTTTCAATGAGGTCTGCGATCTGCGCTCCTACAGCCGGGCGGCCGACGAAATGTCTCTGACCCAGCCCGCCGTCAGCCTGCAGATTCGCCAGCTGGAGGAGCTGATCGGCCAGCCCCTGTTCGATTACGTGGGCAAGAAGCTCTACATGACCGAGGCCGCCGAGGCGCTGCAACGGGCCAGCCGCGACATCTTCGGGCGCCTGGAGAACCTCGACATGCAGCTGTCGGACATGCAGGGTTCCTTGCAGGGCCAGCTGAAGCTGGCGGTGGAATCCAGCGCCAAGTACTTCGTGCCGCACCTGTTCGCCGCCTTCAAGCGCCAGCATCCTGAGGTCAACCTGCAACTGACGGTGGTCAACCGGGGCCAGGTGATCCGCCGCCTCTCGGACAACCGCGACGACCTGGTGATCATGTCGATGGTCCCGCAGGACATGGGCCTGGAATTCCTGCCGTTCCTCAACAACCCGATCGTCGCCGTGGCGCCGCCCGACCATCCACTGTGCCACCTGGGGCCGCTACGCCTGCAGGACCTGGAGCCCTACAACCTGCTGGTGCGCGAGCAGGGTTCGGGCACGCGCCTGGCCTGCGAGGAGTATTTCAAGGAAAAGCGCGTGCACTTCACCCAGACCCTGGAAGTGTCGTCGGCCGAGGCGCAGCGCGAGTGTGTGCTGGCGGGTCTGGGCGTGGCGCTGTTGACGCGTCACGCCCTGAACCTTGAGTTGGCGACCGGGGGACTCGTCGAGTTGCCGGTCGAAGAGCTGCCGTTGTATCGCAGCTGGTGCCTGGTGCAGGCCAAGGCTAAACGCCTGTCACCGGTAGCGCATGCGTTCCTGGGGTTTATCCGCAGCGAACGGGTGCAGATCAGCGGGCTTGTTGAACGTTTTGACGGGAAGCTGCCGAGGCTGCCTGCCAGTAATTGACGGCGTCCAGCTCGGGGTAGTCGTTGATTTCCTGCTGCAGACGGCGCAGCTCACAGCGATGTTCGATCGCGCGACGAAATTCCATGCGGCGCTGGTCTTCCTGCTGACGACGGGTTTTGACTGCGCTGCTGCTCTCTTCGTAAGGCCGGGCCATTTCGAGTCTCCCAATGCGAGTACGGGAGCTTCAAGATGAAGCCTGCCAATGACGATTTGGCTGCGGGTCGGTTACAGGATGATGAAAGTTGCCGGCGATGAAGGCGCCGCGATCAGTCGTCGAGCGCCTTCACTGACTTGGGCGACAGGCGCAGGCTGCGAAGGCTGCGCTTGACGCTCTTGAGGTGGTTGACCAGGCTCGGGCCGCGGGCCATGGCCACGCCCATCGCCAGGACGTCGATCACCACCAGGTGGGCGATACGCGAGGTCAGCGGGGTGTAGATCTCGGTGTCTTCGTGCACGTCGATCGCCAGGTTCACGGTCGACAGCTCGGCCAGTGGGGTCTGGCTCGGGCACAGGGTGATCAGCGAGGCGCCGCTTTCACGCACCAGGTTGGCGGTGATCAGCAGGTCCTTGGATCGCCCGGACTGGGAAATGCAGATCGCCACGTCGGTGGGCTTGAGGGTCACCGCCGACATTGCCTGCATATGCGGGTCGGAATAGGCCGCCGCGGTCAGCAGCAGGCGGAAGAACTTGTGCTGGGCATCCGCCGCCACCGCGCCGGAAGCGCCGAAGCCGTAGAACTCCACGCGCTGGGCCTGGGACATGAGGGTCACAGCCCTTTGCAACTCCACCGGATCGAGCTTCTCGCGAACCTCCATCAGGGTGTGCAGGGTGGTGTCGAAGATCTTCAGGCTGTAGTCGGCGACCGAATCGTCTTCATGAATCGCGAACTGGCCGAAGCTCGCCCCGGCGGCCAGGCTCTGGGCCAGCTTGAGCTTCAGGTCCTGGAACCCCGAGCAGCCGATGGCCCGGCAGAAGCGCACGATGGTCGGCTCGCTGATACCCACGCTGTGGGCCAGATCGGCCATGGAACTGTGCATCACAGCCGCAGGGTCGAGCAGCACATGATCGGCGACCTTGAGCTCCGACTTGCGCAAGAGATGGCGTGATTGGGCGATGTGCTGCAACAGATTCAAAGGGCTGGACTCGTTGTTATGGGGCAGACGCCCAAGGATGTAGCAATTTTGTAGTTATACTACATGAATTCGCTTTTTGCCTGCTCAATGCGTAACTGAATCACCTTTGCACCCCACTGTTTCAGCCTCGCGTGCTCTTTGTAGCTGCTGGCGCAGCCTATGCCAGCGGCTACAGAGTCTCGGCCCTCAATAGCGCCGCCAGGCCCTCGGCTTCCACCGGCCGGCTGATCAGGTAGCCCTGCACCTCATCGCATTTCTGCTCCTTGAGAAACGCCAGCTGCCCCGGATGCTCCACCCCTTCGGCCACCACCTTCAGCGACAGCCCGTGGGCCATGGCGATGATCGCCCGGGTGATCGCCGCGTCGGCACCGCCTTCGCTCAGGCCGCGGATGAACGCCTGGTCGATCTTCACGTAGTCCACCGGAATCCGCTTGAGGTAACTCAGCGAGGAATAACCGGTGCCGAAGTCGTCGATGGCCAGCTTCACCCCCAGGTCACGCAGTTGCTGGAAGGTCGAAACAATGTGCTCGACGCTGTCGAGCAGGTGGCTTTCGGTCAGCTCCAGCTCAAGGAAATGCGGCGCCAGCCCGGTCTCCTCCAGCACGCTGCGCACCAGGCTGACCAGCTTGCCCTGGCGCAACTGATGCACCGACAGGTTCACCGACACCCGAATCGCCGGCAGCCCCTGGCGCTGCCACTCACAGGCTTGCCAGCAAGCCTGGCGCAATACGAATTCGCCGATCGGGCCGATCAGCCCGATCTCCTCCGCAAGGCCGATAAAGTCCCCCGGCGGCACCCGCCCCAAGTCGGGATGGTCCCAGCGCACCAGGGCTTCGGCGGCATTCAGGCGGCCGGTAGCGAGGCACAGTTTCGGCTGGTAGAACACCTTCAGCTGGCGCTCCTCGACCGCCTTGCGCAGCTGGTTCTCCAGTTGCAGGCGCTCCAGGGTGCTGGCTTGCAGGCTGGCGGTGTAGAACTGGAAGTTGTTGCCGCCCAGGTGCTTGGCGTGTTGCATGGCGATGTTCGCCTGGCTGATCAGCGCCGGGATTTCCCGCGCGCTGTCGGGCAGCATGCTGATGCCCATGGAGGCGCTGACCACCAGCTCGTGGCCTTCCACAGTGATCGGCAAACGCAGCTTCGCCGACAGGCGGGTGGCCACCCGGGTCAGGCTCGACAGGCTGCCGTAGGCGTCGAACAGCACCGCGAACTCATCGCCGGACAACCGGGCAATGGTGTCGGCTTCCGGCAGCGCATTGACCAGTCGCCGCGCCATTTTCTGCAACAGCTGGTCGGCGACGTCGTGGCCCAGGCTGTCGTTGAGCAGCTTGAAACGGTCCAGGTTGATATGCACCAGGGCCAGGCTGCGGCCGCCCTGGCGCATCCGTTGATGGGCTTCGCGCAAGCGTTCGCGGAACAGCGAACGGTTGGCCAGGCCGGTGAGTTCGTCGTAATGGGTCAGGTAGCGCATGCGCTCTTCGGATTCGCGCCGCGCCGACAGATCAGCGAAGAAGCCCACAATATGGCTGATATTTCCCCGCGTATCGCGCACCACATTCAATTGCAGCCACTGCGGGTACAGCTCACCGTTCTTGCGCGCCTCCACCAGTTCGCCCTGCCAGCTGCCGTGCTGTTCGAGGGCCTGATGAATCACCGGGTAGTGCCGCCGCGCGTCGCGACTGCACGGCAGGTCGACCACATTGCGCCCGAGCATGTCCTCGATCTGGTAACCGGTGACCCGGCTGAACGCCTGGTTGGCCGCCAGCAGCACGTAATCCGGGTCGAGGATCACGATGCCCTCGCTGGCCGCCTCGAACACCATCGCCGACAGGCGTCGCTGCTCTTCCTGCTGCTTGCTGGCGCTGATATCGCGCCGGGTGCCGACCATACGCAGCACCCGTCCGCCGGGGCCGCGCTCCACGGCGCGCCCACGGTCCTCGATCCAGACCCAGTGGCCATCGCCGTGGCGCACGCGGTATTCCACCAGGTAATCCTCGGTGCGCCCCTTCAGGTGCTCGACCAGCGCGCGCTTGAGCAGCGGCAGGTCTTCGGGGTGCAACAGCGGCTTGAGGTGGCTGAGCATCGCCCGCACGAACTCCGGCTCCAGGCCGAACAGTTCCTTGATATGGCTGTGATGGACCTCGTCGGTCTGCAGGTTCCAGTCCCACAGCCCCAGCTGACTGGCCTTCAGGGCCAGGGCCAGGCGCGCCTCGCTCTTGCTCAGGGCCTGGTTGGCCGCGTCCAGCTCAAGGCTGCGCTGGGCCACCCGGCTTTCCAGGCCGACCTGGGCTTCGCGCAACTCTTCTTCGGCGCGGCGGCGCTGCTCGACTTCCCGCAGCAGCTCGCTGTTGAGCTGTTCGCTACGGCTCTGCGCCTGTTGCAGATGTTCGATCAGGGCCTGGTTCTGGAAGCGCCGCAGCAAGCCCATCTGGATCAAACGGTTGACCTGCCAGGCCACCACGCTCAGCGACACCAGCAGGATCAAGCCCAGCCAGCCCCAGCCACGCTGCTGCTCGTCGCCGCCCCAGAACAGGTAGCCGATCGCCGGTAGCAAACAGGGCAAGGTAAAGGACAGGAAGGCCGGCAGGCTGACCGCATAGGCCACGCTGGCCGAAAGGATCGCCGCGCCGATCAGGCCGAAGACCCAGGCCTGCTGCAGGAAATTGTCGGTGGGCATCAGGGCGATGCCGGCGCAGGCCAGGGTCAGGCCGCTGACGGCGGAGCCGAGCAGGAACATGCGGCGCCAGACCGGTTGCGCCTGGCGGCTGGGAATCGCCGAGTCGAACGCCGCCACCTGGATCACCCGCAGGGCGACCAGGGCCAGCAGCCAGACCATCCATACGCTGACCAGCCAATAACGCTCGGGGCTCCACAGCAGCCAGGCGCAGACCAGGCCGTTGAGCAGCATGAACAGGGTGGGCAACAGGGAGCCCTGATAAAGCAGGCGCGTGCGCTCTACCGCCATCTCCATGGCGTATTGCTTGCGAACAACCCGAGGCTCCACGAAGGGTCCGGACGGGCCAGTGCTGAGTGTCATAGGCAGTGTTCTTATAATGATTGAGCCCGAAACGTCGCCGGAGCATACACAAGCAACCGCCCGGACCAAACTGCCTGAAATCATAAAATCGGCAAATCGGCTCGAGCGCCGATCCCGCTGAAATTCCTCCGGCCAAGCCCGGCCAACGGCTGCAGCCCGTGACCGACCGGTCGTCCCCAGCGTTCTTTTATCGGCTAAACCAAAGCTTGGTTTGCCCGGTGTGCGCCAGCCCCCTAGAATGCCCCGATGCGCGATGATCTCTCCCTTCTGCTGAACTCCCTCAACGATGCCCAACGCCAGGCCGTAGCTGCCTCCTTGGGTCGTCAGTTGGTCCTGGCCGGTGCTGGCTCCGGTAAAACCCGAGTGCTGGTGCACCGTATCGCCTGGTTGATCCAGGTCGAGAACGCCTCGCCCCACTCCATCCTGTCGGTGACCTTCACCAACAAGGCCGCTGCCGAGATGCGCCAGCGCATCGAGCAGTTGATGGGGATCAACCCGGCCGGCATGTGGGTCGGCACCTTCCACGGCCTGGCGCACCGCCTGCTGCGGGCGCACTGGCAAGAGGCCGGCCTGAGCCAGACCTTCCAGATCCTCGACAGCGACGACCAGCAACGCCTGGTCAAGCGGGTGATCCGCGACCTCGGCCTGGACGAGCAGCGCTGGCCGGCCCGGCAGGCCCAGTGGTTCATCAACGGGCAGAAGGACGAAGGCCTGCGTCCGCAACACATTCAAGCCAGCGGCGACCTGTTCCTGGCCACCATGCGCGGCATCTATGAAGCCTACGAGGCCGCCTGCCAGCGCGCCGGGGTCATCGACTTCTCCGAGCTGCTGTTGCGCGCCCTGGACCTGTGGCGCGACCACCCGGGCCTGCTGGCGCACTACCAGAAGCGTTTCCGCCATGTGCTGGTGGACGAGTTCCAGGACACCAACGCCGTGCAGTACGCCTGGTTGCGCCTCTTGGCCAAGGGCGGCGACAGCCTGATGGTGGTGGGCGACGACGACCAGTCGATCTACGGCTGGCGCGGCGCGAAGATCGAGAACATCCACCAGTACTCCGAAGACTTCCCGGACACCGAAGTGATCCGCCTGGAGCAGAACTACCGCTCCACCGCCGGCATCCTCAAGGCCGCCAACGCCCTGATCGCCAATAACACCGGGCGCCTGGGCAAGGAGCTGTGGACCGACGGCGGCGAAGGCGAAGCGATCAACCTGTACGCCGCCTTCAACGAACACGATGAAGCGCGCTACGTGGTGGAAACCATCGAAAGCGCCCTGAAGACCGGCCTGGCCCGCAGCGATATCGCCATCCTGTATCGCTCCAACGCCCAATCGCGGGTACTGGAAGAAGCGCTGCTGCGCGAGCGCATTCCGTATCGCATCTACGGCGGCCAGCGCTTCTTCGAGCGCGCCGAAATCAAGAACGCCATGGCCTACATGCGCCTGCTCGAAGGGCGCGGCAACGACGCGGCCCTGGAGCGGGTGATCAACGTGCCGACCCGCGGCATTGGCGAAAAGACCGTCGAAGCGATTCGCGAACATGCGCGCCACAGCCATGTGTCGATGTGGGAAGCGATGCGCCAGCTGGTGGCCAATAAAGGCGTGACCGGACGCGCCGCCGGCGCCCTGGGCGCCTTCATGGAACTGATCGAACACCTGGCGACCGTGACCGCCGAGATGCCGTTGCACCTGATGACCCAGACCGTCATCGAGCAGTCCGGTTTGATCGCCTACCACGAAGCGGAAAAAGGCGAGAAAGGCCAGGCCCGGGTAGAAAACCTTGAAGAACTGGTCAGCGCTGCGCGCAACTTCGAGCACACTGAAGAAGACCAGGAACTGACGCCACTGGCGGCCTTCCTCGGCCACGCTTCGCTGGAAGCCGGCGACACCCAGGCCGACGAGCACGAAGACAGCATCCAGCTGATGACCCTGCACAGCGCCAAGGGCCTGGAATTCCCTTACGTGTTCCTGGTGGGCATGGAAGAAGGCCTGTTCCCGCACAAGATGAGCCTGGAAGAACCCGGCCGCCTTGAAGAAGAACGGCGCCTGGCCTACGTCGGCATCACCCGGGCGATGCAGAACCTGGTGATGACCTACGCCGAGACCCGACGCCTGTACGGCAGCGAGACCTACAACAAGGTGTCGCGTTTCGTACGGGAAGTTCCGAAGGGGCTGATCCAGGAAGTGCGCCTGTCCAACAGCGTCAGCCGTCCGTTCGGCGGTGGCCAGTCGCAGAGCACCAGCAGCCTGTTCGGCGGCAGCGAGATCCCGGACACCGGCCTCAGCCTCGGCCAGGCGGTACGCCACTCGGTATTCGGCGACGGCGTGATCCTCAACTTCGAAGGCGCCGGCGCCCAGGCCCGGGTCCAGGTGAACTTCAGCGAAGGCAGCAAGTGGCTGATGCTCGGCTACGCCAAGCTCGAAGCCATCTGAAGCCTCGACTCCGACTTCGCCATGCAAGGGCGATGCTTCTGAATCAGAAGCGACCCGCGACATGGGGCGCAATCGGCCCGATCGGCGCCGGCAGTGAGACTGCTGGCGCCGGGATGTTTTGCCACTGAACCATCGCATCCGCCCAACGGACAAACCTGTACAGGGCCCACTTGCCTCGACCGAAGCTGAACCGCGGCTGTCAGGCAAAAGCCCGAAACACTCTGCCGCTAGCCAGTGACACTTCACCTGTGCAACATGGCGCGCGTGCCATCCACAAATGGGAATTCCCTTTATGAAACGTTTTCTTAGCATCGCCATGGCGTTGTGCATCGGCCTGACGATGAGCCTCGACGCCAACGCCAAGCGCTTTGGTGGCGGCAAAAGCGCCGGCGCTGCGCCGACCCACCAGACCAGCCAAATGGCTCCGTCCTCTTCCGGTATGGGTCCTGCTGCTGCGACCGCAGGGGCTGCCGGTGCCGCGGGTGCTGCCGCCAAGGCCGGCGGTGCTTCGCGCTGGCTCGGCCCATTGGCCGGTATCGCCGCAGGCGGCCTGCTGGCCTCCATGTTCATGGGCGGCGGCTTCCAGGGCATGCAGATCTTCGACATCCTGATCATGGCGGTCATCGCCTTCCTGGTCTTCCGCTTTATCGCCGCCCGTCGTCGCAAGCAGCAGGAGCAGTACGCTCCAGCCGGCCACGCGCCGATGCAGCGTGAAGCCTTCGAGCCAAAACCGGCCTCCGGTTCGATCTTCGGCGGTTCGGCTGCACCTGCCGCCGCGGCCCGTCCGGTGATCAACGCCCCGGCCTGGTTCAACGAACAGCGTTTCGTCGAAGCCGCGCGCAACCACTTCCAGTCCCTGCAGCAACACTGGGACGCCAACGAAATGGACAAGATCGCCGAGTTCGTGACTCCGCAGATGCTGCAGTTCCTGAAGCAGGAACGTGCCGATCTGGGCGACGGCTTCCAGTCGACCTACATCGACAACCTCAATGTGCAGCTTGAAGGCGTCGACGACCGCGCCGACAAGACCATCGCGACCCTGACCTTCACCGGCGTGTCGAAGAGCTCGCGTTTCGACCAGGGCGAAGTGTTCAGCGAAAGCTGGAACATGGAGCGCGCCCAGGGTGAAAACCAGCCTTGGCTGGTTGCAGGTATCCGCCAGAACGGCTGATCCTCTCCAGTGTCACATCGGTAATCGCAAAACCCCGGCTCAGGTCGGGGTTTTGCATTTCACGATTGCACTTATAGCGAGCTACTGTATAAACCGCCGTCTATTAAACCGCGCCATAGAGCTAAGAGGACCCAGGCCGTGGAAGAAGTCATCGAGCAACTCCGTGAAGCAAACGAACCGGTACCCGTTCCCCTGGAACTGCCGGATGAAGACCTGCTGGTGGAAATCGAAGAACAGCTGTTCATCAACATCCCCTTCGTCTTCAAAGAGTTCCTGTTGACCGTGAGCGATGTCGTCTACGGCAGCCTGGAGCCGGTCACCGTGACCGACCCGCAATCCCACACCTACCTGCCGGAAGTGGCCGCCACCGCCTGGGACATGGGCGTACCGCGCGAGCTGATTCCGATCTGCCAGGACGGTGACGACTACTACTGCGTCGAGGAAGACGGCACCGTGGTGCTCTGGTCCGGCGAAGAAGAGCTGATCACCGAAGAGTCCTGGGAGTCGGTGTGGCACTGGGCGCGGGACGTCTGGCTGGAAAGCTGATTGGCCTTGCGCGGTTTCGCCCCGCGGGTGCAGGCGCATGGATCGACTGCCGCCCGTTGCATGACGTTCGCAAGCGGTTACCCCACCCGCTTGATCGCCACATTGACGCTACTCGCCAGCAGCCTGCTGGCGGGTTGTCAGTCACCGATGGCTCAGTTGCAAAGCCTGAGCACGCAGTACGCCCATCAAGTCGAAGTCCTGCCCACCTCACCCTTCCCGCTTGCCAGCAGCCTGCCCCTGCGCTTACCCAAACAACCCCGCCTGCGCGTCTATCTTGAAGGCGACGGCCATGCCTGGGCGACAGCCCGCCAACCCAGCCTCGACCCCAGCCCGCAACACCTGCTGATGGCGCAACTGGCGCTGAGCGATCCCCGCCCCAGCGCCTATCTGGCCCGCCCCTGCCAATTCGTCAGCGCGGCCGACTGCACAGCGGCGATCTGGACCGACCAGCGCTTTTCCACAACGGTATTGCGCAGCCTCGACCAGGCCCTGGACCGCCTCAAGCAGCGTTATGGCAATCAGGATTTCGAGTTGATCGGCTATTCCGGTGGCGCGGCACTGGCCCTGTTGCTGGCCGCGCGGCGAGACGACATTGCCCAGGTGCAAACCCTGGCCGGCAATCTGAGCCCTCGGCTATGGGTCAGTGCGCTGGGGCTGAGCCCGTTGCACGGCTCCCTCGAGCCGCTGGACCAGGCACCCAAGCTGGCCCAGGTAGCGCAACGGCATCTACTCGGCCAGGCCGACCGCAGCGTACCTGCCAGCCTCTACCCCGCCTACCGGCAGGCGCTGGGGGCCAAAGCCTTCTGCGTGCAATCCGTCAGCCTGCCCGGGGTCACCCACGACCAGGGCTGGGCCGAAGCCTGGCGACACTGGCGCGACCAGCCACTGAGTTGTGCACCGTCCAACGATTAGTGTCCGTTGTCTTCCTTGTGGTTATCCAGGGTATCCAGCAGCGCCACCTGCATCCGGGTGTGCACACGGATGAACCAGCGCCACAGCAGCGCGGCCACTGCCGCCGTCACCACCGCGATCAGCACCAGCAGCTCGGTGGTCGGCAGGATGCTCGAAGACAGCGCCGCCAGCAGCAGGAAGATCACCAGCAACGACAGCACCGGAATCACCTCGGCGATCACCCGGCGCACGCGCTGGGTGTGACGCCCGGCCATTTCCGGCTTCACGCCCATCTCCGCCAGCAGCATCGACAGGGCCTTGAGCTTGCGATAGGCGGCGATCAGGAACGGCAGCGACAACAGCAGCGCCCCACCCCAGATCAGCGCCTTCTGCCAGCTCGGATCGCCGATCCAGTCCTGCAGGTATTCGCCGATGCGTACCGCGAAATAACCGCCAGAGAAGAAGATCGCCACCACCAGCGCCAGGTTGACCCCGACCTGTAACAGGATCCGCCGGATCATCGACGCCAGCAGCGCGCCCTCGCCGTGCGGTTGGATGCTGCGCAGCCATTCGCCGTACAGGCCCAGCACCCGGCTCAGGCGGGTCGGCAGCACGGCAGCGAGCTTCAGCGACAGCGGGTCGGCGGCGCGAATCAGGTAAGGCGTGAGCAAGGTGGTAATGGCCGATACGGCGACCGCCACCGGGTAGAGAAAGTCGCTGGTGACCTGCAAAGTCATGCCCAGCGCCGCGATGATGAAGGAGAACTCGCCGATCTGCGACAGCCCCATGCCGACCCGCAGCGAGGTGCGGCCATCGTTGCCGGCGATAAAGGCGCCCAGGCCGCAGGACAGCATCTTGCCCAGCACCACCGCGACGGTGATCACCGCAATCGGCCAGGCGTATTGCAGGAGGATCTGCGGGTCGATCATCAGGCCGATGGCGACGAAGAAGATCGCGCTGAACATGTCGCGAACCGGTTCGATCAGGCGCTCGATCTTCAGCAATTGCCGCGACTCGGCCATGATCGCGCCGATCAGGAAGGCGCCGAGCACCATGCTGTACTCCAGCTTGACCACCAACAGGCAGAAGCCGAAACACAGCCCCAGCACGGTGATCAGCAGCATCTCGTTGCTTTCGAACTTGGCGACGTAAGCCAGCAACCGTGGTACCAGCAGGATGCCGATCACCAGGGCGACGATCATGAACAGCGAGAGCTTGCCGACGGTGGAGAACACTTCTCCAGAGCTGACAGTGCCGCTGACCGCGATGCTCGAGAGCAAGGCGATGATGCCGATGCCGAGGATGTCCTCGACGATCAGCACACCGAAGATCAGCTGGGCGAAGCGCTGGTTCTTCATCTTCAGGTCGTTGAGCGCCTTGACGATGATGGTGGTCGAGGAAATCGCCAGGATCGCGCCGAGGAACAGCGAGTCCATGGTGTTCCAGTCGAACCAGCGGCCGATTTCGTAGCCGATCCAGATCATCAGCACGATTTCCATGAACGCCGCGATAAAGGCCGTGGCGCCGACCTTGAACAGCTTGCGCAGGCTGAACTCCAGGCCCAGGCAGAACATCAGGAAAATCACCCCCAGCTCGGCCAGGGTCTTGATCGTGTCTTCGTCGTGGATCAGGCCGAACGGCGGGGTGTGCGGGCCGATGATGAAGCCGGCGACGATATAGCCGAGGACCACCGGCTGCTTGAGCCGGTGGAAGAGAATGGTCACCACGCCTGCGACCAGCATGATCACTGCCAGGTCCTGAATAAAGCTGATGGCATGCATGGCGAGGGGCTCCTTGGGGTCGTTTTGTTGCGTGCGACGCGGCGGGGTGCGCGACCTGCCGGCCAGCGGGAAAAGCCCTTGGGACGGGCTTTTGAAGGTTAACATCGCGACTTGTGCCAGAAAGGCGGTGCAATATATGGAAACAGATAGATCGCCGCGTGACGGCGACCGCGAGCGCAGCGTCCCGTTATCGATGGTTTGAAACGCTGACCTAAGCACCCGCAGAGGTGCGCCCCGCAACCCTGCCTTAACCCGTGAGTGTGCTATGGAACCCGGAAACGCCCAGCTGTCGATGACGGTATTGATGACCCCTGACATGGCCAACTTCTCAGGCAATGTCCACGGTGGCACCCTGCTCAAGTACCTCGATGAAGTCGCCTACGCCTGCGCCAGCCGTTATGCCGGCCGCTATGTGGTGACCCTGTCGGTGGACCAGGTGATCTTCCGCGAGCCGATCCATGTCGGCGAACTGGTGACCTTCCTGGCCTCGGTCAACTACACCGGCAACACTTCGATGGAAGTCGGTATCAAGGTGGTCACCGAGAACATCCGCGAGCGCTCGGTGCGCCACACCAACAGTTGCTTCTTCACCATGGTGGCCGTGGACGACCAGCGCAAACCCGCCGCCGTGCCGCCCCTGCAGCCACAAACCAGCGAAGACAAGCGCCGCTTCATGCAGGCCCAGCAACGCCGGCAGATCCGCCAGGAGCTGGAAAAGCGCTATCAGGAAATCAAGGCCGACACCTGATGCTCCGAGACAGGCTCGCGCCTAGCGCGCGAGCCTGTTCGCGATAAACCCCCGCGCAACCGGTTACAGCTCGATCGGCACCGCCTCGAACCGCACCCGTGGATGGGTGATCCGGTCCTGGGCCCGTATCAGCTGAAGTTCGTAACTGGCGCAAGCCTGGGTTTCCAGCAGCACTTCATGCACCGCCGCGGCGGTGAACTCGAACGCCGCCACCAGGCTGTCGCCCAGCAGCACCCGGGCCAGGAACAGGCCCGAAGTCAGGTCGCCCACGCCCACCGGCTGACGCGGGAATGCCAGCAGCGGACGACGCAGGTGCCAACTGCCTTCGGCGGTCACCAGCAGCATCTCGAAGCCGTCCGGCAGCTTGCCCGGGTAATCCAGGTGCTTGACCAGCACCGCCTTCGGGCCACGGGCCAGCAGCGCCCGGGCCATGGCCAGGCAGTCGAACAGCGACTGCGGCTTGCGCCCGGCGAAGCTGTCCAGCTCCAACTGGTTGGGGCAGAGGAAATCCGCCACGGCCGCTGCTTCTTCCAAGAGGAAGTCGCTGACCTCCTGCGGTACGCTGCAGCCCTTTTCCGGGTGGCCCATCACCGGGTCGCACAGGTACAGGGCCTTGGGGTTGGTCGCCTTGATCCGCGCCACGCCACCGAGGATCGCCCGCCCCTGTGCCGCGCTGCCCAGGTAGCCGGACAGCACCGCATCGCAGTTGCCCAGCTCGCCGATGGCGGCAATGCCTTCCACCAGCTCCGGAATCTGGTGCGGCGACAGCACTTCGCCGGCCCACTGGCCGTATTGCGTGTGGTTGGAGAACTGCACGGTATTGAGCGGCCAGACATTCACCCCGACCCGCTGCATGGGAAACACCGCGGCGCTGTTGCCGGCATGGCCGAAGACCACATGGGACTGGATCGCGAGCAGATGAGGCGTACGTTTCATTCGGGTCATTCCGTAAAACGATTGAAATTCGAGCCGCGCAGTATGCGACTAAACGCAACCTGTACGACAGACCGAAGACGCAGTTAAGCTGGTGCGACTTCGTTGGAGCGCACCTCATGCTGACCCTTGGAAACATTTTCGTGCTGATGCTGCTGGCGACCGGCGCCGCCTGGCTATGGCACAACCACGGCCTGCGCGAGCGGGCGCTGGAGAGGGTCAAGCAGCATTGCGCGCGGCTCGATATCGAGCTGCTGGACGGCAATGTGGCGCTGAAGCGCATCGGCTTCGTCAGGGACGCCAATGGCCGCCGGCGCCTGGCCCGGATCTACAACTTTGAATTCACCGTCACCGGCGAAACCCGCCATGCGGGGACCATCACCCAGTTCGGCGCCCACAGCGTGCAGATCGAGCTGGCGCCCTACCCGATTGCAACTCCCGCGCCTCCACCCGTGCCGACACGCAGCGCCGAGGTGATCGAGCTGAGCCAGTGGCGTGAAGAGCGTAGCAAGTAGCGCCAACCGCCTATGCAATCCTGTAGGAGCGAGGCTTGCCCGCGAAGAATGTCGACGATGACACGGTGTGACAGATAGACCGCCGCTTCGCGGCTATCGCGAGCAAGCTTCGCTCCTACAGAAGCATCAGATTGGATTATTGGCAGCATTCAGCCAGGGATTGTTGTAGGGCAGCCACGTCTTGCGGCTCGCTGAAGATCAGCTCGATCCGTGAATCGCGGCGCCATTCGCTGGCTTGCCAGTGCAACGCGGCGTTATCCAGGGCGTTGCCCGAGACCCAGCCATCGGCACCGTGGATCACCAGCTTGGCCCGACGCCAGTCGAGGCTCGCCAGCCATTGCTCCACATGCCGAACATCGAACACCCGGCTCGGGTGCCAGCGCCAACCGATGCTCCAGCCGCCCTCCTGGGCCTGGCTCAGACAGATGGGTTGGGCCGGATCGGTCCAGATCGCCGGCAACTGCGCCAATCCCTTGGGTACTTCGAAGGCCTCTACAGCCGCCCCCGCCTGAACGTCCGCGCCAGGCAAACGATCCAGCGGCAAAACCCCGCGGGTGGTCCAGAACACCGGACAGGCCGGCAACTGCTCGAGAATGCCCTGACGCTGCGCCGCATCGAGCCCTTCATCCTTGTTCAGCAGCAACAGGCCGGCACTGGGCAGCGCCTCCTGTTGGGCCCGCGGCAGCGGCTTGCCGGCCGCCAATGCCTGAGCATCAAGTACCAGCACGCAGGGCTGCACGGCCAGGACCTGTTGCCAGGGCGCCTCGCGCAATTGCTGGAGCAGCTGCGCCGGGTGCCCCAGGCCGGAAGGTTCGATAAACAGACGATCGGGCCGGGCCTTGCGCAACAGGCGCCCCAGGCCCACCTGGAACGGCGCGCCGTTGACACAGCACAGGCAGCCACCGGCCACCTCGCCCAGGGCGATACCGTCCTCGTCCCGGGTCAGCAGCGCCGCGTCCAGGCCGATCTGGCCGAACTCGTTGATCAGCACCGCCCAGCGCTCATGGGCCGGACGCTGCGCCAACAGGTGCTGGATCAGGCTGGTCTTGCCCGCGCCGAGGGGGCCGGCGATGACGTGGGTGGGGATGTTGTGCAGCATGGGTGGAGCGCTCGGAAAGAAGGTGATTGATCCTACGCGCTAACCCGCGGCAACGAAACGTAGCCGCTGCCGCAGGCTGCGATAAGGCGCGCAGCGCCTTTTGACGTCCTCAAGCGCACGTCGGCTGCGCTGCCGATCGCCGCCTGCGGCAGCGGCTACAGGATCAGCCGAGCCAGTCCAGGGTGAGGATCAGCCGGCGTTCGCCGGGGGCCGGTTGCGGCGAGCGGTGGATCAGGCCGAAGCCCTCGTTGCCCAGCCACTTCTCGCCCTTGAACAGGGCCACCTCGCCGCTGGCGATCTGCTGGATCAGCGCGGCATCCGTGGGTTCGGCCTCGGCCTGGCCCAGTTGCCGACGGTCCATCGCGCCCTCGCGCAGCCATTGGCTGCCAACACCGGCATAGGTGGTGATCAGCCGTACCGGCACATGGTCGACATGAAAACGCGGGCACATGGCCTTATCCAGCACCCGCAAGCGCAGGCCGACGCGCTTGGCGCCCAGCAGGCAGGAGAAGGCGCTGACCAGCCAGGCGACATCGGCGATAAAGCCGTCGTATCCCTGCAGATCGCTGAAGCCGGAGGCCAGGCCGCGCAGGTTCGGCTCGGTCTCCTCGGTGTCGAGCTCCAGCGACAGCGACTCGGCCAACGGTTCGTTCAGCGACAGCAGCAAGGCGCCGAAATCGACGATATGCGCCGGCAACTGGCGCCGCCACAGGGCCAGGTTGACCTCGTCATCCAGCACCTCGGCGAGGACGATGGGGGCCGGGCCGGAGGCCTGGCGGCGTGTCGGCTTTTGCAGGATTGGCCGCAGGACTTCTGCACCCGCAATCGAACGTCGGCCGGTCGCTCTCACAGGGCTCAGGGACAGGTAAGGCATCAAGCAGCAGCCTCTTCATGCCAGGGGCCGAACGGGTCGCGCATCAGGCGCCAGCCCTCCACGCCCAGGGCCATTTCGTCGTCAGTCAGCAGGCAGTCGTCTAGTTCGGCGGTGAGCCGGGCGAAGTCGATGTTCTGGCCGATGAACACCAGTTCCTGGCGGCAGTCGCCGGTGGCGGCGGTCCAGTTCTGCATGATCGCCGCGGTGCTTTCCGCGTCCTGCGGCCAGTGCTGCTTCGGCACGAAACGCCACCAGCGTCCGGCGAAACCATGGCGCATCAGACCGCCAGCCTGGGACCAGCTGCCCGCCTCCTGATGCTTGCTGGCGAGCCAGAAAAAGCCCTTGGAACGCAACAGCTTGCCGTTGATCCAGGGGCGGTTGATGAAGTCGAAAAAGCGCTGCGGATGGAACGGCCGCCGCGCCCGGTAGGCACTGGAAGCGATGCCGTACTCCTCGGTTTCCGGCACGTGCTCGCCGCGCAGTTCCTGCAACCAGCCCGGTGCCTGGGCGGCCCGCTCGAAGTCGAAGCGGCGGGTGTTGAGGATCTTCGCCAGCGGCACTTCACCCATCACCATGGGGATGATTTCCGCCTGGGAATTGAGGCGTTCGAGGATGGCGATCAGCTCCTGGCGCTCGTCGCTGCCGATCAGGTCGATCTTGCTGATCAGGATCACGTCGGCGAACTCGATCTGCTCGATCAAAAGGTCGGTGATCGAGCGCTCGTCCTCCTCACCCAGGGTTTCGCCCCGGGACGCCAGGCTTTCCGCGGCCTGGTAATCGAGCAGGAAGTTCATGCCGTCGACCACCGTGACCATGGTGTCCAGCCGCGCAATGTCGGCCAGGCTCTGCCCTGCTTCGTCGCGAAAGGTGAAGGTTTCGGCCACCGGCAGCGGCTCGGAGATGCCGGTGGATTCAATCAGCAGGTAGTCGAAACGCCCGTCCCTGGCCAACTTGCCGACCTCTTCCAGCAGGTCCTCGCGCAGGGTGCAGCAGATGCAGCCGTTGCTCATTTCCACCAGTTTTTCTTCGGCGCGGTTGAGGCTGACATCGCGCTGCACTTCGCTGCCGTCGATGTTGATTTCACTCATGTCGTTGACGATCACCGCAACCCGCAGGTTGTCGCGGTTGCGCAGGACGTAGTTGAGCAGCGTGCTTTTGCCGGCGCCGAGAAAGCCGGACAGCACGGTAACGGGAAGACGGTCGGTCATCAGGGGGTCCTCATCGGGGGCTGGGTGGCTGGGTCAGATCGCCCGTTGATGGCGTTCACGCAGCTCTTGGCGTTCTTTGGCTTCGATACACAGGGTGGCGGTGGGCCGCAGCAGCAGGCGCCTGAGGCCAATGGGCTCGCCGGTTTCCCGGCACCAGCCGTATTCACCGCGGGCCAGGCGTTCGAGGGCTTCGTCGATCTTGTCCAGCAGCTTCTTTTCCCGCTCCAGCAGGCGCAGTTGCCATTGACGCTGTTCTTCGGCGCTGCCGATATCGGCGGGGTCACTGTGGGGCTCCTGCTCGCGCAGCACCTCGAATTCACCGTCGATGCGCTCTTGCAGGTCGACGCGCTGGGCCAGCAGCAGTTCACGGAAATAGGCCTGCTGGACGTCGCTCATGTAGTCCGCCTCAGGCTGGGCGAGAAGTTGCGCTTCGGTCATCGGGCGTTCAGTCATGGTGGGTCACGGATCAGGCTTTATTTAATGTTATAGTATAACAATACAAATAAGCCAACCCTCTCTTGTCGCCCACGACGAAGGGCGGGATGCTTGAACGTCCCTTGCCGAGAACGCCGATGCGCAATGCCCTGAAATACACGCTGCTGAGTCTGTCCCTGCTGGTCTTGGGCACTGCCAATGCGCAAGTACCCAACGCCCTGGCCACCTGCACCCGCAGCGCCAATCTGCTGGCCTGCGTAGATGCCGAAGGCAACGCCTACAGCGTCGCGGCCGCGGGTAGCACCACCTATCTGCGAGGCTTCGAAGTGGCCGGCAAACGTTATTGGGCGCAGACCAATAGCCGCTACGGTCAACTGACTTTCTTTACCGGCCTGGCCTCCGACGGCGAAGCCTGGGTCGGTTACAGCCAGCGCGTCGGCTGGACCACCCGCAACCGTTTTTCCAGCTCCGGCGGTAGCAGCGGCAAGTTCACTTGCAGCCGGATCACTGGCTGCTAGCTCACAGGCGCCGGCTCCTGTAGGAGCTGGCTTGCCAGCGATCCAGACGTCGCGGTTCCCCCTGATACAGCGCATTCGCCGGCAAGCCGGCTCCTACACGGAACCGTTGTGTTTCGACTCCTGCAACCAGGCCATGTAGCTGTTCACCGGCGGGTTCTTCTGGAAGTAGCTCTGCAAGCCCGCGAACAGCCCGTCGGCAATCGCCTGCTGGTGCCGCGCGGTCACCAGGCGCTGGCTGTCGCGGCTGTTGGAGATGAAGCCGGTCTCCACCAGGATCGAAGGCACGTCGGGGGACTTGAGCACCGCGAAGCCGGCCTGTTCCACGCGCTTCTGATGCAGGGTGGTGATGCCCGCCAGGCTGCCCAGCACGGTGCTGCCTAACTGCAGGCTGGCGGCGATGGTCGCGTTCATCGACATGTCGAGAATCACCCCGGCGAGCATCGGGTCCTTGTCTTTCAGATTGAGCAGGCTGGTGGCGCCCAGCAGGTCGGCGCCGTTCTCCCGCTGCGCCATGAAGCGCGCGGTGGCCGAAGTCGCGCCACCTTCCGACAGTGCATACACCGAGGCCCCGGACGCCGTCAGGCGCGGCGCCGCATCGGCGTGCACCGAGATAAACATGTCGGCCTTGTGCTTGCGGGCGATCTCCACCCGCTTGCGCAGCGGCACGAAGAAATCGTCGTTACGCACCAGCTTCACATCGAAGCCCTTCTCACGCTTCAACCGCTTGGCCAGCAGCTGGGCGATCGCCAGCACCACATCCTTCTCCCGTTCGCCCCGGGCGCCGACCGCCCCCGGATCCTTGCCGCCGTGGCCTGGGTCGACCACAACGATGATGTCGCGCTTGGGATGCGCCCGGTCCGCCGGTGTTTCACGCGGCAAAGCCGGGGCGACGACCGCCGCAATCTGCTGTGGAACACGGCTGGCGTTGCTCAGGTCGAGCACCAGGCGGTGGCCCTGGCCGTCCTGGGGCGGCAGCAAAAAGCTGTCGAGCCGCTGCGGTTCGGCCAGGTCGAGAACGATCCGCGTATCGCCCTGGCCAAAGTGCCCGGAACGGATCGAGCGAATCGGCGTGTTGGCCAGGGCCAGCTGGCTGAAATCCCCGCTGAGCTGCGCGCCGCTGAGGTCGATGATCAGCCGTTCCGGCGCGCTGAGAGTGAAGGTCTTGTACTGCACCGGCCCACTCAGATCGAGCACCAGGCGCAGCTTGTCGGCCGAATTCCATAACCGCAGGTTGCGAATCTGGGTGGCGGATACCCCCAAAGGCAGAACCAAGGCCGCGCTGGCCAACAGCAGGTTGAGCAACTGACGTCTGTGCATGACTTACACCGCAGATTGAGGAGCATCCATGCTCGATAAGGCTTGGTGAAAAAACGTTCAGGAAAAAGGTTTCATCGACCGCATTGTTATAATATAACATGGCGAATTGTTTCCAACGATGGACCTGCTCATGAATGCGCTGACTCTGCCGGATATCGCCGCGCAGGCCGCACGCCAGGCCCTGCCCCTTGAGTGGGTGGGCATGTGTGGCATTGCCTTACCTGTGTTGTTTGATGGCCAGCGGATTGGCGCAAAAGCGGATGCCGGCGTCAGCCTCGACGATGGCGAAGCACGCGGCATTCATATGTCGCGCCTGTATCTGGCGCTGGAAATGCTCGAACAGGAAAACCTCACCCCGGGCCTGATGCGCCAGGTACTGCAACGTTTTCTCGACAGCCACGACGGTCTGTCCAGCAGCGCCTACCTGCGAATTCATGCCGATCTGCTGCTGAAACGCCCGGCCTTGATCAGCCCGTTGGCCGGCTGGAAAACCTATCCGGTGAGCATCGAAGCGCGTCTGAAAAACGCAATGTTCCACGTGGAACTAAAAATCGAGGTGCCTTATTCCTCCACCTGCCCTTGTTCCGCCGCGCTTTCCAGGCAGCTGATTCAGCAGCAATTCATCGATGACTTCGCCAACCGGCAGCTGCAACACGAAGACATCCTGGCCTGGCTCGGTTCTTCGAAAGGCATAGTCGCCACGCCCCACAGCCAGCGCAGCAGTGCGCAATTGCAGCTGCGCCTGGACGACTTCCTCGATGAGTTGCCGCTGATGGCAGCGATCAACGACGCCGAAGCCGCCCTCGGTACCGCCGTGCAAACCGCGGTGAAACGCGCCGACGAACAAGCCTTCGCCCTGGCCAACGGACAGAACCTGATGTTCTGCGAAGACGCCGCGCGCCGCCTGAACCTCGCCTTGCAACGCTCGCCTGGCATCCGCGCCTTCCAGGTGCGCGTGGTTCACGCCGAAAGCCTGCACGCCCACGACGCGGTAGCGGAAAGCCGCTGGAACTGGGAGGCCGCATGATCGACCTGCAATCGCTGCGTTGGGGCGCGCCCGGCCAACCGCTGACGCCAGCACTCGACCTCGAGCTGAAACCCGGCAGCCTGACCGCCATCATCGGCGCCAACGGCTCGGGCAAAAGCAGCCTGCTGAAGGTCATCGCCGGCCTGCAAAAACCCTTGGCCGGGAAAGTCAGGTTGCAGGTTCCCCGCCGTGGCGGCCTGTCCTTTCTGCCCCAGCAGCAATACCTCGACCGGCAGTTCCCCATCACTCTGCAAGAGCTGGTAGCCGCCGGCTTCTGGGGCGATCGGCAAAGCTCGCAACAACGTGCCGAACGCCTGCAGCAGGTGCTCGAAGACTGGTGCCTGAGCGGCCTGGAACAACGCCCGCTGATGGCCCTGTCCGGCGGCGAATTGCAACGCGCCCTGCTCGCCCGCCTGAGCCTCGCCGATGCCCCGCTGTTGCTGCTGGACGAACCTCACGCCGCCCTGGACGAACTGGGCCAGGCCCTGTTGTGGAAACACATCCACAGCTGGCAGCAGCAAGGCCGCACGCAAATCGTGGTCTGCCATGACCTCGCCGCCGTGCGTCAACACATTCCCCAGACCCTGGTGATCAAAGCCAGCGGATGCCTGTTCGGCAGCAGCGAAGAGCTGATCGTCCAGCCCCTGCGGATGCAGGTGGCCTGATGCTCGCCGCCGCCCAGCTCTGGCAACCCTTCCACGAATTCATGTTCATGCGCCGGGCGTTGCTCGGCGGCCTGGTGCTGGCGTGCAGCACCGCGCCGCTGGGGGTGTTTCTGATTCTGCGGCGCATGAGCCTGATCGGCGACGCCGTGGCCCATGGCATCCTCCCCGGCGCTGCGCTGGGCTTCTGGTTCGCCGGGCTGAGCCTGCCGGCGCTGACCTTCGGCGGCCTCGGTGCCGGCCTGGGCATGGCCGGCCTGGCCGCCTGGATTACCCGGCGCACCGGCTTGCGCGAAGACGCCAGCCTGGCCGCGATCTACCCGATTTCCCTGGCCAGCGGCGTGCTGATTCTCGGCCTCGCCGGCAAGCGCCTGGACCTGCTGCACCTGCTGTTCGGCTCGGCCCTGGCGGTGGATGGGCCGACCCTCGATGGCATGCTCTGGGTCTCCGGGTTCAGCCTGGTGGCCATGGCGCTGATCTACAAAGCGTTGCTGCTGGACACCCTCGACCCGCTGTTCCTCAATAGCGTCAGCCGCCTCGGCCCCCTCGCCCACGGCCTGTTCCTGACCCTGGTGGTGCTGAACCTGGTGATCGGTTTCCAGGCCATCGGCGCCTTGATGGTGGTCGGCCTGATGATGCTGCCGGCCGCCGCCTCACGCTTCTGGAGCCGCCACCTGCCGGTACTGATCGGCATCGCCGCGCTGCTCGGCTGCCTCTCGGTATGGCTCGGCCTGTTGCTGTCGTTCCACTACTCGCTGCCCAGCGGCCCGGCCATCGTCCTGGTGGCTGGCGGCCTGTATTTGCTGTCCGTGGTGTTCGGTCCGGTGCACGGTCTGCTGCGCCGCCCGCCTTTGCTCACATCCCCATGAGGTGTTCCCCGATGCGCGCTCTACTCGTGCTCTTCAGTCTGTTGCTGCCGTTGTCGCTGTCGTCCGCCCAGGCCGCGGACAAACTCGCTGTGGTCACCAGCTTCAGCATCCTCGCCGACATCACCCGACAGGTCGGCGGCGAGCACATCCAGATCACCGACATGGTCGGTCCGGACGCCGACGCCCACACTTACGAACCGACGCCGGACGATGCCAAGGCCCTGCTCAAGGCCCGGCTGATCATCAAGAACGGCCTGGGTTTCGAGCCCTGGCTGGATCGCCTGGTGGCCAGTACCGCCACCCGAGCTCCGGTGATCACTGCCAGTCGCGGGGTGATCCCACGTTCGCTGGATGAGGACGGCGAGACCATCCCCGACCCTCACGCCTGGCACAACCTGGCGAACGCCGAGCTCTATGTGAGCAACATCACCAAGGCGCTGGTGGCCGCCGACCCGGCGAACAAGGCCGACTACGAACGCAACAGCCAGGCTTACCTGAAACGAATCTACGCGCTGCTGGCCGAGGCCAAGGCCAAGTTCGGCGCGCTGCCGCCGGGCAACCGCAAGATCGTCACCTCCCACGACGCCTTCGGTTACCTGGGGCAGGCCTACGGCATCGACTTCATGGCCCCGCAAGGCCTGTCCACCGAGCGCGAACCCTCGGCCGCCGAAGTCGCCGCGCTGATCACCCAGATCCGCAACGCCAAGGTCAAGGCGGTGTTCATGGAGAACATCAAGGACGCACGCCTGCTCAAGCAGATCGCCGACGAAAGCGGCGCCCACATCGGCGGCACCCTGTACTCCGACGCCCTCGCCGCCAAGGGGCCGGCCAGCACATTCACCGGGTTGTTCGAATACAACCTGAACACCCTGTACGACGCCCTGAGCCAGCCATGAACAAGCGCCCTCCACTGTCGATGCTCGACCTGGAAAGCGCGCCCCTGGGCAGCCGTTGGTCGCTCACCAGCGTGCTCGATGCCCTGCCATGGAATGCCGACGGCCTGATCGCCGCCATCGCCCAGCAGCACGACAGCGGCGAGGTGCTGATGCTGGCCTGGATGAACCGCAGGGCGCTGGCCGAGACCCTGGCCAGCGGGCAGGTCTGCTACTGGTCGCGCTCGCGCCGGCAACTGTGGCGCAAGGGCGAAAGCTCGGGGCATCGCCAGCGTCTGCTCGAAGCACGCCTGGACTGCGACGGCGACGCCGTCCTGCTGCTGGTGGATCAGCAAGGCCCGGCCTGCCACACCGGGCGCCCCAACTGTTTCTACAACGCCATTCGCGACGGCGCGGTGCAGGTCATCAGCGCGCCGCTACAGGAAACCCCAGCATGATTCGCAAGAACCCTTCCGGCGATCTGCCGGTCATCGCCGAGTCGGCCTACGTCGACAAGACCGCCATCATCTGCGGCAAGGTGGTGATCGGCGAGAACGTCTTCGTCGGCCCCTACGCGGTGATCCGCGCCGACGAAGTCAACGAACATGGCGCCATGGACCCGATCATCATCGGCGCCAATTCGAACATCCAGGACGGCGTGGTGATCCACTCCAAATCCGGCGCGGCGGTGACCATCGGCGAGTTCACCTCCATCGCCCACCGCTCGATCGTCCATGGTCCGTGCACGGTCGGCGACCGGGTATTCATCGGCTTCAACAGCGTGCTGTTCAACTGCGCGGTCGGCAACGGCAGCGTGGTGCGGCACAACTCGGTGGTCGATGGCCGCGACCTGCCCCAAGGCTTCTACGTGCCCTCCACCACCCGCATCGGGCCCAACACCGACCTCTCGCAGTTCCCGCCGGTCAGCGTCAGCGCCTCGGAGTTTTCCGAAGACGTGGCGCGCACCAACGTCGATCTGGTACGCGGTTACAAAGCCCTGCAGAACGAGTTCTGAACATGAGCAGCGTGCTGATTCGCAACGCCCGGCTGGTCAATGAAGGACGCGAGTTCGACGCCGACCTGCTGGTGGACCATGGCCGCATCGTGAAGATCGCCAGCAGCATCCAAGGCGAGAACGCCCGCACCGAGATCGATGCCCAGGGCCAATGGTTGGTGCCGGGCATGATCGACGACCAGGTGCATTTCCGCGATCCCGGCGCGCCGGAAAAAGGCAGCTTCTACAGCGAGTCGCGGGCGGCCGTGGCGGGTGGCATCACCAGTTTCATGGACATGCCCAACACCCAGCCCGCGACCCTGACCCTGGCCGCGCTGGAGGACAAGAAACGCCGCGCGGCCATCCACTCGGTGGCCAACTACGGCTTTCACTTTGGCGTCAGCCGCGACAACCTCGACACAGTCGCCGCCCTCGACCCGTGCCTGGTGGCCGGGGTCAAAGTGTTCATGGGCGCCTCCACCGGCAACATGCTGGTGGACGATCCGCAGGTCCTGGAGCGCTTGTTCGCCGAGGTGCCGACCCTTCTCCTGGCGCACTGCGAGCACACGCCCAGCATCCAGGCCAACGAGCGGCGCATGCAGGAGCGTTTCGGCGAAGCGATTCCCGCCGTGGCCCACTCCCTGATCCGCGATGCCGAAGCCTGCTACCGCTCCTCGTCGCTGGCCGTGGACCTGGCCAGGCGGCATGGCACGCGCCTGCATGTCTTGCACCTGACCACTGCCCGCGAGCTTGCGCTGTTCGAAGACAAGCCGCTGGCGCAAAAGCGCATCACCGCCGAAGTCTGCCTGCACCATCTGCTGTTCGACGACCGGGACTACGCGCGCCTCGGGCACCTGATCAAATGCAACCCGGCGATCAAGACCCGCGCCGATCGCGACGCCCTGTGCCAGGCCCTGCTCGGTAACCGCCTGGATGTGATCGGCAGCGATCACGCGCCGCACACCTGGGCGCAGAAACAGCTGCCCTACCGCCAGGCGCCTGCCGGGCTGCCGCTGGTGCAACACGCCCTGCCCGCCCTGCTGGAACTGGTGGCCGACGGCGTGCTGCCCATCACCACCCTGGTGGCGAAAACCAGCCACCGGGTCGCCGACCTGTTCGCCATTCCCGACCGAGGCTACCTGCGCGAGGGTTACTGGGCCGACCTGGTGCTGATCAGGCCCGAGCCCGAGGGCATCGCCGTGGCCCAGCAGCCGATCCTCGCCCAATGCGCCTGGACGCCCTTCGCCGAACGGCATTTTCGCCACAGCGTCGCCACCACCCTGGTGTCGGGGCAACTGGCCTGGCACGCCGGGCGCCTGTACGACAACTGCCAGGGTTTGCCGCTGCGTTTTACCCGCTGAGCCCTTTCCCCGAATCCCCCCTGAAACACCAAGGAACACCCGATGATTCACATCACCCTGCCCGACGGCTCACAACGCGAGTACGACCAGCCGCTTTCCGTGTACGAGGTGGCCGCGAGCATCGGCCTCGGCCTGGCCAGGGCAGCCGTCGCCGGCCGGGTGAACGATCAACTGGTGGATTGTTCCTTTGTGCTCGAGGGCGATGCCCGGGTCAGCATCGTCACCGCCCGCGAGCCCGAGGGCCTGGAGATCCTGCGCCACTCCTGCGCGCATCTGCTGGCCATGGCGGTGAAGGAGTTGTACCCCTCGGCCCAGGTCACCATCGGCCCGGTGATCGAGGATGGCTTCTTTTACGACTTCGCCTACGAACGGCCCTTCACCCCCGACGACCTGGAGCGCATCGAAGCGCGCATGATCCGGCTGGCCGCGACCAACCATGCGGTGCGCCGACGCGAGCTGTCCCGTGACGACGCCCTGGAATACTTCGGCAACCTCGGCGAGCACTACAAGGCCGAACTGATCCGCGACATCCCGCAAGACCAGGTGCTGTCGCTGTACCGCCAGGGCGATTTCGAAGACCTGTGCCGTGGCCCTCACGTGCCGTTCACTGGAATCTTGCAGGCGTTCAAGCTGACCAAGGTGGCCGGCGCCTACTGGCGCGGCGATGCCAAGAACGCACCGCTGCAGCGGATCTACGGCACTTGCTGGGCTACGCCGAAAGACCTCAAGGATTACCTGACCCGCCTGGAAGAAGCCGGCAAGCGCGACCACCGCAAGCTCGGGCAGCAACTGGACCTGTTCCACTTCGACGACTGCGCGCCGGGCTCGGTGTTCTGGCACGCCAAGGGCTGGACCCTGTTCCAGCAACTGATCGGCTACATGCGCCAGCGCCAGGATCAGGCCGGTTATCAGGAAGTGAACACCCCGGACGTGATGGATCGCAGCCTCTGGGAAACCTCCGGGCACTGGCAGAACTACCGCGACCACATGTTCAGCACCACCACCGAAGACCAGCGAGTGTTCGCCCTCAAGCCGATGAACTGCCCCGGTGCGGTGTCGATCTTCAGCCGTGGCCTGAAAAGCTACCGCGACCTGCCGCTGCGCATCGCCGAGTTCGGCAAGGTGCATCGCTACGAACCCTCCGGTGCGTTGCACGGGTTGCTGCGGGTGCGCCACTTCACCCAGGACGACGCGCACATCTTCTGCACCCCGGCGCAAATGCAGGCGGAATGCGCAAGCACCATCGCCCTGGTGTTCGACATCTATCGCGACTTCGGCTTCCATGAGGTCGCGGTCAAGCTCTCCACCCGGCCAGCTCATCGCATTGGCAGCGACGCTGTGTGGGACCAGCTGGAAGGCGCCTTGTCCGGCGCCCTGGAAACCATGGCGATCGACTACCGGATCAACCCCGGCGAGGGCGCGTTCTACGGCCCGAAACTGGAGTTCGTGCTACGCGATGCCATCGGCCGCGACTGGCAATGCGGCACCTTGCAGGTCGACCTCAACCTGCCGGAACGTTTCGACATCAGCTACATCGACGAGCACGGCGAACGCCAGCGCCCGGTGATGCTGCACCGTGCGCTGTTCGGTTCCCTGGAGCGTTTTATCGGCATCCTCATCGAGCATTACAGCGGCGCCCTGCCGTGCTGGCTGGCACCGCGGCAGGCGGTGGTAATCACCATCAGCGAAGGCCAGGCGGACTACGCCCGCTCGGTGGCCGACACCCTGCAGCGCCAGGGTTTGCGGATCGGCGCCGACCTGCGCAACGAGAAGATCAGCTACAAGATCCGCGAGCACAGCCTGCAAAAGGTGCCGTACCTGCTGGTGGTGGGCGACAAGGAAAAGGACGGGGGATTTGTCAGTTTGCGCAGCCGCCATGGCGAGGATCTGGGGCGGTGGCCAGTGAGCGAGGTAGCCGAGCGGATGCGCTCGGCGTTGTAGCGGCAGTACGTGGGCGGACATGCCCGCTCTCTCCTACCTAGGTCCAGTGCAGACAGCCACAAACCTGTAGGAGCGAGCGGGCGGCGATCCGACTTGCCCGCGATGCTTTTTAAGCCCTTGGTTTAACAGTCCCGCAATCCTGCCCCAGCCACACCGCGCGGGTATCCATGCTGCCCTTCTGCTGGAAGCCGGTGGCATTGAAGGTGCCGCTGACGTTGGTGGTGAACTCGCGATCACTGAGGAATTTCGCCACGCCCGAGCCCTGGGCTTTCGGGCAGCTGAAGCGGAATTTCCACTGGTTGGAAGTACGGTCGGTGACCTCCTGGCGGCAGCCCGATTGCGGGTCCTGCAGCGGAATGGTGTCGGACTTCACCTGCTCCGGCGTCAGGCACACGCGGATGCCCTTGCCACCCATGGTCACGCCCTGCTTCTCCAGCTGTGCCCGTTGCTCGGGGGTCAGCTGTTGTTGCAACTGGCCGAGAATCAACGACAGATCCGGCAGGCTCTGGTCATCGACTTTCATGTTGCTGGTGGTCAGTTCCCACAGGCCCGGTTGCAGCATCTGGGCCTGCGCGGCCAACGGAAACGAGACAACGGCAGCCATGGCCAAACCCAGTAGACGAAGCTTCATCGAATGACTCCTAGACAGTAGTGGCCGTTAGACGCCAAAAATGCAGCGGCGTTGCATGGCGAATTAATTAGCGACAATCGCTGTGGAACATGGTCTGTTAAGGTCTGCATGAAAAGTCGGCGAGCGAAGGTCGAACCTGTTTTCGCATCAGGCCTGCGTAGCGTCGACAGCGCCCAGCGCGCAGCCACTTTTCGTACAGCCCCCTAGGCATTGAATCTTCAGGAGCAAGGCTGCCCCATGGATTATTTTGGCCCGCATATCTTTGGCTATCTGATTGCCACCCTGCACGTTCTCGGCCTGATCGCCGCCATCCATGCCGTGTTGACCGTCAGGACCGCCCAAGGCTCCATCGCCTGGGCCCTGTCGCTGTTGTTCATGCCATACCTGACCCTGATTCCCTATCTGGTGTTCGGCCGCAGCACCTTCGATGCCTATATCAAGGCTCGGCGCCAGGCCAACCTGGAAATGCGCAAGGCCATCAACGCGCTGAACTGGCGCCCCTGGGTCGAGGAGGCCCTGAGCGCCCGCGCCTCAATCGCCTACACCTCGCTGCGGGCCATGCCCAAGCTCGGACGCATGCCCTGCCTGGCCAGCAACCATGTACAGCTGCTGATCAACGGCGATGCTACCTTCGCCGCGATTTTCCAGGCCATCGAGCGCGCCCGCACCGCAGTGCTGATCCAGTTCTTCATCATCCACGACGACGACCTTGGCCGACGCCTGCAAAACCTGCTGCTGAAAAAGGTCAGCGAAGGCGTGGCGATCCACCTGCTCTACGACCGCATCGGCAGCCATTCCCTGCCCCACTCCTATGTGCAGCCACTGCGCGATGCCGGCATCCAGGTGCATGCCTTCGCCACCCGCAGCGGCTGGCTCAACCGCTTCCAGGTCAATTTCCGCAACCACCGCAAGATTGTAGTGGTGGATGGCCTGCTGGGGTTTGTCGGCGGGCATAACGTCGGCGACGAGTACCTGGGGAAAAAACCGCCGTTGGCGCCCTGGCGCGACACTCATGTTTCGGTCAGCGGCCCGGTGGTGGCCTGCCTGCAGGAATCCTTCGCCGAAGACTGGTTCTGGGCCTCGCGGCAACTGCCGCCGCTGATCCTGCCGGACACTTACCCCGACGACGGCGTGCTGTGCCAGGTGCTGGCCAGCGGCCCGGCGGACCCTTACGAAACCTGCTCGCTGTTCTTCGTCGAAGCCATCCATGCGGCGACCGAACGGATCTGGATCACCAGCCCCTATTTCGTCCCCGACGAAGCGGTGTTCGCCGCCTTGCGCCTGGCTGCCCTGCGCGGGGTGGACGTGCGGATCCTGCTGCCGTCGCGCGCGGACCATCGGATCGTCTACGCGGCCTCCAGCCTGTACGCCTTCGAAGCGGTACGCGCCGGGGTGCGGGTGTTCCGTTACCAGCCGGGTTTCCTGCACCAGAAAGTGGTGCTGATCGACAGCGAAATCAGCGCGATCGGCAGCGCCAACCTGGACAACCGCTCGTTCCGCCTGAATTTCGAGGTGATGTTGCTGACCGTGGACGAAGCCTTCGCCAGGGAGGTGGAACAGATGCTCAACCTCGACTTCGAGCACTCGCGCGAAATCGCCAAAGAAGAAAGCCGGGAAACCCACCGCCTGCAACAGCTTGGCATGCGGGTCGCCCGGCTTATTTCACCGATCCTTTAGCTCACGAGTAATACAAGTCGTCGCGAGTCCAGGGCAGCTCATGACTGCCATCGGCGTGAGCCTTGACCGCGAGAATCTGGTGCAGGTTGATCCAGCCGCGGGCGAAGGCGTAGGCGCAGCCGGCCAGGTACAGGCGCCAGATGCGCAGGACCTGTTCCGGCACCAGCCGGGAGGCGGCTTCCAGGTTGTCTTCCAGGCGCTCGCTCCAGTGGTCCAGGGTGCGGGCGTAATGCAGGCGCAGGCTTTCCACATCGACGATCTCCAGCCCCGCTTCGCTGATCTCGGCCGAGATCATCGCCAGGTGCGGCAACTCGCCGTTGGGGAACACGTACTTCTCGATGAAGTCGCCGGCTCCACGGCCCACGGGACGTCCATCGGTGTGCTTGGCGGTGATCCCGTGGTTCATCACCAGCCCGCCTTCGCGCACCGCGCCGAACAGCGTCTTGCAGTACTGCGCCAGGTTGGCGTGGCCCACGTGCTCGAACATGCCGACACTCACCACTTTGTCGAAGCGGCCGTCCTGAGGCAGGTCGCGGTAGTCCAGCAGTTGCAGTTCCACCTGGTCCTGCAAGCCTTCGGCGATCACCCGCTCCCTGGCCAGCGCCAGTTGTTCCTTGCTCAGAGTGATACCGAATACCTTGACCCCGAACTCCCGCGCCGCGTAGCGCGCCAGCCCGCCCCAGCCACAACCGACATCCAGCAGGTATTCGCCGGGCTGCAAGCGCAACTTGCGGCACAGATGGCGGAATTTGGCTTGCTGGGCCTGTTCCAGGCTTTCACTGCCGGTCTCGAAATAGGCACAGGAATAGGCCATGTCGCTGTCGAGCCACAGCTGGTAGAACTCGTTGGAAAGGTCGTAGTGGTAGGAGATGGCGGCCGCGTCGGTGGCCTTATCGTGCAGGGTGCGTACCGGCAGCGCTTGTTCCTCGCCGTCCAGCAGTGCCTGGCTCAGCTCGTCGCAGACCCGGATGACTTCGCTGATCGAGCCTTCCAGCTCAAGCTTGCCCTCGACGAACGCCGCCCCCAGCGAGTCGAGAGTGGGATGGGTGAGCTGGGTGACCAGTTGCGGGTCCTTGACCACAATAGTGACGCTGGGCGCCGGCCCCAGGTTGAATTCATGGCCGTCCCAGAGTCGCAGGCGTAACGGTAGTTGCAGATTCTGTAAGGCCGGTGGAAGTTGCGCGAGCATGGATTATCCCCCTTGTTTCAGACGTCTGAATGAGGTTAGACCATACTGAAAAAATAGCAGGCTATCGATCTGATAGCTGAAATTCATCAGTGCCGGCATTGCAACAATCCCTGGTGAACAACGCCAGTCGACCGTCCCGGAGCTGGGTCCTCTTCACAGATGACCGCCAGGTGGGCCCACAGTTCGACCTGGTTTCAAGTCTAGCTGCAGACGCTCATGCCCGCGCTTCACACCCCGGCCCTGCTCCGCCTCTCTCTATATAGAAGCAACCGGTTGTGGCTCGAGGGGCAACAGCCACAAGCGGCGCTCCCTCAGCGCCGCCATTTTCCGCCTCTACAACTTGAGCAACGGCTCCTGGAAACGCAACAAACGCCCGGCATTGCCCAGCACCAGCAAGGTGCTGAGGTTATGCAGCACCGCCGCGATCATCGCCCCCGCCGCGCCGAGCCAGCCGAACGCGGCGAAGGCGACTATGGCCAGGGTCCAGCCCAGGCCGATGATCACATTCACTTGCAGGGTCTGGCGGCACTGGCGGCTCAGGCGCACACAGGTGCCAAGACGCCGCAGGTCGCTGCCGATCAGCACGATATCGGCCGAGGCCAGGGCAATGTCCGCCCCGCCCGCGCCCATGGCCACACCGACCACGCCGGCCTTGAGCGCCAGGGAATCGTTGATCCCGTCGCCCACCACCATCGGCCGGAAACCGCTGTCGATTTCCCCCAGCACGCGCTTGAGTTTGTCTTCCGGCAGCGCCTGGGCTTCGACGTCGCCGATGCCGACATCCCGCGCCAGGCTGTCGGCCACGCTTTGGCGGTCGCCGGTCAGCAACAGCTGGCGACCCAGCCCCAGTTCGCGCAGTTCGTCGAGGGCAAAACGCGCCTCCGGCTTGACGCTGTCGGCGAGCAACAGCCAGGCAAGAAATTCACCGTTCAGCGCCAGCCCGGCAATCGGCCCGTCATGTTCCGGTACCGCGGTGGTGGCGATGCCGAGTTGATTGAACAACTCGGGACGCCCCAGGGCTGCTTCGCCCTGTTCGGTCTGCGCCACCACGCCGAGGCCCTGGCGCTCGCGAATATCCGACAGCACCAGGAAATGCTCCTGGGCCACCAGGCCGGCCAGCGCGCGGCTGACCGGGTGGCTGCTGGCCGAACCGAGGCTGGCCGCCAGGTTCAACAAGGCCTGGCGATCTTCCCGCGGGCTGTCGATGGATTGCAGGCGCAAGGTGCCGAACGTCAGGGTGCCGGTCTTGTCCACTACCAGCGAGGTCAGGTCCGCCAGCTCCTCGAGGAACGCCGAGCTGCGAATCAGGATGCCGTGACGCGCCGCCACGGCGATCCCGGCAATCGCCGTGGCCGGCGCGGACAGCACCAGGGCGCAGGGACAGGCCGCCACCAGCACCGCGAGCATCGCCTGGGCATCGTTGGTGATGAACCAGGTCACCGCCGCCAGCAGCAACACCAGCACCATGTAGCTGCCGGCGTAACGCTCGAGCAACCGGGTAATCGGCGGTTTGGAACGTTCGGCGCTTTGCATCAGCGCGATGACCTTGCCCAGGGTCGATTCGTGGCCGGTGCGGGTCACTTCCAGGCGCAACAGGCCGTCGAGGTTGATCGCCCCGCCGAACACCTGCATACCAACATCGGCCTCCAGCGGCACCGACTCGCCAGTGATCGGCGCGGTGTCGAGGCTGGCCTGCCCGGACAGCACCAGGCCGTCGGCGGGCACCCGGTCGCCGGCGCGCACTTCGACGATATCGCCGGCCTTGAGCGTGGCGTTGTCCACCTCGCCAATGCTGCCGTCGGCCTGCACCAGTCGTGCATGGCTGCGGGTCAAACGGCCCAGGGCATGAATGGCTTCCTGGGAACCGATGACGCTGCGCTCTTCCAGCACATGGCCGAAGATCATGATGATCGGCAACAGCGCCGCGGTCAGCAGGTCGCCGGTGGCCCAGGCGCCGAGCATGGCCAGGGCGATCAACTGGTCGGTAATGCCGTGCAGGCTCGGGTAACGCAGGCTGTACCAGGCCGAACGCATCACCGGCAGCGCCACCAGCAACGAGGCGAAACCCAGCAGCAACTGGCTGACGCCGGTCTGCTCCGGGGCCAGCCAGCGCCAGACCAGGCCCAGGCCGAGCAACCCCAGGGCCAGCATGGCCAGGGTCAGCTGGCGCGCGGCGCTGCGTTGTTCGGCGGAGGTGAGCATGCTCGCCGGCGCGGCGGCATGGGTGTGGGCAGTCATGGTTGGGCTCCCTGAATGATCAGGCGGGAATCGTCTTGGGGATTGACCGTGGTCACCGAGCCGGCCTGGCCGAGAATCTTCGGCAGCCGTTCGCGGTAGATGCGCAGGAGCATTTCCGAGTCGGTGCCATTGCGTTGCGCCTGGGCCAGGCTCTGGATGGTCGCGGTATCCGCCTGGGCCTTGGCTAGGCGTTCACCGGCCTGGGCGTGCGCCACCTGCAAGGTGCGGTCGGCCTGTTCGTTGGCGGTTTGCGTGAGTTTCTCGGCTTCGGTGCGCGCGTTGGCCACCGCCTTGTCGGCCTGCTGGCTGGCGGTCAGCACCGCGTTGAAAGCGCTGACCGCCGGCCCCGGCAGACTGGACTGGACGTCGACCCGAGTCACCTCGATGCCGATCCCCTGCCCGGTCGCCGCCAGATCCGCCAGCCGTTGGTTGATGCCTTGCACCAGATCGCCGCGCAGCCTTTCGCGACGCTCGGCGGCCTGATTGTCGGCCCCGATCAGTTCCGGACGCGCCACCAATATCGTGTCGAGATCGCGGGCGGCGGTCAGGGCCAGGGCACTGCGGGTCACCAACCGATCCAGCGCCGGCAACACATGTTCGCCCTGCAGCACAAAGGCATAAGGTTCGGTGACCTTGTAGAACACCCGCACATCCAGCTGCACCACCCCGGCGTCGCCGGTCAGCAGGTAACCGGAACCGGCCAGGGCATCGCTCAGCGGTACGGCGAAACTCGCCACCTTGTCACCCTTTAAGGCCGCATCGGAACGCAGCAAGCTTTCCACCCGGCGCTCGATCACCCGGTCCGCGGCGGGCAACAGCACCACCTGTTCGAACGGTTGCGGCCAGGCCAGCAATAAGCCGGCGTTCTGGATGCGGTCCAGGGCGCCAAAATGCAGGACCACCGCGCGGTTCTGTGGATCGATCTGCCGCACATTGGAAAACGCCCAGGCCAAGGCGGCCAGCACGGTCACCGCGTACAGGGCGAGAAACGCCAGGCGACCGGCCTGAATCCACGGGCTGCCAAGTTCATGTGTTCCACGTGGAACCAAACTCATGGTTGCGACCCGGCGGCTTTATTACCGAGGGTCGGCGGCCCGTCCACCAGCACCCGGAACGGCGCCGCATCGGTGCGCAGAATCAGCTTGGTGCCTGGGGTCACCACCGTGCCCAAGGTGTCCAGCGAACGCAGCAGGTTGTACAGCTGCGGCGAACCGGCGTAGGCGCGGCCGTAGATCTCCGCCGCCTGCACCCGGGATTGCGCTTCGATATCCGCGGCCTTCACCGTGGCGTCAGCCTGGACGATGCGCGCATCGCGCTCGGCGGCGGAACGGATTTGCGCGGCTTCGCGCTTACCGATGGCCGTGCGTTCGGTGGCGATGGTTTCACGCTCGGCGCGCATGCGGTCGACGGTGGCGGTCAGGGTCACCGAGGGCAGGGTCAGGCGTTCCACGCCAACTTGCAGCACACGCACACCATAAGTACTCAGCAACTGCTGCTCGATCTGTTTACGCAACTGGGCTTCGAAGTCGGCGATGCGTACTTTGCTCGCGTCGGTGTTCACCAGATTGGCCAGGTCGAAACTGCTGGCGGTGGTTTCCAGGGCCGAGCCGACAAAAGTGCGGATCTGCCGCGCCGCTTCGTCCGGCTGGTTCTGCACCGCGCGCATAAAGCGCTTCACGTTGTCCGGGTCGCCCTGCACCTGCCACGCCACGTAGGCCTGGACGATGATGCGCAGACCGTCGCGGGTACCGACATCCTGCAAACCGCTGGACGTGGTGCGCAGGCGCAGGTCCACCGGGATCGCCGCCTCGAACGGTGCCGGCCAGCGCCAGCCGAGGCCCGGCTCCAGCAGCACCCGCGCCGGGTTGCCGAAACGGGTGATCACCGTGGCTTCGCCGGAACGCACTTGCACCAAGCTCGCCGCAGCGACGGCGAACAGCACCAGCAACAACGCCCAGGCCATGCGCCGCCAGGGAAAGGGCCCCGCCTCTTCCGGCGCGCCATGGTGGTGATGGTGCCCGTGATGGTGATGGCCGCCATGGCCGTGATCGTGGCCGGCGTGATCCTGATGATCGTGGGAATGGGACTGGCTCAATGGACGGCTCCTGGCTGAGCGGTGTTACCCGGCACCGAAGGCTCGGTCGGCAAAGTGAATGTACGCAGGTCGAGGGTCGGCGCGTTGGCGCCGCCCAGGCGATGATCGAGCACCAGCAACTTGGCGTTGCGCAGGCCCTGGCTCAGCTGGCTCAGATACTGCTCCAGCACGAATGCCTGGCCGGCGCTGGCATAGGCCTTTTGCTCGGCGGAGAAACGCAGGTCGGCCGCTTGCGCCGTGGCCTGCACTTCATGGGCCGTGGCCTGGGCCTGGTCGCGGGCGATGCTGGCCTGCAACTGCGCCTGGTTGGTCTGCTCGCTGGCCGCGCCGCGCTCGCGGGAAATCAGCGCCTGGGCGCCGATCTGCGCGGCCTGGACGCCGTGATAAGCATTGGCGGCACCCGCCGGCGGGTGAATGGCCTCGACCACGGTGGCGAGAATCTCCACCCCGCTGTCGAGCTTCTCCAGGTCGGCCTGCACCGCGCGGCCGATATCCTCGGCCAGGCTGGTACGGTCTTCGCCCAACAGGCCATCGAGGGTGCGCGAGGCAAAGTCGTGGACCAGGATGCGGCTGGCGGTGCTGCGGATCAGCATCGGAATGTCGGCACTGTTGTAGGTCGCGGCCAGCGCCGCCTGATCGCTCAAGCCGATGCGATAGACGAAGCGCACGTCCATGTTGACGATCTGGAAGCTCTGTTTGTCGGCACTGCCGCTGGCGATCACCTGGGACTTGTCGTTCACATGGCTGGCGTCCCACAAACGGTTGGCCACCTGTGGCGGCGGCCCTTCGGCGGATGCCGGTTCGACTACGGTAGGCGCCTCGCCGACGCTGGTGGCCAGTTCATGCACCACGCCGTTCTCGACACTCAGCACCCGCCCCAGCGGCCACGGCAGACCCGCGTGCAAACCCGGGCCAAAGACCGCCACCGGCTTGCCGAAACGCTCGTAGATGCCCCGCCCCTGCAACGGCACTTCGTGCAGGCCGGTGAGCAGCCAGCCCACCCCGAGCACCACCAGCAGCACCGGCAGGAACGCCCGGCGCATATAAGTGAAGGCCCAGATCTGCCGCAGATCGATGCCGAAGCGGTTGTGCAATTCGTGCTGCAAGGCCAGCAAAGGCTGCGGCGGCCAGCGCAACAGATCGGCGATCACGCTGTGGGCCAGCATGCGCGGCTCCAGTTGCGCGCGCCGCGGGCTGAACAACGACAGCACCGCGCGCAGCAGGAACTCCAGGGCCACCAGCGCCGGCAATACCCCGATCAACACGCCCAGGCGCACCGGCCAGAGCGCCGTATCGCTGCTGAACAACAGGCATAGCGCGGCCAGCACCAGGCTGATGATCGCCACTCGCGCCAACTGCGCCAGCGCCGCGGCTTCCGGCCATTCGCCGGGGTGTTCCTGGCTCAGCTGGCGCTCGAACACCAGCAAGCCGAAGGCCAGCAACAGCGCCAGCACCGCACCGACATTGCCCGCCAGGCCCAGGGCCGCGGCGGGCAGGCTCAGGTTCCACGCCTGCTCGATCACCACCAGCACCAGCAAGGCCCAGCCGCCCAGCCACAAGGTCGGCGCGCCGATCTGCGCCAGCAGCCCGGACCAACGCTGGCTGATGCCGTCCAGCAAGCGTTCGTACCAGCCGTCATCAGGCAACGCTTCATCCACAACCGGCCCCGGGCTCGGCGCCACATCTGGCGCACGTAACACACCCGCGCGCCAGGCACTGACCCAGCCCGCCGCCTGCAGGCCGCCGACCAGCACCAGCAAAGCCGCCGCCAGATTGACCAGCAGCGCCGGCCACAAGGATTGCGGGGCAAACAGGTCGACGAAAAACGCCAGCACCAGCCCCACCCCGGCCAGCCCCGCCAGCCCGATGCCCCAACGCTTCAGACGGCGCTCGTGAAAGGCCGCCCGCTGAAACCTCGGCAAGGCTTCGACCCCCGCCCCTTCAGTCTCAAGATCGACTTGCATACCACCCCAACGCTGGTCGTTAACCCGTTTCGGCCTGTGGATAACTCTTCGGCAGGCCGCTGTATTTGTCACAAATCGTTACGATATAACGATAGTAGTGAAATTTTCGTCGCTTACCTATGCCTTTATTTGCCATGAGCGCGTCACAAAGCCAGGGAAAACCGCTGCTGCGCTGATGCCAGCCCGCGAGATCTGTGGCCATAATCCGTGGCCTATTTTGTGACAAGGAAACGTCCAGCCATGCTCTCCATCTACCAGCTCAAACCGCGCTTCCAGAACCTGCTGCGGCCTTGGGTCCAGCGCCTGTACGACAACGGCACCACGGCCAACCAGATCACCGTGCTGGCGGGGGTGATTTCGGTGCTGGTGGGCGCCCTGATCGGTAGTTTCGCCAACCACCTCTGGCTTTTCATCCTGATCCCGCTGTGGATGATCCTGCGCATGGCGCTGAACGCCGTAGACGGCATGCTGGCCCGGGAATTCGGCCAACAATCGCGCCTGGGCGCCTACCTCAACGAATTGTGCGACGTGATTGCCGACAGCGCGCTAATCCTGCCCTTCGCGCTGATTGCCGGCGTCAGCCTGCCGCTGGTCCTGCTGGTGACGCTATTGGCGCTGTTCAGCGAATACGCCGGCGTGCTCGGGCCGATGATCGGCGCCTCGCGCCGCTACGACGGCCCCATGGGCAAGAGCGACCGGGCGTTCGTGCTCGGCGTGCTGGCTACCGGCATCGCCCTGGGCTGGCTCAGCGCCGCCTGGATCAATGGCCTGCTGGCGCTGGTCGCCGCGTTGTTGATCTACACCTTGATCAACCGGGTTCGCCAGGGCCTGCTCGAAGCACGACAGCAAGACGTGCCACATCCAGAAGCACCACAACAAGTACAGCAAAACGCCCCCTCGGAATAAGGAAGTTGCCATGCGCGAAGCTCTCCACCAGACCTTCACCACCCACGACGGCGTCGAGCTGTTCTACCGCCACTGGCCGGCCACCGCCGCCCCCGCGGACGGCCCGCGCCAGGCCGTGCTGCTGTTCCACCGCGGCCACGAACATTCCGCGCGCATCGCCCATCTGGTGGACGAACTGGACCTGCCGGCCTTCGATTTCTTCGCCTGGGACGCCCGTGGCCACGGCCAGTCGCCCGGCGCCCGGGGCGACAGCCCGAGCTTCGCCACCAGCGTGCGCGACGTGCAGACCTTCTGCGATCACCTGCGGGCCAGCCACGGTATCGACGAAGAACACATGGCCGTGGTGGCCCAGAGCGTCGGCGCGGTGATCGCGTCCACCTGGGTCCATGACTACGCGCCGCGCATCCGCGCCCTGGTGCTGGCGTCGCCGGCGTTCAAGGTCAAACTCTACGTGCCTTTCGCCCGCCCGGGCCTGGCGCTGATGCGGCGCTTTCGCGGCAACTTTTTCGTCAACAGCTACGTCAAGGCGCGCTTCCTCAGCCACGACCCGGCGCGGGTGGCCTCCTATGACAGCGATCCGCTGATCACCAAGGCGATCTCGGTGAACGTGCTGCTCGGCCTCTACGAAGCCGCCGAACGGGTGGTGGCCGACGCCCAGGCGATCCAGGTGCCGACCCAGCTGCTGATCTCCGGCGCCGACTTCGTCGTTCATCGCCGACCCCAGGAGCAGTTCTTCGAGCGCCTGGGCAGCCTGCACAAGGAAAAACATATCCTGCCGGGCTTCTTCCACGACACCCTCGGCGAGAAGGCCCGGGCCCCGGCCGTCGCCAGCGCCCGGCGGTTCATCCTGCAGAACTTCGCGCGGCCGCTGAACCGCCCTTCCCTGCTCGACGCCGACCGCCTGGGCCTGACCTGCGCCGAGTCCGAGGCACTGGCGGCGCCCCTGCCACGCAACTCCCTGCGCGACCTCTACTGGCGCATGACCCGCGCCAGCATGCGCCTGGGCAGCCAGCTCTCGGCCGGGGTCAAGCTGGGCTTCGACACCGGTTTCGACTCCGGCAGCACCCTGGACTACGTGTACCGCAACCAGGCGACCGGCACTTCGGCCCTGGGCCGGATGATCGACCGCAACTACCTGGACTCCATCGGCTGGCGCGGCATTCGCCAACGCAAGCTGCACGTGGAAGAACTGCTGCGCCTGGCCATGGAGAAATTGCGCGCCCAGCAACGCGAAGTGCGCATCGTCGACATCGCCGCCGGCCACGGGCGCTACATTCTCGAAGCCTTGCAGGGCGTCAGCCCGCTGCCGGAATCGATCCTGCTGCGCGACTACAGCGACATCAACGTGCGCGACGGCAGCGCGCTGATCACCGAGAAAGGCCTGGGCCAGATCGCCCGCTTCGTCAAGGCCGACGCCTTCGACCGCGACGACCTCGCGGCCCTGGAGCCAAAACCGACGCTGGCGGTGGTGTCCGGCCTGTACGAGCTGTTCGCCGACAACCAGATGGTCAGCGACTCCCTGGCGGGCCTGGCCGCCGCCGTGGAGCCCGGTGGTTACCTGGTCTACACCGGGCAGCCGTGGCACCCGCAGCTGGAACTGATCGCCCGCGCCCTGACCAGCCACCGCGCGGGGCAGGCTTGGGTCATGCGCCGGCGGACCCAGGCCGAGATGGACCAACTGGTGGAAGCCGCGGGGTTCCGCCGGATCACCCTGCGCGTCGACCAGTGGGGCATTTTCAGCGTGTCGCTGGCGCAGCGGGTGCAATGATGACGGCCGCCGCGACATTCACCCGCGAGCCCGGCCTGCTGAAACCCGCGGTGCTCTGGCTGTTGCTGCTGGCGCCGCTGTTTTTCGGCACCTACGGCTTCGCCACCTGGGTCACCTCGCAACGGGCCGAGGTCGGCAGCCTGGTATTCGACTGGGAGCGGCAGATGCCGTTCTGGGCCTGGAGCATCGTGCCCTACTGGTCGATCGATCTGCTGTACGGCTTTTCCCTGCTGCTGCCCACCAGCCGCGAAGAGCTCAAGCGCCACGCCTTGCGCCTGCTGACCGCGCAAGTCATTGCCGTCAGCTGCTTCCTGCTCTGGCCGTTGCGTTTCACCTTCCAGCGCCCGGAACTGGATGGCCTGTTCGGCTGGTTGTTCGACGTGCTGGCCGGCTTCGACAAGCCGTTCAACCAGGCGCCGTCGCTGCACATCGCGCTGCTGGTGGTGCTGTGGGTCTGCTATGCGCGGCATGTCCAGGGCGCCTGGCGCTGGCTGGTGCACGGCTGGTTCGCGCTGATCGGCGTGTCGGTGCTGACCACTTATCAACACCACTTTATCGACCTGCCCACAGGCGCCCTGGCCGGCTGGCTGTGCGTCTGGCTGTGGCCGCTGGACCGTCCCGGCATGCTGCAGAACCTGCGCCTGGCCCGCGATCGCCAGCGCTGGCGCCTGGCATTGCGTTATGCCCTGGGGGCACTGCTGTTTGCCGTGCCGGCCCTGGCCTTCGCCGGAACCTGGCTGTGGCTGCTGTGGCCCGCCGTGGCGCTGCTGCTGGTGGCGCTGAACTACGGGTTGTTCGACGCCAAGGGTTTCCAGAAAGGCGCGGACGGCCGCCTGGGCAATGCCACGCGCTGGCTGCTAGCGCCTTACCTGGCGGCGGCCTGGGTCAATTCCCGGCTGTGGACCCGCAAGCATCCACAGCCCGACGAGGTTGTGGATAACGTCTGGCTGGGGCGCGTGCCGACCCCAGGCGAGCTGCAGGACAGCCCGTTCAGCGCGGTGGTCGACCTGTGCGCCGAGCTGTCCATGGACGGTCGCCACCTGGCCTATCGCTGCGTGCCGGTGCTTGACCTGACCGCGCCCACCCCCTTGCAATGCCGCGAGGCCGCGCAAGCCATCGAAAGCCTGCGCGAGCACGCGCCGCTGCTGGTCTGCTGCGCCCTGGGCTATTCGCGCAGCGCCACCGCCGTGGCCGCCTGGCTGTTGTACACAGGCCGCGCCGCCAGCGTCGATGCGGCCATCGTGCAGATCCGTCGCGCACGCCCGCAGATCGTCCTGCAACCCGCGCACCGCCGGGCCCTGGAGCCTTTATCCACAGCCCAGGGGAAGGTGCATGGCCACTGATATGGAACTGCATGCGGTGGCCAGCCTGTTGCGCCGCGGGCATTCGCTGGACCTGTTATCCACAGGCCTGACACTGCTCGGCGCCCTGCTTGGCCTCGGCCAATGGTTGCTCGGCGTGTCCGCTCCATGGGCCATTGCCCTGAGCGTCGCCCTGCTGCTCCTGGGAGTACTGCAAAAGTACTGGGCGCTGCGGGTGGCCTTCGATGCTGAGTTGTTCCAGCGGGTGGCGGACAGTCCGCTGCCGCTGGCCGAACGCAGCGCCGCGCTGGACCAGGCGCTGAGCGCCCTCGGCCTGCAACCGGCGACCGCCGGCGGCCGCCCGTGGCAACAACGCAGCCGCGGCGCCCTCAACCTGTTGCGTCGCCAGGCCTGGCTGCTGGCGGCGCAAGTACTGCTGACACTGGGCTTCATCCTGGCCAGCCCCTGGCTGGCCATCGCCGGATAAGGAACTCTCATGCTCGAACCCCTGGTCGCCACCCTCATCACCTCCGCCGCCCGCACCATCACCGGGGCACGCAGCCTGTGGCTCGGTTGCGGGCCGCAGGCGGTGCAACGCATCTACTTCGCCAACCACAGCAGCCACGGCGACTTCGTGCTGCTCTGGGCCTCGCTGCCGCCTGCGCTGCGCAAGGTGACACGGCCAGTGGCCGGCGCCGATTACTGGCAGACCCGCCCACTGCGCCGCTACATCATCAACCGGGTGTTCAACGGCGTGCTGATCGACCGCGAGCGCAAGGAGCCTGTGGATAACCCCTTGCAGCCGATGCTCGACGCCCTGGCCAACGGCGATTCGCTGATCATCTTCCCCGAAGGCACGCGCAACCTGGAGGAGGAAGGCCTGCTGCCGTTCAAGAGCGGCCTCTACCACCTGGCGAAAAGTTACCCACAGGCCCAGGTGATCCCGGTGTGGATCGCCAACCTCAACCGCGTGATGCCCAAGGGCCGTTTCCTGCCCCTGCCGCTTCTATGCACCACCAGCTTCGGCGCGCCGCTGTCCCTCGAGGACGGCGAAAGCAAAGAGCAATTCCTCGAACGCAGCCGCGCAGCGCTGCTGGCCATGGCCCCGGAGCATTCTTGAGATGGATAGGCAAACCCTGATGTTGTTCGGCGGGATCGGCGCGGTACTGGTGCTGGCCTCGCTGATCGGTTTTCTGCTCAAGCTGCGCACCCGCGGCGCGCCGAGCTCGGTGATCGACAACCTCAACGCACGCATCAACGCCTGGTGGGTGATGGTGCTGGTGATCGGCGTCGCCTTCTGGCTCGGCACCAGCGCGGTGATCCTGCTGTTCTACGCCGTGTCCTTCTACGCCCTGCGCGAGTTCCTGACCCTGATGCCGACCCGGCGCAGCGACTACCCGGCGCTGGTGGCGGCGTTCTACCTGGCCCTGCCCGTGCAATACCTGCTGATCTACTTCGACTGGTACGGGCTGTTCTCGATCTTCATCCCGGTCTATGTGTTCCTGCTGCTGCCGATCCTCGCGTCCCTGGGCGGCGACAGCACGCACTTCCTGGAGCGCGCCTCCAAGGTCCAGTGGGGGCTGATGATCGCGGTGTTCTGCGTGTCGTTCGTGCCTGCGCTGCTGACCCTGGATATCGCCGGCTACGAAGGGCGCAACCTGCTGCTGATCGCTTACCTGGTAATCGTGGTGCAGATGTCGGACGTGCTGCAGTACGTCTGTGGAAAACTCTTCGGCAAACGCAAGATCGCCCCCCGGCTGTCGCCGTCCAAGACCGTGGAAGGTTTTGTCGGCGGCATCCTGCTGGCCTCGCTGATCGGTGGCGCGCTGTGGTGGATCACCCCGTTCACTATCTGGCAGTCGTTCCTGATCGCCCTGCTGATCAACCTGCTGGGCTTTGCCGGCGGCATCGTCATGTCGGCGATCAAGCGCGACCGCGGGGTAAAGGACTGGGGCCACATGATCGAAGGCCACGGCGGCATGCTCGACCGCCTGGACTCGGTGTGTTTCGCCGCGCCGATCTTCTTCCACCTCGTGCGCTACTGGTGGACCTGAACACCCCGCCCCCTCTTCTGTAGGAGCGAAGCTTGCTCGCGATGCGGCCAACGCGATTCAACGGCAGGACCGCGTCGATGCCATCGCGAGCAATCGAGCGTCGACCAGCTGCTCCTACAAGGAATGTGAATACCGCTTCTTGACCGCCTAGCCTTCGCACGCTCATATTACGGTCATAATTTTTTGCTCAACTACCTTTAAACCCTTCTTTGCGATCGCAGGAGAACAGCCATGAGCAGCTACGACGTCGTCATCCTCGGTGGGGGGCCCGGTGGCTACAACGCCGCCATTCGCGCTGGCCAGCTGGGGCTCAAGGCCGCCTGTGTCGAAGGCCGCGCCACCCTCGGCGGTACTTGCCTGAACGTCGGCTGCATGCCGTCCAAGGCCTTGCTGCATGCCTCGGAGCTGTATGACGCGGCCATGGGCAAGGAATTCGCCGAACTGGGCATCGAGGTGAAACCCAGCCTCAACCTGGCCCAGATGATGAAGCAGAAGGACGACAGCGTGGCGGGCCTGACCAAGGGCATCGAGTTCCTGTTCCGCAAGAACAAGGTCGACTGGATCAAGGGCTGGGGCCATATCGACGGCCCGGGCCAGGTCACGGTGACCGACAGCGCCGGGGGCAAGACCCGATTGCAGGCCAAGGACATCGTGATCGCCACCGGCTCCGAGCCGACGCCGTTGCCCGGGGTGGAGATCGACAACCGGCGCATCCTCGACTCCACCGGGGCGCTGTCCCTCAGCGAAGTGCCCCGGCACCTGGTGGTGATCGGCGCCGGGGTGATCGGTCTGGAGCTGGGCTCGGTCTGGCGGCGCCTGGGGGCCCAGGTGACAGTGGTCGAGTACCTGGACCGCATCTGCCCCGGCGTCGATGGCGAAGCCGGCAAGACCCTGCAACGGGCCCTGGGCAAACAGGGGATCGCCTTCAAGCTCGGCACCAAGGTCAGCAGCGCCAGCACCTCGGCCAACGGCGTTCAGTTGAGTATCGAGCCGGCGGCGGGCGGCACCGCGCAGTTGCTGGAAGCCGACTACGTGCTGGTGGCCATCGGGCGTCGGCCTTATACCCAGGGCCTGGGGCTGGAGAACGTCGGCCTGAGCACCGACTCGCGCGGCATGCTCGCCAACCGCCAGCACCGCACCGAGACCCCTGGCGTGTGGGTGATCGGCGACGTCACGTCCGGGCCGATGCTCGCCCACAAGGCCGAGGACGAGGCCATGGCCTGTATCGAACAGATCGTCGGCAAGGCCGGTGAAGTGAACTACGACCTGATCCCCAGTGTGATCTACACCAAGCCCGAGCTGGCCAGCGTCGGCAAGACCGAAGAACAGCTCAAGGCCGAGGGCCGGGCCTACAAGGCCGGCAAGTTCCCCTTCACGGCCAACAGCCGGGCCAAGATCAACCACGAGACCGAAGGTTTCGCCAAGGTCCTGGCGGACGCGCAGACCGATGAAATCCTCGGCGTGCATTTAGTAGGACCGAGCGTCAGCGAAATGATCGGCGAATACTGCGTGGCCATGGAGTTTTCCGCCTCGGCCGAAGATATCGCCCTGACCTGCCACCCACACCCGACCCGCTCCGAGGCGTTGCGCCAGGCGGCGATGGATGTCGAGGGGATGGCGACGCAGATGTAGAGCCCGGTCCAGCCCCTGTAGCCGCTGCCGCAGGCTGCGATAAGGCCGAAGGCCTTCAGCGATCTTCAGATCCTGCGCGCCCTTCGGTCGCGATTGCAGCCTTCGGCAGCGGCTACAGATGATCGCGTCAGGTCGGCAAATGCCCCAACGGCAGCGCCCCTGGGGTTTTCACCGTGTGGATCGCGAAGTTGCTGCGGATATCGCTGACGCCCGGCAGTTTCAGCAGGCTGCCGGTGAGAAAGCGGTCGTAGGCGCGCAGGTCCGGCACCACCACTTGCAGCAGAAAGTCCGACTCGCCGGACACCAGGAACGCCGAAAGCACCTCCGGCAGCGCCGTCACCGCCTTGTGGAAGGCTTCGGAATGCTCGTCGGTGTGCCGCTCGACCTTGACCCCTACGAACACCGTCAGCCCCAGGCCCACTTCATCGCGATCGAGGTTGGCCTGGTAGCCGCGAATCACCCCGGCTTCTTCCAGCATCCGTACCCGGCGCAGGCAGGGTGAGGGCGACAGGCCGATCTCCTCCGCCAGTTGCACGTTGCTCAGGCGGCCGTCGCGCTGCAGGGCGGCGAGAATCTTGCGGTCGTAGGCGTCCAGTTTCATCTTTGGCATTTTCCGATAGTCACTCCATGTCCAGGTGGAAGATTATGCCAATTTCCGCCCTCATGCTGGCTGACTACGCAAGCACCTGCCCTGCCCTTCGGCCCTAGACTCTGGCTACCGAATCGACAACGAAAGGGGGTGGCAAGGTGGCACAACTCTGGATGTTTTTCCTGGCGCTGGCGGTGGTCTATCTGCTGCCCGGCCCCGACATGATCCTGCTGCTGCAAACCGGCGCTCGCCAGGGCAAGGGCCTGGCGCTGGCCACCGCGGCAGGCCTGGCGATCGCCCGGGGCTGCCATGTGGCGCTGGCGGCATTGGGCCTGGCCGCCCTGTTCAAGGCCGCGCCCTGGACCTTCGAAGTGGTACGCCTGGGCGGGGCCGCCTACCTGTTGTGGCTCGGCGTGCAGTGCCTGCGGGCCAACCTGCTGCCCAGCCTGCAAAACGGCGAGGCCGCGAGTGCCCTGCGCTGGCGAGAAGCGATCCGCCGCGGCCTGCTGACCAACCTGCTCAACCCCAAGGCGCTGCTGTTCTGCTCGGTGTTGCTGCCACAGTTCATCGACCCGCAGGCCGGCCCCGTGGCCGCGCAGTTCGCCAGCCTCGGTCTGCTGCTGGTGCTGGTGGGGTTGCTGTTCGACAGCGCCTACGCCCTGGCCGGTGCCTGGATCGGTCGCTGGCTGGCGCACAACCGCGCCGCCCAGCGGGTCCAGCAATGGCTGTTCGGCAGCCTGCTGATCGGCTTCGCCCTGCGCCTGACTTTCGTGCAACAGGCCTGAACTCTGTAGCCGCTGCCGCAGGCTCGGGCCGCGTTCGGACGATCGCGACCGCAGGGCGCGCAAGGCCGCAAGATCGCTGAAGGCCTGCGGCCTTATCGCAGCCTGCGGCAGCGGCTACAAAAGCTTGCGTCCTGCCTCATTCAGACGGGCAAAAACCCGCGCCGGTTCAGGCCGGCTTGCGGGCAATGATGACCTGGCTCTTGGCGACCACGGCGTCCAGCGCGTGCTTGATCTGCACCCCGCGCGGCGAATTGAGGATGGCCTGCCAGGTACTGGCCCACTGGTCGAGCAACGGATGGTCCGGATTATCGAGGTCGACCTTGGCTTCCCAGAACAGCAGCATCCACATCGACCAATAGAAACCGTGCTGGCTATGGCTGAGCACCTCCAGCCCGGCGTCGCTGACCATCTGCTTGAACTGTTCTTCGCTGATGATGCGGATGTGGTTGGGCTTCTGGAAATACTGAGGCGCGGCGATGTCCTTTTGCAGGTCCTCGGAGCTCGGGTGCGGCACGCTCAACAGGTACAGCGCGCCTGGCTGGCCGACCCGCACCAGCTCGGAGAGAAACTGCGCCGGGTCGTCCACATGCTCGATGACTTCGGTGGACACCACGCGGCTGGCAGTACCGTCGGCGATCGGCAACGGGTTGCAGTCGGTGACATGGCATTCCACGCCACGGGCCGGGGTATCGCTCAGGCGCTGGCGCGTCGCCTCGATCTTGGCGGCATCGATGTCGGCAACAATGATCTTCGCCCCACGCATCGCGCAGTAATGCACGTTACCGCCATCACCACAGCCGACATCCAGCAGGGTGTCCTCGGCCGTCACCGGAAAGCCGGTGAACAACTCGCCGTTTTCCTGGTTGAACCAGCCGCTGAGCATGGCGTCCTGCAGGCCCAGCATGAACGGATCGACCTTGGCCGGCGGCGGGGTCTCGGGCGTCACGGTCGCAGGAGCGCTCGCCGTGAGTTTTTTCAGAAGGCTCAGCATGAAGTGACTCCAGTGGAAGGAACGGGAGAGCGGGCTGCCCCCAGGCGCTGCACCAGCTCGGCACCCCGATTGCGCAGGGGCAACTCGATGACACGGTAGTTGAGTTCGCTCAGCAACAGCAGTAGGCCCAGGGCGCAGGCCAGCGCCAGCAATGGCTGCTCGTTCGGCCCGGTCGTACCCAGGGGCGCCAGGCGGAACCAGGCTTCGCGGATCAGCAGAAACGCCGGGACATGGATCAGGTAGATCCCGTAGGAACGGCTGCCGACCCAGGCCAGCAGGCTTTTCAGCGGACCGCGGGGCAACAGGTAGTCACGGTTGTAGGAAGCGATCCACACCAGCAGCGCGCAGAGCACCGCCAGGGCGCCAACCCGGTAACGGGTGACATTAAAACCATCGGTGGCCAACCAGCCCAGGCCCAGGCAGGACAGGATCAACAGCAGCGGACCGAGCCCCGCATACCGTCCCAGCCACGTTGGCTCCCAGTGCCGGTAGCTGCCGCAGGCCGTCCACAGCGCCAGCAACACGCCAAGGGCCATGGCGTCGGTCCGGATGACCATCAGCAGCGCCGAGCGCAGGGTCAGGACTTGCACGAGCACCAGCGCCAGCAACACCCAGGCCAGGTACTTGCGGCACACCAGCACCAGCAGCGGCAGCAACAGGTAGAACTGCTCCTCCAGCGACAGGCTCCAGTAGACAAAACTGGCGCCGTACTCATAGTGGAAAAAGCTGTCGGCGAAGCGAAAATTGGCGAACTGCAGCAGGCCGGCAACCGTGGCCCACAGGTTGGCGTGCAGGCTGCCGAAGGCCCCCGAACGATTGAGAAACAGGCTCGCCAGCAACATCAGCAGCAGCCACAACCAGGCCGAGGGCAACAGGCGGAAGGCGCGGCGAATCCAGAAATCGCGGGTCCGTTGCCAGAACTGCGCGGCGCTGGTGCAGGCACGCAGCTGCGGGACCAGGCTGCGGGCGATGACAAAGCCGGAGATGGCGAAGAACAGGTCCACGCCCCACCAGAACTGGCCGTAGGCCGCAACGCTGCCCAGCCAGGCGAGCCCATCGCGAAACAGACTGCCTTGCAGATGATGGAACACCACGCCCAGCACCGCGATGCCCCGCAGCAGCTCGATGTCCATGATCCGCTTGTCGTTCAAGACGGCTCAGCCGCTGCGCCGGACAGCGGCTTGCGGGCGATGATGACCTGGCTTTTCGGCATGAAGCCATCCAGCACCTGCTTGATCGCCAGCCCGTCGGGTTGCGCCAGCAGTTCTTCCCAGGTCCGTGCCCAGCCTTCCATCAGCGCCGGGTACGGCGCCTGGATGCGGTCGCGCACGGCGCCCGGCGGCTCGCGTCCAGCGGCCCGTTCGCTGGCCCAGAAGAAGATCATGCCCATGACCCAGAAAAAGCCCGTGGCCTGCCGGTGTTCGATGACCAGCCCGGCGTCCTCGATCATCTGGCCAAAGCCCTCGCGGGAAAAAATCTGCACATGGTTCGGCGCGCGGTAATAGCCGGGCGGGGCGATGCCCTTCTGCAAATGCTCGCCCACCGGGTCCGGAACGCTGATCAGGTACTGCGCGCCGGGGCGGCCCATGCGCACCAGTTCGGCGAGAAACGGCTCGGGCTGTTCGATGTGTTCCAGCACTTCCATGCACACCACTTTGCTGGCGCAGCCCTGGGCCAGCGGCAACGGCAGGCTGTTGCTGACCAGCCCCAGGGCCGCTACGTTCGATTGCTCGGAGACTTGCCGGGCCAGCTCGCGCACCTTGTCGAACTCGCTGTCGGTAAAAATCACCGAAGCGCCCTGGCGCATGGCGAACAGCGTCGCCACGCCTTCGCCACAGCCGACATCGAGCAGGGTGTCTTCAGCGCTGATGGCAAAGCCCTTGAGCAACTCGCCGGTTTCAGAGCGGAACCAGCCATCGAGCAGGGCGTCGCGCAAGCCGCAGTCACGGGGGGAAACCGCCACCTTGGGCGCGTCGGCCAGCAGCGGCGCAGGCAACGGCGCGCCCCTGCGCAAACGCCGCAGAAACGCCCGCATCACCCAGGAAACCCAGGAGCAGCAGGCGCCTTGCGTCGCTCCAGCACCTGCCGGAAAAACTCGCCCAGACGCTGTTCGGCCGTGGCCTGGCTACAGAAGCGCCGCAGGCTGTCGATCGCATGGGTCGACATCCGCGCATAACGCTCCGGGTCCTGCAGGGCGACGTCGTAGCTGGCGCGATAGGCCGAGCACAGCGAATCCCAGTTGGTGATGTAGCGCAGGGTCCGATAGGCGGCCCGGGGATCGTGGGGCCAGGCGGTCAGCTCGTCAGTGGAATCGACGATGAAAGTGTTGTCGTGATCGATGTAGTCGGCCATCGCGGTGTTGCACGGCGCCACCGCCGGCTTGCCGCAGGACATGAACTCCATCAGCGGCAGGCACTGCCCTTCGCCGAACGAGGAATTCACCACATAGCGGGTGGCCTCCACCAGCCGCTCGTAGTCCGGGTCGGACAAAAAGCCATGGATCAGCACGATACGGCACTGGTAGGACTGGTTCTTGTAGAGGTGGTGCAGCATGTCGGCCAGCGCCTCGCCGATATCGTGGTGGGTCAGTTTCAGCACCAGGGTGGCGTCGGCACAGTCGCGAAAGGTGGTGCAGAACGCACTGATCATGTCCTGCCAGTTCTTGCGCCCGTCGTAGGGGTTGAACACCGAGGTGTAGACCACCCCGTCGAGCAGCAGTTGGCAATCGCGGGCCGGGGCATCGAACAGTACTGGCGAGCCTTCGCGCAGCGGGCTGGGGCCATAGGCGTTCAGGTCCAGGGTGCGGCTGTCGAGCAGCAGGCCATGCAGGTTGAGGGTCACCTGGGACGCCCGTGGCTGCTTGCCCAGTTGCTCGCCACGGCGAGCGAAGCGATCCCAGACCGGGGCCGGGATCGCACAGATCGGATAGTCCTCGCCCATCACATCGCGCACCGCTCGCACGGTAAAGCTGGAGTGGGTGATCGCCGCGCCCGCGCTACCCAGGACCAGTCGCCAGTCATGGCGCGGCTCGCCCTGCCAGCTTTCGGTGGGAATGGTGCTGAACTCCCAGGCGAACACCGGGATGGTCGGGCAGGCGTAATGGTTAGGGGTGCGATGGGGCGGCGAGAACGACAGGAAAATGCACGCCTCGCCGCGGCTCTGGCAGTCGAAATACAGGCGGTCCACCTGTTCGTCGGGATTGCTGACCTCCAGCACCTGGCCCAGGCGTTCCAGCACCGGCCGGAACTCCTTGAGCACGAAGTAGTAGCTGTATTCGGGGCGGCCGAGGTTCTGCTGGATGTTGCTCTTGTTGGTTTCCGAATGGATGAGGATCAGCATCAGGCGTTACCCGCCACAGCCAGGGAGGACGCGCCGTCAGCCTCGGTCAGCGGGGTCAGGGCGAAGAAGTCCCGCAGGCGCCCCTGGACGCTGGCGAAGCTGCTGTACTCCTGCATGCGCCGGGCCGCGGCCTGGGACATCGACTGGTAGCCCACGGGGTTTTCCTTGGCCATGCGGTAGCTGTCCTGGTAGGCGGTTTTCAACGAGCCCCAGTCCGGGCGGTGGCGCAGGGTGCGAAACAGGATGCGCGTGTCCTGCGGCCAGATCGCCGGCTCCTGGCTGGACTTGACGACGAAGGCCACGTCCTCGTCGATGTAATCCAGCATGGCCGTATGCAGCGGCGCGATCACCGGCTTGCCACAGGCCATGAACTCCATCAGCGGCAGGCACAGGCCTTCGCAGCGCGAGGCGTTGACGTAGAAACTGGCCGCGCCGTACAGCCGGGCGAATTGCTCGTCGTCCAGATACCCGTGCATGGCCACCACCCGGCAGCTGAAGGGTGACAGCTGCGACAACAGGGTCAGCATTTCGACGTAATAGGTCGACAGGTCGTTCTGGGTCATCTTCAACACCAGGGTGGCGTCTTCGGTGTCGCGCATCGCCCAGCAGAACGCGGTGATCAACTGATGCCAGTTCTTGCGGCCGTCGTCGGGGTTGAACACGCTGACATAGACCACGCCGTCGACCTGGAACTCCACCTGCTGGTCGGTGGCCGGGAGGACGGCCTGGGGATGTTCTGGCTCGGGCGCAGGTGGCGCTGGCACAACGTGCTCCAGGCCCGGCTTGGCCATCAACGCCCGCAGGCGCTCGGGGACCCGGTCGCGCAACCCCTCGCGGTAGCATTCGCGAATGTAGTGCTTGCTGATGAACAGCGGCCGGCGCCATTCGCCGCCGACCAGCGCCCGATACCATTCACGCAGATAGTGCTTGGCGATGAACAGCCGGCGCCGGGCGGTCAGCGGCGGGGCTTCGACGATTTCGGCCTCGACTTCGACCGGAGCAGGAGGCGGCGGTGCCTCATCCAACACCGGCGCGATCAGGCCATCGGCGGAAAGCCCCAGCGTCCGGCTGTCGATGATGCAGCCCTTGATCTGCAGGGTAGTGCCGGCGTTGACCGGCACATTGGGGTATTGCCCGCGGACGCCGTCGAAGCGCTCCCACAACGGGGTAGGCAGCACCAGCACTGGGAAATGCTCACCCAGCACCCGCCGCACCGCCCGGGCCGTATGGCTGGACAGGGTGATCACCCGGCCATGGCGGCCAAGGGTGCGGCTCCAGTCCTGGTGCGGGTCGTTATCCCAGTATTCGTGGGGGATCGAATCGAACTCCCAGGCCACCACGCACAGGGTCGGGCAGTCCAGGTCGACCGGGGTTTTCTGGGGTGGGGTGAACGAAAGAAACAGGCTGTCTTCGCCCTTGAGCCGCAGCTCGTGATACAGCCGATCGACCTCGGCGGGCGTCTGCACCACATGAACGCGCCCAAGGCTTTCCAGCACCGGGCGATAGGCCTTGAGCACGAAGTAGTAGCTGTATTCCGGACGCCCGAGGCTCTGGCTGATGGAGCCGTCGTTCACATCCGAATAAAGAATGAAATTCATGGCATCTCACGATGAAGCCGCCATCCTGGCACCTTCACACAATGACGGTAGAGCCATGGCACCACGCCAGTGTTGGTGGGCGTGCATCCATCGTTCTCATGCCCGTCTACGTTCTTGTTCTATTGGTCAGTTTTGCATGGCGCCGAGACAGCCATCCTGATCGTTTTTGGGTCGAGACGAGGGGCATTCTAAACACATCCGTTTAAGATTCGGGAACCTCAGAACAAGATTTTTCCTATGCTGGAAAACGAGAACTTACCGGTCACGGTAGGACTTATTGAAATTGCCGCGCAATTGGCACAGATTGACTGCCAAACAACTACAACAAGCTTCGTCAATAGGAAGGCCCTGGGGAAATAGCAGAGTTTTCGTATTTCTCACATGTCTTATGTGTCTAAATATTGCCGAAGCCTCCGTCTAAGAGGCTGCTGCTTGAAAAAGCGTCTGTTTGTAACGGGCCTGAATGGATTCGTGGGACGTCATCTACGCTCCCGCCTGGGCGCTGCCGATTCAGCCTGGGAACTGTTGCCCGCGCCGCCCTTCGACCTGACCCAACCGCAAAGCCTGCAAGACCTGTGGCCCGAGTTGCCGGATGCGGTGATTCACCTGGCTGGCCAGACCTTCGTCCCCGAGTCCTTCCGTGATCCTGCCCGGACCTTGCAGATCAACCTGCTGGGCACCCTCAACCTGTTACAAGCCCTGAAAGCCCGCGACTTCAGCGGCACCTTCCTGTACGTCAGCTCCGGTGACGTCTACGGCCAGGTCAGCGAAAACGACTTGCCCATCGACGAGCGCCAGCCGCCCTCCCCACGCAATCCTTATGCGGTGAGCAAGGCCTCGGCCGAACTCCTGTGCCTGCAGTGGGGCATGAGCGAAGGCTGGCCCGTGATGGTGGCCAGACCGTTCAACCACATCGGTACCGGGCAGTTGGACAGCTTCGCCGTCGCCAGCGCCGCGCGCCAGATCGCCCGGATCAAGCACGGCCTGCAGGCACCGCGGCTGGAGGTCGGCGATATCGACGTCACCCGCGATTTCCTCGATGTCGCTGACGTGGTGAGCGCTTACCTGGCCCTGTTGCGCAGTGGCGTGCCGGGCCAGGTCTACAACATCTGCTCCGGCCAGGAGCACAGCATCCGCAGCCTGATCCAGCAGCTGGCGGACATCGCCCAGGTCGAAATGGAACTGGTTCAAGACCCCGCCCGTCTGCGACGGGCAGAACAGCGTCGTGTCTGTGGCAGTCACGCCAGGCTGCAAGCCGTCACCGGATGGACGCCCGAAACCACAATAAAACAATCCCTGCGGGCGATTCTGTCCGACTGGGAGTCACGGGTACGACAAGAATGACAAAAAGTGCATTGATCACAGGGATCACCGGGCAGGACGGCGCCTATCTGGCCAAGTTGCTGCTGGACAAGGGCTATCAGGTTCACGGACTGGTGGCGCGACGCAGCAGCGACTCGCGCTGGCGCTTGCGTGAGATGGGCATAGAGGGCGAGATCCGCTACCTGGATGGCGACATGGCCGACGCCTGCTCCGTGCAACGGGCGGTGATCAAGGCTGCACCCGACGAACTCTACAACCTGGCGGCGCAAAGCTTTGTCGCCGCTTCCTGGGACCAGCCGGTAACCACCGGCATCGTCGACGGGCTGGGCGTGACCCACCTGCTCGAGGCAATCCGCCAGTTCAGCCCGCACACCCGCTTCTACCAGGCCTCCACCAGCGAAATGTTCGGCCTGATCCAGGCCGAGCAGCAGGACGAAAATACCCCGTTCTACCCGCGCAGCCCCTACGGCGTGGCCAAGCTCTACGGGCACTGGATCACCGTGAACTACCGCGAGAGCTTCGGCCTGCATGCCAGCAGCGGCATCCTGTTCAACCACGAATCGCCCCTGCGCGGCATCGAGTTCGTGACCCGCAAGGTCACCGACGCCGCCGCCCGGATCAAGCAGGGCAAGCAGCAGGAGCTGCGCCTGGGCAACATCGACGCCAAGCGCGACTGGGGATTCGCCGGCGACTACGTCGAAGCCATGTGGCTGATGCTGCAACAGGGCAAGGCCGATGATTACGTGGTGGCCACCGGCGTCACCACCACCGTGCGCGAGATGTGCCAGATCGCCTTCGAACACGTCGGCCTGAACTACCGCGACTACGTGAAAATCGACCCGGCGTTCTTCCGCCCCGCGGAAGTCGACGTGCTGTTGGGCAACCCGGCCAAGGCCCAACGGGTGCTCGGCTGGAAACCCAAGACCCACCTGGAAACCCTGATCCGCATGATGATGGATGCGGACATGAAACGCGTCGCCAAGGAGTAAGGCATGCTGATTCCAGTGATTCTTTCCGGCGGTGCCGGGACCCGCTTGTGGCCGGTTTCGCGCGAAGGTCATCCCAAGCCCTTCATGATCCTGCCCGACGGCCAGAGCCTGCTGGGCAAGACCTACCGCCGCGCCGCCGGGTTGCTGGCGGGCAGCGGCGACATCGTCACCGTGACCAACCGCGACCACTTCTTTCAAAGCAAGGATCACTTCCAGGCCGCCCGGCTGGAACGGCACCTCGGGCATTTCATCCTCGAACCTTCGGGCCGCAACACCGCCCCGGCCATCGCCATCGCGGCCCTGGCCGTGCAGGCCCGGCATGGTGACCAGGCGACCCTGGTGGTGATGCCCGCCGACCATCTGATCCGCAACGAAGAAGCCTTCAAAAGCGCGGTCGCCCATGCCGCGCAACTGGCCGAAACCGGGCACCTGGTTACCTTCGGCGTCACCCCGAACGCGCCGGAAACCGGCTTTGGCTATATCGAGTCCGGCGACGCTCTCGACGACCAGGGCGCCGCCAGGGTGCAGCGCTTCGTGGAAAAGCCCGACCTGAAGACCGCCCTGGGCTACCTGGAAAGCGGCCGGTTCCTATGGAATTCGGGCCTGTTCTGTTTCACCGTCGCCACGCTGCTGGAGCAGCTGCAACAGCACGCCCCCGAGCTGCTGGAACTGGGCCGCGCCTGCCTGGCCGCGAGCACGCCGGTGGAAACCGGGCGCATCCTCCAGCATGAATTGTCGGCGGAACATTTCGCCGAGATGCCGGACATTTCCATCGACTATGCATTGATGGAGGTTTCGGACCAGGTCGCGGTGGTGCCCGCCCGGTTCGACTGGAGCGACATCGGTTCCTGGGGCGCGATCAGCGCCCTGGTCGACGCCGATGCCCAGGACAACCGCGCCACCGGCGAAGCCCTGTTCATCGACAGCCACGGCAACTTCGTGCAGAGCGAGGGCCGGATGATCGCCACGGTCGGCGTCGACAACCTGATCGTGGTCGAGACCGCCGACGCCATCCTGGTGGCCCACGCCGACCGCGCCCAGGACGTGCGCCAGGTGGCCCGGCACCTCAAGGACCGCAACCACGAGTCCTATCGCCTGCATCGCACGGTCAGTCGGCCCTGGGGCAGCTACACCGTGCTGGAGGAAGGCCCGGGCTTCAAGATCAAGAAAATCGTGGTCAAGCCGGGCGCGGCGCTGTCGCTGCAGATGCACCACCATCGCAACGAACACTGGGTGGTGGTCAAGGGCACGGCCATGGTCACCAACAACGGCGACGGCTCGCACCTGGTCAACAGCAACGAATCCACCTTCATCGCCGCCGGGCACAAGCATCGACTGGCGAACCCGGGGGTGATCGATCTGGTCATCATCGAAGTGCAGAGCGGCGAGTACCTGGGCGAGGACGACATCGTCCGCTTCGAAGACCAATACGGCAGGACAGCCTGATGCTGCTCAATCTGTACCGCTCGCTGCGCAGCTACCGGGGCTTCATCCTCGGCAGCGTGCAGCGCGAGTTCCAGGCGCGTTATCGCAACTCGCTGTTCGGCGCCTTGTGGACCGTGCTCAACCCGCTGTCGATGATCGTCGTCTACACGGTGATCTTTTCCCAGGTGATGCGCGCCCGCCTGCCAGGGGTGGAGGACGGCCTGGCCTACAGCGTCTACCTCTGCGCCGGGCTGCTGACCTGGGGTCTGTTTTCCGAGCTGACCCTGCGCAGCCAGAGCATGTTCCTGGAAAACGCCAACCTGCTGAAGAAGATCAGCTTCCCGCGCATTTGCCTGCCGGTGATCGTGCTGCTCAACGCCGGCATCAACTTCGCGATCATCCTCGGCCTGTTCCTCGGCTTCCTGCTGATCACCGGGCGCCTGCCGGGCCTGGCGCTGCTCGCGCTGATCCCGCTGCTGCTGTTGCAGGTGCTGTTCTGCACCGGCCTGGGGATGATCCTCGGGGTGCTGAACGTATTCTTTCGCGATGTAGCGCAGTTCTTCGGCATCTTCCTGCAGTTCTGGTTCTGGCTGACGCCCATCGTCTACCCCATCAGCATCCTGCCCGAGTCGATCCAGCGCCTGCTGGCGCTCAACCCGCTGACCGCGCTGATGCACAGCTACCAGAACCTGTTCCTGTACGACCAGTGGCCGCAATGGAGTTCGCTGACCCCGATGCTGGTGATCAGCTTGCTGTTCTGTGGCATGGGGCTGCGGCTTTTCCGCCAGCGCGTCGGTGAAATGGTGGATGAGCTCTGATGGGACATATACGCGTCAGCGGCCTGGGCAAGGCCTATAAGCAGTACCCGAACCGCTGGAGCCGGCTGTTCGAGTGGATGATTCCGTTTTCCAGGCCGCGCCATCACCTGCACTGGGTGTTGCAGGGCGTCGACTTCGAGATCGAGCCGGGCCAGGCCGTGGGCATAGTCGGGGTCAACGGCGCCGGCAAAAGCACCTTGCTGAAAATGATCACCGGCACCACCCAGCCGACCTGCGGTGAGATCCACCTGCGGGGCCGGGTGGCGGCGTTGCTGGAGCTGGGCATGGGTTTTCACCCGGACTTCACCGGGCGCCAGAACGCGGTCATGGCCGGCCAGCTGCTGGGCATGCAGGTCGAAGAAATCGAGGCCCTGATGGCGGAAATCGAAGCCTTCGCCGAAATTGGCGAGGCCATCGATCACCCGGTACGCACCTATTCGAGCGGCATGCAGATGCGCCTGGCGTTCAGCGTGGCCACGGCCCGGCGCCCGGACATCCTGATCGTCGACGAGGCGCTGTCGGTGGGCGACGCCTACTTCCAACACAAGAGTTTCGAGCGCATTCGCAGCTTTCGCCGCGCCGGCACCACCCTGCTGATCGTTTCCCACGACCGCTCGGCGATCCAGTCGATCTGCGACACCGCGATCCTGCTCGAGCAGGGCCGCGTGGCCATGCATGGCAAGCCGGAAGAGGTGATGGACTACTACAACGCCATGCTCGCCGAACGCGAAGGCCAGACGGTGCGCCAGGAAATGCTCGCCAACGGCCAGGTGCGGACCATTTCCGGCACCGGCGAAGCCGGGATCCTCAGCGTGCACCTGCGTGACGAACGCGAGCGTTCGATCGAAATGGCCGAAGTCGGCCAGCCGGTGGTGCTGGAAGTACAGGTCGAGGTACGCCAGGACATCGAACGGCTGGTGCTGGGTTTCATGATCAAGGACCGTCTCGGCCAGCCCATGTATGGCATCAACACCCATCGCCTGGACCAGGCCCTGACCGACTTGAGCGCCGGCGAAAAGATCACCTTCCGTTTCGCCTTCACCATGGGCCTGGGCAAGGGCAACTACTCCGTGGCCCTGAGCCTGTCGCGGCTGGATTCGCACCTGGATCGCAATTTCGAATGGCGCGACTACGGCCTGGTCTTCCACGTCATCAACAACCGCCAGGAAGACTTCGTCGGCTGTTCCTGGCTGCAAGCGCGGACCAGCATTGTCCGCTCACCGTCGCAGTCCACCCAGTCAATGCCTCAGCGAGCCGCTCCATGACCCGACTGTTGATTGAATGCACCTATGTGTTCGAACACCCCGAGACCAACTCAGGCATCCAGCGCGTGGTGCGCAACGTGATCCGTGAACTGCCCGCGGCCGATGCCTCGGTCGAATGCATTCCGGTGGTCATGCTCAAGGGCCAGCTCTTGCGGGTATTGAGCCTGAAGCCGTTGAAACCCGAGCGCTGGAACCTGATGGGGCTGCGGGTGCGCCTGGAACAGATGGCCAACGTCTTCTGGCTGCGTCACCGCACCCTGGAGCGACGCAAACCCTTCGATTCCTACCTTGCGCGCCGCTTGCTCTATGTGGCGTGCCGCTTGACCGCCCTGGTCTGCTTCAGCATTCCGTTGCGGCTGTGCAACCGGTTCCTCAACACCCGGGAAATCCCCCAGCGTTGCGTACCGCTGCAACATCAGCCGGGCGATCAACTGGTGTTGCTGGACTCGTCGTGGCACGCCGACTTTTTCCCCTTGGCCGAACAGCTCAAGCGCGATGGCGTGGGCATCGTCTCGGTGATCTATGACCTGATCCCCCTGACCCATCCGCAGTTCTGCGACGCCGGACTGGTCCGGGTGTTCAACCACTGGTTCGACTGGATAGCGCGCACCGCCGACGGCTACGTGGCGATCTCCGCGACCATCCGTGACCAGGTGCACGCGGAAATGCTCCGCCGGGTTGGCCGCGAACAGGTCGCACAGCGCTGGTTCGACTATTTCCACCTGGGTTCGGAACTGGACCAGTGCAGCGAAAACGCTCGGATCAACCCGGACCTGACGCAGCTGTTCAAGAATCGGGCGCCGGTGTTCCTGATGGTCAGCACCATCGAGCCCCGCAAGAACCACGGGTTCCTGCTCGATGCCTTCGAGCGTGTCTGGGCCAGCGGTTCCCAGGCTTGCCTGTGTATCGCCGGGCGCATCGGCTGGAAGTGCGAGGCGCTGATCGAGCGGATTCGCCGGCACCCGGAGTTGAACCGGCGCCTGTTCATGTTCAACTCCCTGGACGACAACAGCCTGGAGTACGCCTATTCCAAGGCGACGGCGCTGGTGTTCCCTTCCTACGTCGAAGGGTTCGGCCTGCCCCTGGTGGAGGCCATGCAGCGTGGCTTGCCCGCCATGGGCAGCGACATCCCGGTATTTCGCGAAATCGGCGGCGAGTTCATGGCCTATTTCGACCTGAACGATCCGCAGAGCCTGGCCGACCTGGTCATCCAGCAGGAAACCAGCGGCGTGTTTCCCGCGGCCCGCCATGTCGATGACTGGCGCTGGCTGGGTTGGCGAGAAGCCAGTACCCAACTGGTCGAACGCATTGTGTTTCACAGGAACCACGCCCCCTCGGTCATGGAGACGCACGATGCGGATAGCCCTTAACGCGCGCATTCTCCAGTCGCCCCGCACCGGTATCGGCCATTACGTAGCGGAACTGGCCTCGGCCCTGGTCACCGAACAGGGTCTGGAGTTGTCGCTGTTCCACGGCTGGGGCTGGAGCCCCGAACTGCCGGCGGCGGCCATGCCGGGTTACTCCCGATTGGCCCCCTGGCTGCGACAGGTCCCCGGGGCCTACCAGGCCCGGCGCTGGCTGGAACAGCGACGTTTCGACCAGGGGCCGCACGAAGCGATCGACCTCTACCATGAACCCAGCCTGTGGCCACTGGAGTTCGAAGGCCCGACCGTGATGACCCTGCATGACCTGACGCACCTGCATTACCCCTCGACCCAGCCGCCGGCCCGCTTGAAGGAAATCGAGCGGCGCCTTGGCGCGGGCGTGGAACAGGCGCGGCTGATCCTGACGGACTCGCAGTTCATCGCCGATGAAGCCCAGGATTATTTCGGCCTGCCGCGCGATCGTTTTGTCGTGGCGCCACTGGGCGTCGCCCCGCGCTTCCACCCACGTGAGCACGCCGAGCTGGAACACAACCTCGCAATCCATGGCCTGCAGCCTCAAGGCTACTTCCTGTGCGTCGGCACGCTGGAACCACGCAAGAACCTGTCCCAGGCCTTGCAGGCCCACGAACGGCTGCCGCCAGCGCTGCGCCAACGTTATCCGTTGCTGATCGTCGGCATGGCGGGTTGGGAGCAAGGACAATTCAGCGACACCCTGCAAAAGGCCCTGGCCAGCGGCCATGTGCGCCTGCTGGGCTACCTGCCGGACGAACAGGTAGCACAGCTGGTGGCCGGAGCCAGGGCGCTGATCTTTCCATCGCTGTACGAAGGCTTCGGTCTTCCGGTTCTGGAAGCCATGGCCAGTGGCACGCCGGTGGTAGTGACGCGGCGTTCGGCCATGCCGGAAGTCGCGGGGGTGGCCGGCAATTATGTCGAGCCTGGCGATGTGCTTGGCTTGAACGGCATCATGCTTCGCTTGATCGACGACGAGCCCCACTGGCAGGCATGCCGCGAAGCGGGTTTGCAACAAGCCGGGCGGTTTTCCTGGAGGCACTGTGCGCAGATCACCGCGCGCACCTACCGTCAGGCTATAGGAGGCTGAATGCGTGTCTTACATTTCTTCAAAACCTATTTGCCTGACTCGGTCGGCGGTATCGAACAGGTCATCTTCCAACTCTGCGAAAGCGGCGCCCAACAGGGTATCGAAGGCCAGGTCCTGACCCTCAGCGCCGACCCGCAACCCGCAGTACTCAAGCTCGGTCAGCATGAGGTGCACCGGGCCAAGCTCGACATACAGTTCGCCTCCACCGGTTTCTCCTACAGCGTGTTCAAGCAGTTCCGCGAAATGGCCGCCGAAGCCGACGTGGTCAACTACCACTTTCCCTGGCCGTTCATGGACCTGGTGCATTTCGTGAGTGGCATGAACAAGCCCTGCGTGGCCACCTACCACTCCGACATCATCCGCCAGCGCCACCTGCTCAAGCTGTACCGGCCGTTGATGAATCGCTTCCTGGGCAGCGTCGACCGGATCGTCGCCGCGTCGCCGAACTACCTGCACACCAGCGATGTGCTGCAACAATTCCCGGACAAGACCCGGGTCATCCCCTACGGCCTGAACAAGGCCGGTTATCCACAGCCCGATAGCGAACGCATGACCCGGTGGCGCCAGCGCCTGGGTGAGCGTTTTTTCCTGTTCGTCGGGGTGATGCGTTACTACAAGGGCCTGCACATCCTGCTCGATGCCCTCAAGGACATGGACTACCCGGTGGTGATCGTCGGCGCCGGCCCGCTCGAGGCCGAACTGCATGCCCAGGCCGCGGCCCTGGGCCTGCGCAACCTGCATTTCCTCGGCCGGCTGGGGGATGAAGACAAGGTGGCCTTGCTGCAACTGAGCTACGCCATCGTCTTCCCTTCGCACTTGCGCTCCGAGGCGTTTGGCATCTCGTTGCTCGAAGGCGCGATGTACGGCAAACCGATGATCTCCAGCGAGATCGGGACCGGCACCAGCTATATCAATATCCATGGCGAAACCGGCCTGGTGGTGCCGCCCAGCGATCCCCTGGCCTTCCGCGCCGCCATGCGCCAGCTCTGGGACAGCCCGGGACAAGCGGCGCAAATGGGCCTCAAGGCCGAAGCCCGTTACCGGCAGCTGTTCACCGCCGACGAGATGGGCCGCAGATGGAGCGAGCTGTACCAGGAGCTGCTGGAGGAAAAAGCCCTGTCCTACGCCTGATCCGCCAGGCGCCAATCTGTAGAGCGAAGCTTGCTCGCGATGCAGACGCCGCACTGGGTCAGGTACGGCCCTTTCGCGGGCAAGCCTCGCTCCTACGTCTGATCCGTCCAGCGCAAAGCCAATGCCGCAGGCCGGCGCACCAGTTGTTCGACCTCAAAGCGCCACAGGCGCTCGGCGCCCGGGAAGGTTGCGATCTGCGGGTTGTCGAGCACGACTTCAGTGCGCCCGCTGAGCTGCAGCAGGTCGCCACGGCTGAAGTCGATGAACAGCAGGCCGGCGCGGGGGTTGAGCAGCAGGTTGCCCAGGGTGTTGAAGTGCAGGTTGCCGGCGAAATCCGGAATGCTCAGGCGGTTGCCCTCGACCCGCACGAAACCGGCCGGGCCGCCGCGGTGGGAAACATCGACCCAGAGCCGTCCCTCGACCTCCACGTAACTGGCGACAAAAAACGTATCGGCGCTCCGGATCATCGCCCTCGCCTCTTCATCCAGCGCGTTCAGGCGCTGCACCGGCCGCTGCGCGGCCAGCGGCACCGACTCGAACTGACGCAGCTGGATGTAGCGCGGGCAGTTGCCGAAGGACTGCTCGACGCCCAGGGCAAAACCGCTGTGGTCCAGCTCGACGATCCGCCCGTTGAGGCGGTTGCGCCGCCGGGTGTGCAGCTCGATACCCAGCAGACCGATGGCCGCGCCCGGCGTCAGCTGAGCGGGGTCTTCGGTGGCCGGCAGGCTGTCGAGCCTTAGCCGCCCAGGGGTTGGCGAGTGGGCGAAACCGACAGCCCCTTCGAGCACGCTGGCCCAGGGGTTGCCCTGGTTATCCACAGCCCCGAGCAGCATGAACGGCAGCTGTTGATAAAACTGCCGGTGCTGGTCGGGCATCTCGCTGCGGATCACCTTGCGCCCGACGACCTCCATGCGCTCGGCCACGCCGGCCTGGGCATGCAGGCGGGTTTCGCCTGCATGCCAGGGGGATTCGGTGTTCATGATGGGTCTCCCCTGCGTCGACGACGCAGCAGTCAGCGGGCCCGGAGGTGCCGGGCCGCCAGGTTCAGGCGCTTTGCAGGCCCACCGCGGTGCGCGGCATGCCGACGAAGCCGGGCAAGGCTTCGATACGCGCCAGCCAGGCGCGGACCTGTGGATAATCCGCCAGCGACACATTGCCCTCGGGGGCGTGGGCGATGTAGCTGTAGCCGGCGATGTCGGCGATGGTCGGTTCGCTGCCCGCCAGGTAAGGGCTGGCCGTCAATTCCTGCTCGACCACCTTGAGCAACGCATGGGAGCGGTCGATGGCCTCCTCGGCGTTGCGCTGCGCGCCGAATACGGTGATCAGCCGTGCCACCGCCGGGCCGAAGGCAATCGGTCCCGCCGCCACCGACAACCAGCGCTGGACCCGTGCCGCGCCAACCGGATCGCTGGGCAGCCAACGGCCCTGGCCGTACTTCTGCGCCAGGTACACCAGGATTGCGTTGGAGTCGGCCAGCACCACGCCCTGGTCGTCGATCACCGGCACCTGGCCAAAGGCGTTCAGCGCCAGGAAGGCCGCCTGCTTGTGCTCGCCTTTCGCCAGATCGACGAAGACCAGCTCAACAGGCAGCCCCAGCAGCGACAACATCAGTTCGACGCGATGGGCATGACCGGAACGGGGGAAGTTGTAGAGCTTGATGGCGTGCATGGCAGACTCCGCTGGGCAGGGGTGCGGCTCACAAGAGCGGCACTGACGGACGCCATCTTCCCTCTCGGGTCAAAACAAAGGAATCACCAGAAAACACAATCCATCATTTCAGCCAGCGCAATGATCCGTGCTACGACTGCAACGCCGGATGTTCGCGCAGCGCCTGCACCGCGAAGTCGACGAAGCTGCGCACCCGTGCCGGGGCCTTGCGTCCGCCCTGATACACCACATGGATCGGCAGCGGCGCCAGTTCGAACTCCGCCAGGACAATCTCCAGCTCGCCGGCCGCCACCTTGCCCGCGACCTGGTACGACAGCACCCGGGTCAGGCCCAGCCCCAGGCACGCGGCACTGATCGCCGCCTGGTTGGCGGTGACCACCAGCCGCGGTTCCGGACGAACGCTCAAGGGCGTTCCGCCCTCGTCGAACAGCCAGCTCCTGGACTGGCCGATGGAGGACGGCGCAATCAGCGGCGCCTGGCGCAACTCCTGCGGATGGCGCGGCCGCCCATGCCGGGCCAGGAAAGCCGGGGACGCGCAGATGACCCGCCGCACCTCGCCGACGCGCATGGCATGCTGGCCGCTGTCGGGCAACTCGCCGATGCGCACCGCGACGTCCATGCCCTCCTCGACCATGCTCACCACCCGGTCGACCAGCAGGGCATTGATGCTGACCTCGGGAAAGCGTTCCAGGTAATCCACCATCAGCGGGGTCACGAACAACTCGCCGAACAGCACCGGCGCGGTGATCGTCAGTTGGCCGCGCGGGAGGGCATGGATGCCGGCGGCCGAGGCTTCGGCGTCCTGCAACTCGGCGAGGATGCGCCGGCTGTCTTCCAGGTAACGCTGGCCGGCTTCCGTCAGCAGCACATTGCGCGTGGTGCGGGTCAGCAACTGGGTGCCGATACGCTGCTCCAGCGCCGCCACCGCCCGCGTCACGCTGGGCGCGGACAGCCCCAGGCGCCGGGCCGCGGCGGCGAAGCCCTGCTCCTGGGCGACGCTGATGAACACCTGCATTTCCTGGAATCTATCCATGGCGGTCCTCGCACTACGGCGCCCTGCCCCGGCACCGTCCCACATGGACCGCCCGGGCTCAGGCAGGGACCTGGAGTCGCTGCCACAAGGCCTCATCGTTGAAGTCCCGGATGATACTCCGCGCACCCGCCTCGCGAAGCTGAGTTTCCTCGAGCCCCGACAGCATGCCGAAGGTGTGGATGCCCGCCGCCGTCGCGGAACGCACACCGGCCAGCGAGTCCTCGAAGGCCAGCGCCTGATCGGCGCTCACCTCCAGCAGTTGCAGGGCCGTCAGGTAAGGCAACGGGTCGGGCTTGCCGCGCGCCAGCTCGCCGCCGATCACCAGCGCATCAAAACGCTCGGCAATCCCCAGGCCCTGGAGCATGGCTTCGGCGTTTTCCCGGGGCGCATTGGTCACCACCGCCATGGGGATGCCGGCCGCCTGGGCATAATCCAGGGTGCGCAATACGCCGGGCACCGGCGTGGTCTCGCGCAGCTGGGCACGGAACATGGCCTCCTTCTGCGCCGCCAGCTCCGGGTACTGCGCCGCCGGGGCATGGGGAAACAGGCCGGAGAAAATCATGTCGTCGGGAAAGCCCATCACATGGGCCTTGTAGTAATCCAGGCTCATGGACTTGCCCCAGCGCGCCAGCAACTGGTTGTAGGCGTTGAGGTGCAGGTCATCGGTGTCGATGAGGGTGCCGTCGAGATCGAACAGCAGGGCAGAAAGCTTCAAGGGCGTGCTCCAGAAAAATGCAGACCGCGCGCGATCGGCAGCATGAGAAAGGGATAAACGATCAACAGGCTGAAAGCCGCTTCGACCCCGATCCGCGCGGACAGCAGGCCGAGCAGGAACGGCGCCAGCAACAGCGCCACGCCCACCGCCTGCGAGGCTTGGGCGCTGATGGCCGAACTGGCCTGGGGCGCGACGCGCATCGCCGAACCGAGGATCAACGGGAAGAAATTGCCCAGGCAGGCGCCCAGGACAAAGATCAACAAAGCCGTCAGTAGTTGGGTCTGACTGAAGTACAGCAGCACCAGGGTGGCGATGGCCCCGAGCATCACGCCGACCAGCAGCGGCAACGGGCTGATGCGGATCAACGCATAACGGCTGGCCAGGCGCCCGCACACCGTGCCGGCAAAATACAGGCTCATCAGCGTGGCCGCGGCCGAGGCGCTGACCTGGACGTGCACGGCCAGGTATTCCGCACCCCAGAAGCCGACTCCCCATTCCGCGGAAATCCCCAGCAGCACCAAGGCCCACAGGCTCAGTTGCACCCGCCGGGTCATGAGGCTCTGCCCGCTCTCGCTGGCTTGATGGGCGGCGGCGAGGACCGCCGGGGCGTTCCAGGCACTCAGCGAGAGCACGGCCACCAGCAGCGCGATGGCGGCGATGCTACCCGGCACCAGGCGCCAGGACAGCCCCAGACCGGTCATGCTCCCCACCAGCAAGGCGCCGCCGAGCACGCACAGCCCGGCGACTATGTGCGCCTCCACCAGCCTCGGCGCGGCCTGCTCACGATAACGCTCGCCCAGGGCCGCCTGCCCCACCGCCAGCACAAACCCGCCGGACAGGCCCATCGCCCCGGCGGCGAGCAAGGTCAGCGACCAGTGTCCGGCAAGGGCGAACAGGCTGCTGGCGATCACCACCGAGAGGCAGGCGACGGTGCTCATGCTCGTCGACCGCACCCGTCGCTCCAGCCAGCGATAGGGCCAGCCGACCAGCGCCAGGCCGGCGGCATAGGCGGCGAAATGCAGGCCGGCCCAACCGAGGTCGAGCGCCAGGGTTTCGCGCAGGAACGGCATGATCGGCCCGAGCAACCCTTGCTGGGCGCCGAACAACCCGAACAGCAGGTAAAGGAACCACGGCCGCGCCTCGCGGACCTGCTCCTGGCGGCTGAGCGCTTGACTGGAATCCCGCGCGGCTTCAGCCATGAGCCGTCTCCCGGCTGAACAGCGCCTGCCATTGCCGGCAGCGCGCGGCCTTGTCCCGGCTGGCCTGCAAGGCCGGCAGCGGTTGCAGCGCACCGCTCGGATGGGCCTGGCCCGGCACCACCTTGCCATAACGCTGGCTGATCGCCGCCGCGGCAGGCGTGAGCATCCACTGCAACGCCTGCTGCGCATAGGCGGCATTGGGCGAGCCGGCCCGGCAGGCGAACACCTCGTCCTCATAACAGCGCGCATCTTCCGGCACGCACCAGCGCAGGTGCGGGTGCTGTTCGGCGGCACGGGTGGCCGCGGTCGACACTGTCACCCCCAGCCAGGCCTGCCCCTGCACGACGGCCTCGATCGGTGCCGTGGAGGAGCCGCTGATCGAAGGCTCTTGCCTGGCCACCTGGGCCAGCAGCGGCCAGGCCTGTTCAGCGTAATGTTCGAGCAATGCGCCAAGGTGCAGGTAGCCGGCACCGGAACGCCCGGGGTCGGGCAAGGCCAGCCGCCCGGACCATTCGGGAGCGGTCAGGTCCTGCCAGCGGGTCGGCACCGCCAGGCCCTCGCGGGCGAGGACCTTGGGGTCATAACAGAAGGCCGGGACGAAACCCGACGCGGCGAACCAGCGGCGATCCGTGGCCACCGCCGCCTCCGGCAGGCCGGCGAATTCGATGTCCGTCAGCGGCATCAATTGCCAGGCCAGGGCGGGGTCGAGCAAGGCGGTGGCCGCCGTGCCCAGCAACAGGTCCCAGGCCCCGGCGCTGCCGCTGTGCAGGCGTTCGATCAGCTCCGAGGTGGAACAACGGGTCAGGCGCACCGGCATGCCGATGTGCTGGCTGATGCCGGCGATGAATTCGGCCAGCTCGGCATGCTCCATCGAGCTGATGGCGTTGAGCTCAGTCATCGGCGACCTCCAGCAGGCGGTGCAGCTTGGCGTACTGCAGCAGCATGATGGTCTTGCCGTCGCAGATCTCGCCGCTGTCGATCATCGCCAGGGCGCGGTCGATCGGCAGCTCCAGCACTTCGATCTCTTCGCCCTCGTGTTCCAGGCCGCCGCCCTCGCCCTGCTTGTCTTCGTCGAAATATTCGCCGACGAAAAAGTGCAGGCGCTCGGTGACCGACCCCGGGCTCATGAAGGCTTCGAACACCTTGCGCACCTCACGGATGCGATAGCCGGTTTCTTCCTCCGTCTCCTTGTGGATGCAGGTACGCGCATCGTCCTTGTCCAGCAGCCCGGCGCAGGTTTCGATCAGCATGCCGTCGTGTTCGTTGACGAAGGCCGGGAAGCGAAACTGCCGGGTCAGCACCACCGTCTGCTTGGCCCTGCTGTACAGCAGGATGGTGGCGCCATTGCCGCGGTCGTAGGTTTCCCGGTCCAGGGTGCGCCAGACGCCGTCGCGGCCCTGGAAGTCGTAGGTGGTCTTGCGCAACACGTACCAGTTGTCCGAGAGCACTTCGACCTGATGGATCCGCACACGGTCCTTGGTGGGGATGGCTTGGTTCATCGATTCATTCCTTGTTCGCGGACAGGTGCGTGGCATTGGGCGCGACGCTCAACAGGCGCTCGACCATGCGCGGGTCGCGGTGCTCGGGAGCGGTCATCACCGCGGTGTCCAGGGCGCGGTCGCAACCGCAGGGGCAGGCCCCGGCATGCCGGCCCAGGCGGGTCACGGCTTCGGTCACCAGGCGCCGGGTCAGGTTGAAGGTCTCCGCCATGCGTTGCGCCACCAGCGTGGCGTTCACCGGTTCGTGGGATTCGTGCCAGCAGTCGAAATCGGTCGGAATGGCGATCATCGCGTAGCAAAGCTCGGCCTCGCGGGCCAGCTTGGCTTCGGGCATCGCGGTCATGCCGATCACCGTGCCGCCCCACTGGCGGTACAGGTGGGACTCGGCGCGGGTCGAGAACTGCGGGCCTTCCATGACCACGTAGGTGCCGCCGTTGCGCGCCTGGATATCGCTGGCCTCGGCACTCTCGGCGAGCACGCCGCGCATGCGCGCGCAGACCGGCTCGCCGAAGGGCACATGGCCGACCAGCCCGGGACCGAAAAAGGTTTTTTCCCGCTGGATGGTGCGGTCGATGTACTGGTCGATCAGCACAAAACTGCCTGGAGGCGCGTCGTGGGTCAGGCTGCCCACCGCGCTGACCGACAGCAGTTGCGTGCAACCGACGCTGCGCAGCGCGGCGATGTTGGCGCGGGCATTGATCGAGGCCGGCGGAATCACGTGGCCCACGCCATGCCGTTGGACAAAGGCCACGGGCACGCCATTGAGCGTGCCCAGGGTCAGCGGCGACGACGGCGTGCCGAAAGCGGTCGCGCACTCCACCTGCTGAATGTCCTGCAGGCCCGGCAGCTGTTGCAGGCCGCTGCCGCCGATGATGCCGATACGTTGAACGTGCTGGGTTGGAGTGGAATGGGTCACAGGCTACCTCTCGACTTCAGGGGGGACGGTTCGTGTTCGCTGCACACCAGGCGCTCATAGAGTTCGGACAAGGCCGTGGGCGCATTGCCGCGCGGCAACAGCAACCCTTCGCTGGCGTTGGTGCTGTAGCGCGGTTCGTGGATTTTCAGGTGCCGGTCGATCGCCGGCAGGTAGTTCCAGCGCACGCCGGGGTACAGGGAATGCGCCAGGTGATAGGCGTCGGACGTCGGGGCGATGAACACCCGCACCAGCCAGCCGGATACCCCGAAGTAATCGGTGGGCCGGCCCGCCAGGTATTCCAGCTCGCGGCGGTTGCGCGCGGTGCCTTCGATGAACCAGCGGTGCTCGGTCAGCAGCGAGATCCAGGCAAACACCGGATAGGACGTCAGCAACGGCAGCAACCAGCCGAACAACATGCCTTTCCAGCCGCCGAAGGCGTACAGCAACGCCGCCACCGCCGCCACGCTCAGGCAGCGCGCCAGGGTGGTCAGGCGGGAGTGGTTGAGCAGGCTGCTGCGCACCAGAGTGGTGAGATTCACCCAGGCCCCGCGAGGGGTCAGCGGGTACAGCAACAGGCCATAGAAACCGCTGGGCGACAGGCCGGCAACGTAGCCGCCGGCCTGCACCCGGGCGCGGTTGGGATCGAGTTCGGGATGGTTGGGGTGGCGATGGTGCTCCAGGGTATGGGTCTGGTGCCGGCTGCGCATGTCGCGCTTGAACATCGGGAACTGGTAGAACACATTGCTCAGCCACCACTGCCAGCCATGGTGGCGGCACAGGGCGAAGTGCACCGCGTTGTGCCCGAACTCCTGCAACGCGCGCATGCGCCCGCCGCTCCACAGCAGCACAGCCAGCCAGGCCAGCGGCGACGAGTAGATCGACGCCGCCTGCACCGCGGCGACTATGTCCAGCCACGTCCAGACAAAGGGCAGCGGCGCGAACCAGGTATCCAGCGGGCGGTAGTACTGCTCCCGCCGCCCCTCCAGGCGCGGTATCAGCTTGAGCAGGCGCAGCACCCGCTGCGCATCCCGGTAATAGAAGGCCACCAGCGCGCGCAACAGCAGCGAAACGGCGATCAGGCCAAGCAGGACAATGTGCGCAGTGTCCATGATCAGGCCCCCTCGGAGACGACGGCGCGTCGCTCGTCGCTGGCGTAATGGTCCAGCAATTCGCCCAAGCCGCCGAAGACCGGGGCGTCGGCCTGCCGCAGGCGGTCGATGTCCTGATGGCCGGTGCTGACCAGCAGCGGCTTCCAGCCGACGGCGCGCGCCACGTCGTAGTCATGCAGGGTGTCGCCGATGAACAGGGTGCGCCCGGCCGGTGTGCCGAGCTTCTCCTGGAGCATCAGGGCCTCGGCGGTCTTGCTGGTGGCCTGGTTGTGGCTCAGCCCCACGACATGCTCGAAATGCCCGCGCAGGCCCTTGGCCTCCAGGGTCTGGAGCAGCACGTCACAATGCGAGGCGGACACGATGGAGACGCCGATGCCGGCATTGCGCGCCGCCTCCAGCACCTCGAACACCCCATCGTGCAGCGGACACTGCGCGACATTCGTGTCGAAGTGCTCCAGGTAGTGTTCGACGATTTGCACGAAGGGCGTGCGCTGCAGATCGAACCCCAGGGAGGCGTAGAAATCGGCAATCGGAAAGTCGAACAGCGCCCGGTAACGCACGGCATCGATGGGCGGCACCGCATAGCGCTCGCCACAGCGATTGACCGCGCTGACCGCCAGGGCGATGTCGTCGATCAGGGTGCCGTTCCAGTCGAATACCAGGTGTTCGATCCCCGAGAAGTGCAGTCGATCATCGATCATGGTCGGGTTTTCTCCGCAAGAAGGGCGTTGAGGGCGATGCGCGAGGCGATCGCCGGTGTGTATAGCTTGCTGGGCTCCATCACCAGGTTGGTCACGCCAATCTGGGTTTCCAGGGCCCGCCGATTGTTCGCCGATACCTGGCCCAGGCCGGCGCCGTACCAATGATGGAAACGGGTGCGCCAACTGCGCTGGCCCACGGTTTCGGGAAAGCGGAAGTCTTCGGTGGTGGCCATGCTCCAGGCGCCATCGACCACCCCGCACAGGCGGCCCTGCAACTGGCGAAAGCCCTGGCCGCCCTGCAGCAATACCTCGTCGATGTGGCGGTCGATGCAATCGGCCTCCAGCGCGCCGATGGTCATGCCCTGGCTGTACAGCGGGTTCATGCTGCTCAGGGCGTCGCCGACCACCAGCAGCCCGGCAGGCCAGTGCTCGACCCGGTCGAAGTGGGTGCGGCGGCTGCCGGGCATCTTGAAGGTGTGGACCGGCGACAGCGGTTCGGCGTCGCGGATCACCTCATGGATGTCCGGCACCGGAAGCGCCGCCAGCGCCTGCAGGAACTCCTGCGGATCGTTGCCGGGAAAATGGCCGAACCAGCCGCCGGTGGTGACCATCCAGCGGTCGCCTTCGATCGGGCTGATCACCCCCATGGAACGCTGTAACGGCGCCTTGGGCAGCACCAGCAGCACTTGCCACTGTTCGGCATAGGCCGGCAGGCGCCGGTAGATGCGCGACGCATAACCCAGCTCGGTCTTGACCACGCTGGTCTCGACCTCGCCGAAGCCAGCCTCTTTCAACCACGTCGGCAAGCGCGTGCCACGCCCGCTGGCGTCCACCAGCAGGTCGCAGCGCAGCGTCCGCTCGCCGTGGCCATCGTCGACGGTCACCGCCTCGACCCGCCGGGAAGGATCGGCCCCGGTGAACTCGATTCGTGTGACCCGGGTGCTGGACAGCACCTCGACGTTCAGCACGCCGAGCAAGGCCCGGCGCAGCTGGTTGTCGATCAGCCGCCGGCTGCAGTAATGGGCATAGATGCCACTGCGGTAGCGGTTCTTCCAACGCCCGCCCTGGTACCACTTCACGTCGTGGCCCAGGTCGGCCACTTGTGCGCCCCCCTGCTCCAGAGCGCTCAGGGTGCCGGGGAAGATGCCTTCGATGATCTGCTTGCCGCGCAGCAGCAACAGGTGGACGTGATGCTCCTGGGGCAGGCTCTGGCGCGGCCCGGTCTCGTCGAAGAAATCGCTCTTCTCGATCACCGTGACCCGCTGGAAACGCCGGGCCAGGACCGCGGCCGTCAGGCAGCCCGTCACGCTGCCGCCGATGACCACGGCATGGCGACCGCCCACGGCGGTATCAGGCTGGGGAGTAGTCATTGAGCACCTTTGCAATGTAGGCCAGGTCGTCGTCCGCCAAGCCCGGGTGCAGCGGCACCGTGGTCAGCGAACGCAGCAACCGGGCGGCGTTGGGGCAATCGCGGCGGTACTGCGCCAGCAGCGGCAACTGGTACAGCGGCTGGTTGTCGTACTTGCCGATGTCCGAAGGGATGCCGTGACGCTGCTGGTAATGCACCAGCTCACGCCCGTCGTGCCCCACCGCCTGCAACAGCAAGGCATAGGCGTTGGCCTCTCCACCGGGGGTCAGCGGCAGTTCGCGCAGCGCCGGGTTGTCCAGTTGCTCCAGCAGCCGCCGGCGGTTGTCCTGACGCTGGTGCAGCCGGCTTTCCAGCTGCCGCGAACGCGCCAGCCCGAGGGCCGCCTGCAAGCCACCGAGCTTGAGGTTGATGCCCAGGGTTTCGCCGGTGAGGTTGCCGAAGCGGGTGTAGGCCCGGATACGGCTGGCGCGCTCGTCGTCATCGGTCATGACAAAGCCGCCTTCACCGGTGGACATGAACTTGCAGTCATGGGTGCTGAAGCAGCTGATGTCGCCATGCTGCGCCAGCCAACTGCCGTTCAGGCGGGTCAGGTGCGCGTGGGCCAGGTCCTGGATCAGCGGGATGCCGGCCTGGCGCGCCGTGGCCCAGGTGGTGTGCGAGGCAATCGGATAGCCCCACATTGGCACCTCGATCACCGCGCAGGTCCGCGGGCCGATGCAGCGTTGCAGGTCATCCGGGTCGAGGCCGAAGTTGTCCGGCGCCACATCGCAGAACACCGGGACCAGGCCCAGGGACAGGATCGGCAGGACGGTGCAGATCGGGCACGTGGGCGCGACTATCACTTCGTCCCCCGGCTGGAAGCGCACGCCGGCCAGGGCCGCGGTGACCGAAGCGGCCCCCGACGACACGGCGATCACGTGACGCACGCCGTACAGCACGGCGAGCGCAGTCTCGTAGTCCTCGACGATCGGCGAGGTGCCGGTCAGCCCTGTCGCCAGGGCGCGTTGCAGCTCGGGCACATCGTCGGCGGTATCGTGGCCGCACTTGTCCGCGATGACCCGGATGGGTCGGGAGATGGCCTGGTTCATGGCGCCACCTTCCTGCCGACCATGTCCCACACCTCGGCATCGGCGAATACCCGGTCCACCATGCGCCGGAAGTTGGGGAACATCTTCAGCTCGGCAGTTTCCTGCCGGCTGAAGAAGCGCGCGTTTTCCACCTCGCGCTCCGGCGGGCAAGCCCGCAGGTCGGTGGCGGTGAGGTAGATCAGGTCCAGGTGGTAATGCGGCCCGCGCTTGTCATCGATGAACTCGCAGAGGATCCGGTAAGGCTGGTGCAACACCGTGACATCGGTCTCGGCATCGGCCAGTTCCAGGTCACGCTCGCCCAGCAGGGCGGCGTGAATCCCGGTTTCCTCGTAGATCTCGCGCAGCACCGCCACATCAGGGGTTTCCCCCTGCTCTATATGGCCGCCCGGGTACAGCCAGACCCCCAGCTTGCGATGGTGCAGCAGGAGCATCTTGCGGTCCGGATTCAACACGAACGCCGAGGCCGTGAAATGCCGGTCCAGGGTCGAACGATCGAGGACATCCGTCATCATGGCGCACCGTACTGGTTGATCCGTTCGGCCATGTAGTCCAGTTCGGCGCGGGTGATGTCCGGATGGACCGGGATGGTGGTCATGCTGGCCAGCAGCGCCTCGGCGTTCGGGCAGTCATTACGGTACTGGGCCAGCGCCGGGAACTCGTAGAGTGCCTTGCAGCCGTAGCGCTTGATGTCCGACGGGATGCCCGCCTCGTCCAGGTAATCGATGAAGGCCCGGTTGTCGACGAAATGCAGTTCCAGGTTGAGGAAGTAGTAGTTGGTCCGGCCCCCCTCGATGATGACCTTTTCCCGCACCTTGCTGTGGTCGAGCTGCTGCAGGAAATAGCTGGCATTGGCGCGTCGTTGCTCGATCTGCGCGGCCAGCGAATCCAGGCGGTTGGCGCCCAGGGCGGCAGGCAGCGCGGCCAGCTTGTAGTTGAGGCCGAAGTCCTTGCCGTTGAGGTTGCCGAAGCGGCTGTAGTCGCGGCAGCGCTGGGCCAGTTGGTCGTCGTCGGTGAGGATGAAACCGCCCTCGCCGGTGGCCAGCGGCTTGCGTTCGTGGGTGCTGAAGCACGACAGGTCGCCATAGGCCGACAGCGGCCGGCCGTTGAGGGTGCTGCCATGGGAATGCGCCAGGTCGAGGATCAGCTTGATCCCCAGCTCACGGGTCAGGCCTTGCAGCTCGTCGACTTCGGTGGGGTAGCCCCACATCGGAATATCGATGATCGCCCGGGTGCGCGGGGTGATGCGGGCCTTGATCGACTCCGGGTCGGCGCCGAAACCGTGACGGCGGGTGTCGACGAAGATCGGGTTGGCGCCGGCGGCGATGATCGGATAGATGGTGCACAGCGGGCAGCTCGGCGTCAGCAGGACGTCGTCGCCGGGACCGACGCCGGCAGCGTAGATCGCCACGCTCAGGGCGGCGCCACCCGAGGAGACCGCGATCGCATGCCGCGCCTCGAACCAGGCCGCCAGCTTGGCCTCGTATTCGCCCACCACATCGCTGGTGCCGGACAGCGGCCGTTCCAGGGTGTTCTGCAGGGTCAGAAGATCGTCGGCGTACACCGGACGGTACTTGTCGGAAACGGAAATGCGGGCAGCACTGGAGAGATTAGAGGACATTGGTCTGGGCTCCGAGAAAGGCTGGGGACTTGGCGGCATGGGCGGAATGGAGGGCGAGCACGGGGGCGACATCGGCGCGGGCGCTGTCGGCATGACAGATCTGCTCGATCACCCGGAAGGTCGGCAGCAGGCTCTCGAAACTGGCCTCGTAAGGCGAACGGTTGCGCACCGCGTCGAAGAACTTCTCCAGTTCACCGAAATAACCGCTGCGCTCATAACCCGAATCCAGCGGCCCTGGCTGCCACGCGCCGCGCCAGCGCTTGGCGGTGCCGGTTGCCCCGGTGCCATGCACTGGCTCGTGCAGGGTGATGTTCCACAGGTTGTTGAGCTCGACCATCATCGAATTGGAGCTGACGATCTTCATGTCGAATTCGAAGTACGGGAACATCGTCCCGCTCAGCAGGCTGACCGTCGCGCCGGAGCTGAAGCCGAGCTCCAGGCTCACCAGCAACGAGTCCTCGTGGCGCTGCACCCGGGATTCGATATCGCGCAATTCGCCACCGCCGAAGGTCACGCCAAGGTCGATGGTGTGAATCGCCTGGGCCAGCAGGAACGAACGCAGGGTGGAATCCAGCCCCCACAGCGGCGCGGTGGGTTTGCTCGCATAGTGGTTGAGCTGGATGTGCACGACCTTGCCGAACTGCTCGGTGCGCGTCATGTCGCGCAGCTGGCGCATCGGCTTGGCATATTTGAAGTTCATGCCCACGCCGGTGACCACCTGGGCCTGGCGCGCCGCGCCGATCAGGTATTCGAGCTCGGCGAGGGTGAAGCACGGCGGCTTCTCGACGAAGACATGCACGCCCTTGGCCATTGCCTTGATCGCCAGGTCGCGGTGCGCCTGGGGCGGACAAGCCATGACCACCGCATCCAGCGCAGCGGTATCGAGCATCTCGTCGAAGTCGTCGGTGATCGCGACCTCGGAGATGAAACGGTGAATCTGTCCGGCGCGGTTCAGGTCGCTGTCGCACACGGCGACGATGCGAATATCCGGCATTTGCAGAAGCGTGGGCAGCAGGTTTTCTTGCATCTGCGCGCCGAGGCCGACGATGCCAACTCTGAGTACAGTCATAACCATCTCCATCCTGGAAAAGTGGGTACTGCGTCATGAAAAGGTTGGACGAACGACTACACGGGATCCGCCTCGGGTCACCTGCGGGGTGAGCCGATCCGGTCCGACATTCGCTTCAATCGAGGCAGGATTGCCTCAGAACAACGGATCACCTTTACAGAGTCCGTTCGGGCTGTTGCCCAGGGTCACCCGAGTGGAACACTCGGATGTTTCACGCCACACGCCGACACCCGGTTGAGACCGAGGAGCCATAGAGGCGCGATGGGCAGAAGGGATAGCGCCGCGAAGGCGATAGGTAGGAGGGGAATCAGGTCGAATCGAACGCCGGTGGCAATGAGCTACCTGGCCGAAAACCTGGATCGAAGAATTGTGGCTTCGTTGAAAAACGGAACAACGACCGAAATGCCGATACGCATGCATGGCTGAATCATCCTTGAAGCGCTGTTTTTATCCTTGTTATGCAGGAGCTCCGGTTCCGTGAGCCCTTGCTTGCCACACACCTCATCAATGTGTGGCTTGGAGGTATAGATCAGCCTTTTTCGGAGCGCAAATCAGTTGCTATATCGTTTCATCATATTGTTTTGAACAATCCGGACATAAGGCAACGGGCCATATAGGCCCGTTGTCAAAAGCGCCGACCGGGCCGAAAAAATCAGCCCGGTTGTGGATAACTCACTCCACCGTCACCGACTTGGCCAGGTTGCGCGGCTGATCGACGTCAGTGCCCTTGAGCACCGCGACGTAATACGACAGCAGTTGCAGCGGGATGGTGTAGAGGATCGGCGACAGGATGTCGTGGATATGTGGCATGTGGATAACATGCGTGCCCTCGCCGTTGGTCATGCCGGCCTGCTCGTCGGCAAAGACGATCAGCTCGCCGCCACGGGCGCGGACTTCCTGCAGGTTGGACTTGAGCTTTTCCAGCAGCTCGTTGTTCGGCGCCACGGTGACCACCGGCATGTCGTTATCCACAAGGGCCAGCGGACCGTGCTTGAGCTCGCCGGCCGGGTAGGCTTCGGCGTGGATGTAGGAGATTTCCTTGAGCTTGAGTGCCCCTTCCATCGCCACCGGGAACTGCGCGCCACGACCGAGGAACAGGGTGTGGTGCTTCTCGGCGAACAGCTCGGCGATTTTCTCCACCGTGCTGTCCATCGCCAGGGCTTCGCCCAGGCGGGTTGGCAAGCGCCGCAGTTCTTCCACCAGGGTGGCTTCGACGCCTTCGCCCAGGGTGCCGCGGACCTGGCCCAGGGACAGGGTCAGCAACAGCAGGCCCACCAGCTGGGTGGTGAAGGCTTTGGTGGAGGCCACGCCGATCTCGCGACCGGCCTGGGTCAGCAGGGTCAGGTCGGATTCACGCACCAGCGAGCTGATGCCGACGTTGCAGATCGCCAGGCTGGCGAGGAAACCCAGCTCCTTGGCATTACGCAGGGCGGCCAGGGTGTCGGCGGTTTCGCCGGACTGGGAGATGGTCACGAACAGGGTGTCCGGCTGCACCACCACCTTGCGGTAGCGGAATTCGCTGGCCACTTCGACCTGGCACGGAATCCCGGCCAGCTCTTCCAGCCAGTAACGGGCAACCATGCCGGCGTGGTAGCTGGTACCGCAGGCGACGATCTGCACATTGCGCACTTTGGCGAACAGCTCGGCGGCCTGTGGACCGAAGGCCTGGACCAGCACCTGGTTCGGGCTCAGGCGGCCTTCGAGGGTGCGTTGTACCACGGCTGGCTGCTCGTGGATTTCCTTGAGCATGAAGTGGCGGAACTCGCCTTTCTCGGCGGCTTCGGCGCCGTCACGGTATTGCACGGCTTCGCGCTCGACCAGTTTGCCGTCGACATCCCAGATCTGCACGCTGTCGCGGCGAATCTCGGCGATATCGCCCTCTTCCAGGTACATGAAGCGGTCGGTTACCTGGCGCAGGGCCAGTTGGTCGGAAGCCAGGAAGTTTTCACCCAGGCCCAGGCCGATCACCAGCGGGCTGCCACTGCGGGCGGCGACCAGGCGGTCCGGCTGGCTGGCGCTGATCACAGCCAGGCCATAGGCGCCATGCAGCTCCTTGACGGTGGCTTTCAGGGCCACGGTCAGGTCGCCCAGGTCCTTGATCTTGTGGTTCAGCAGGTGAGCGATGACTTCGGTGTCGGTGTCCGAAGTGAACACGTAACCCAGGCCTTTGAGCTGCTCGCGCAGGGCTTCATGGTTCTCGATGATGCCGTTATGGACGACTGCCAGGTCACCGGAGAAATGCGGGTGGGCGTTGCGTTCGCACGGCGCGCCGTGAGTGGCCCAGCGGGTGTGGGCGATGCCCAGACGACCGACCAGCGGCTCGCCGGCCAGGGCCTGTTCCAACTCGCTGACCTTGCCCGGGCGACGCATGCGCTCGAGCTTGCCATCGTTGGTCAGGACCGCTACCCCGGCACTGTCGTAGCCGCGGTATTCGAGACGCTTGAGGCCTTCGAGCAGGATGGCCGTGATATTCCGTTCAGCAACGGCGCCAACAATTCCACACATGGTTTCTCTCCTAGATGACAGCCGCGCAAATCAGCGTGATACCGCGGGCCTGAATCTGGTCGCGGGCCTCTGCAGGCAGGCGATCATCGGTAATAAGGGTATGGACGCTGCTCCAGGGCAGCTCCAGGTTGGGAATCTTGCGGCCGATCTTGTCAGCCTCGACCATCACCACGACTTCCCGCGCCACCTCGGCCATCACCCGGCTCAGGCCGAGCAACTCGTTGAAGGTGGTGGTCCCGCGCACCAGGTCGATGCCGTCGGCACCGATAAACAGCTGGTCGAAGTCGTAGGAACGCAATACCTGCTCGGCGACCTGCCCCTGGAACGACTCGGAATGCGGGTCCCAGGTGCCGCCGGTCATCAACAGCACCGGCTCGTGTTCCAGTTCGCTCAGGGCATTGGCCACATGCAGCGAGTTGGTCATCACCACCAGGCCCGGCTGCTGGCCGAGTTCGGGGATCATCGCCGCAGTGGTACTGCCGCTGTCGATGATGATGCGTGCGTGTTCGCGAATCCGCGCCACCGCTGCGCGGGCGATGGCTTGTTTATATCGGGAGACCGGCTGGCCGATATCGCCAACCAGTTCCTGCGGCATGGTGATTGCGCCGCCGTAGCGCCGCAGCAACAGGCCATTGCTCTCCAGGGCCGCCAGGTCCTTACGAATCGTAACTTCCGAGGTTTCGAAACGTTTAGCCAGCTCGTCCACGCTCACCTCGCCCTGTTCATTGAGCAAGGCAAGAATGTTGTGACGGCGTTGGGGCGTATTGCGTTTCGACATGAGCACTTAAGTTTCGATTCGAAAGATAACGGAAGCAATCAAAACCTATTGCCGGAAATTCGTCAAGCGAGGGAAATGAAAAAAATGCTGTGGATAACAGCCTGAAGAAATTATCCACAGGGATGGCGCTTCGCGGGCTACAGGAAGATGGGTATCAATCCTGTAGCCGCGAGTTTGCTCACGATAGGCAGAGCGAACAGCACCGACCTTGCATCGGACTGTGGATAACTCAGCTCTTCTTGATTTTCACCGGGCGTTTCCAGCCGTCGATGTTCTTCTGCCGGGCACGGGCCACAGCCAGCTGGGCTTTTTCCACAGTCTGGTTGATGGTGGAGCCGGCCGCCGTGGTCGCGCCATCCTGGATATCCACAGGCGCCACCAACGAGTTGTTGGAACCGATGAATACGTCTTCGCCCAGCACCGTCCGATGCTTGTTGGCGCCATCGTAGTTGCAGGTGATGGTGCCGGCGCCGATATTGCTGCGCGCACCGATCTCGGCATCGCCCAGGTAGGCCAGGTGCCCGGCCTTGGCGCCCTCGCCCATGTGCGCGTTCTTCAACTCGACAAAGTTACCCACATGGGCACGAGCATCAAGGACGGTACCCGGACGCAGGCGAGCGAACGGACCGGCATCGCTGCCCTCGCCCAGCACAGCGCCTTCGATATGGCTGTTGGCCTTGATCACCACGCCCTTGCGCAGGGTGCTGTCCTTGATCACGCAATTCGGGCCGATCACCACGTCGTCCTCGATGACCACGCGACCTTCGAGAATCACGTTGATGTCGATCAGCACGTCGCGGCCGACGCTGATTTCGCCACGCACGTCGAAACGCGCAGGATCGCGCAGGGTCACGCCCTGGGCCATCAGGCGACGGGCCGCCCGCAGCTGGTAATGACGCTCCAGCTCGGCCAACTGCTTGCGATCGTTGGCGCCCTGCACTTCCATGGCATCGTGGGGTTGCTCGGTGGCCACCGCCAGGCCGTCGCTGACCGCCATGGCGATCACGTCGGTCAGGTAATACTCGCCCTGGGCGTTGTTGTTCGACAGCCGGCTCATCCAGTCGCCGAGGCGATTGGCCGGTACCGCGAGAATGCCGGTGTTGCCTTCGGTGATCGCGCGCTGGGCTTCGTTGGTGTCCTTCTGCTCGACGATGGCGGCCACCTTGCCGGCAGCGTCACGCACGATGCGGCCGTAACCGGTCGGATCGGCCAGCTCGACAGTGAGCAGGCCCAGTTGCTCAGGGCCCGCCTGCTTGAGCAGGCGTTGCAGGGTTTCCACCTCGATCAGCGGCACATCGCCGTACAGGATCAGCACGGTGTCGGCGGTGATGAAAGGCACGGCCTGGGCCACAGCGTGGCCGGTGCCGAGCTGCTTGTCCTGCAGCACGAAATTCAGGTCATCCGCCGCCAGGCGCTCGCGCACTGCATCGGCACCGTGGCCGATGACGACATGGATGCGTTGTGGATCGAGTTGCCGGGCGCTGTGGATAACATGACCAAGCATGGAGTTGCCTGCCACCGGGTGCAGAACCTTGGGCAACGACGAACGCATGCGAGTGCCTTGACCGGCAGCGAGGATAACGATTTCAAGAGACATGACTGGCTACCAATCCTGGGTGGTCAGCGACTGCGACCATGAGGTGAATTGCAAAAAAAGAAAAAGGGTAGCCGAGGCTACCCTTTTTAATCAATCACGCGGAAATCCCGCGGCTTAGCCGCCGAACTTCTTGCGGATCTGCTGGACGGTGCGCAGCTGGGCTGCGGCCTCGGCCAGACGTGCAGCAGCAGAACCGTAGTCGAAATCTGCGCCTTTTTCATTCAGGGCCTTCTCAGCAGCCTTGACGGCTTCCTGAGCGGAGGCTTCGTCCAGGTCGGCAGCACGCTGCACGGTGTCGGCAAGAACCTTGACCATGTTCGGCTGAACCTCGAGGAAACCACCGGAGATGTAGAACACCTCGGTTTCCCCGCCCTGCTTGATCAAGCGGATCGGACCTGGTTTCAGATTAGTGATCAGCGGAGCGTGACCCAGGGCGATACCAAGATCCCCCAGCTCGCCGTGTGCGATCACCATCTCGACCAGACCGGAGAAGATTTCTCCTTCCGCGCTGACGATATCGCAATGGACTGTCATAGCCATCTGCTTGCCTCAACCTAAATTAGCGCCCGTTGCCGGGCGCCGGGATTACAGTTTCTTGGCTTTCTCGATCGCTTCTTCGATGCCACCAACCATGTAGAACGCTTGTTCTGGCAGATGGTCGTAGTCACCGTTGAGGATGCCTTTGAAGCCAGCGATGGTGTCTTTCAGGGAAACGTATTTGCCTGGAGAACCAGTGAAGACTTCAGCCACGAAGAACGGCTGCGACAGGAAGCGCTGGATCTTACGAGCGCGGGATACCAGTTGCTTGTCGGCTTCGGACAGTTCGTCCATACCCAGGATCGCAATGATGTCCTTCAGCTCTTTGTAGCGCTGCAGCACGTACTGAACGCCGCGAGCGGTTTCGTAGTGCTCGTTGCCGATCACGTTCGGGTCCAGCTGACGGGAAGTCGAGTCCAGTGGGTCTACCGCTGGGTAGATACCCAGGGAAGCGATGTCACGGGACAGAACGACGGTGGCGTCCAAGTGGGCGAAGGTGGTCGCTGGCGACGGGTCGGTCAAGTCGTCCGCAGGTACGTATACCGCTTGGATCGAGGTGATCGAGCCTTGCTTGGTCGAAGTGATACGTTCTTGCAGAACGCCCATCTCTTCAGCCAGGGTCGGCTGGTAACCTACTGCCGAAGGCATACGGCCCAGCAGTGCGGATACTTCGGTACCGGCCAGGGTGTAACGATAGATGTTGTCGACGAACAGCAGAACGTCGTTACCTTCGTCACGG
>Ga0209050_1000245_pt1 | contig 116929 bp, 122 predicted proteins | sample Araplavi_mTSA_r2_FD_184276 | JGI IMG/M metagenome (GOLD analysis project Ga0209050, IMG submission 184276) | Arabidopsis root microbial communities from North Carolina, USA - plate scrape MF_Cvi_mTSA_r2 (SPAdes) (version 2) | ecosystem: Host-associated > Plants > Roots > Endosphere | place...
CGCTGGCGAGACCTCCCAGACCCCGACCCAGACACCGTCGAAGCCTTCCTCGCCGACGACTCCGACGACGGCGAACATCCCAAGTGGCGTAGCTCCGGCTGAGCCAACGCCCGTGCGCCCGCCATGCCGCTCCGCCGCCCGAAATGGGGAGCGAGAACTATCGATCGCAGTTCAAAGAACGCGTTCTTTGAACATCGGAGTCCAAATTGCGCCTCTTGCCCGAATTCGGGCAAGCGCGTTGTCTAGGCTGTATGGCGACGCCAGAAGACCCCTCGATGTCGGACGCAGGCGACCTGGACGATCTCGTGGCCCACGTGGCCCGGTCCAGCGACCTCGGGCCGTCGCAAGCGAGGCGGATCGTCGATGACGTGCTCACCTACCTGGGCGAAAGCCCGGAAGACTTCGTTCGCCGCCGGCACGCGGCGCTCCTCAAGCTGGGCCGCCGCAACGACGAGATCTACGGCCGGATCGCCGAGGAGCTGGCGCAGCGCCGCTTCCCGGCGCCCGCCTACAGCCTGCGCCAGATCCGCCGGATCATCTACGGCTGAGGCCTGCGTCTGATGTGCGGGATCATCGGCTACATCGGGCCGCGCCAGGCCCTGCCGCTGCTCGTCGAGGGCCTGCGGCGGGTGGAATACCGCGGCTACGACAGCGCGGGCGTCGCCGTGGCCGACAAGGGCCGGCTGACCGTCCACAAGCGCCGGGGCAAGGTGCGCGAGCTGGAGGGCGTGCTGCCCGCCGAGCTGCCGGGCGGCCTGGGCATCGCCCACACCCGCTGGGCTACCCACGGCGCGCCCAGCGACCTGAACGCTCACCCGCATACCGACGCGAGCGGCCGCATCGCCCTGGTCCACAACGGCATCATCGAGAACGCCGCCGAGCTCAAGGCGCGCCTGCTGGCGGACGGCGTCGCCTTCCAGTCCGAGACCGACACCGAGGTCCTGGCCCATCTGATCGGCCTGCGCCCCGAGGCCAGCCTCGTCGAGGCCGTCCGCGCCGCCCTGCGCCAGGTGAAGGGCGCCTACGGCATCGCCGTGATCGACGCCGCCCGGCCAGAGGCCATCGTCGCGGCGCGCAACGGCGGGCCCGTCGTCGTGGGCGTCGGCGACGGCGAGATGTTCGTGGCGTCGGACGCCGCGGCGCTGATGGGCCACGCCCGCTCGGTCGCCCACCTGGACGACGGCGAGATCGCCGAGGTCCGCGCCGACGGCTTCACGGTGCTGACCCTGGACGGCGGCCTGGCCACCAAGGCGACCCTGGAGCTCTCGGGCGACGCCCAGGGGTTCGACAAGGGCGACTACGCCCACTTCATGCGCAAGGAGATCGGCGAGCAGCCCGAGGCCGTGCGGCGCACCTTGCTGGGCCGCCTCGACCGCCGCTTCTCCACGGCCCACCTGGGCGGCATCGAGATGACCGCCCGCGAGATGCTGGATGTGCGGCGGGTGAAGGTGCTGGGGTGCGGCTCGGCCTCGTTCGCCGCCGCCCTGGGCGCCCACATGATCGAGCAGCTGGCCCGAATCCCGGCCAGCGCCGAGCCCGCTTCCGAGTTCCGCTACCGCAACCCCGTGATCGAGCAGGACACGCTCTATGTCGCGGTCAGCCAGTCCGGCGAGACCTTCGACACCCTGGCCGCTATCCAGGAGGTGAAGCGCAAGGGTGGCCGGGTGCTGGGGGTGATCAACAGCGTGGGCTCCACCATCGCCCGCGAGTGCGGCCGCGGCGTCTACCTGCACGCCGGGCCCGAGGTGGCGGTGGTCTCCACCAAGACCTGGACGTCGACGGCCGTCGCCTTCGCTCTGCTGGCGCTGCAGTTCGGCCGGGTGCGCGACATGTCGGCGGGCCAGGGGGCGCGGCTGCTGGCGGCGCTGGACGCCGTGCCGGACCAGATCGCCGGGATCGTGGCCCGCGAGGCCGAGCTCGCGCCCCTGGCCGCGCGGCTGGCCAGCGCCGACCACGCCTACTTCCTGGGCCGCGCCGCGGGCTACGCCGTCGCCCAGGAAGGCGCGCTGAAGCTCAAGGAGATCAGCTATCTCCACGCCGAGGCCTATGCCGCGTCCGAGCTGAAGCACGGGCCGCTGGCGCTGATCTCGGCCGAGACCCCGACGGTCATGGTGCTGCCGGACGACGACCTGCTGGCCAAGAACCTCTCGACCATCGCCGAGGTGCGCACCCGCGGTGGCCCGGTGCTGGCCGTCACCCATCCGGGTGTCGTGGCCGAGGGCCTCGAGGCCAGCTTCGCCGTCCCGCGCTCCGAGCCCGAGCTGGATGCGATCCTGCTGAATATCCCCCTGCAGCTCCTGGCCTACCAGGTCGCCCAGGGCCTGGGCCGCGACATTGACCAGCCGCGCAACCTCGCGAAGTCGGTGACGGTGGAGTGAGGCTCGTCTCCCCCACTTCGTAGGCGGGGAGAGGAGCGCTATATGCTGGAGCCGAAGGAGCTCCCATGAACGCTTTGACGCCCGGCGGCCGGATCGACACCTCGCAGCAGCTCAAGCCCGTGAAGATCGCGGTGCTGACCATCTCCGACACCCGCGACGAGGAGAGCGACACCTCCGGCCACCTGCTGGCCAAGCGGGTCACGGACGCCGGCCACGAGCTGGTGGACAAGGCGATCGTGCCCGACAGCATCGTGGCCATCCGCGAGAAGATCGAGGCCTGGGCCGCCACCGGCTTCGTCGAGGCCATCGTCACCACCGGCGGCACCGGCATCACCGGCCGCGACGTCACGCCCGAGGCCGTGCGGCCGCTGTTCGACAAGGAGCTCGACGGCTTCTCGGTGGTCTTCCACATGGTCAGCTACGCCTCGGTGGGCCTCTCGACCCTGCAGTCGCGCGCGCTGGCGGGCATCGTGAAGGGCGTCTTCGTCTTTTGCCTGCCGGGGTCGAACGGCGCGGTGAAGGACGGCTGGGACAAGGTGATCTCGGCCCAGCTCGACAGCCGCCACGGCCCCTGCAACATGGTCGAGCTCATGCCCCGGCTGATGGAGGCGTGAGCAAGCTCACCCACATCGACGAGGCAGGCCGCGCCCGCATGGTCGACGTCTCGGACAAGCCCGTGACCAGCCGCGAGGCGGTGGCGCAGGGCTTAGTGCGGATGAGCCCGGCGACCCTGGCCCTGGCGCTCTCGGGCGAAGGCAAGAAGGGCGATGTCCGCGCCGTGGCCGAGATCGCCGGCGTCATGGCGGCCAAGCAGACGTCCAATCTCATCCCGATGTGCCACCCCCTGCCGATCACCAAGGCGGAGGTGAAGGTCGAGCCGGGCGAGGGCGGGCTCTCGGTCACAGCCCGCGTGAAGACCACGGGCCAGACCGGCGTGGAGATGGAGGCTCTGACCGCCGTCTCGGTCACCTGCCTGACCCTCTACGACATGCTGAAGGCCGCCGAGAAGGGCATGGTCATCGAGGCCGTGCGCCTGGTCTCCAAGACCGGCGGCAAGAGCGGAGACTGGTCCGCGCCCTAGTGCCCGGCGTGCCCCGGGTGGCCCTTGGCGCCCCGGTGATACTGGCACGAGACCCTGGGATTGAACGGCGTGAAGACCCCGTTCGGGTTGTCGCGATAAATCCAGACGTGGCGGTCGTAGTGCGGGGCGAACATGTGCGCCTCGTCGATCGACGTCGCCGGATCGTCGGCCATGGCGTCCCAGGCCAAGCCGTGGAACGTCGGCGGGCCCTTGGCGCCCGTGGCGTGCCACGAGGCCTGGAAGACCAGGTTCTCCACCGCCACCAGGGCCATCGAGCCGTCGGCCTGCGGCTCGTAGATCAGGATCGCGGGCTTGCGGAAGTCGGTGTGGGTCCCGTTGCCGTGCACGCGCGGGTTCGGCGGCTCGGTGACGCCCACCAGGTCGGGGCGGAAGTAGTGCACGCCCATGGCCCCCAGCACGGCGGGCTTGCCCATCATCTCGGCGCTGTCGCACAGGTCGAACGGGTCGCGGATGTAGCCCTCGGCGAGGGCGACCTTCACGTCCTGGAAGCGCTCGGTGAGCTTCCTCACCTCGGCCAGGGTCGGTTCGCCCGGCGCGGGGTCGGCAAGCGCGCTCGTGGCGCAGGCGGCAAGGATCAGGCCCAGAAGGGCCGTGGCGCGGGTCATGGACTCCCCCATGTCGATTGGACGGGTACGGCTCGTCGGCGAGCCAGGGGGAGTTAGCGTCGGGCTCAGGCCACGCTCAATCGGCGCTCCTGCACAGCGGCTCTGCAGCTAAGCCGCACGCCCTCCAGTCCGTTCAGAGGTATCGCGGGCGCGCGGGCGCGCTTAGGCCGCGGCCCAGCTCAGGGCGTCGGGGTCGTCGATCGCCATCTCGTCCCAGTCGAGGTCCGGCGGCGGGCTCATGGCGGCGGCGACCACGGCGCTCATCTCGGCGGCCGAGGTGACGCCCACCAGGACGTGGGAGGCTTCGGGGCGCGTCAGGGCGAAGCCCAGGGCGGCCTGCAGCGGGTCGGACTTGCCCTCGGCGATCAGCCGGCGGGCGCGCGAGATGCGGCCGGCGGCGGCCTTCAGATGGCTGGGGGCGCGGTCGGGCGGCAGGAACAGCACGCCGTTCAGGAAGATCGAGCGCAGGTGCACCTCGATGCCCATCTCGGTGATGGTGGCCAGCGAGCCGTCCAGCAGCAGGCGCTGGTCGAGCAGCGAGGCCGGCGCCTGGACTAGGTCGGGCTTGAAACGCCGCGCCACGCCCACTGGATCGTCCGAGGCGTAGACCGGCACGCCGATGCGCTTGCAGAGGCCCTGGTCCTTCAGCTCCCTGAGCTTGTCCCAGAGCTGCGGGCCCAGCGGCGAGAAGAGGTCGGTGGCCGAGGGGGCCACGATGGCGTCCACGCGCTCGACGCCGAGGCGCAGCATCTGGGCGCGCAGCTCGGCCTCGACGACCTCGGGCCCGCGGTCGGGGCGCACGGCGGTCAGCGTCATGCGGAAGGGGTTGGGCTGGGGCAGGGCGCCGCGCAGCAGCCCGTCCGAGGCGACCGTGCCCCGGGCGACTTCCAGCACCGACAGGCCCGAGCGGCCCGCGATCGACAGGATATCGCGCGCCTCAGCGTCCCGCGGCTTGCCCCGCGGTCCGGGCGGCTGATCGAGACCGAACTGGCTGGTCCCGAGGCCGAGCTTGCTGAGGGATGAGGTCATGCGCCCTGAAAAGCTTGGTCTATTCCGTTCCAATGGCCATTTTGCCGCAGGAAAGGCTAAGAAGCCGTATCCCTGCGAAGGTTAAGGCGTGATTGACCCTCTTCCCGAGTGGCCGATGTTCGGCGTCGCCGAGGACGTTCGCCCCGCGATGCGGCAGGCCTTGGCCGCGCGGCAGGCGTTCGTGCTGGCGACCCTGGTCTCGGTGGAGGGCGGCGGGCCTCGTCCCGAAGGGACGCAGATGGTTTTCGCCCCCGGAATCCTGGCCGGCTACTTCTCGGGCGGGTGCGTCGAGGGCGACGTCGCGGGCCATGCCTGGGCCTGCCTGGATGATTCAAAACCGCGCACCCTGGTCTATGGCGAAGGAAGCCCCTGGCCGGACATCCGGCTGCTGTGCGGGGCCCGGATCGAGATCGTGCTGGAACGAATCGAGCCGGGTGATTCGGCCCTGGCCGAGCTGCTGTCGGCCGAAGCCGAACGGCGGCCGGTGAGCTACGTCAGCGACGGGACCGCCCGCGTCTGCGCTGCCGAGGTCTCGCCCTGGCCCGAGGCGGTGGTGGAGAAGCGCTACGAGCCCACGCCCCGCCTGGTGGTGGTCGGCGGCGATCCCACCGCGCTCGCCATTGCCGAGCTGGGCGTCAAGTCGGGCTTCGAGACCACGCTGGTGCGGCCGAAGGGCCCTGCCACCCCGCCGCCCATCGCCGGCGTCGCCTACCGTCGCGACGAACCGGGCGAGGCGCTGGCGACCATCGGCCTCGATCCCTGGACCAGCGTCGCGGTGGCGACCCACGACCTGGAGACCGACCGGGCGGCGCTGAAGGCCGCGCTGCCGTCCCACGCGGGTTATGTCGGCCTGCTGGGCGCGCGGCGCCGGCTGGCGGGCCGCCTGCAGGAGCTGCAGATCGAGGGGATGGCCGAGAGCGCGCTGGCCCGCCTGCATGCGCCCATCGGCCTCGACATCGGCGGCAAGGCTCCGTTCGAGGTGGCAGTTTCGGTGATCGGCGAGATCACCGCGCTGCGCTATGCGCGCGAGAGCGGCAGCACCTCGACGACCTCGCCCGTATCCGCGGCGGGCGCCCCGGCCGGCCGCTTGAGCAGTGCGTCTGCCGCCGAGAAGACGCTGACCAGCGAAGAGTCCTGATCGCGGAAGGGCTGGGCGGTTACCGTCCCGCCCTCGAAGCCGAGTTTCGCCCGCATCCAGTGCTCGCGCGGCCCGTTGGCCGGCAGCGGCTGCGCCAGCTTCGCACCCATCATCGCGACGGTGGGGTCGGCGCCTGCGTAGGCGGCGAGGATCGGGTTGAGGAACAGCTCGCCGCAGACCATGGCCGAGGCCGGGTTGCCCGGCAGGCCCAGCAGGCGCCGCCCGTCCGCCAGCACGCCGAAGAAGGTGGGCTTGCCCGGCCGCACCGCGACGCTGGCGACCTTCATCTCCAGGCCCAGCGCCTCGGCCGCGGTCCGCACCAGGTCGTGGTCGCCCACCGAAGCGCCGCCGATGGTCACCACCAGGTCGCCCTCGGCCTGGCGCAGGGCCTCGATGGTGGCGTCCAGCTCGTCCTTCACCGGCCGGGCGCGACGGACGTCGCCGCCCCACGCCGTGATCAGCGCCGCCAGCGCCCGCGATCCGGAGTCGTAGATCTGGAAAGGACCGGGAGCGGCCGGCGCCTCGACGATCTCCTCGCCGGTGGAGAACAGCGCCACCTCCGGCCGGCGCGTGACCGACAGCTCGGCCCGGCCCGCGGCGGCGGCCAGCGACAACCGCCAGGGATCGATCCGCTGGCCGCGCGACAGCAGCGCCGCGCCCGCCTGGAAGTCGCCGCCGGCCGGCCGGACGTAGTGCCTCGCCTCGACCGCCGGCACGGTGACCGTGTCGCCCGCGCGGCTGGCGTCCTCCTGGATGACGATGGCGTCGGCGCCTTCGGGCAGGGCCGCGCCGGTGAAGATGCGCACCGTCTCGCCAGCCTGCATCACGCCCTCGAAGCCGCGGCCCGCCGCGCTCTCGCCCGCGATCCGCAGCGCCCCCGGCGTGTCGGCGGCGCGCACCGCCCAGCCGTCCATGGCCGAGGCCGCGAAGGGCGGCTGGTCGCGCACGGCAGCCACGTCCTGCGCCAGCACGCGGCCGATGGAGTCCTGGATCGCCACGCTCTCAGGCGGCAGCATCGGCGCCTCGGCCAGCATGCGCGCCCGGGCGTCGTCGACAGTCAGCAGCTTCATCAGACGGGCTTGTCGATGGCGGGTTGCGGCGGGGTGAACCAGGCCGCGCCATCCTCGGTGACGTGGAAATGATCCTCCAGCCGCACGCCGAACTGGGCCGGCACCACGATCATCGGCTCGTTGGAGAAGCACATGCCGGGTTGGAGCGGGGTCTTGTCGCCGCGCACCAGATAGGGCGCCTCGTGGATCGACAGGCCGATGCCGTGGCCCGTTCTGTGCGGCAGGCCCGGAAGATCATAGTCCGGGCTGAAGCCCTCCGAGGCCAGCACGCCCCGCGCCACGGCGTCGATCTCTTCGCAGGGCACGCCGGGTTTCACGGCGGCGAAGGCGGCGGCCTGGGCCCGCTTCTCCACCTCCCAGACGCGGAGCTGGTCCTGTGTCGCCTGGCCGTAGGCGTAAGTGCGGGTGATGTCGGAGTTGTAGCCCTGCACCCGGCAACCGGTGTCGATCAGCACCAGGTCATCGGGTTGCAGTCGCTGTTCGCCCGGCAGGCCATGCGGATAGGCGGAGGCCTCGCCGAACTGCACCGCGCAGAACGAGGAGCCGTCGTCGGCGCCGAGCTTGCGGTGCGCCTGGTCGATGAAGCGCCGCACCTCGCCGGTGGTGATCCCGTCGCGCAGGATGCGCGCGGCGCGGCGGTGGACGTCCAGCGTCATGGCCTTGGCCTGGTACATCAGGGCCAACTCGGCCGGCGACTTGATCGCGCGGCACCCGTCCACGACCGGCGCGGCGTTGATCATCGTCACATCGGGCGCGGCCTGACGCAGGCCGTCGAACATGAAGAATGCCAGCGCCGGGTCGATGGCGAGGGACTGGGCGCCCCAGTCGGCGAGCACCTGAGCGGTCAGGGCGTAGGGGCTCTCGTGCTCTTCCCACAGCCGCAGCGGCGCCTCGATCCCCAGCGAGGCGCGCAGCGAGCCCTCCTCGAACCGCGGGCAGATCATCACCGGCTCGCCGGCCTTTGGCAGCACCATGGCCACCAGCCGCTCGGTGGCGCCCCAGGCCACGCCCGCGAAGTACAGCAGCGACGCGCCCGCCCCGATGATCAGGGCGTCGGTGGTCATCAGCGACTGCGCCTTGGCCAGCCGCATCAGCCGCTCGTCACGGGTGATCACCGGCGCCGGGTTCGGCCAGGGCGCGAGCTCGGCCAGCTCCTTCTCCGCCGTCGATCCGCCGATGTGGGTCATGGGGGTGGCTCCTTCAGAGTGGAGAGGTATGGCGCGGTCCTCGCCCGACCGCCACCCCACACCATCCCAGCGCCCCCTCCGTCAGCTTCGCTGCCACCTCCCCTGCGAGGCGGGGGCGGGGCCAGGGAGCTGGTGGAGTGGGCGCTGCCGCCGGCAAGGTCTTCGCCAAGCGCCGCGACGCGGCTAAGTAGGTTCCATGGCAGGCAGTCAGGATTTCGCGGCGGATCCCCGGAACGCCGACCTCAAGGTCTATGTGAGCGGCGAACTCGTGCCGAAGGACCAGGCCAAGGTGTCGGTGTTCGATGCAGGCTTCGTCCTCGGCGACGGCGTTTGGGAGGGCTTGCGGCTGCACAAGGGCCGGCTGTTGTTCCTCGAGGCGCACCTCGAGCGGCTCTACAAGGGCCTGAAGGACATCGCGCTCGACATCGGCCTGACCCAGATTGAGCTCACCGCCGAAATTGGGCGCACGCTCGCCGCCAACGGCATGGAGCACGGCGCCCACCTGCGCCTCATGGTGACGCGCGGCGAGAAGAAGGCGGTGAACCAGGACCCGCGCAACTGGCTGGGCAAGCCCACCATCGTCATTACCGCCGAGTACAAGGAGCCCAGCCCCGAGATCCTGACCAAGGGCCTGGCGCTGGCCACTTCGTCGATCCTCTGCACGCCGGCCGAGATGTTCGACATGCGGCTGAATTCGCACAGCCGCCTGGCCCTGATCCGCGCCCTCTTGGACGCGATCGAGAAGGGCGGCGACGAAGCCTTGATGCTGGACCCCAACGGCTACGTCTCCAGCTGCAACGCCACCAACTTCTTCTGGGTGAAGGACGGCCGGGTGATGACCTCCACCGGCGACTACTGCTTCAACGGCGTCACCCGGGCCAACGTCATCGCGCTTTGCCGCCGGCACGGGATCCCGATCACGCTGGGCGACTTCGACCTGGGCGACGTGGCCGAGGCGGACGAGGCCTTCGTCACCGGCACCTTCGGCGGCCTGACGCCGGTGCGCTCGATCGACGGCCACGCCCTGCCCGAGGCGCTGCCCGGCCCGATGACGGGCCAACTCCGCGCGCACTACGAGGCGCTGAAGGACGAGGACGCGGGCGCATGAACCAGGTTCGGATCGCCATGTGGTCTGGGCCGAGGAACATCTCCACGGCCATGATGCGCAGCTTCGAGAACCGCGCCGACTGCCAGGTGGTCGACGAGCCGTTCTACGCCGCCTACCTCGCCGAGACGGGCTTGGACCATCCGATGCGCGACGAGGTGCTGGCGTCGCAGCCGTTGGGCTGGAGCGACGTCGTGACGGCGCTGGACGCATTACCGGGCCCGGTCGTCTACGAGAAGCACATGGCCCACCACATGCTGCCAGGCATGGGGCTGGACTGGGCCGCCGGCCGCGCCAACGCCTTCCTGATCCGCGACCCCGCCGAGGTGCTGGCCTCCTACACCGTCAAGCGCGCCGAGGTGACGCTGGAGGACATCGGCGCCGTCCAGCAGCGCGAGCTGTTCGACCGCGAGGCCGACCGCCTGGGCCGCGCGCCGCCGGTGGTCCGCGGCGCCGACGTGCTGGCCGACCCGCGCGGCATGCTCTCGGCGCTCTGTGCTGCGCTGGGCATCCCGTTCGACGAGGCGATGCTGAGCTGGCCCGCGGGCCGCCGCGCCTCGGACGGCGTCTGGGCGCCGGCCTGGTACGACGCCGTCGAGCGCTCCACCGGCTTCGAGCCGCTGCGCGAGAAGGCGCCGCCGGTGCTTTCTGACGCGCTTCGCCGCATCGCCGACCAGGCGCGGCCCCACTACGAGGCGCTGCTCAAGCACGGCCTTTCACCCGCCTGAACTTTGGGTATGGTCGCGCCCCATGCGCACCGTGATCCCCGCCCTCGCCGTCCTCCTCGCCGCCACATCCGTTCAGGCCCAGCCGCTGGGCGGCGAGCAGCCGTTGCTCAAGGAGGTGGCCGCCGGCGTCTCGGCCGCCCGCCAGAAGGCGACCATCGAGAAGCTGGTCTCGTTCGGCACCCGCCACACGGGCTCGGACACGAAGTCGGACAAGCGCGGCATCGGCGCCGCCCGGCGCTGGATCGCCTCGGAGTTCGAGGCCGCGTCCAAGGATTGCGGCGGCCGCCTGAAGGTCGCGACGCCCTCCAAGGTGATGACCGCCGAGCGGCTGGCCGGGCCGACCGAGGTGATGGACATCCTGGGCGTTCTGCCGGGGACCAAGGACCCCAACCGCGTCATCGTGATCTCAGGCCACTACGACAGCCGGGTCACCGACGCGAAGAACTTCACCTCCGACGCGCCGGGCGCCAACGACGACGGCTCGGGGACGGCGGCGGTGATGGAGGCGGCCCGGGTGCTCTGCAAGCACGAGTTCCCCGCCACGCTGGTCTTCGCGGCCCTGGCCGGCGAGGAGGAAGGCCTGCTGGGCGGCCGGGTGCTGGCGGAATACGCCGTGGCGCAGGGCTGGGACGTGGAGGCCAACCTCAACAACGACATCGTGGGCAATACCGAGGGCATCGGCGGCGTGCGCGACAACACCCACGTCCGCGTCTTCTCGGAGGGCACCCGCTCCACCGAGACGGCCGAGGAGGCCAACCGGCGGCGCTACAACGGCGGCGAGGTGGACAGCCCCTCGCGCAACCTGGCCCGCTTCATGGACGGCCTCGCCGACCGCTATCTGACGAACCTGGACGTGGTGATGGTCTACCGCACCGACCGTTTCGGCCGTGGCGGCGACCAGACCGAGATGCTGCGCGCCGGCTTCCCGGCGGTGCGGGTCACCGAGGCGGTCGAGAACTACACCCGCCAGCACCAGGACCTGCGCACCGAGAACGGGATCCGGTACGGCGACACGGTCGACGGTGTCGACTTCGCCTACCTGGCCCAGGTGACCCGGCTCAACGTCGTGACCATGGCGGCCCTGGCCTCGGCGCCGAAGCCGCCCACGGGCGTGGAAATCTCGGGCGCCGTCAGCGCCGACACGACGGTGAAGTGGAAGCCGGCGGCGGACGCCGCGGCCTACAAGGTCTGGTGGCGCGCCACGACCGAGCCGCAGTGGCGCTATTCGCGCACGGCCGACACCAGCGGCCAGGCCAAGCTCTCAGGCGTCAACATCGACGACTGGTTCTTCGGCGTCAGCGCCATCGGCGCCGACGGCTACGAGAGCCCGGTGGTGTTCCCCGGCGCGGCCGGCACGTTCGAGCGCGGCGGGGTCAGCAAATAAGTTCCTCGTCCGCAGGGCGAGGTAAGAAAGCACCGGGTCGCGGGCGACCCGGTGGGCGGTGGGGGGCTTCCTCCACATTCTGAGCCGATGCCCCCTAACCGGCTTCGCCGGAGCTCCCCGAGCGGGGAAGCAATTCTACCCCAGCCCGGCCTTGTAGAGCTTTCCGAGCTCGGCCCATGCCTTCTCGGCCGAGGCCTCGTCGTAGACCTGGCTGCCCTTCACGCACCAGCCGTGGTTGGCCGGGTAGACCTCGACGACGGCGGTCTTCTTTGCCTCGGCGAAGGCCTTCTTCAGGATATCCTTCGAGTCCGGCTGCTTCTCGTCGTCGTTCTTGGCCACGGCCACCAGGTAGGCGGCGTTGGTCTTCGGGATCAGCAGGTGGGGGCTGTCGGGATTGGCCGTGGTCAGCCCGCCGCCGTGGAACGAGCCCACCGCGCCGATCCGGCCCGAGACGGCCGCGGCGGTACGGAACGACAGCGGCCCGCCCATGCAGTAGCCCTGCACGCCGGCCTTCTTCTTCTTGTTGGTCTGCGGCTGGGCGTCGAGGAAGGCCAGGTAGGCCTTGGCGTCGCTGTCCACGCCGTCGTTGGTCATCGCCTGGCGGTAGCCCATGACGCGGGCCCGGTCCTCGGGCTTGTTGAAGTCGAACCCGGGCGTCGCGACCTGGCCCTTGATCGAGCGGTAGAAGGGGTTCGGTACGAGCACGACATAGCCCTGCGCCGCCAGGCGGCGGCCCATGTCGCGGAACGCAGGACGCAGGCCCGCGATGTCGGTCCAGATCAGGACGGCCGGCCAGGTCCCCTTGCCCGACGGATAGAACAGCGCCGCGTCGGCCACGCCGTCAGGGGTCTTCACCTCGACGTCCTTCTCCGTCACCTCGCCGGCCGCCTGGGCCGCGCCGGCGATCCCGCCCGCTGCGGCCACGGACATCAGGCCGAACGTGCGGCGCGAAACGGTGGGGTCGTAGACGAGCCCGACGTGGATATCGTCGTCACACATGGTGGAGCCTCCCGCTCTTCCTGCTTCTGGGCGCGTAAGCGTCGGGGCGAATGTTGCGGGGTTATTTCCTCGCGCGCTAGAGCGGGGCATGCCCGACGCCCAAGCCCTCCGCGCCGAACGCCTCGGCCCCTATTTCGAAGCCCAGCTCCGCTTCGCCGGGCGGATGGCCGAGCTGACCGGAGCCTCGCTGGGCGCGATGACGCTCCGCCACACAAACCTGCACCGGCGGCTGGGATTCGGGGTGAACCTGCCCGGGCAGGACGGGGCGCCGGGCTGGAAGGCTTACGCCGCAGAGCTGGATGCGGCGGACGACCTCGCGGCCCGGGTGGCGCTGTCGCAGGCTGCCTGCGCCGCCAATCCGCCGGAGAAGATCCCGCTGGTCGGTCAGGCCGGGTTCGGCTGCTTCGCCTGCGATCCGCCCGACGACCAGGGCATCGTGCGAATCCATTTCTTCAACGCCGACACCGACGCCGCCGGTGGTCCGCTGGCCTCGGCCAAGATCGCCCGGCGGCGGGCCGAGCTGGCGGCGCTCACCCGCCATGTGCTGGAGGTCCACCCGCGAGCCACGGTCATCCGCGGCAAGTCGTGGCTCTACAACGTCGAGGCCTATCGCCGCCTGTTCCCGGCCGACTACGCCGCCTCCCGGACGGTGTGGACCGGTTCGCTGCACCTGACGGGCACGTCCAGCTGGGGCCAGATCATCGACAGCCTGGAACGGGTGCGGCCCGAGATGCGCGACGCGCTGCTCGCCAACCTGCAGACGCTTGACCCCGAACGGCCGTGGCTGGCCTTCCCGCTGCGGGTGCTGGCGACCGAGGCTCCGGTCGAGAGCTTCGCCGCCGAGTACGGGATCTAGGCGGCAGTCTCGGGCGCGGCGGCCGGTTCGCGGCGGCGCTGGCGGCGATCCTGGCTGCGGATCTCGGCGAAGCTGGCGTGCGGCTGGGTCCGGGCCAGTTCGCGCAGCCGGCCGATGGCGACGGGGGCGTAGGCGGCGGCGACGCCGGCCAGGTCGCCGAAGAAGTCGTGGAACGACATCTCGCGCCCGATCGCCGCCTGGACGAACTCGCTGATCCCGCCCAACGCCACGAACGCCAGCGCGATCTCCAGCGACCGCGAACGAGGCAGGGCTCCGGTGGCGACCAGGGTCAGGCTGTAGAACAGCATCCCGTGCGCCACGGTGTCGGGGAACGGCAGGTGCAGGTCGTCGTACTTGAACGGTCCCGTCAGGGCGACCACGGCCGCGAGACCGGCGACGATGGCCCCGGCGCGCAGGAACTGGATCAGCTTGTGGGGCGTGAGCCGCATGCCCCGAAGTTACGGCCTCCGGTTGAAGACCGGGTGAAGACGCATCCTCTACGGAGTCTGAACGGCCCTCGCCGCCAGCGTCCGGGTCACGCCCAGCGCGATCAAGGTCTGGCCGCCGAAGTAGAGGCCCCAGACGGCGAGGCCCATGGGGAAGATGTCCAGCGACGGGCGGCCCGTGCGCAGGAAGATCAACAGGTCCGACACCGCGAACATCAGGGCGCCGGCGAAGACCAGGGCGCGCGGGAAGCGGCTGACGAAGGCGCAAGCGGTCATGGCGGCCAGGCCCGAGGCATAAAGCGCGATGCCCGGCGCGCCGGCGCGATCCGGCGGCAGCAGGTAGGCCACGCCCGTGATCGTCACGAACAGCAGCCCTGCGACCGCCCAGTGGCGGGCCGCGGTGTCCGGGCGGCGGTTGCGCAGATAGAGCCCGATCGCTGTCAGGTGGCCGGCCAGGAAAGCCAGCGCGCCGGCGATCAGGCCGTGGGTCTCGAGCAGCACGTCGCCCAGGGCGCCGAACGCCATCACCGCGGCCAGCAGCCAGCCGTCCAGGCTCTTCGCGTTCAGGGCCGCGTAGACCGCCAGCAGCCCGACGCCGGTTCCCTTCCAGGCGGTGCTGAGTCCCGGCGGGATGTCCAGGAACCAGCCGGCGACATAAGAGATCCCGCCGAACAGGGCGGCCCAGAGGACGAGACGGCTCAAGCTTCGAAGCCCTTCAGTTCGCACCAGGCGTGCACCGGATCGCGGGTCGAGCGCCAGCCGTTGATGGGGTGGTCGGGGTCGCGGTAGCCCAGCGCCATGCCCGAGAAGACCATGTGGTCGTCGGGCAGGCCCACGGCCATGGCGACGCTCTGCGGATAGCGCGCCCAGAACTCCTGCGGGCAGGTGTCGAGCCCGGCTTCGACGGCCAGCAGCATCACGTTCTGCATGTACATGCCGAGGTCGGCCCACTGGGGCGGGCCCAGCTTGCGGTCCAGGCAGAAGAATAGGCCCACGGGCGCGCCGAAGAACTCGCCGTTGCGGGCGAACCAGCGCAGGCGCGCGGCCTTGTCCTCGCGCGGTACGTCGACCGAGGCGTAGAGCTGCTCGCCATTCTCGAAGCGCCGTGTGCGGAACGGGTCCCAGAGGTTCGGCGGGTAGACGTCGTACTCCATCGGCTCGCCCATCGGGTTCTTGGCCACCTCGCGCTTGAAGGCGGCGAGCGGCTCGCCGGCCAGGGCATAGACCCGCCAGGGCTGGAGATTCCCACCGGACGGCGCGCGGGCCGCCTTCTCGATGATGTCGGCCACGACCGCGCGGGGCGGGACCTGGTCGGTGAAGGCGCGGATCGAGATTCGGTGGGCGATGGCGTCCGAGACGTTCATGGCTGTTCCATTGACCTGGGGCTCACGAATCGGCCCTAGCATCGGTCCGTTAGGTGAAGGCAAGCGCGCGTGGCGAAACGAGGCAAGGGCGGCGGGTTCTGGGGCGTGGTCAAGGCCGTGATCGTGGCCGGCCTGATGGTGTTCTTCATCGGCCCGGTGATCGTGGTGGCCGTCTACCGGTTCGTGCCGCCGCCGGTGACGTTCCTGATGGTCCAGCGCCTGTTCGAGGGCCACGGTCTGGAGCGCAGGTGGGTCCCGATCGAGCGCATCTCGCCGGCCCTGGTGCGCGCCGTCATCGCGGCCGAGGACGCCCGGTTCTGCGAGCACCACGGCTTCGACGTCGAGGCCATCGAGAAGGCCATGAAGGCCAACGCCGCCGGCAAGAAGCTGCGCGGCGGCTCCACCATCAGCCAGCAGACGGCCAAGAACGTCTTCCTCTGGCCGGGCCGCGACTGGGTGCGCAAGGGCCTGGAGGCCTGGTTCACGCTCCTCATCGAAGTGGGCTGGGGCAAGGAACGGATCATGGAGGTCTATCTGAACTCCATCGAATGGGGCCCCGGCGTCTACGGGGCCGAGATGGCCGCCCAGAAGAACTTCCACGTGTCTGCCGCCCAGCTGAACGCCGCCCAGGCCGCGCGCCTGGCCGCCATCGTGCCGAAGCCGCTGTCGTGGAAGGCCGCCAAGCCCGGCCCGTACATGAAGCGTCGGGCAGGCAGCATCAACCGCAACGCCAAGGTCGTCCGTAACGAGGGGCTGACGTCCTGCGTGCTGTAGGAATGTCGCCTATCGGCGCTTTGTGAATATCCAGGGTTGCGGACGCTCGGGCGTTCCCAGGGTTGTATTCCGCGCGTCGCCGCTCCCGCGTTGGGCGAGGCGGCTAGCCGTCGCGCCAAGCTCTGCCGTTAACCGCCGTTAACGGCCTCACGGGGGAGGCCGGCCAGTCGGGGACTGCCGAAGTGAAGTTCAACGCGTTCGTCGCCGCCACGGCCGCCGTGGCCGCGCTGTCCATCGCCGCGCCGGCGTCGGCGCTGACCCTGACGTTCAAGGTCGACGTCACCAGCTCCAGCGACGGCTCGCCGTTGCCGGCCAGCTTCACCGAGACCTGGACGTTCACGCCCACGTTCTCGACCGGCAGCACGGTGTCGGGCTTCCCGCCCTATGTCCCGCTGACCACCACGATCACTGATCGCCTGAGCGGCGCCGCGGTGGCCGGCGACGGCGCGCTCACGGGAGGCCTGCTGACGCTGGCGGGCCTGGAGGGCGTGACGCCCACGTCCTCGACCGCGACGTTCAAGAACCGGCGCGTGTACAACGAGGACGATAGCCTGAAGACCCAGAACACCGAGGCCGAGTTCAACCTCACGATCAACTCGTCGACGCTGCTGAGCGGCGGCGGGACGCCGGACCCGTTCGACGACGTCTACGACAGCCGCTCCTACAGCCGGTACCTGTTCCTTGGCGTGGGCGACTTCAGCCCGGCCGGCATGACCGAGGCCGACTTCATCGACTTCCTGGTCGACCGGGGGCCGCTGAGCTGGAACGAGCGCGCCAGCCACCAGGTCGGCAGCCCGTACTACGGCGGCGTGGTGACCCTCGACGAGTCGCGCAGCTACAGCGGGACCGCGACGCTGGTGGTGGATTCCGCCGTCCCCGAACCGGCGGCCTGGGCCCTGATGATCCTGGGCTCAGGCTCGGCCGGCGCCATGCTCCGCCGCCGCGCTTCCGCCGCGCGCGCCTAGGGTCATTCAATATTGAATTAATATCGAAGCGTCGTCCTCGCGGCGATGCTTCGGGAACGGCGCCGCTGCGAAGGGGTTCTTGTCTGCCGACGAACCCCCGAAGGAGCTCGCCCGATGAACGTCAGTGAAGTCATGACCGCCCAGGTGGTCACCGCCACCCCCCGCTCGACCGTGGCCGAGGTGGCCCAGACCATGTCCAAGATCGAAAGCGGCGCCGTGCCGGTGGTCGACGACGGCAAGGTCGTCGGCCTGATCACCGACCGCGACATCGTCATCCGCGTGGTGGCCGAAGGCCTGGGCCTGGACACGCCGGTCGCCCAGGTTATGACCGAGGGCGTCGAGACCTGCCGCGAGGACGACAACGTCGCCGACGCCACGGCCAAGATGGGCTCGAAACAGATCCGCCGCCTGGTGGTCCTGAACGACCAGGGACGCCTGGCCGGCATCATCTCGCTGGGCGACATCGCCATCGACTACGGCGCCAAGAAGGTCGGCCAGACCCTGGAAGAGATCTCCGAGAACTCGCCCTCGGCGCACTAAGGGCGGTCGCAGCCCCGCTGGGTCATCGCATATCGAGGGCCTGTGACGGTCGTGGTGCGGAATAGAGCGATCCGGTCGTGTGCGTGACACACGGCGGCGGCGTCGAGCCAGACCCGGGCGACCCGTCCGTCGACGGCGACCAGAGCATAGGGCCTCGACCCTCGGTCGGTCTCCGACCCGAAGAGGCCGGTCACCGTACCGGATGCGCGCTTCGGCGGGCCTATCGGTCGCGACATAGCGAGACCGGCGACGCCTACGACGCTGATGGCGGCGATTGCCGCGATGAGGCCGAGGCGGGCGCCCGAGTCGTCGCCAAGCGCGGCGCGCAGTTCGCGTGCGCGCTTCGGCTCAGTCCTCTTCATCGTCCCCCTCGGCCTGCCGCCGGATCTGCTCGGCCAGCGATGGCGGCGGGCGCACGATCGGCATGTTCATGCCCACGATCAGCAGCAACCCCGTGACCAGCGCCGCGCCGCCGCGCCGGCGCTTGGCGGCCTGCACGGCCCAGACCGCCAGCGGCGTCAGCGCCGTGACGATGATCAGGCCCAGGACGAGGGATCGCAGCGCCTCGAGCATCCCGGAAACATGGGCCGAAGCCGGACCGGCGCCAACCCGCCTAAGGGCAGTTTGGATAGAGCGGCGAACAGCTGAACAGGTTGTGGGGGATCAGGGCGAAGCCCGACCACATGACATCGGCCGTGCCGTCGACCTGGCCGCCACCGATGAGGCCGTCCTCGTCGCGCGGATGGTGGTGGATCGAGGCCTTCACCCACAGCACCACGTCGGCGTTGCGCACGCCGGGCCCGACGTAGCTGGGCAGATCCTTGGCCGCGAACTGGGTCGGGCTGTAGCGCGTCACCCACAGGTCGTTGCGGGTGAACGGCTCCCGATGCTGGACGATGCCGCCGCCGGTCACCGCCTCAACCAGATGGTACTCCGCGACATGGCCGCGGCCGTTCCTGAGGTTGGGGTTCGACAGCGCCAGGGTGTTGTGCGCGCGGCTGCTCCAGACGAAGCCCTGGGCCGTCGCGACCGGCGTTGCGGTGTCGACCGCCTTGCCGGCCGGGTCGTTGACGTTCTCGGCATGGGTCACGTGCGAGACGTTGTTGGGCGAGATTCCGCCAAGATCGAGATCCAGCCGCCAGTAGGCGCCGTGGCTGTGCGTCTGCTCGGGCGAGCCGGGCAGGTTCTGGCCCGTCGCGCCGACCCGGCCCAGGATGAATCCGTCGTCGCGGAAGGTGTACTCCTGGATGTAGCGGTAGTTGCCGGCGTTCAGCGCGCCCCAGAGCACGATCTCCTCGCCGCGGCGCACGCCCGCATAGTCCTTCCATAGCAGGCCGCGGTCGTGGACCTCCTTGCAGACGTTCGGGCTGATCACCGTTCCGCCGGCGCTCGCCGGGCAGTCGGCGGGCGACACGCCGGTGAGCGAGAAGTTGAAGTAGCTCAGGTCGTAGTACCGCGGGCTGCCCGAGTGGTAGGGCACGAAATACTCGGAGACGCGGATGTCGTGCGCCACCTTCACGAAGGGGCCGTTCGGCGTGGCGCGGAAATAGACCGGGCCGATCACGAGGCCGTTCGGATTACGCACGCTGTCCTGGCCGTCGACCTCGCGCCAGCAGATTCGCCAGGTGGTGCGGACCGGGCCGTTCGTCGGGAAGTTCTGCTCGATCATCTGCGGGCAGATGGTGGACTGCAGGCGGGCGAAGTCGACCGGCCGGAAGACGATCGGATTGGGCGGCTGGGCGGCGGCCGGCGCGGGCAGCGCGAGGGCGGCCGCGGCTCCCAGGGCCGCGAGGCCTGCGGGCGTCTTCATGGGTGGTGTCCCTCGGTCGGGCGGATCGGCGTCGACGTGCGCCGGGTCAGGTTCACCTGCACCCTCACGGGTAGGTAGCCCTCGGGCGTGCGGAAGATGAGCTCTAGGCAGCGATCGCGGCTACACGGGTCTTTCGGGTCCGAGCTCCTGAGCGGCAGGGCTTCCGCGAGGAGGGTCTCGCGCGGATAGACCCGCCGGGCCTGCGCGGGGACGAAGCCGTCGAGGCTGCGGCCCAGCGCGGCGCGCGCCGACGCGGCCTCGCGCGCCAGGCCCAGCGCCTCGGCGATGTCCTCGTCGACGAACGGCGCGTCGCCGGGCGCGATCGGCGTCACCGACAGCACGCGCTGGTCGGACAGCGCGACGGTGGCACGCGCGCCCGAACCCTGTGCGCCGAGGATCAGCACCTCAACGTGCGGGGTCGGGGCGACAGCCGTCTGTCCCGTCACATAGGCCTCGACCTCGGCCTTGTCGTATTCCGGGGCGCTGTAGCGGACGCGAGGTGTTCCCCGCACGGCGGCGCGCACCTCGGGTCGCGCGATCAGCGTGGCCTCCAGCCGCGACCGCTGCGTGTCGCTCAGCGCGACGCGATCGCCAGGCGGCGCGGGCTGCGCGGCGGCCGATCCCGCGAGGGTGGCGGTGAAGAAGATGGCGGTGGGGAGTAGACGGCGCATATCGCTGAACCCTGAGAGGCCGACGCGACAAAGCCACTGCAAGCTACAATTTATGACGCGCACAATACACGTAAAGAGTGTGTCATGGATCGGCCTGACGCGCAATTGTCGCGCTTGCGTGCAACGGGCGGCTTTGGCGATCGCCCTTGACCCGGAAACGGCCTTCCCCCAAATGCCCGCCCAACTGCAATAAACGACCCTGGGAGGTCACCTCATGCGCGTCGGCGTGCCCCGCGAGATCAAGCCGGACGAGTATCGCGTCGGGCTGCCGCCCACGGCGGTGCGTGAATACGTGTCCCACGGCCACGAGGTGATCGTCGAAGCCGGCGCCGGCGTGGGCGCGGGCTATGCCGACGCCGACTACGTGAAGGCCGGCGCCAGGATCGTCCCCGACGCCGAGGCGGTGTTCGCCGGCGCCCAGATGATCGTCAAGGTGAAGGAGCCCCAGCCCGTCGAGTGGGCGCGGCTGACCAAGGACCACATCCTCTTCACCTACCTGCACCTGGCGCCCGACCCCGCCCAGGCCGACGGCCTCCTGCAATCGGGGTGCGCGGCCATCGCCTACGAGACGGTGACCGATCCCAACGGCGGCCTGCCGCTGCTGGCCCCGATGTCGGAAGTGGCCGGCCGCATCGCCATCTTTTCCGCGGGCGAGACGCTGCTAAAGCACAACGGCGGTATGGGCCTGCTGATCTCGGGCGTGCCGGGCGTGCCCCCGGCGCGGGTCTGCATCCTGGGCGGCGGCGTCGTGGGCGCCAACGCCGCCCAGATGGCGGCGGGCCTGGGCGCCGAGGTGGTGATCCTGGAGCGCTCGATCCCGCGCATGCGCTACATCGACGACATCTTCGCCGGCCGGGTGATCACCCGCTACTCGACCTACGACGCGGTCGAGCAGGAGATCCTGAAGGCCGACGTGGTGATCGGCGCGGTGCTGACCGCCGGCGCCGCGGCGCCCAAGCTGGTCCGCAAGGAGCACCTGTCGAAGATGAAGCCGGGCTCGGTGCTGGTGGACGTGTCCATCGACCAGGGCGGCTGCTTCGAGACCAGCAAGCCCACCACCCACAAGGCCCCGACCTACACCGTCGACGGCGTGGTCCACTACTGCGTGGCCAACATGCCGGGCGCCGCGCCGCGCACCTCTTCGGAAGCCCTGGTGCACGCCACGCTGCCGTTCGGCCTGCAGCTCGCGGACCAGGGCCTGGATGCGCTGAAGAAGAACGTCCACTTGGCCAAGGGCCTGAACGTGCTGGCGGGCCAGATCACCCACCCGGCTGTCGCCGAAGCCCTCGGCAAGCCCTTCAGCGACCCCTACGGGGCGTGGAAGTAAAAGTTCCTCCCCCGACGGGGGAGCGATGGCTCACGAAATCTCCGCCACGCCGGCGTTCCCGTTCTCATCGCCCCAGGCGACGCGTTTCGCGTCGGGGCTGAGGGCCAGGGCGGTGATCGCCGCGCCCTTCTCGGCCTTCAGCGGGACCAGCTTCTCGCCCGTGACGTCGGCGGCCCAGACGCGGCCGTCGTCCAGGCCCGCGGCCAGCCAGGTCTTGTCCGGCTGGGTCGCGACCCGAGTCGTCAGCGCCGAGTCGTCATAGCCGATCTCGGCGGCCTGCTTGCCCATCGGCCCCGTCGCGCCGGCGAACGGCCAGCAGACCGCCCCGTTCGCGCCCGACGTCGCCATCAGCGCGCCCTTCGACATGAAGGCCAGGCTGCGCACCTTCGACGGATAGCCGCCCATCCGCATGTTCTTCTCGTCGGCCACGCGCCAGCCGTGCAGCTGGTTCTCCTGCATGGCGCTGACCAGGAACTTGCCGTCCGGGCTCCAGCAGGCGGTGATGTGGCTGCCCGCCCACTTCAGGATCGCGGGCTTCTGGTCGGCGATCCGCGCATACCAGAGCCAAACCCCGCCATAGGTGGCGACCGCGAGGCGTCGCCCCTTGGGGTCGAAGGCCACGTCCGAGATCGACTTCTCGTGGGCGAAGACGCGGGCAAAGGCCGGGTCGGCTGGGTCGCGGACGTGCAGTTCGCGGCCGACGCCGAAGGCGATCAGCTTCGAGTCGGGGCTGGCGGTCAGTGACTCGATCCATTTGCCGGGCAGGCTGGCGATTTCCTGGGCGCCCGCCGGCGTCGAAAGCACCACCCGCCCGTCGTCCCCGCCGGTCAGGATCCCCTCGCCGGAGGGTGGCAGGCAGGCCGACAGCACGGCGCCGTCGTGGGCCTCCACGGTCTCGCCGCCCGCGAAGCGGACGGTCCCGTCCCCGAGGGCGAAGGCGGCCCGGCCGGCCCGGTCGAAGAGGGCGGCCGTCACATAGGCGTCGAAGCTGAAGGTCATGGCGCGCTTCCTAGGAGGAGGCGCCGGCCCGGGCAAGCACGCGGCGTTTTCGGCGGCCGAACGCCGTTCCTGCGCTTTCGGCTTTACAAGCCCTTACCGGCTTGCCAATGGTCGGCCCGAAAGCGCGGACTGAGCGCGCCAAAGGGTAAGGAACCAGGACGTATGGGCGCCAAGATGGGCGGCGGCGGCGGAGGTAAGTTCAACCTCGGCCAGAACTCGGACATGAACGTGACGCCCTTCGTGGACGTCATGCTCGTGCTCCTCATCATCTTCATGGTGTCGATCCCGGCCGCGACGGTGTCGATCAAGCTCGACCTGCCGCCGGCGATCCCGCCGCCTCCGGGCACGAAGGTGAAGGAGCCCACGCTGATCAATATCCAGCGTGGCCAGCGCATCTTCATCGGCGAAACGCCGACCACGCTCGAGCGCCTCGCGCCCGATCTGACGGCGCAGTTCCAGCGTGACGACCCGACCATCCCGCCGACCGAACAGCGCGTTTACATCCGCGCTGACCGGGACGTGCTGTACGGTGAGTTCATGGGTGTCATGAACGACCTGCAGGGCAACGGCTTCTATCAGGTCGCCCTGATCAACGAAGAGCTCTAAGCCCTTCGGAACAGCTTTAAGGAAGGCCCGTCGGGGGAGACCTCGGCGGGCCTTTTCTTTTGGCCGTCGTTCCCAGGCTTGCGTGAATTTACGTGAGTAATATCCTACGAGTGTAACTCCACAGGAGAACGCTCATGGGAGCCTCGCTTTCCGCTCGCACCGACGCCTGGAACGTGCGCCAGAACGCCGACATCAACGTCACCCCCTTCGTCGACGTCATGCTGGTGCTGCTGATCATCTTCATGGTGGCCCTCCCGGTCTCGACCGTCTCGGTGAAGGTCGACCTGCCGCAGGCCCAGGCCTCGCCGACGCCTCCGCAGGCGCCGGTCATCGTGACCCTGAACCTCGCAGGCCGCGTCTATGTTGGCGACCGGCCGGTGAGCCTGGAGGCGCTGCCTGACGTGGTGGCGGCCGGCGCGGGACCGCATCCGACGGACCAGCGGATCTACCTGCGCGCCGACGAAGGCGTCAGCTACGGGGCCCTCATGCGGGTGATGAACCGCTTGCGCGCCCACGGCTTCGAGAAGGTCGGACTGGTCGGCGAGGAGTTCTAGCCCCGCCGCTCGGCCGCCAACCGCTCCAGGAACGCCGTCGCCCTGGGCTTGTCCTGATGTCGGGCCCAGCCCAGGGCGGTCGCGCGCCACAGGGTGTCGGCGACGTCGTCGCGCGCGCCGCGGTCGGCCAGCATGCGCAGCATCTCGGTGTCGTCGTGGATTGCGGCCTGGTGCAGAGCGGTGGAGTGGCTGTGCACGGGCAGGAAGCCGTCCACGTCGACGCCGGCGTCCAGGCACAGGCTGGCCGCGGCGTGACCCTGGTTGATCACGGCCAAGCCGAACGCGGCCTGGCGCTCGGCCGGGGTCGCCGCCGGCAGCAAGGCTTCCAGCTCGACCAGCCGCCCCAGGCCCGCCGCGATGGGCGCCGTCATGGGTTCCCCCGCCGCCAGCAGCGCCTCGACCGGTTCGGTCAGCATGTGGGCCAGGGTCATCTCGACAGCGCGCGGGGTCGAACGGGCGCCCGCCTCCAGCAGCACTGCCATCAGCGGTGCGGTCAAGCCCGCCTCGGCCGCCGGGCCGGAGGTCATGACCAGCTCCAGCGTGTAGTCGGGGTCGGCCTGCGAGGCCCCGCGCCGGACGATCTCGCTGGCGCACCCGATCATGCCGGCCGGCATCGGCGTCACCAGGGTCGGATTGTCGGCCACGAACCACAGCAGCTTCGGGTCGAGGAAATACTGCGGCCGCCCGGCCTGGCGGTAGCACTCGGGTTCCACGGCGCGGTCGTGGAGCAGGTTGGGATGGCGGTCCAGCAGGCGGCTGAGTTCCGCAGCGTCGCCCGCGTGGATGGCGGCGACCGCGGCGCGGAAGGCCGGATCGCGGATCACCGGGCGGTCCAGCAACTCGATGATGGCGTCACGGTCCGACGCTGCGCCAGCCCGCGCGGCCTCGACGGCCGATCGGCCGTCGCGGTCGGGAACCCATTCCAGCGCGCCGGCGACGATCAGGCGCTCGACCAATGCCAGCGGCCCACGGCGCGCCGCCTGATGGAGGGCCGTGTCGCCCGTCCCTTCGTCACGGGCCCAGGCGCCGGCGTCCAGCAGGGCCTCTGCGACCGCCAGGCGAGCGTCGGACGGCGCGGTCGACGCGCAGGCCTCCCAGAGCGGGCAAGCAGGATCTTCGGACGCGCCGTCGACGGCCGCGCCGGCCGCCAGGAGGCGGCGGACGTCGGCGAGGTCGGCCCTGGCGGCCGCCGCGGCGAGGGGCGAACGATCCAGCATGGACAAGGCCTAGACCCGGCGCTTGTGCCGCGCAACGGCGTCCGTTCATCATTAATCCGCGGGCAACCTTGGAAGCTTAACCATGGCTGTCAGGGTGGGGTCAGAAAGACCTCGTGAACAGCGCGAAGGCGCGAAAGACGATGTGGCAGACGTTTGAAATCTCGGTGGGCGACGCCAAGCACCGGGCGCGGTTCCGGTTGATGGGCCGCCAGGTGGTGATGGAATGGCGTGGCGGCCGCACCGTGGACTGGTGCGGGATCCTGCGGCCTGAAGTCGTGGCCGCCCAGCGCCTCCGCCGCCTCCTGACCGCCGAAGCCGTCGCGGCCTAAGCCGCGATACAGCTCTCAAAGCCGGCCCGCAGCGCCTCCTCCTGGAGGTTGCGGCCGATGAAGACGAGGCGCGAATAGCGCTTGTCGTTCGCAGTCCATGCGCCCTGGAAGTCGCCTTCCAGGATCATGTGCACCGCCTGGAACACCAGCCGCCGCTCCTCGCCCTTCACGTCCAGGATCCCCTTGGCGCGCAGGATGTCGACGCCCTGGGTCTGCAGCACATTGTTGAGCCAGGCGGTGACCTTGTTCCCGTCGATCGGCCTGTCGGCCGTCAGCGAGATCGAGCTGATGCCGCTCTCGGCCACGTGGTCGTGGATGTGGCCGTGGTCGTGCGCATGATCATGATCGTGGTGATGGTGGTCGTGATCGTGATGGTGGTGATCGTGGTCGCAGTGCTCGTCGTGCACGTGGCCCGCTTCGCCGTGCGGCGGGTTCAGGAAATCGGGCTGCAGCTCGGTCACCCGCGTCAGGTCGAAGGCGTGGCGGCCCAGGATCGCGTCCAGCGGCACGTTCGACCGTTGCGCCCGGCGGATCGGCGCCATCGGGTTCAGCGTGCGGATGGCCTTCTCCACCTCGGCGAGGTCGGCCTCCGAGACCAGGTCGGTCTTGTTCAGGATGATCTGGTCGGCGAAGGCGATCTGCTCGGCCGCCTCCCTCGAGTCCTTCAGCCGCAGCGGCAGGTGCTTGGCGTCCACGACCGTGGTGACGCTGTCCAGCTCGGTGCGGGCGCGCACGTCGTCGTCCACGAAGAACGTCTGGGCCACCGGGGCGGGGTCGGCCAGGCCGGTCGTCTCGACGATGATGCCGTCGAACTTGCCCTTGCGCTTCATCAGGCCCGAGAGCACCCGGATCAGGTCGCCGCGCACCGTGCAGCAGACGCAGCCGTTGTTCATCTCGAAGACCTCTTCGTCGGCCCCGACGATCAGGTCGTTGTCGATCCCCACCTCGCCGAACTCGTTGACGATGACGGCGTACTTCTTCCCGTGGTCCTCGGAGAGGATGCGGTTCAGCAGAGTCGTCTTGCCGGCGCCGAGATAGCCGGTCAGCACGGTCACGGGGGTCTTGGTGAGGGTCTCGCTCATGGGGCGTCATGTAAGCGGACGAGCGGGACTTATGAAGTGGCGTTCTCTAGGCTAGTGTTATTCGGCTGAAACGTTATATTATAACACATGACGACCGCCGAGCCGCCTGAGCGCGCGCCTTCCACGCCCCTGGACGCCTTCCGCGAGGACCGCACCTATCTGGGCGCGGACCATCGGCGGAACGAGCGCCGCACCTGGATCGTCACGGCCATCTGCATGGCGACCCTGGTGGCGCTGGTGATCGGCGGGGCGGCGACGCGCTCGATGGCCCTGGTCGCCAACGGCCTGCACATGGCCGCCCACGTCGTGGCCCTGCTGGTGGCCGCCGCCGCCTATGCCCTGGCCCGCCGTCACGCCGAGAACCCGGCCTTCAGCTTCGGCACCGGCAAGATCGGCTACCTCGCCGGCTTCGCCAACGCCGTGGTCCTGGCCGTCACCGCCGTCCTGATCGGGGCCGAGAGCGTCACCCGGCTGCTGAACCCCGAGACGGTGGACTACAAGGACGCCCTGCCGATCGCGGCCGGCGGGCTGGTGGTCAACCTCGTCTGCATCTGGCTGCTGAAGCCCACCGGCGTCACGGCCGCGCGCAACGACCCGCAGGGCGACCTCAACCTGTCGGCCGCCCACCTGCATCTCAGCGCCGACGCAGCGGTCTCGGTGCTGGCGCTGGCGGCCATCGGCGCGGGCCAATGGCTGGGGCTCAGCTTCGCCGACCCGCTGGCGGGCCTGCTGGCCGCCGTCCTGGTGGCTCATTTCGCCTGGACGCTGCTGCGCAAGGCCGGCGCGGCCCTGGTCGACCTGAACCCTTCGCCCGAGCTCACCGCCGAGGTGCGCCGCCGCCTGTCGGACGAGGGCGAGACGGTGATCGACCTGCACCTGTGGCGCCTGGGCCCTGGGCACCATGCCGTGATCGCGGTCATCGCCGCCGCCCCTCCGCGCCCCGTGGCGACGTACCGCGCCCGGTTGGCTGGACTGGCGGGCCTGTCACATGTGACGATCGAGGTCCGCGGGGGCGGGGCTGCGCACGACCATCACCACGGCCATGCGCACGGTTGAGTAGTTGGAGCGTTCCGCCCGTATGGCGCAGTGGTCACGATTTTTCCGCAGCCGCCGGGCGGTCGCCGCCGGCGTGCTGATCGCAGCGGCCGCGCTGGCCGGCGGTCTGGCCTCTGGCGACCGTGCGGTGAAGCTGGCCTCGGGACCGCTCACCGCCGCCCGCCTCGAGATCCACCGCCGCCAGGCCCCACCTGCGCCCCAGGCGCTGCAGGCCCGCCTCGACGAACTGGCCGCCGCCTACGGCGAAGAGGTCGGCATCGCGGTCACCGACGTGAAGGCGGGCTGGACCGCCGGCGTCGACAAGGACCGCCCCTATCCCCAGCAGAGCGTCTCCAAGCTTTGGGTCGCCATCGCGGTGATGAAGGCCGCCGACGAGGGCCGCCTGGACCCCGAGGCCACGGTGACGCTCACCGACGCCGACCGCTCGGTCTTCTTCCAGCCGGTGGCCTACAAGATCCGTTCGGACGGCTACGCCACCCCGCTGTCCGACCTGCTGCGCCGCGCCCTGGTCGAGAGCGACAACGCCGCCAACGACCGGCTCATGCGCGAGGTGGGCGGACCCGAAGGCGTCGCCGGCATCCTGCACGACATGGGCCTGAAGGGCGTGAAGGTCGGGGCCTACGAGCGCGACCTGCAGGCGCGCACCGCCGGTCTCGTCTGGCAGGCCGACTACGGCATCGGCTGGAACTTCCAGGCCGCGCGCCAGGCGCTGCCCATGGAAGCCCGCCAAGCCGCCATGGACGCCTATCTCGCTGATCCGCTGGACGGTGCGGCGCCGGCCGGCATCACCGGCGCCTTGGCCGCCTTGTCGCGGGGCGAGCTGCTGTCCCAGGCCTCCACCGACCGCCTGATCGGCCTCATGGCCCAGGCGCGCACCGGGCCGCGCCGGCTGAAGGGCGGCCTGCCCGCCGGCTGGACGATCGCCCACAAGACCGGCACGGGCCAGGACTTCCGAGGCGCTTCGATCGGCATCAACGACGTCGGCCTGCTGACCGCGCCGGACGGGCGCGTCTACGCCGTGGCCGTCATGATGCGGAACACCCGCCATTCGGTGCCGGCGCGCCTGGAGTTCATGCAGTCGGTGACCCGCGCGGTCGCCGAGCAGTGGATCCGCGACGAGGCCTTCCAGACCGCCGACTAGGCAGAACGGCGGGCCTTCTCGCGCGGGGGGGAGGCTTCGGGATTCCTACTGTGTGGCCGCCTGGGCCGCGGGCGGGCGCTGGATGCCCTTCACGACGGTGACCTTGATCGGGTCGCCTTCCATGCTCTTCGAGGTCCAGACCGCGCCCACGCCGCCATTCGTCGGGAAGGGGGTGCAGTACTTGAAGGGAATCGGGATCGGCTTGGCCTGCTTCAGGCAGACCTCGCCTGCATCCTTGGCGCTCCACTTGCCCGACGACCACTTGCCGCGCCGGCCGAAGGCTTCCCAGCTGCCGTCGGGGTTGAACCACAGCCACTGGTACTTCCCGTCGGGATAGAGCGCCTTGACGGTGTTGCCGAAGGCTGCGGCGATGCCCTGGTTCGGCGCAGCGTGGGCGGCGCCGGCGGTCAGGGCCGTCGCGGTCAGCGAGAGGGCGAGCAGGGAAGCGGTCAGCAGTCGCATGGGTTCGTTGTACGGAGCCGGACACGGAAAGGATGAGGGACGCCGCATCCTTCGCGCGGCTCACCTGAACCGGCGCTGACCGGCGCGTTTAGGCCCTTAGCCCCAATAGGGGCCGACGCCATAGCTGGAATAGTAGCCGTAGATCGCGTCGCGGCTCAGGCTGTCGTTCCAGCCGGACAGCTCCTTCTCGTCGATCATCGGCGCGCTCTGGAGGTCGGCCTTTTCCATCGGGACGACGTAGGCGCCCTTCCCGGTGTCGTATTTCAGCAGCTTCCACGGGACCGGGTGGTACCTGGCGCCGATGCCGAGGACCCCGCCGAACGACAGGATCGCATAGGCCACTTCGCCCGAGACCTTCTCGATGGCGACGTCCTCGATCTTGCCCAGTTTTTCGCCGGCCGTGTTGACGACGTCCGTGCCGTTCACGCGGTCGGCCGGGATCAGGGGATGGGTCGGTTTCCGCGCGGTCATGGTGGGCTCCTGCGATGGGCTCGCCCGTTAAACGGCTGGGCCGTGGCCGGGTTCAGCGCGAGGCGATCACCGGCCGGGCGCCAAGGGCCGTGCGGCCCACCCCGTCTACCTCGTACAGCGCCTCCAGCGGCGCGTCGGGCCGCACCTTGAGCTCGCCCAGGGCCTGGCGGTCGGTCGCCACCTCGGCCATCTGCATCACCCCAATGTCGCGTGCGCCGGCCACGATCACGAAGTGGTTCCCCGACGGCCCCTTGAACGCTGCCAGATAGCCGTAGTCGCGGTTCGGCCGATCGCCGGAGGCGGTCCCGGCGCCCGAGACGAAGCTCTGTCCGGTCTTGCGGTCGATGAGCTCGTCGTACGTGGAGCCGATCGTGAAGCGCGACCGCTCGAACACCGGCTCCTGCAGCACGCGCAGCGCCGAGAGGTAGCCCACGTAGACGATGTCGGCGCTCTTCATCAGGTCGGGGGTCAGGTGCGAGGCGGTGATCACCCGGACGCGGTCGATGCCGCCCGCCGCCTGGCGCACCAGCGGCATGATCTCGCGCAGCGCCAGGGTGGCGCCCACCGGCGTGTAGTAGGTGTCGAGGTCGACGTAGCGGCCCTGGAGCTGGGGGTTGTCCATCAGCCAGGCGTCGAGGTCGGCCGGCGAATTGATCTCGAAGGCCCGGATCATCCGCTTGGGTCCGTCGCCGTAGTCCGTGTCGCCGAAGATGTAGTAGTCGCCCACGACCACCACGACCGGCCGGTCGCGCCCGATGTCGGCCCAGAGCGGCGAGGCGGCCGTGCGCGCCAGCTCGCGCGCCGGGGCCGTCTCATGGGCCACATAGGCCCAGGCGCCGAGGTTGGCGGCGACCAGCGCCGCGGTGGCGGCCACCGCAGGCCACAGCCAGCGCGGGCGGGCCTTCGCTGGCGCGGCGGCCTCGGCCTCGACCACGTCCAGGCGATACTCGCCCACCGGGATCACCAGCCGGTGAGGCTCGCGCGCGCCGGGGCCGGCGTAGAACTCCTCCAGCTTCTTGCGCAGGCGGTGGATGTAGACGCGCACCGAGGCGTCGCCCGACAGGTCCAGCTCGCGGCCGAACACGTCCTGGGCCATATCGGCCTCGCGCAGGGTGCGACCCTGGCGAACCGGGTCGGCCAAGTAGTCGAACAGGCGCGCCAGCCCATGGCTGCGGCCCAGGATCCCGCTCTCGCGGACCCGAGCCACCTGCGCCGCCAAGGCCTCCGACTGCCGTCCGCTCATACCCGAGTTTCGACTCCCCAGGGCTCCTGTAACCCCCTGTAACCCGCCTGGAAACCGTAAAGTACGGGCGCGCCCGGCGCACGCGCCCTAACGCCGCGGCCATGGGATGAGCGGCGACAGATCGCCCGGGACTTCGAGGGGACTCAAGGGATGGGGATGCGGAACACCTGGCTGGCCGGCGTGGCGCTGGCGGCGCTGGCCGGGACGGCGGCGCAAGCGGCCGAGGGCGAGGTCGACGAGGTGGTGGTCAACGGGCGGCTGGAGGAGACCCTGCCCCAGACCCTTTCGCAGTACGGCAGCCGGCTGGAGACGATCGGCGGCGAGGAGGTGCGCAAGGGCCTGTTCGTCGACGCCGGGACGGTGCTGGCCACCTCGCTGCCGGGCCTCAGCCTGATCCCGCAGGCCGGGCCGTTCTCGTACAACAACGCCTCGCTGCAGGGCTCGCGCTCCAGCGAGATCCTCTACCTCGTCGACGGCGTGCGGATTTCGAACCGGCTCTACAATTCCACCCCGCCGCTCGACACCATCCCCGCCCACATGATCGAGCGCGTCGAGCAGCTCGAAGGCGGCCAAGGCCTGTTCTTCGGGACCCAGGGCGTGGCCGGCGTGGTCAATATCGTCACCCGGGAGTTCACCGACGAGCTGTCGGGCCGCCTGCAGGTGGGCGGCAACACCAACGACGCGGTCAGCGCTAGCGGCTATGTCACCGGCTCGGCCGGCCGCCAGCATCTCCTGGCCTTCGCCAGCCACGACGAGGCCAAGGGCTACCGGGTCTTCCGCGACAGCGAGTACGAGCCCAGCGGGACCGACCGCCACCGCGGTTACAGGATGACCAGCGTCGGCGGGAAATACGCCTTCGACGTCTCGGACGACGTGCGCTTCACCGCCAGCTACACGCACAACCAGGGCTACGCCGAGCTGCCGCGCCCGAACCTGGTCTCCGAGGCGCTCAACAACCGCAACGAAGAGATCGCCTACGCCAAGCTGGACATCGACTTCAGCGAGCGCCTGAGCCTCTTCGTGAAGGGCTATTGGCACGACTGGGACAGTTCCTACAGCGAGACCGACACCCGTCCCGGCGGCGGCCGCGTGGTCGTGTCCGACAAGGAAATCTGGCAGTTCGACGACAAGGGTATCAACGCCCTGGCCCGCTACGTCCTGCAGCCCGGCCTGGAGCTGTGGGGCGGCTATGACCTGCAACGCTACGGCGGCCGCGACGACGTGCTGATCATCGCCCCGCGCAAGGAGACGGCCCAGGCGGTCTTCGCCCAGGTGCGCATCACGCCCGAGATGCTGCCCAACACCCATCTGGCCGCAGGCTTCCGCAGCAACTTCACCAAGCACAGCGAGAACGCGACGGTCTGGACCGTCTCCGGCCAGTACGACCTTACGCCGAACCTGTTCGTGCGCGGCTCGGCCGGCACGGCCTTCCGCCTGCCCGACGCCGAGAGCCTGTTCGCCCAGGACCCGCTCAACAACGGCGAGATCGGCAACTCCGACCTGAAGCCCGAACGCAGCGAGAACTTGAACCTGTCGGTCGGCGGCGAGACCGAGGCGTTCCGCGTCGAGGTCATCGCCTTCTTCCGCGACACCAAGGACCTGATCAGCCTGGCCGGCGACACGCCCGATCCCGACGTTCTGCAGTTCATCAACCTGCCCGACAAGGTGAAGGCCCGCGGCTTCGAGCTGACCGCCAGCGGCCGGGCGAACGACTGGGTCTCTTGGAAGGCGTCCTACACCCACGCCCGCACGAAACAGACCGGCAGCTCGCTGCAGCTGATCAACATCCCAAGGGACTTCGGCATGGCCAGCGTGGACATCGCGCCGCCAGGCAAGCCTTATGGGGCCGGCGCGCGCCTGAACTGGGTGGGCGACGTGTTCGACAACCTGCCGTCCGGCATCGGGCGCGTGAACCGGGGGAACTATGCGGTGGTCGACCTGACGGCCTATGTCGACCTGGGCCCCGGCCGCCTCTCGGCCAAGCTGGAGAACGCGCTGGGCGAGGACTACGCCGTCCTCACCCGCCGCTACTTCCGTGACACGGGCGCGGCCTACATCGGCCATTTCCGGGGCGCGCCGCGCACCCTGCACGTGAGCTACGCCTATTCCTTCTGACGCCGCGACCAAGCCCGTCCGCAAGGCCTGGGCGCCCAGGTGGCTGGTGGTCACCCACCGCTACGTCGGCATCGTCATGGGCCTGCTCATGCTGCTCTGGTTCCTGAGCGGCGTGGTGATGCTCTTCGTCCACTGGCCGGAGGTCTCGGAGGAAGAGCGGGCCCACGGCCTGTCGCCCATCGCCTGGACGCGCTGTTGTGACTTCGGCGAGGTCCAGGAGGTGCTGCAGGTCCAGCAGGCGACGGTCGAGGACCTGGCCGGCCGCCCGGTCCTGCGCTTCGACGGCCAGGCGCTGGACCTCGCCAGCGGCCAGGAGATCCACCGGGTCAGCTCGCCTGACGCGGCGACCGCCGCCCAGGCCTACGCCAAGGCCCACGGGATCGGCGGCCGACCGGGCATGCCGGAGGTGGTGGAGCGCGACCAGTGGACGGTCACCGGCTACTTCAACAAGCGCCGGCCCTTCTACCTTTTCCACCTCGACGACCCGGCCCGCACCGACGTCTACGTCTCGGCCCATACCGGCGCCGTCTCCCAGGCGATCGACGCACGTGGCAAGGTGCTGAACTGGCTGGGGCCGATCCCGCACTGGCTCTATCCCGAGGCGCTGCGGGCGGACACGAAGCTATGGGCCCAGGTGGTGATCTGGACCTCCATCGTCGGGACCTTCCTGACGGTCACCGGCCTCTATCTCGGGATCATCTCGTGGCGGCCGTGGCGCGACCAGCGGGTCACGCCCTACCGTGGCCTGATGGCCTGGCACCACCTGACCGGCCTCTTCGCCGGCCTTCTAACCCTGGCCTGGGTGGTGAGCGGCCTCTTCTCCATGAGCCCCTGGGGCTTCCTCGAAAGCCCGCCCGACGATCGCGCCGAGCAGATGACCGGCGCCGTCTCGTTCGGCGACCTGAAACTGGCCGTGCAGGCCGCCAAGGCCAACGGCGTCCAGGCCCGCCAGCTCGTGCTCGCCCCCCTCGGCTCGCAGGTCTTCCTGATGGCCGACGGCCGGCGGATCGACGCCTCCGGGCGGCCCGCGCCGCTGATGCCGGCCCGGCTCGCGGAAGCGGCGAAGGCGATCGGGCCGATCCGCCATGCCGAGACCATCACCGCGCCCGACGCCTACTTCTACGACAGCCACGACCTGGACGCGGTCCTGCCGGCCTATCGTGTCGAGCTCACCGACGGCGTCCGCTTCTACCTGTCGCCGGCGTCCGGCGAGGTGATGGCGCGCGTTGACGGCGCGGCCAAGGGCTACCGCTGGCTGTTCAACGCGCCCCACCGGTTCGACTTCGTGGGCGGCCTCTACGGCGGCGTCGGCTGGGCGGTCGCCATGGTGCTGCTGCTGGTCTTCGCGGGCGCTGGCGTCGCCACCGGCGTCTGGCTGGGTTGGCGCCGCGCCCAGGCCGACGTCCGGCGCCTCATGCGCAAGAAGGCCCCGAAGCTCGGCTGAGCCCGGGGCCTTCCGTGTCGTCGCTGTCGGGTAGGACGACGAACGTCCGAACTACTTCTTGGCCGCGTCCTTGATCGCGTCGGCCTTCTGCTCGCCGGCTTCCTTGGTGGCGTCGGCCTTGGCGTCGAGGCTCTCGGCGGCGGCGTCGCCCTGGGCCTTGGTCGCGTCGGCCGCGGCGTCGGCATTGGCCTTGGCGGCGTCCGCCTGGGCGTTCAGCTGGTCGGCGGCGGCGTTGGCGTCGGCCTGGACGGCGTCGGCCTGGGCGTCCGCGGCCTTCTCCGCCGGCTTGCTGCAGGCCGCGAGGCTGAGGGCGCCGAGGGCGGCGATGGCGAGGGTCGCGATTCGCATTTGCGGGATCTCCTGAGGGGTTGCCGGGGAGAAGCGCACGAAACCGTGATTGGTTCACGGGAACGCGATCAAATTCGAAGTGCGGAACTACCAGGCCGGCCGCGGGCCTGGCTTCAGCTTCAGCGCCGGCCGCTCCACGAGGAACCAACTGGCCAGTGCGAAGGGCAGCACGCCCAGCACGGCGGTGGCGACGTTGAGCTGGCCCTGGGCGGCCAGCCACTGCTGGATCGGGAAGGCGTAGATGTAGATCCCGTAGCTGAGGTCCGCCGGCAGCTTGCCCGGCCTCGACAGGCCCAGCACCGCCGTGGGCAGCGCCAGCGGCCCGAGGAACGGGAACGCCACGACCGACACGCCGCCCAGCCATAGCGGGACCTTGCGCCGCGAGAGCTGCAGCGCTGCGCCGGCGAAGAACAGCAAGCCGTTGCGCGCGCCCAGGAACCCCACCCGCGTGAGCTTCTCCTGCGCCCAGTGCGGCTGGGTGAAGGTCATGGCCACGAAGACGACGGCGCAGAGGGCGGCCAGCGCGATCACCCACGACAGCCGCGCGCGGATCAGCAGCAGCACGACGTAGAAGGTGAACTCCAGCCGCAGTGTCCAGAGCACGCCATTGACGATCCCGGCCATCGGCACGTCCCCGAACACGCCCGGCAGCTCGTACGTGGCCGGATAGAGCAGGGCGTTGCGCACCACGTACATGGCCGCCGCCGGCCAGTATTCCGCTGCCGGAGCGGTGGTGACGAAGGCCAGCAGGCCCACCGTCACGACCAGCGAGGCGATCAGGCCCGGCTCGATCCGCAGGACGCGTTTGAGCAGGTAACTCTTGGGATCGCGCTCGTAGCTGGCGCTGACCAGGTAGCCGCTGATCACGAAGAAGATCGAGACGCCCAGGGCGCCCAGGTCCTCCACGCCCAGGATCCGGAACGGCGCCTGGCCCGCCAGCGGAAACGTGTGGCTCACCACCACCAGCAGCGCCGCGACCAGCCGCATGAGGTCGAAGTTCATGGCGCGGGAGTTAGCATGGGATTCGAAAATCCCTCCCCTTCAGGACAGGGTGGCTGGAGCGAAGCGACAGACGGGTGGGGATCAAGCGCTTGGCTCGGACCTCGGTCTTGGTCTCCCCACCCTGACGGCTTCGCCGTCTGTCCCTCACCCGAAGGGGAGGGATTGACCGTCACGCCTTCACGAACGGCTGGCTGAGCGTCGGCTGGCCGGTGATCGCCAGCAGCGCGTTCGCCACCGCCGGCCCGATCACCGGCGTCCCCGGTTCGCCCACGCCGCTGGGCGGGTTGGTCGAGGGGAGGATGTAGGTCTCCACCGTCGGCGCCTCAGAGTTGCGCAGCACGCGGTAGGTGTCGAAGTTCTGCTGGTCGACCACGCCGTTCGTCAGCGTGATGGCGCCGAACATCGCCGCCGACAGGCCATAGCAGGCGCCGCCTTCCATCTGCGCCGCGATCTGGTCGGGCGAGATGGCCGTGCCGCAGTCGATGGCGGTGACCACGCGGCCCACCTTCGGCGTCCCGCCGTCGATCTTCACCTCGGCGATCTGGGCCACCACCGAGCCGAAGCTCTCGTGGACGGCCACGCCGCGGGTCCAGCCCATCGGCGCGGGCGTGGTCCAGCCCGCCTTCTCGGCCGCCAGGTTCAGCACCGCCAGGTGCCGGCCCGCCCCGGCCTTCTGGTAGAGCGCGCGGCGGTATTCCACCGGGTCCTTGCCGGCCTTCTTCGCCAGCTGGTCGATGGTGTGCTCCATGACGTAGGCCGTGTGGGTCGCGCCCACCGAGCGCCACCACAGGACCGGCACGCCGGCCTCGGGCGTGATCAGCTGGGCGTCCACGATCGGCGTCGCCTTGAAGTAGGGTGAGCCCAGCGCGCCCTCGACGGCCGTGGCGTCGACCCCGCCGCCGCCCGGCGCGCCCGGAGGCGCCCCGGCCATGATCGACTGGGTGACCACGCGATGCCGCCACGTGGCCGGGTAGCCGTCCTTGTCCACGGTCACCCGCACGGTGTGGTGCACCAGCGGCCGGTAGTAGCCGGCGCGCATGTCGTCCTCCCGCGTCCAGACCAGCTTCACGGGCCGGCCCTTGCCCACCTTCTTGGCGATGTGGACGCACTCGGTGACGTAGTCCGACTGGAAGTTCGCCCGCCGGCCGAACGAGCCGCCCGCGAACAGGGTCTCGATCTCGATGGAACCGGGCAGGGCGTAGACGATCCCTGCCGTGTTCATCTGATCCAGCGTCGGCGTCTGCGAACCGAAGATCAGCTTGGTCGGCCCCTTGCCCACCATGGCCACGCAGTTCATCGGCTCCATGGTGGCGTGCGCCAGGTACGGGAAGTCGTACGCGACCTCCACCGCCGCCGTCCCGCCGGCCGCCTTGGCGGCGTCGCCCTTGGAATCGAAGCCCTGCCAGCCCTTCTTCTTGTCGTCCGGGGCGGCGGTCTTGCCCGAGGCGAGATCCTTGAATTCCTGCAGGATCTGCGCGGAGCCGCGTTTTTCGGCCTTCGTCTCGTCCCACTCCACCTTCAGCGCGTCGCGGCCCTGGCGCGCGGCCCAGGTGTTGTTGGCGACCACCGCCACGCCGGTGGGGATCTGGTAGACCTCGACCACGCCGGGGACTTTCTTCGCCTCGGTGGCGTCGAACGACTTCACCTTGGCCCCGAACTTCGGCGCGTGCGCCACCATGGCCACCAGCATGTCGGGCATGCGGACGTCCTGGGTGTAGCGCGCCGTGCCGTTGCTCTTGGCCTGGGCGTCCTTGCGGCGCACCCGGTCGGTGCCGACCAGGGTGAAGGTCTTGGGGTCCTTCAGCGTGGGCTTCTCCGGCGGCGCGACCTTGGCGGCTTCGGCCACCAGCTCGCCGAACCCGGCCTGCTTGCCGGAGGCGTGGCTGATCACCCCGTTGGCGACGGTGACTTCCGAGGCGGGCACGCCCCACTTCGTCGCCGCGGCCGAGACGAACATCGCCCGCGCCGCCGCGCCGGCGGTGCGCAACTGGGTCCAGGAGTTGGCGATGGCCGACGAGCCGCCGGTGCCCTGCGTTCCGCCCATGTTGATGTTGCCGTAGAGCTTGGCGTTGGCGGCGGCCTGCTCGACCTTCACCTTCGTCCAGTCGGCGTCCAGCTCCTCGGCGGCGATGGCGGCTAGGCCCGCGTGGTTCCCCTGGCCGAACTCGATGTGCTTGGAGATGACGGTCACGGTCCCGTCGGTGGCGAACTTCAGGAAGGGGCCGAACGCGCCCACCTCCACCTTCGACCCGGCCGACAGGATGTCGGGCAGCGAGCAGCCGACCAGCAGCGAGCTTCCGGCCAGGGTGGCGCCGACCGCCAGCACGTCCCGGCGGCTGGCGCCCCTAACGGCCTTTTTGGCGACGATGTCCTTGAAGGGCTTGTTCATGGCGTCCCTCCCTACGCGGCCGGCTTCGCGGCGGCCGGAGCCGCGGCAGGTTCGGCGACGGGCGCGGCCGGCATGGCGGCCGCCTCCTTGATCGCCGCGCGGATCCGCTGATAGGCGCCGCAGCGGCAGATGTTGCCGTCCATGGCCCCGGTGATCGCCGCGTCGTCGGGGTTCGGGGTCGCCGCCAGCAGGGCGCAGGCGCTCATGATCTGGCCCGACTGGCAGTAGCCGCACTGCGGCACGTCCAGCTTCACCCAGGCCTGCTGGAGGGGATGATTGCCGCCAAGTCCCTCAATGGTGGTGATTTTCGCGGCGCCCAAGGCGGAAATCGGCATCTGGCAGGACCGGATCGGCTGGCCGTCCGCCAGCACCGTGCAGGCCCCGCATTGCGCCACGCCGCAGCCGTATTTCGTGCCGGTCAGCCCCAGTTCATCTCGCAGGACCCACAACAACGGCGTATCGGGCGGCGAGTTGACGTTCAGGGACCGTCCGTTCACATCCACCGTCGTCGCCATAGGGGCTGCTCCTCGACTGATTTGGCCCCGATCCTAACGCTGTTCAGACGGCCGCGTAAATCCGACCTTGGCGTCGGACACGGCCGAAGAGTAATCCGTACCGGCCCTACGAAATTCCAGGAGACCCCATGCTTCGCGTCGCCGCCGCCGCTGCCGTCCTCTCCCTCGCCGCTGCCCCGGCCCTCGCCGCCGATGGCGCCCAGCTCTTCAACATGCAGTGCAAGATGTGCCACGGCGGCTCGCCGATGGGCCCCAGCCTGGCGGGCATCGCCGGCAGCAAGATCGGCGAGGGGACCTTCGCGTTCTCAGCCGGGCTGAAGAACAAGGAAGGCGTCTGGACCGACGCCAACCTCGACGCCTTCCTGAAGAGCCCGTCGGCCTTCGCGCCCGGCACGAAGATGATGATCTCGGTGCCGAACGACGAGAACCGGGCGGCGCTGGTCGCCTACATCAAGACCCTGAAATAGCATGGACGCCTTCCCCGCCTTCTTCCCGCTCGCCGGCCGTTCGGTGGCCGTGGCGGGCGAGGGCGAGGCGGCGGAGTCGAAGGTCCGGCTGTTCGACGGCTCGCCCGCCACGGTGGTGCGGCTGTCGCCGGCCGAGGCCGTGGACCACCGGTCCTACGCGGGGATGACGCTGGCCTTCATCGCCGGTGAGGACGACCGCTGGGCCAGCCAGGCGGCCGAGGCGGCCCGCGCGGCCAATGTGCCGGTCAACGTCGTGGACCGCCCGGCGCTCTGCGACTTCACCACCCCGGCCGTGATCGATCGCGGCGAGGTGGTGGCCGCCATCGGCACGGGCGGCGCCTCGCCCATGCTGGCCACCCTGCTGCGCCACGACATCGAGGCCCGGGTCCCCGAGGGCACGGGCCGCATCGCCGCGTTGTTCCGCACCATGCAGGACGAGGTGCGCGGCGCGCTGCCAGACGCGCACGCCCGTCGCCGCTTCCTGCGCGCCGCCCTCACGGGCCCGGCCGCCGAGGCCGCCATGGCGGGCGACATGGACGGCGCCCGCGAGCGCCTGCGCGCCGCGCTGTTCGACAGCCCCACGCTCTCGGGCCGCGTGCAGTACATCGACGCACGGGGTCCCGCCGACCTGCTCACCCTGCGCGCCGCCCGCGCCCTGGCCGCCGCGGACGTGCTGGTCTGCGACCCCGAGGCCCACACCGACGTCCTGGCCCTGGCCCGCCGCGACGCCGAGCGCCTGGCGCCCCGCACGCCCGACCAGCTCGCCGAACTCGCGGCCGAGGGGCTGACCATCGCGCGGCTCATCACCGGCTCGGCCTGGCGTACCGAGCAGGCCGCCCTGCACCAGGCCGGCGTCACCACCGAGGTGCTGCCGATCGCGAGCTAATTATATCCGGGTAATATTGACTCGCCAATTTACCCGGGCAATAAGCGCGCTCCCCGCGTCCGGAGCCGCCGATGCTCGCCATCCCCGAACACCGCCACGCCGCCGTCTCGCGCGCGCTGACCACGGCCTTCGGCGTGTCCGAGCCCGAGGGCCTGACGCGTCTCTCCGGCGGCCTCTCGGGCGCGGGCGTCTATCGCATCCGCGTCGGCGGCATTGCCTATGTGCTGCGGCTGGAGACGCCCGCGAACGCCTTCGGCGACGTCGGCCGCGCCTATGCCTGCCAGCGGATCGCGATGCAGGCCGCCTTGAGCCCGGCGGTCCGCTACGCCTGCGCCGACGACGGCGTGGCGATCCTGGATTACGTCGAGCCCCGCTCGCTGGCGCTGGACTACCCCGGCGACGGCCGGCCGCTGGTCGTCGAGCTGGCCCAGGCCGTCCGCGTCCTGCATCGTACGCCGGCCTTTCCGCCGCTGGTCGACTACCTGGAGGGCATGCAGGCCCTGATCGACCGCCACCGCGCCTCGGGTCTGCTCGATCCGGCGGTGACGGCGTCGGTGCTGGAGCGCTACGCCGTCCTCGCCGCCGGCTATCGCACCCGCGACGAGGACAGGGTCTCCAGCCACAACGACCTCAACCCGGCCAACATCGTCTACGATGGCCGCCGCCTCTGGCTGATCGACTGGGAGGCGGCGTTCCTGGCAGACCGCTATGTCGACCTCGCCACCGTGGCCAACTGGTTCGCCTCCGACCCGGCCCGCGAGGACCTGTTGCTGCGCACCTACTTCAACGCCGAGCCCACGGCCGAGCAGCGCGCGCGGCTGTATCTGATGCGGCTGGTGAACCACGTCTTCTACGGCATGGTGATGCTGAACGGCGCGGCGGACGAGCGGCCCGGCGCGCGGTTGCCGGACCGCGACCTCGCCGGCCCCTCGCTGGAGGAGATCGGCCGACGGCTACGGCTGGGCGAATTCGACATGACCGGCTGGGAGAACCGCATCGCCTACGCCAAGGCGCGGCTGCGGGCGGCGCACGACGGGATGCAGGGGTCGGCGTTCGAAGCGGCGATGGCGCGCATCGCGGCCTGATGGCGGTGCGGCTTCCTTGACTCGTTCTCTTGAGCGGGGTCGCATCGCGGCCGGCGTTTCGAGGGGATTTCCATGCGCAGGATCGTGGCCGCGTCTTTGGTGGCGCTGGTGTGGGCGGGCTCGGCCCAGGCTCAGACCGCGGTTGACCCCAAGATCAAGGCCCGCGTCGAGAAGGTGCTGGCCAAGACGCCGCTGATCGATGGCCACAACGACCTGCCGGGCGAGATCCGCGGCCGGGCCGGCGGCGACGTGGCCGCCCTGGACCTGCGGGCCGACACCTCGAAGCTGGCCGGCTCGCGTCCGGGCCAGATCGGCCTCATGACCGACATCCCGCGCCTGAAGGCCGGCCACGTCGGCGGCCAGTTCTGGTCGGTGTTCATCGCCCCCAGCTTCGACGGCCCCATCGCCGTGCAGATGACGCTGGAGCAGATCGACATCGTGAAGGGGATGGCCGCCCGCTACCCCGACGTCTTCGAGATGGCCTACACGGCCGACGACGTGATCCGGATCCACAAGGCGGGCAAGGTGGCGTCGCTGATCGGCATCGAGGGCGGGCACCAGATCAACGACAGCCTGCCGGCGCTGCGCCAGATGTACGCCGCCGGCGCGCGCTACATGACGCTCGCCCACGCCCTGCCCACCCGCTGGTCCGACAGCGCCACCGCCAACCCGATCCACAACGGCCTGACGCCCTTCGGCAAGGCGGTGGTGGCCGAGATGAATCGCATGGGCATGCTGGTCGACCTCAGCCACGTGTCCGAGAAGACGATGAAGGACGCGCTGGCCGTCTCGAAGGCGCCGGTGATCTTCTCGCACTCCGGCTCCAAGGCCGTGGCCGACCACGCCCGCAACGTGTCGGACGAGGTGCTGCTGCTGGTGAAGCAGAACCGCGGCGTGGTGATGGTCAACTTCGCCACCACCTACGTCTCCGAGGCGCGCAACCGCTGGGCCGCCGACCGCTCGGCCGAACAGGCCCGCTACAACGCCCCGCCGTTCGGCGGCCTCTACATCGGCCAACCCGAGAAGGCCGCCGCCGCGCTCGCCGAATGGGACAAGACCCACCCCGGCCCGCCGGCGACCCTCAGCCAGGTGGCCGACCATGTGGAGCACATCGCCAAGGTCTGCGGCGTCGACTGCGTAGGCATCGGCTCGGACTTCGACGGCATCGGCGACACGCCGGTGGGCCTGGAGGGCGTCGACAAGTTCCCCGACCTGCTGGCCGAGCTGGCCCGCCGCGGCTGGTCGGACGAGGACCTGGGCAAGGTGGCCGGCGCCAACGTCCTGCGCGCGCTGCGCGAGGCGGAAGTCGTGGCCAAACAGCTCCAGGCCACGACCCAGCCCTCCTACGTCAAGATCGCCGACCTGGACGGGCCCCAGAAGCCGGCGGCGCAGCCTTAGATCTCGATCTCCACCGCGACGGTGACGGTATCCCCCGCCGTCACGCCCTCGCGCTTGCGCACCTCGGCCTTGATGGGCAGGACGAAGGCGCCCGACTTGCTGTCGGGGAAGATCGAGGTGCGCCAGGTCGAGCCGCCCAGCTCGGCCTTCACCCGCACCGAGCCGAAGCCCGGCGTCTTCGGGCCGCGCAGCATCCTGATCCCATCGCTGAACTCGGGCGGCAGGGTGACGAAGTGCCAGCTTCCGGTGTGGAAGACCCAGATTTCCGCCTGCGCCTCGTATCGCATGGTCAGCTCAACGGCTTGCCCTTGGTCTCGGGCAGGAACAGGAGGCAGGTCACCACCGAGATCACCGTGAAGGCCAGCGGGTACCAGAGCCCCGAATAGAGGTCACCCACGGTGGTCACGATCGCGAAGGCGGTGAACGGCACGAAGCCGCCCACCCAGCCGGTGCCGATGTGATAGGGCAGCGACATGGCCGTGTAGCGCACCCGCGTCGGGAACAGCTCCACCAGGCACGCCGCGATCGGGCCGTAGAGCGCCGTGGCGGCGATCACGAACACCAGCAGCACGCCGAACGCGCCCAGCAGATTCATACGCTTGGGATCGGCCTTGGGGGGATAGCCGGCCTGGGCCAGCGCCGTCTTCAGGCGGTTCTCGACGCTGGCCTTCACGGCCTTGGCCACCGGCGGCGGCAGGCCCTCGGCGCCCGTCGACGGGATGGTCTGGGTCCCGATCCGCACCAGGGCCGGCTGGCCCTTCACGCCCGGCTCGTTGCGGTACGAGACGCCGGCGTTGGCCAGGGTCGACTTGGCGATGTCGCACGACGAGACGAAGCTGGCCTTGCCCACAGGGTCGAACTGCAGTGAGCAGTCGGCCGGATCGGCGATCACCACCACCGGCGTCGCCGCCTCGGCCTCGGCCAGGGCGGGGTTCAGCGTCTTCGACAGCATGTGGAAGCCGGGGAAATAGGCTGCAGTCATCAGCACCATGCCGAACAGCATCACGGTCTTGCGGCCGATGCGGTCCGAGAGCCACCCGAAGATCACGTATAGCACCGCGCTGGCCGCCGTGGCCGACAGCATCAGGATGTTGATGGTCTCGGGCGGCACCTTCAGGAAGCGCTCCATGAAGGTCTGCACGTAGAAGAAGGCCGTGTACCAGACCGCGCCCTGGGCGAACATGATGGCCGCCAGGGCGATCAGGACCAGCTTCAGGTTGGGCCAGTGACCGAAGGCTTCCTTGAACGGCGCCTTGGTCTGCTTGCCCTCGGCCTTCAGCTTGGCGAACTCGGGGCTCTCGGTGAGCTTCAGGCGCATCCAGATCGAGATCACCAGCAGCACGCCCGAGAACAGGAACGGGATGCGCCAGCCCCACGCGTCGAAGGCCGCGTTGCCGAGGACCGTCCGCGTCACCAGGATGACGATCAGGGCGCCGAACAGGCCGAAGGCGGCCGAGGTCTGGATCCAGCTGGTCGCCTGGCCGCGGCCGTTGGCGGGCGCGTGCTCGGCCACGTAGATCGCGGCGCCGCCATATTCCCCGCCCAGGGCGAACCCCTGGATTATGCGCATGAGGATCAGGAGCGCGGGGCCGACGATGCCGGCCTGAGTGTAGCTGGGCAGCAGGCCGATCGCGACGGTGGCTCCGCCCATCAGCAGCACGGTGGCCAGGAAGGCCCCCTTGCGCCCCGCCTTGTCGCCGATGCGCCCGAACACCAGCGCGCCCAGCGGACGGAACAGGAAGCCCGCCCCGAACAGCGCCAGGGCCGCGGCCAGCGCCGCCGTCTCGGGCAGGCCGGTGAAGAAGGTCTTGGAGATGACGCCCGTCAGGCTTCCGAAGACGAAGAAGTCGTACCACTCGAAGGTCGTGCCCGCGGACGACGCGGCCACCACGGTGCGGAGCGACGTCTGCGTCTCGGGCGCGTCCGTCGCGGCAGCTTCCGCCATTACTTTGTCTTCCTTCCCCAAGGACTTGTGCGGTCCCGTCTAGCGCGGAACTTCGCGGCTACACCAGCGTCGTCTTCACCACCCGCTCCAGCACGACCAGCGGCATGCGCCCGCGCTTCAGAACCTCGTGGAACTGCCTGATGTCGAAGCGGTCGCCCTGGCGCTTGCGGGCGTCCTCGCGCAGGCGCACCCACTCGTTGTGGCCAACCTTGTAGCTGCAGGCCTGGCCCGGCCAGACGCAGTAGCGGTCGATCTCGCGCTGCATGCCGCCGCGCGGCCGGCCCGTGGCCTCGACCATGTAGTTCGTCGCCTGCTCGCGGCTCCAGCGCTTGGCGTGCAGGCCGGTGTCCACCACCAGCCGCACGGCGCGGAACAGGATCGACTGCAGGTAGCCGATCTTGCCCAGCGGATCGTCGTCGTAGCAGCCCAGTTCGTCGCCCAGCTGCTCGGCGTAGAGGCCCCAGCCCTCGCCGTAGGCCGAAAAGCCGCCGCCTTGGCGCCGGATCATCGGAATGTCGGTGGACTGCTGGCTGATGGCGCCCTGCCAGAGGTGGCCCGGATAGGCCTCGTGGAACGCCAGGCTGGGCAGCGAGTAGCGCGGCCACTCCGAGGTGTCCTTGAGGTTGATGTAGAAGCGGCCCGGCCGCTTGCCGTCCAGCGAGGCGCCCTGGGCGTAGCCGTTGGCCGCGCCGTCCTCGATGGCCGGCGGCACGCGCACGATCTCCATCGGCGCGTTCGGGATGGTGGCGAACACCTTGGGCAGGCGCGTCTCCACGTCCTTCACCCGGCCGTTCAGGTAGGCCAGCAGTTCCGCGCGCCCGGCATCGGTGTTGGCGTAGAGCTGGTCGGGCCGGTGGTTCAGCGCCACTAGCCGCTCGGTGACCGTGCCGCCCGTCAGCCCCTGGGCCTGCAGCAGCGTATCGATCTGGGCGGTGAGCTCCTTCACCTGCCGCAGACCCAGCTGATGGATCTCCTCGGGCTTCAGCGAGGTGGTGGTCTGGTAGCCGATGGCGCCGGCGTAGAACGCCTCGCCGTCGGGGATCTTCCAGATGCCCGCGTCGTCCTTGGCCGCCTTGCGCAGGGCGTCCACGGCGGCCTTCTGGCGGTCGACAGCCGGCTTCACCGCCTTGGCCAGGATGTCGTCGGCCCGGGCCTTCCAGTCACCTGCCACGCCCGCGTCGGCCGCCTTCTTCGCGAAGCCGGTCGAAAGCCCGTCCGAGGCCGCCAGCTTGCCCAGCTGCACGCTGGCCTGCTCCAGCAGGAAGCCGGGCGCCAGCACGCCCTTGGCCGCCTCGGCCTTCAGGCTGGCGGTCGAGGCGTCCAGGGCCGTCGCGAAGGCCCGCAGGCGCGCCAGATAGGCGTCCGCGTCGGCCGCGTTCGCCACCGCATGCTTGGAGTCGAGGAAGTCGGGTATGGCCTGGTAGGGCCCCGACAGCTGGCTGACCACATAGGGCGAATAGGGGGCGTACGAGAAACTGGCCGACGGCCCCTCGCCGAACCGGAACCGCTCGCCGCCGGTGACCGCGGTTTCGTACTGGTAGGCCACCACGTCGTAGTCGATCTGGGCGGCGGCCCCGAGCTTCGCCCGGTCGATGGCCTTCAGGCGCGAAAGCCGCCCCTTCGTCCGCTGGAACATCGCTGCGCGGCCGCCCTGGGAATAGTCGCTGAGCTTGGCCCGCAGGCCAGCCCGCGCGCCGGTGTCGAGCCCCAGGCTGCTGGCCGCCTCTGGCGCCTCGTCGATCTGCTCGTCCCAGAATTTGTCGAGCAGCGCATGGAGCTTGGCGTCCTCGCCCTGAACCTGCGCCAGGGCCGGCGTGGCCGTGGCCAGCGCGACGCCCGCGGCGCCCTGGAGGAAATGCCTGCGATCCATGAAGCTCCCCAACGCAACGAAGGCGGGACCCTAGCGGACTTATCAATCGCTCGTCATCGCCCGGCTTGGCCGGGCGACCCATGATCTTCGCGTTCCCGCGGAGTCGCGATGGCGCCGTGGCGGACGGCCTTCACTCCCCGCGACCATGGGTGGCCCGGACGAGCCGGGCCATGACGATCATAGGGGGAAGGCGTCCCTACTTCGCGCCCACGTAGACCTTGATCACGTCGAACAGGTAGTCGCGGCCCTCATAGAGAGAGCGCACGCGGATGCGTTCGTTCAGGCCGTGGGCGCCGTTGCCGTCGGGGTCGCCGAAGATGCCGGGCACGCCGTAGACCGGCGTCTTCACCGGGCCGAAGTAGCGGCCGTCCGTGGCGCCCGACGACATCGACGGGATCAGCGGCACGCCGGGGAAGTGCTTGGCGGCCAGGTCCTTCATCGGACCGACCACCTTCGGGTCCAGCGGCGGGCTGACCGCGATCGGGCGGACGGGCTGGATCACCTCCACCTTCACCTGCGGGTCGGCCATCACCTTTCGCAGCGTGTCGGCCGTGCCTTCCACCGTCTCGCCAGGGAAGATGCGGCAGTTGATGATCGCCGTGGCGCGCTGGGGCAATGCGTTGCTGGCGTGGCCGGCGTCCAGCCGGGTGGCGACGCAGTTGGTGTGCAGGATCGAGTTCACGTTGATGTCGGTGGAGGCGACCTTGGCGGCCTCCACGTCGGACGGGTCGGCCAGCAGCTTCTTCAGCGCCGCGCCGGCCGGGTCGTTCTGTTCGGCGCGGATGCCCAGGCCGACGCGGGTGGTCTCGGTGAACTTCGCCGGGAACGAATAGGCCTTCACCCGCAGCAGCGCCTCGGCCAACTGGTAGATGGCGTTGTCGGGCCGGGGCCGCGACGAATGCCCGCCGGGGTTGGTCACCGTGACCAGGTAGTTCTGCGGCGTCTTCTCGCCCACCTGGATCGAGAGCAACTCGCGCTTGCCGTCGGCCGACAACCGTCCGCCGCCGCCCTCGTTCAGCACGAAGTCAGCCTTGATCAGGTCGGCGTGGTTCAGCACCAGGTCGTTGGCGCCATTGTAGGCCTCGGCGGTCTCCTCGCCGCAGGTCAGGGCCAGCTTCAGGGTGCGCTTGGGCGGGGTCTTCGCCTGCTTCAGCCGGATCAGGGTATCGACCCAGATGGCGTCCAGGCCCTTCATGTCGGCCGCGCCGCGCGCGTAGAAGTAGCCGCCCTCCTCGATCAGCGTGAAGGGATCGCGGGTCCAGTCCTCGCGTCGCGCCTCGACCACGTCCAGGTGGCCCAGCAGCAGCACCGCGCCCAGCTTCGCATCGGAGCCGGGCAGCACGGCGACCAGGCCGCCCTCCTTCGGGTGGGCCGGATCGGTGATCGCGTGCAGGTCGGCGTCGGCGAAGCCCGCAGCCTTCAGCCGGGCCGACATCTTGGCCGCCGCCTCGGTGCAGCTGCCGACCGACAGGGTGGTGTTGGTCTCGACCAGCTCCTTGTAGATCGCCCGGAACGCTTCCTGGTCGGCCCGCAGGGCCTGTGCCTGCGCCATTCCCGGCGCCGCCATCGCCAGCCCCATCAAACCCGCCAACACCCTGCGCATCGAACGCCTCCCGTCACTCAAGGCGGGCAATCAAGCATGGCCGCGCGGGGCGTGGGAAGGCCGCTCAGGGCTTCTTCTGTTTCTGCTCGTGCACATACGCCAGCCAGCGCAGCAGCATGCCCAGGATCGACGTCGTCATGCCCGCCATCAGGGCGAACGGCAGGAACGGATGCTCGGTGGCGCTCTTCCACGCGGGCAGCGCCAGCAGCACGACACTCGCGCTGGAGATCATGTAGCCCAGGGTCTTCCGCACGGCTGCGAAGGCCGAATGACGGGCCGTGGGTTCCGATGGCCGTCATCGAGACGCGATGGATCGGGCCGGTGCGAACGCCGCCTTCATTCGCGCCTGGCCGGCGTTCCGCGCCTGCGCCGCGAGGCGGCCTAGGCGGCGGCGGTGTCCGCGTCGTCGTCCGGCGTGTCGCGGTTGGCCGCGGCCTGGGCGATCTCGGCCAGCAGCAGGCCGGGCGCGATGGGCTTGCCCACCACCCCGTCCATGCCGGCGTCGAGGTAGGCCTGCCGCTGGTGCGCCAGCACGTTGGCGGTCAGCGCGACGATCGGCGTCGCGGCGGCGGCCCCGCCCAGGGCGCGGATGCGGCGCGCTGCCTCCACCCCGTCGATGCCCGGCATCTGAATGTCCATCAGGATCAGGTCGAAGCCGCCGCGCTCGGCCGCCTCCACGCCCGCGTAGCCGTCCACCGCCGTCTCCACGGCCGCGCCCAGGTTCTCCAGCAGCTTGGTGGCGATCAGGCGGTTGGTGGGATTGTCCTCGACCACCAGCACGCGGACGCCTTCCAGCAGCGCGTCCAGCGCCTCGGCCGTCTCGATCTGGGCCGCGGTGGCGTCGGCGGCGACCTCGATCCAGAACGTCGAGCCGTGGCCCTCGGTGGAGGTGAAGCCCACGTCGCCGTCCATCATCTCGGCCAGCCGCCGCGTGATGGCCAGGCCCAGGCCCGAGCCGCCGAACTTGCGCGTCGTCGAGGCGTCGGCCTGGTTGAAGCGCTCGAACAGGCGGTGCTGCGCAGCCTCGGGGATGCCGACGCCGGTGTCCTCCACCTCGAAGCGCAGCAGGCCGCCGCCGCCGCGCAGGCAGCGCACGGTGACGCGGCCGGCCTCGGTGAACTTCACCGCGTTGCCGACCAGGTTGAACAGCGCCTGGCGCAGGCGCACGGGGTCCGACTTCACCCAGCCCACGGCGGGGTCGGCGTCGACGGCCAGCTGCAGCCCCTTGGCCTTGGCCTGCGGCTCCAGCAGCCGCACCACGCCCTCGACCAGCATCGCTGGGTCGACGGGCTCGCAGGCCAGCTCCAGCCGGCCCGCCTCGATCTTCGAGAAGTCGATCACGTCGTTCAGCAGCTCGGCCAGCATCTGGCCGCACGACAGCGCCTCGCGCAGCAGGCCACGGCCGTCGTCGGTCAGCCGCTCGTTCTTGAGCAGGTGCAGCACGCCCATCACGCCGTTCATCGGCGTGCGGATCTCGTGGCTCATGTTGGCCAGGAAGGCGGCCTTGGCTTCAGCGGCGGCCTCGGCGGCGGCCTGGGCCTCCTTGAGCGCGATCTCCTGGCGCTTCAGGGCGTCGCAGTCCTGGACCAGCCCCACGGCCTTCAGCCAGCGGCCGTTGCGCGAGGTGACCAGGTGGTGGTGCACCCGCACCCAGCGCTCTGTCCCGTCGGGCCGCACGATCCGGGCCTCGAAGCTCTCGCCCGAGCGCTTGTCGCCGCGGTGCAGGGCGCGGAACGAGGCGCGCACGTGCGGCAGGTCGTCGATGTGGAAGCCGGGATAGCGGAGCTCGGTGGCCTCCTCGTAGCTGGAGTTCTTCTGGCCGGTGATCCGCTCGAATTCGGGCGAGCACCAGAAGCGCTTGCCCACGTGGTCGATCTCGTAGACGCCCGCCTCGGCGGCCTCGAGCGCCAGGTTGAGGCGTCCGGCCAGCGCCTGGGCGTCGCGGCGGGCCTTCCGCGCCGTCTGCTCGCCTTTGCGGGCAGCGTCGCGGGCTTCGGCCAGTTCGGTGATGTCCTCCGAGATACCCTTCAGCGCATGCACGCTGGGGCCGACCTTCTCGGTGCGCACCGTCACCCGCATGGTCAGCCAGCGGTCGCGGGCCCAGATCCGATGCTCCACCTGCCGCGGCTGGCCGGTCTCCACCGAGTCGGTCATGGCGGCGGCCAGCTTGGCGCGGTCGCGTGGATGGACGGTCGAGTAGAAGCGCTCGGCGGTCCAGTCGACCTTGGTGTCGAAGCCGACCAGCTCGATGATCTCGTCCGACCACCAGATCACGCCGGTGATCGGGTTGAATTCCCAGATGCCGATACCGGCGGCGGCGCCCAGCACCTTGCGGGTCCGGCGGCCCTCCTCGCTCTCCTCGCGATAGCTCCGCTCGGCGGTGATGTCGCGCATGCTGCCGATGTGGCAGCCGTTCTCCATGACCTGGCGGCGCGCGTGGACCCAGCGCCATTCCCCGTGGCGGTCTTTGAGGCGCACCTCGGCCTCGCTCACGTCACCCGGCTGCGCCGCGTCGGCGCGCGCCTGGATGCCCACGAGTTCGTCGGGATGGCAGAAGTCGAAGACCGAGCGGCCGATCAGCTCGTCCTGGCGCAAACCGGTGAAGTCCGCCCAGGCCTGGTTGACCTGCAGCAGTTCACCATCCGGCGCGACGACCTGCATCAGGTCGCGGCTGTTGTCGAACAGCCATTGCGCCATCTGAGCCCTGTCGGCGGCGCCTTGAGCGCTCTTCCGAGCCATCCGTTTCCCCCGCGCACCGAACCCGCCCCCGTGCTGTGGGCTGGTCAGGCGCGCGAAGAATTACGCCGCGAGTGTAAATTTAGAGTTGTGCCAAAAATCGGCGTTCGGTCGCATGCCCGACATTAGCGCCGTCTTTTCCGCGACTTAGTATTCTAAGTTCTCGTCAGAACGCGCTCTCGCCGGTGATCGCCCGTCCCAGGATCAGCGCGTGCACGTCGTGGGCGCCCTCGTAGGTGTTGACCGTCTCCAGGTTCGAGGCGTGGCGCATCACGTGGTACTCGCCCGAGATGCCGTTGCCGCCGTGCATGTCGCGGGCGACGCGGGCGATATCCAGCGCCTTGCCGCAGTTGTTGCGCTTCAGCATCGAGATGGCTTCCGGCACCCACGCGCCCTCGTCGATCAGGCGGCCCAGGGCCAGCGCGCCCTCGAAGCCCAGCGCGATCTCGGTGGACATGTCGGCGAGCTTCTTCTGCACCAGCTGGCGCGAGGCCAGGGTGCGGCCGAACAGGCTGCGGCTCGACACGTACTCGCGCGACGCGTGCAGGCAGAACTCCGCCGCGCCCATGGCGCCCCAGGCGATGCCGTAGCGCGCCTTGTTCAGGCACGAGAACGGGCCGCGCAGGCCTTCGACGCCCGGCAGCATGGCGTCTTCCGGCACGTGCACGTCCGAGAGCGAGATCTCGCCGGTGACCGAGGCGCGCAGGCTGAGCTTGTTTTTGATCTGCGGGGTTTCGAACCCCTTGGTCCCGCGCTCGACCAGGAAGCCTCGGATCTTGCCGTCCAGCTTGGCCCAGACCAGGGCCACGTCGCTGACCGGCGAATTGGTGATCCACATCTTGGCGCCGTTCAGGACGTAGCCGTCCGACACCTTCTTGGCCGTCGTGCGCATCGAGGCGGGGTCGGAGCCGCCGTCGGGCTCGGTCAGGCCGAAGCAGCCGATGATCTTCCCGGCCGCCATGCCCGGCAGGTACTTGCGCTTCTGCTCCTCCGAGCCGAACGCGTAGATCGGGTACATCACCAGCGAGCTCTGCACGCTCATCGCCGAGCGGTAGCCGCTATCGATCGCCTCGATCTCGCGGGCGATCAGGCCATAGGCCACGTGGTTCACGCCGGCGCAGCCGTACTCCTCGGGCAGCGTCGGGCCCAGGAAGCCCAACTCGCCCATCTCGGTCATGATCTCGCGGTCGAACCGCTCCTCCGCGTAGGCGCTGACGACGCGCGGCAGCAGCTTCTCGCGGGCGTACTGGCGGGCGGCCTCCCACACCATCCGCTCCTCCTCCGAGAGGCGCGAGGACATGTCGAGGGGATCGTCCCAGCGGTAGGTCTTCTGGGGGGCGCCGGAGTCGAGCGGCATGGGAGGTCTCCTCGCGTCAAGTTCGGCGCGGGATACCGGGTTTTCAGGCCTGCGGGTAGCGCTTTGGCGTTTCGCTTCTGAAAGGGGCCTACAGCTCCGCCCACATGCGCAGGAGGTTCTGGTAGGTCCCCGTCAGCGACACGATCGCCGGCGCACCCAGGCCCACGTCGCGGGCCAGGTTCTGGATCGCCACGTCCATGTCGAACAGCAGCGCGCGCTTGGTGTCGTCACGGATCAGGCTCTGGATCCAGAAGAAGCTTGCCACCCGCTCGCCGCGCGTCACCGGCGTCACCCGGTGCAGGCTTGAGGCCGGATAGAGGATCAGGTCGCCCGCCGGCAGCTTCACCTCGTGGGCGCCGTAGGTGTCCTCGACGATCAATTCGCCGCCGTCGTAGCTGTCGGGATCGGCCAGGAACAGCGTCGCCGACAGGTCGGTGCGGATGCGGATGTCCTGGTGGCGCTGGAAGCGCAGTGCGTTGTCCACGTGGTCGCCGAAGGTCTGGCCGGGGCCGTAGCGATTGAACAGCGGCGGATAGACGGTGTGGGGCAGGGCGGCCGCCATGAAGAGCGCGCTCTTCGTCACCGCCTCGCGCACCTTGGCGCCGGCGTCGCGCGCCGCGTCCGAGCCCTCGGGGAGCTGCAGGTTGTTCTTGGCCAGCCGCGACTGCTTGCCGGACGTGGCGTTGCCGTCTTCCCAGTCGGCGGCGTCGATGAGGGCGCGGAGGCTCGCCACCTGGTCGGGCGAGAGCACTCCGGGGACGTGGAGCATCATGCGTTTAGCCTAGAACGAATTGCGCCCCGCCCGCGAGCAGCGGAGGCGGGGCGCGCTAGCCGGTCCTGTGGGGGGAGGTTCAGAACCGGTAGTTCGCTGTGAGCGTCGCGTTGCGGCGATCGCCCGGCGTGGCCCAACCGTTGTTCCGGCCGCGCTGGTAGTACTCCTTGTCGAAGACGTTGTTCACGTTCAGCCGCAGCTCGAGGTCCGGGCGCGGCGTCCAGGCCACCGTCAGGCGGTGGACCATGTAGTCCTGGGCCTTCACCAGCGGGATGGTCGTCCGCGTGTTGGTCGAGCCCGTCACCAGCGCGTGTTGGGTCAGGTAGTATTCGCCCTGGTAGGTGACCCCGTAGCCCAGCTGCAGGTTCAGGTCGGTCAGGTCGTAGGTGGTGAACAGGCTGAAGGCGTGGTCGGGCACGCTGGTCAGGTGGTCGCCCTTGGTGAAGTCCAGGCCCTGGCCGGCCAGCAGCTTCGAGACCCCGCGCTTCACCTCGCTGTCGAGGTAAGTGTAGTTCGCGAAGATCGACCAGGCGTCGGTGATCCGGCCCGAGGCGCCCAGGGTGACGCCGTCCACGCGGGCCGAGCCGTCCAGCTGCTGGTCGGGCACCGTCGGATCGCCCGAGGCTACCTTGTAGTTCGTGCGGTCGTTCCGGAAGATCGCCGCGGTCAGCGATAGCCGGCCCATCACGTCCCACTTGCCGCCGATCTCGATGCTCTCGGCCTTCTCCGGGTCCACCGTGCAGGTCGCCACGGTGCAGGCGCCCGAGCCGTTCACCGTCGCTTGGCTGGGCGTCTCGGAGTTGGCGTAGGCGACATAGAGGCTGGCGTTCGGGACCGGCTTGTAGACCACGCCGACGCGGTAGGTGATCAGGTGCTCGTCGTTGCGGAACTTCGGCCCCGGCGTGATCACGCCCAGCGAGGCGCCCGGCGTCACGTTGTAGGTGTCGGTCGAGTTGACGCCTTCGTTGTGCTCCCAGCGGATGCCGCCGTTGATCGACCACTGCTCGTTCAGGACGATGTTGTCGAAGGCGTAGACCGCCTGGTTCTTGCGGTGCCCGTCCTGGGCGCTGGCCTGGATGAAGTTGATGGCGCCCGTGTAGACGTTGTTCGGGTTGGCGATGTTCATCGGCGGCGGGGTCACGGTCGCGCCGGTCGTGGTGCGGAACACGTTGCCGGTGTCGAGGTGGAAGTCCTCCTCGAAGAACGCTGCGCCCACCACCAGGGTGTGATGCACGCCACCCAGGTCGCCGTCCCAGGTCAGGTCGGTCTGGTTGTGCAGCAGGGTGTTCTTGGTGTCCCGCAGGTTCCCGCGCGGGCCGCTCGGTTGGTAGAAGCCCGGCGCAGGATCGGTGGCCAGGCAGGCGGTGAAGCCCGTGATGTTGGTGGCCGTCGTCGACTGGCTCCACGCCACCGGCTTCTGGCCGTTGGGAAGGCAGTAGGTCCCCTGCGGCGGGTCCACGATCGTTGTCTGGGTCACGCGCTGGTAGCGCGACAGGTTGCGCAGCTTAAGGCCGCCGCCGAAGTCGTGGTCGATGATGCCGGTCAGGATGTCGACATCCTGGTCCTGCTTGTCGACATTCCGGTAGCCGAAGTAGTCGCCCGGATCGACGCCGGGAAGCGGCCGGCCGTTGTAGAAGGGCACGCCGTACTGCGGGACGTTGCGGTCCTCCTGGTGGACGTACATGGCCGTGAACTGGGTCGGGCCATTCAGCCCCACCGTGATCGACGGCGCGACGCCCCAGCGCTTGAACTCCTCCACATCGCGGCCCGGCGCGTCGTTGCGGTGGACCATGGCGTTCAGGCGCACGGCCACGTTGTCGCCGACCTTGTGGTTGGCGTCGATCGCGCCGCGCCAGTAGTTCTCGGCGCCCACCGCGCCGGTCAGCACGCCCGAGTTCCGCGCCGTTGGGCGCTTGGAGACGATGTTGATCGTGCCGCCGACCGAGCCCGCGCCGGAATAGACGCCGTTCGAGCCGTTGGTGACCTCGATCTGCTCGATGTTGAACGGGTCGGTGCGGCTGTACTGGGCGCTGTCGCGGACGTTGTCGACGGTGATGTCGTTGTTGGCCGAGTAGCCGCGCAGGTTGATCGAGTCGCCGAAGCCGCCGCCGCCTTCGCCTGCGCCGAAGGTGATGCCCGGCACGGTCGACAGGATGTCCCGCAGCGAGAGCAGGTTCTGCGCCTCGATCGTGCCACGGCTGACGACGGTGACCGTCTGGGGATTGTCCAGCGGCTTGGCGGTGACCTTTGGGTTGTTCTGCTTGGTGATGGCCCCCTCCACGTCGACGCCGGCCACCGTGCCGGACGGGTCGGCGTCGGCGGTGGCGACGGCCGCGCCGTCAGCCGCCGCATCCACCACCGCGCCGTCGGCCGCATGGGCGACGCCGCCCAGCGAGAGGCCTGCCAGGCCCGCGATCGCGTACGTCATCGCACGCTTCTTCGTCGCGGCGACGCCGCCTGAAACTCGGATCATTGCCCCCGGAACCCCTCGGAGTGTTGCGACTAATAATGCGAAGCGTTCTTAAGTCTGACATGCGGGCGGTGCAATGAGAATCGTTCGCAACTTTGTCGAAGCGTCGCCGTGGGTTGCCGGCGCTGACCGATCGGCCGCGACGCGCTAGCCTGCCGCATCACCACGGCGAGGCGCGACATGCAGATCCCCTGGCAGGGCTGGGCCCTCCTGTCGGCGCTCTTCGCGGCGGGCACGGCCCTCTTCGCCAAGATCGGCGTCGACGAGCTCGACCCCAACTTCGCCACCCTGGTCCGTACGGGCGTGATCCTGCTCGTCGTGACGGGGATCTGGGTCGCATCGGGCGCGCCGGCGGCCAACCCCTTCCAGTCGGGTCGGGTGATCGGGGCGCTGGTGCTGTCGGGCGCGGCCACCGGCCTGTCCTGGCTCTGCTACTTCCAGGCGCTGAAGATCGGCGAGGCCAGCCGCGTGGCGCCGCTCGACAAGCTGTCGGTGGTGTTCGTGGCCGTCCTGGCCGCGATCTTCCTGGGCGAGCGCCTGGACGTGCGCGGCTGGGCCGGGGTCGGCCTCATCGCCGCCGGCGCCGTCCTGCTCGCGCTGCGTCGCTAAGGCTCCGCGCCGGTTGAAGCCGAACCGGCGGACGCTCCGTATCTCCGTTATCCGGCGCACAGCCAAGCTGGCGGCGACCGGGCGGGGAGGAACCTGTGATGCGCGACAGCACGGCGCTTCGACCGATTGCTGCGGCGGCTCTGCCGCAACCCTCGCCCTGGGCGGCCGTTGAACTCCCGGCGACCGGCCGATCGGCGCCTGTGGTGAGTGCTATGACCGACGTCCTGAAACCCTATCTGCTGCTGGCGTGCGTGGCGTTCGTCGTGGGGTTCGCGGGCTATCTCGCCGTGGGCCGGGCGCTCGCGGTCCCGGCCGAGGTCGCGACCCAGGCCTATGCCCCCGTCGCCGCACCCGCGGTCATGCCCCTCGCGCGGACCCGAAGCATCTAGCGCCCGCGGCCGGCGCCGAGGGCGCGGGAGGCGGGACCTGGCCAAACGCGGTCGGCCCGGTCCACTCCCACAGTCGCCCGCGCCCTCAGCCCCGGCCGTGGCGCAACCCCAGGTTTTCTCTTTCCGATCAAAAGATTAGGCGACAAGCGGCGCTATTTCATGTAACATTGTTCCGCAAACCGAACCCAGGGACGCACGTGGCGGCCAAAACCCCCCGCTAGGCGCACGTCCCCCGGCTGAGGTCTGTGGCTACGCGCGGTCCGCGCCGTTGCGACGACGCCTGGGCGGCACGGAGACGAGGTCGGACGGCCGGCCCCCCTGGCCGTCCGGCTGGTCTCTGCCGGTGGCCCGATTTTGAAACGAACCCCCAAAACGAAGGCGACCCCGGCGGCCACCTAAGGCGCCAGGGTCGCACACCCGTCGCTGGCGGGTCCGAAGGGGGAGCGGAGGCCAGCGCGATCGGAACTCATGTAGGTCCGATTTCGCAGGTTACAAGGCGGCTGCGCCGCGAGGTCGGCAAGCCTGACTAGAGCGGCCCCAGCTTGCCCAGCGCCACGGTGGCGGCGGCTTCCTCCAGGCGCGGCCGGTCCTGGCGGTACGAGGCCTCGGCGGCCTGGTAGCGCGCGCCTACGGCGTCGATGTTCTGCGCCAGCAGGGCCTGCTCGGCGACGAGGCCCGTGCAGCCCTCGTAGACGGCCGGCGCCGCCGCGCCTGGAGCCGCCGTGGCGGGCGCGCCGGGCGTGGGCGTGGTCACCGGCGGCGGGGGCGGGACAGGGGCGCCGGCCACCGAGCCGGGCGCAGCCGTCGGCGGCGCGCAGAGGGCCAGGGCCGCGGTCACGGCCGCCTGCTGTTCGGCCGCGGCGGTGCGGAACGCCGACAGGCTGTCGGCCAGCCCGCGGTGGGCGGCCTCGGCGTCGTTGCGGGCGGCGGTCACCTTGGCGGTGTCGCCCCGCCGCGCGGCGTCGATGGCGCGCGAGGCCTGGTCGCGAACGCGCTTCTCGGCCTTCTCGATGGCGGCGAGGTCGCCGAGCGCCCTGGCGTTGAAGGCCTTGGCGGCGGCCAGCGCCGCGTCGATGGCGTCAGCGCCCGCGGGCTTCACCGGTTCGGCGGGCAGGGCCGGCGCCAGCGGCGCGACGGGCGTGGCCACGGGCGGCGGGGCCACCGGGGCCTGGGCGGTCTTCGCCGGCCGTTGCTCGCCCGAGCACGACGCCAGCATCAGGGCCGCCAGCCCCGCAACGGCGGCGCTCCTTCCGGTCATCGCCCGCATGGCTTCGGCTCCTCTCGCAACTCCGCTCGATTGATTGCGGGAACCCGCGCCCGCGCGCAAGCGTGCTCAAGCCTTACGAATAGACGCGCATGGCGAAGCCGTGTTCCAGCGCATGCTCGGCGGGCGCCCGGTCGTCGGCGGTCAGGTGCGGCCCCAGCTCGATGATCCCCGCCTTCTGGAACGCCGGCTCGCCCCAGCCCTGGTCGGCCAGGCCCGCCGTCGCGCCGGCCAGCGCCGCGTCGTGCGACGCCGCCCGCACGAACAGCAGCACGCGCTTGCGTTCGCCCGAGGGGTAGCGCGTGGTCGGCCCTGCCGCCGCGGTCGCCAGGATCAGGTACAGCTCCTCGGCCTCTTCGTCGGTCATCGCCCCGTCCTCCGCCGCGCGAGGGCAAACGGCGCCAATGCCGCGGCCACCCCGCCCGTGTTAGACGCCAGGTCCTTCCACTGGAACGTCCCCGACACCCAGCCCACGACCTGCAGCGCCTCGAACCCGGCTCCCACGGCCAGGTAGGCCCCGCCGATCAGCCAGGGGCTCACCCGCGGCAGCGCCGCAATGGTCAGCACGGTCAGCAGATAGCCATAGGCCACGTGCTCGATGACGTCCGGCTTGGGCACATGCCGCTGTGCATTATGATGCGGATCGAGCGCACCCACGACCGCCACGCCGAGCACGAGCAGCAGCACGATCCGGCCGGTCCAGGTGACGAGGGATTGCATGGGGTGGTGATAGGCGAAGGACGCCCGCGACCCAACCCTTGCGCACGCCGCTTCGTCGCGTCGGTGTCGCCGCGGGCCCCTAAGCCCGCCGTTGACTCAGCGCCAGCCGTCTGTATAACCGCGCCTCCTCGTCCCCGGGCCTGCCTCGGGGGCGCGAAAACGCTTTCAATCAAGAAGAAATACAAAGGCGCGAACGATGTACGCGGTGATCAAGACCGGCGGCAAGCAGTACCGGGTCCAGCCCGGCGACCTGCTGGTGGTCGAAAAGCTCGATGGCGAGGCCGGCGCGGCCGTCTCCTTCGGTGAAGTGCTCATGCTGGGCGATGGCGAAGCCGTCACCGTCGGCGCCCCCACTGTGGACGGCGCCTCGGTCGCCGCGACGCTGATCGAGACCCGCAAGGGCGACAAGGTGAAGATCTTCAAGAAGATCCGTCGCCAGGGCTATCGCCGCACCCGTGGTCACCGCCAGACCGAAACGGTCCTGCGCGTCACCGGCATCACCGCCGGCGGCAAGGAAACCAAGTGGGACGGCACGGTGTCGCTGACCACCAAGGCCGAACTGGACGCCCGCGCCCGTGGCCTGGACTTCGCGACCCTCAACGTCTCGAAGAAGGCCCTGAAGGCCGGCGCTGCGACTCCGGCCGCCGAGAAGCCCGCCGCCAAGGCCAAAGCCGCTCCGAAGGCGGAAGCCGCCGCGGAGGCCCCGGCCGCCGAAGCCAAGAAGCCGGCCGCCAAGAAGGCCGCCGCTCCGAAGGCCGACGCCGGCGAAAAGAAAGCCGCGGCGCCGAAGAAGGCCGCCGCCAAGAAGGACGACGCCGCCGAGTAATCGGGGGCATCAGTAAGGACAGGAGCACACAATGGCTCACAAAAAATCCGGTGGTTCGTCCCGTAACGGCCGCGACTCCGCGGGTCGCCGTCTCGGCGTGAAGAAGTTCGGCGGCGAAGCCATCAACGCCGGTTCGATCATCGTGCGTCAGCGCGGCACCAAGTTCTGGCCGGGCGAGAACGTGGGCATGGGCAAGGACCATACCCTTTTCGCGCTCGTGACCGGCGCGGTGAAGTTCGTGACCAAGGCGAAGAACCGAACCTACGCCACGGTGGTCCCGGCAGAGAAGGTCATCGCAGCCGAATAGGCGGACCCTCCTCTCTCCAGGTCCGCCTCACCAGATTAAGGCGGACCGGACACAAGACGACCTTTCGCGGGGAGTCCGGTCAGCCGGGCTCCCCGCTGTCGTTTTCAGGGCTCCGTCAGAGGGCCGGGAGGTAAGTCAAATGTGTGCACTCGACGTGAGACCCGCGGTCGCCACCGAGCGGCTGCTGCTGCGTGGGCCGACGGCGGCCGACGTGGCCCCCATCGCGGAGCTGGCCAACGACCTCGGCGTGGCGGGGATGACTTCGCGCCTGCCGCACCCGTACGGCCAGACCGACGCCGAGGCTTTCGTGGGCTCGGTCGCGCGCATGAACCCGCGCACCGACGCGGTGTTCGCCATCGAGCATCGCCAGTTCGGCGTCGTGGGCATGCTCGGCTTCCACGAGATGTCTCCCGGCCGACAGGAGCTCGGCTACTGGCTGGGCCGTCCGTTCTGGGGCCGCGGCTACGCGACCGAGGCGGTGGCCGGCGCCCTGCGCTGGGCCAAGGCCGACTGGCGCAAGAACGTGGTGTGGGCGGGTCATTTCGCCGACAACCGCGCCTCGGGCCAGGTGCTGTGCAAGGCGGGCTTCCTCTACACCGGCGACGTCGAGCCCCGCCCCAGCGCGGGCCGCGGCGGCGCGGAGGTCGCCACCCGCATGATGGTCTGGCTGGCGTAAGGCTGGTAAGCGCTCTCCCATGACCGCCGCCGCTTCCCGCCGATCGTCCCAAGGCCACGCGCTGCCCGTCCAGGCGGCGATCGTGGTCGCGGGCGTCGTGGCGATGGCCGCGGCGGGGCGGTTCTCGATCCCCATCGGCCCCGTGCCGATCACCCTGCAGACCTACGCGCTGTTCGTGCTGGCCGGTCTGTTCGGCGGCCGGTTGGCGCTGGTCATCGTGGCCGCCTGGCTGGCGTGCGGAGCGTTCGGCCTGCCGGTGCTGGCCGACGGCGCGGCCGGCTGGAGGGTGATCTGGGGCTATTCGGCGGGCTTCCTCGTCGGCATGGCCGCGGCCGCCTACGTCTGCGGACAGGCGGCGCCCAAGGCCAAGAGCTGGATCGCGCTCACCGCCCTCTTCGTCGCCGGCCACGCCATCGTCCTCGCCGTGGGCTGGGGTGGCCTGCTCGCGACCATGAGCCCCCGCGCCGCCTTCGACAGCGGCGTCCTTCCCTTCCTGCCCGGCGCGGCCGCCAAGTCGCTCGCCGCCGCGCTCACCGTCCGTCTGGTTTCCCGATGAAGTTCCTCGATCAGGTCAAGGTCTATGTCCGCAGCGGCAACGGGGGCGGCGGCGCCGTCTCGTTCCGGCGCGAGAAGTACATCGAGTACGGCGGCCCCGACGGCGGCGACGGCGGCCGCGGCGGTGACGTCTGGATCGAGGCGGTCGAGGGCCTGAATACCCTCATCGACTACCGCTACCAGCAGCACTTCAAGGCCGGCACCGGGGTCCACGGCATGGGCCGCAATCGCCACGGCGCGGCCGGCGACGACGTGGTGCTGAAGGTTCCCGTGGGCACCGAGGTCCTCGACGAGGACAAGGAATTGATCGTCGACATGGACCATGCCGGCCAGCGCGTCCTGCTGGCCAAGGGCGGCAACGGCGGCTTCGGCAACACCCACTTCAAGGGCCCGGTGAACCAGGCGCCCCGCCACGCCAACCCCGGCCTCGAAGGCCAGGAGCTAGCCATCTGGCTGCGTCTGAAGCTGATCGCCGACGTGGGCCTGGTCGGCCTGCCGAACGCCGGCAAGAGCACCTTCCTGGCCGCCGCCAGCGCCGCGCGACCCAAGATCGCCGACTACCCCTTCACGACCCTGGCCCCCAACCTCGGCATGGTCGACCTGTCGGTGGGCGAGCGCTTCATCCTGGCCGACATCCCGGGTCTGATCGAAGGCGCCAGCGAAGGCGCCGGAATCGGCACCCGCTTCCTCGGTCACGTGGAGCGGACGGCCGTTCTGGTCCATCTCGTCGACGGGACGCAGGAGGATGTCGCGGGGGCCTGGCGCACCGTCCGCCACGAGCTCGAGGCCTATGGCGAGGGCCTGGAGGACAAGACCGAGATCCTGGCGCTCAACAAGATCGACGCCCTCGACGAGGAGACGATCGCCATCAAGGCCGCCGAGCTGGAGGAAGCCGCGGGCGTGAAGGTCCGCCGCGTGTCGGGCTTCGCCAAGCTGGGCGTCACCGAGCTGCTGCGCGAGGCCTACGGCCTGGTGCAGGAGGCCAAGGGCGAGATCGCCGCCGAGGAGGCCGGGCCTCAGGACTGGCAGCCTTGAGCGAGGTCACCGCCGCCCGCCGCATCGTCGTCAAGGTCGGCTCCGCCCTGCTGGTGGGGGCGGACGGCGCCGCGCACGGCGAGTGGCTGGCCGACTTCGCCGCCGACGTGGCCCGCTTGCGGGCGCGGGGCCAGCAGGTGCTGGTGGTCTCGTCGGGCGCCGTGGCGCTGGGCCGTAAGCGCCTGGGCCTCGGCAAGCGGTCGCTGACCCTGCCCGAGAAACAGGCCGCCGCCGCCGCCGGCCAGTCGGCCCTGATGCGGGCGTGGGAAGAGGCGCTGGGGCCGCTGGGCTTCGCCTGCGCCCAGGTGCTGCTCACCCGCGACGACACCGAGGTGCGCCGCCGTTGGCTGAACGCCCGCGCCACGGTCGAGACCCTGCTGGGCCTGGGCGTGATCCCGGTGGTCAACGAGAACGACACCGTCGTCACGGAGGAGATCCGCGTCGGCGACAACGACCGCCTCTCGGCCCGTGTGGCCCAGCTGGTGGGCGCCGAGGCCCTGGTGCTGCTGTCGGACGTGGAGGGGCTCTATACGGCCGACCCCCGTCGCGACCCTGCGGCCAGGCTCATCCCCCGCGTCGAGCGCCTGACCCCCGAGATCGAGGCCATGGCGGGCGGCGCGAACGCCCAGGCCGGAGTCGGCACCGGCGGTATGGCCACCAAGCTGGAGGCCGCCCGCATCGCCAGCCAGGCCGGCTGCGCCACGATCATCACCCTCGGCACGCGCTCGGGTCCGCTCGCGGCCATCGAGGCCGGCGCGGCCGCCACGGTGATCGAGCCCGCCACGACGCCGCGCGCGGCCTACAAGGCCTGGATCGGCGGCTCGCTGTCGCCGGCCGGCGTCCTGACCGTCGACGCCGGCGCCGCCGCCGCGGTGCTCAAGGGCAAGAGCCTGCTGGCCGCCGGCGTGCGCGCCGTGGACGGCCGCTTCGACAAGGGCGAGTGCGTGCGCGTGCTCGACCCCGACGGCCGCGAGATCGCCCGCGGGCTGGTCCGCTATGAGTCCACCCACGCCGCCCGGATCTGTGGACTCAAGTCCGAGGCCATCGAGGCGGCGCTGGGCTACACGTCCGGCCCGGTGGTGCACGTGGACGACCTCGCCGTCTCCGCCCATGCCGCTACGTTGGGGTAGCGGGCCGGGTTCCGGCGGCGTAGGGAGTAATCCTCAACCTGAGCAAATGGGGTCCGGCGTGGACGGCAGCTCGTCAGGCAGGGAGGCGCAACCCGTCCGCACCGGACGGCTGGAAGCGCTCGCGCCCGGCCAGGCGATCCCTTTCGCAGGTGACCGTGTCGCCCTTGTGACGCCCGAGCTGGCCGCCGCCTTCCGACCCGGCGACCGCCTGCTGGTGGTCCAGGACACCGGCGACCTGCTGCATGTGCCGGCCCGCGAGCACGCGGCCGCCGAGGCCGCCGTCGCCCGCGCCGCCGCCGCCTTCGCCCGCATGGGCGAGGTGACCGACGCCGCCGTCACCGCCTTCTTCGAGGCCTTCGCCGCCCGGCTCGCCGACGCCGCCGCCTGGGCCCGGATCGCCGAGGCCAACGCCGTCGACGTGGAGAGTGCGAAGGCCCGCGGCCGCTCCACCACCCGCCTGATCGCCTCGGAGGCCATGCGCGCCGACATGATCGCGGGCCTGCGCGCCTGGCGCGACGCTGAGCCGCCGCGCGGCCGGGTGCTGGAGACCGTCCGCCACGCGGGCTGGACCGTCGAGCAGGTGATGGCGCCGCTGGGCGTGGTGGGCTTCGTCTTCGAGGGTCGGCCCAACGTCTTCGCCGACGCCACGGGCGTGATCCGCGCCGGTAACACCGTGGTCTTCCGCATCGGCTCGGATGCGCTGGGCACCGCCCGCGCCATCGTCGCCCACGCCCTGGACCCGGCGCTGGCCGAGGCCGGCCTGCCCGAGGGCGCCGCGACGTTGGTGAACTCCGCCGCCCACGCCGCCGGCTGGGCCATGTTCGCCGACAGCCGCCTGGCCCTGGCCGTCGCCCGCGGCTCCGGCCCCGCCGTGGCCCAGCTCGGCGCCATCGCGCGACAGGCGGGGACGCCGGTCAGCCTGCACGGCACGGGCGGCGCGTGGATGGTCGCCGACGCCACGGCCGACGCCGACCGGTTCTTCGCCGCCGCCTACCACTCGCTGGACCGCAAGGTCTGCAACACCCTGAACGTCTGCTGCATCGTCCGCGAGGCCGCCCACCGCCTGTTGCCCGTATTTCTGGAGGCCCTGGAACGCGCCGGCGCGCGTCGCAAGGGCTGCAAGCTGCACGTGGCCGAGGCCGACTTCGCCGGCCTGCCCGAACGCTGGCGCACCGCCCGCGCCACCGTCGTCCGCGCCGAGGGGCCGGTCGAGGAGGCCCTGGCCGAGCCCATCGCCGACGCCGACCTGGGCCGCGAGTGGGAGTGGGAGGAGACGCCTGAGGTAAGCCTCAAGCTCGTGGACGACGTCGCCCAGGCGGTGGCGCTGTTCAATGCCTTGAGCCCCCGCTTCGCCGCCGCCCTGATCTCTGAGGACCCGGCCGCGCACGAGCGCTTCTACGCCACCGTCGACGCGCCCTTCGTGGGCGACGGCTTCACCCGCTGGGTCGACGGCCAGTACGCGCTGAACAAGCCCGAGCTCGGCCTCTCCAACTGGGAAAACGGCCGTCTGTTCGCCCGGGGCGGCGTCCTGGCCGGCGACGGTGTCTTCACGGTCCGCGCCCGCGTGCGCCAGGCCGACTCCGACCTCGACCGCGGGGGCGCGCCCACCCCGCCGCGCCAAGGCTGACCGCCGGGATGTGGTTCGCAGGCCCGGCGCGCCGCGCGCCCCTCGCCGGTCGTCCCGGGGCGCAACGCCTGGGCTTCAGCCTCTCGCCCGGCATGAAGGTCGGCCTCTACGGCGGCTCGTTCAATCCCGCCCACGACGGTCATGCCCACGTGGCCGAGACCGCCAAGCGCCGGCTGGGCCTGGACCGGGTGATCTGGCTGGTCTCGCCGCAGAACCCGCTGAAGTCGCGCCACGAGACCGCCGACCTCGACGAGCGGATCGCCGGCGCCCGCGCCCTGGCCCAGGGGCCGGGCATGATCGTCGCGGCGGTCGAGAGCAAGCTCGGCTCGAACTACACCATCGACACCATCCGGGCGCTGAAGGCCCGCCATCCCGGCGTGAAGTTCGTCTGGATCATGGGGGCCGACAGCCTGGCCAGCTTCCACCGCTGGAAGGGCTGGACGCAGATCATGCACGAGGTGCCGGTGGCGGTGGTCTCGCGGCCCTGGATCTCGCTGAAGAGCCGCTTCTCGCCCGCCGCCCAGCGGTTCGCGCGCTTCCGCGTGCCCACCCACGCCGCCGTCCGCCTCGCCGATTCGAAGACGCCGGCCTGGGCCTTCCTGTTCGGCCGCTTCAACTTCCAGTCCTCCACCGCGCTCAGGGCCCGCAAGAAGGCGCCCTGAGACGGGAGTGAGGCGTGGGGAACACGCCGCGCCCTTGTGACTTCTTGTGATCGCGAGGGCGCCTGACCCGGACCCGGTGCTGTGCTAAGGTCCTGTCAGCGAGGCAACAAAGGAGCTACCCCGCTGAACCGTGAACCTGCGCCGCGTGCGCAAGAAGCCTCGGCCGACGCCGCGACTTCCCTTACCGACCCGGACTCTCTGGGCGCCATCGAGGACCTGATCCTCAGCCGGCTCGACGACGACAAGGCCCAGGACGTCGTCTTCATCGATCTCAAAGGCAAGAGCCCCGTCGCCGACGGGCTGATCGTGGCTTCGGGCCGCTCGCAGCGGCACGTGGGCGCGATGGCCGATCACCTGCTGCGCGCGCTCAAGGAAGCGGGCTACGGCAAGTGCCGGGTCGAGGGCATGCCCAGCGCCGACTGGGTGCTGATCGACGCGGGTGACGTGATCGTCCACCTGTTCCGCCCAGAAGTCCGCGCCTTCTACAATATCGAGAAGATCTGGTCGGTGGATTCCAACCACCGCGGCGCCGCGGCGAATTAGCCTTAGGCTTTACAGTCACGCCTGCGCCCGCTAATGGCGCGGGCGATGACCGCTGTCATGACCGTTACGATTACCCTGAAAACGACCCGCTCCGGCGGGGCGTCGACGGGTGCGTGTGTGGTCTAGACCAGCAGCACGACCCGAAGAGCCCCGCCGATGCGCGGGGCAGCCTCTCTCCAGAAGCCAGACCTCGCGCCTCCGCCAACTGGAGACGTTGAGACCATGCCTGCTTCCCTTCCCGCCCTTCCGAACGTCGCCATCGTCGGCGCCACCGGCGCCGTGGGCGTCGAGCTCGTGCGCTGCCTCGAGGAGCGCAACTTCCCGCTGGCCGGCCTGCGCCTGCTGGCGTCCTCGCGCTCGGCCGGCCGCAAGGTGCGCTTCCGCGGCCAGGCCCTGACCATCGAGGCCCTCGGCGACGATAGCTTCCAGGGCGTCGACCTCGCCCTCTTCTCGGCCGGCAGCGGCCTCTCCAAGGTCTATGGGCCCAAGGCCGTGGCCGCCGGCGCCGTGGTGGTCGACAACTCGTCGGCCTTCCGCATGGACCCCGAATGTCCGCTGGTCGTGCCCGAGGTGAACGCCGAGACCCTGGCCGACCACAGTGGCATCGTCGCGAACCCCAACTGCGTGGCGATCATCGCCGCCGTGCCCATGGCCCCGCTGGCCCGCGCCTTCGGCCTGCGCCGCGTCCAGATGGCCACCTACCAGGCCGCCTCCGGCGCCGGCGCCGCGGCCATGGAGGAACTGCGCGCTTCGACCCAGGCCTGGCTCGCCGGCGCCGCCTTCACGCCCCAGGTCCTGCCACACCCCTACGCCTTCAACCTCTTCAGCCACAACGCCGGCGTCGATCCCGAGAGCGGCTACAACGGCGAAGAGCTGAAGGTGATCGAGGAATGCCGCCGCATCCTCTCGGCCCCCGACCTGCCGATCGGCGTCACCTGCATCCGCGTGCCGGTCCTGCGCGCCCACGCCATCGCGCTCACGCTGGAGTTCGATCGCGTGGTCGATCCCGACCTGGCGCGCGAGGTGCTGGCCGCCGCCCCCGGCATCCGCGTCATCGACGACCGCGAGCGCAACCACTTCCCGATGCCCTCCGAGGCAGAAGGGCAGGGCGATGTGCTGGTGGGCCGCGTCCGCCGCGACCTGGGCGACCCCTCGGGCCGCTCGCTGGCCCTGTTCGTGGCCGGCGACCAGCTGCTGAAGGGCGCCGCGCTCAACGCGGTCCAGATCGCCGAGCGCCTGCTCCCGCCCCCGGCGGCGCAACCGCGGTCAAGCGAGCTCGTCTCCGCGTCCTAGAGGGTAGGGGACCTCGCCGGGCTGGACTTGCCCCGGCCCGGCGGGCCACCCTTCACCTCTAGGGAGAACGCGCACATGTCCGAGACCCTCAGCGTCGACCTGCTGGACCAGACCGCCGGCGAGATCGTGGAGGCGCTGGCCGCCCGCCAGGTCGGCGCCCTGGAGCTCACCGAGGCCGCCATCGCCCGCATCGTCGAGCGCGACGGCCCCATCAACGCCGTGGTGGTCCGTGACTTCGAGCGCGCGCGCCAGGCGGCCCGCGGCGCCGACGCGGCCATCGCCCGCGGCGAGCGCAAGCCGCTGCTGGGCCTGCCGATGACGGTGAAGGAGAGCAACGAGGTCGAGGGCCTGCCCTCCACCTGGGGCAGCCCGGCCTTCAGCGGCTGGGTCGCCGAGAAGGATGCCGTGGCCGTGGCCCGCCTGAAGGCCGCCGGCGCGATCATCCTGGGCAAGACCAACGTCCCGCCGTTCCTGGCCGACTGGCAGAGCACCAATCCGGTCTACGGCCGCACGAAGAACCCCTGGGACCTGGGCCTCTCGCCCGGCGGCTCCTCCGGCGGCAGCGCCGCGGCGCTGGCGGCCGGCATGACGCCGCTGGAGTTCGGCTCGGACATCGGCGGCTCGATCCGCGTGCCCGCCGCCTTCTGCGGCGTCTACGGCCACAAGCCCAGCTACGGCCTGATCCCCACCCGGGGCCATTCCCCGCCCGGCCTCGACGGCGGCCCGATCGCGCTGGCGGTCGTCGGCCCCATGGCCCGCAGCCCCTCCGACCTTGACCTGGCGCTCGGCGTGACCGCCGGCCCCGAGCCCGAGGAGGCGGTCGGCTATGCGCTGAACCTGCGCGGCCCGCGCCAGGCCGAGCTCGCCGACTACCGCGTCTTCGTCCTCGACGCGCACCCGGCGGTCGTCACCGACAGCGAGGTCGCGGGCGCGGTCAACGCGCTGGCCGGCAAGCTCGACGCCCTGGGCTGCCAGGTCAGCCGCGGCAGCGACCTCCTGCCCGACCTCGCCGCCCAGCACGGGGTCTTCATGGCCCTGGTCGGGGCGGCCATGTCGCGCGGCTCGCCCGGCGGCACGACCATGAACGCCCACGAGTGGATGAACATGCTGGACGCCCAGGTGGCCTACCGCCGCCGCTGGGCCCGGTTCTTCGAGGAGTTCGACGTGGTGATCGCGCCCACCTTCGGCACGGTCGCCTATCCGCACGTGGACGAGCCCGACAACGCCAAGCGCGTCCTGATGATTGACGGCCAGCCCACGCCCTACTTCGGCCAGCTCGGCTGGCCGGGCCTGGCCCTGCTGCCCAACCTGCCAGCCACCGCCTTCCCGGCCGGCTTCACCCGCGGCGGCCTGCCCATCGGCCTGCAGGTGATCGGCCCCTACCTCGAAGACCGCACCACCATCGCCTTCGCCGGTCTGCTGGAACGCGAGTTCGGCGGCTTCAAGCCCCCGCCGCCCCTGGTCTGAGCCGTTGAAGATCGCCGTCGTCGCCATCGGCCGGCTCTCCCGCTCGCCGGAGACCGAGCTCGTGAAACTCTACGTCGACCGTGCAACCGCGGCCGGCCGCGCCCTGGGCCTGGGTCCTGTCGAGGTGGTCGAGGTGGAGAGCCGCAAGCCCGGCAAGGCCGCCGAGGCCGAGGCGCTGCGCCCCCATCTGGCCGACAGCCACGTCATCGCCTGCGACGAGCGCGGCAAGGCCCGCGCCTCGCGCGCCTTCGCCGAGGAGATGGGCCAGCTGCGCGACCGCGGCGTGCGCCGGCTGGTCTTCCTGATTGGCGGCGCCGACGGCCTCGACCCGGAGCTGGTGAAGTCCGTGCAGGGCACGCTGGCCTTCGGGCCCCAGACCTGGCCGCACGCCCTGGCGCGGGCGATGCTCACCGAACAGATCTACCGCGCTGTCTCCATTCTGGCCGGATCACCGTATCATCGGGACTGATGCGGCGGATCTTCCTCTTCGGACCCCTCCTGGCGGCCCTCACCGTGGGCGCGGCGGCCTTCGCGGCCAACTCCGACAAGCTGGAGAGACTGAACGTGGCCGAGACTGAGCTGTCGGTCGACCAGGGCGCCAACATGCATCGCCTATCGCGCCTGCTCTCGGTGCTGGAGCAGCTGAAGCGCGACCCGCCGCCGGCCCTGCTGGTCTCGCCCAACGACGCCAAGGACGCCGTGCGCGCCGCCATCCTGGTCAAGGCTCTGACCCCCGCCCTGGCCGACCGGGCCCAGGGCTACGCCCAGGGCGCCACCGAGGTGATGCGCCAGCGCCGCCTGGCCGCGGTCCAGAGCGAGGCGCTGTTCGAGCGCGACAGCTTGGCGGCCGACGCCTTGCCGGAGCCCGACACGTCCGTGGGCCTGCGGCTTAGGGGCGCAGTTAACCCTGATCCGGCCGAACTCTCCCCGCCGCCGCGCCTCGTCTGGCCGGCCTCCGGGACGGTCGTACGGCGGTTCGGGGATCCGCTCGCCGGCGGCGGCCGATCCAACGGCGTGACGCTCTCCGCCCCGAGGGGAACGCGCGTCGCCAGCCCCGCCGCGGGGCTTGTCCAATACGTGGGCCCCGTGAAGGGGTGGGACGTCATCGTGATATTAAGACTAGCGGGCGGATATCATCTCGTGCTTGCTGGTCTGGAGAGAACGTCGGTTCAGGTCGGACAATCCGTCACGGAGGGTCAGCCTGTCGGATGGGCTAACGGTGGTCGGCAAGCGGCCTCCGAGCTCTATCTGGAGGTCCGTGAGCAGGGTTCGCCCGTCGATCCGGCCCGTTGGCTGGTGAAGAACCGGGGTTGAACAAGAAAGCGGGCTGATACGGCCTCAAAACGGTCGCCTCGGCGCGCTCCATAAGAGGATGGGCCATCCATCCAAGGGAGTCTGAGCCTGGCTATGAAGAAGTATCTCCTGATCGGCGCATCGGCGTTTGTTCTCGGCGCTGGTTCGATGGCCTACGTGAGCCAGCAGGCGAACGCGACGGCCCAGCCGCGGGCGAAGACCTACCGGATGCTCGGCCTGTTCGGCGACGTGCTGAACACCGTCGAGAACCAGTACGTCACCGAGGTGGACGATACGAAGCTGATCCAGGCCGCGATCGACGGGATGCTCACCTCCCTCGATCCGCACTCGGGCTACCTCGATCCGGAATCCTTCGACGACATGCGCGATCAGACGCGCGGCGAGTACGGCGGCCTGGGCATCGAGGTCACCAGCGAGGACGGCGTGGTCAAGGTGATCTCGCCGATGGACGGCACCCCCGCCGCCAAGGCCGGCGTGAAGGCCGGCGACTACATCACCGCCGTGAACGGCGAGAGCGTGCTGGGCCTGACGGTCACCGAGGCCGTGAAGCAGATGCGCGGCCGTCCCGGCGAGACCGTGACCCTGACCATCGCCCGCGAGAAGTCCGACCCGTTCGACGTCAAGCTGGTGCGTGAGGTCATCAAGCCGAAGTCGGCCACCGCCCGCCTCGACGGCGACAACATCGTCCTGCGCATCGCCAGCTTCAACGAGAAGACGACCGACGAGGCCGAACAGGCCTTCGCCGAGATGAAGGCGAAGAACCCCAAGGCCAAGGGCGTCATCCTCGACCTGCGCAACAACCCCGGCGGCCTGCTCGACCAGGCCGTGGGCGTCTCCGACCTGTTCCTGGAAGGCGGCGAGATCGTCAGCCAGCGCGGCCGCGATCCGCGCGACGTGGAACGCTACAACGCCCGCCCGGGCGACATCACCAACGGCATGCCGATGGTGGTGCTGATCAACTCGGGCTCGGCCTCGGCGGCGGAGATCGTCGCCGGCGCCCTCCAGGACCGCAAGCGCGCCGAACTCGTCGGCACCACCAGCTTCGGCAAGGGCTCGGTGCAGACCGTGATCCCGTTGCGCGGCGGCATCGACGGAGCGCTGAAGCTGACCACGGCGCGCTACTACACGCCGTCGGGCCGCTCGATCCAGAAGACAGGCATCGAGCCCGACCTGGAGGTCGCGCTGACCCGCGACGAGGCCCAGATCATCGCCAACCGCAGCTACCAGTTCTCGGAAGCCAGCTTCAAGAACGCGCTGAACGCCGACGAGGGCAAGGTGCGCCGCGGCGCCCACGAGCCCGCCGAGGCGCCGCCGGAAGGCTTCGACGAGAAGAAGGACTTCCAGGTGGCCCGCGCCGAGGACGTGCTGCGCTACGGCTCCGTGGCCGCCACGCCCAAGCTGCCGAAGCCCACCGCCCGCCTGGCCGAGATCGTCTCGAAGGCCAAGGTCGCCGAGGTGAAGCCCCCGGCCACGACGCAGAAGTAGGCTCACGCCTCCACCCGTTACGGAAAGGGCGGTCCGCTAGGGCCGCCCTTTTTCGTTCGTGATTGGACGCCAGTGCTTCGCCACGCGCGCCGCAAGCGCTGTCTAGATTGTCTACGAACCACACGAACCACACGAACGCCGCCGCGCCAGGGCGATTGAGAGTTCGCTGCGGTTCTCGCCCTACGCGGCTGCCTGACGCAGCGGGCCTCGCGTCCGGCCCAGTTGAGACCGCGTTAACCATGTTCGGCGAGGCTGCAGGCTGAGGAGTCCCACGCCTTGGCCAGCATCGCCCTACCCCAGTTCAAGGCCCCGAAGGTCGACCTGGGCGCCATCCTGAAGAGCCCCGCCGTCGGCTTGGCTGGCGCAGGCGTGCTGTTCGCCGGCGCCGTGGTCGCGCTGGTGCACCTCCTGGGGCCTGTCGGCGCCGGCCCCGACCACATCCGCCTTCCCCTCGACCCGTCCCTGCGCAGCGCGCCGGCCGGCTGGCGCGAGGCGCTGAAGCCCGCCCACGGCCAGCCGCATGTCTACAAGGACGTCGTGCGTCTCTCCGAGCGGCCGCTGGCGCCCGGCGCGGCGACGAGCTTCGGCGGCCCGGCGGGCAGCGGCGCCCTGCCGGTCCTGGCGGGCCAGGCGCTGCCGGTCGCGCCCATCGCCGGCTTCTACGCGCCGGGCCCGGGCGGTCCATTGCCCATCATCGCCCAAGACGGCCGCACGCCGGCCCAGGTCTACGCCCGCCCCTTCACGCCCAACGGCCGGCCCAAGGTGTCGCTGGTCATCGGCGGCCTCGGCCTGAACCAGCGCGCCACGCGCCAGGCGATCGAGACCCTGCGCCCCGAGATCACCCTGTCGTTCGTCGTCTACGCCGAGGGCCTGCAGGGCTGGATCGACATGGCGCGCGCCCACGGCCACGAGGTGCTGCTCGAGACGCCGATGGAGCCGGTCGACTATCCCGACAACGACCCCGGTCCCTACACCCTGATGGCCGACGGCCAGCCGCCCGAGACCGTGAAGAAGCTGGAATGGGTCCTCTCGCGCGCGACCGGCTACTTCGGCCTGACCAACTACCTTGGCTCGCGCTTCCTGGCCGTCGATACCGCCTACAACGCCTTCGCGAGCTCGGTGAAGGGCCGGGGCCTGGCCTTCATCGACGACGGTTCGGCGGCGCGCCGCGGGGGCGGCATGGCCCGCGCCACGGCCGAACGGGTCATCGACGACAAGCTCTCGGCCTCGGCCATAGACCAGCAGCTCATGGCCCTTGAGGGCGGCGCCCTGCAGCGTGGTCAGGCCCTGGGCTCGGGCTTCGCCTATCCCATCACCCTGGAGAAGGTTGCATCCTGGGCCAATGAGGTGGAACAGAGGGGCTATCAGCTCGCTCCCGCCTCGGCCCTGACCCAGAAGAGATGACCGACCTCTCGCAATACCGGCCCAACGTCGGCGTGGTGCTGTTCCATCCGGATGGCCGCGTCTGGCTCGGCCGCCGCGCCCATACGCCGGGTCCCCACAATTGGCAGTTCCCACAGGGCGGCGTCGACGCCGGCGAGGACCTGGAAGCCGCCGCCCGGCGCGAGCTGGCCGAGGAGACGGGCGCGTCCAGCGTCACCTACCTGGGCCGCACCGACGGCTGGATCGTCTACGACTTCCCGGCCGACTTCTCGGGCCCGAAGTCGGCCCGCGGCTTCAAGGGCCAGAAGCAGGTGTGGTTCGCCTTCCGCTTCGACGGGACCGAGGCCGAGTTCGACCTGGCCGCACACCATGAGCCCGAGTTCGACGCCTGGCGCTGGGGCTACCTCGCCGAGGCGCCGGAACTGATCGTGCCTTTCAAGCGGGCGGCCTACGAGACGGTCGCCGCGGCCTTCGCCGCCTTCGCTGCGACCAAAAGCGCCGCCGCCTGAATCCATACGACCGTTTAGCAACTTCGGTCTAAGCTACCCGCCCGTGAACGCTCCGGGGGGAGCAGCCAACCCATGCCGACGGTCGTCATGACGCACGGCGCCTTCTGCGCCGGTTGGGCCTTCGAAGCCTTCCGCACGCCCTTCGAGGCGCGGGGCTGGACCGTGATCACCCCCGACCTGCCGGGGCACGGCGAGAGCCGCGGCGTCGCGGGCCTTTCCATGTCGGACTACGCCCGCAGCGTGGTGAAGCTGTGCGACGAGCTGCCCGAGCCGCCGGTGCTGCTGGGCCACTCCATGGGGGGGCTCGTCTGCCAGATGGCCGCCCGGCGGGCGAAGGCGCGCGCCCTGGTGCTGCTGGCCCCGTCGCCGCCCTGGGGCGTCACCGGCTCCTCCATCGAGGAGGCGATCACCGCCTTCGGCGTGCACCTGGCCGACCCGTTCTGGACCAGCGCCGTGCCGCCCGACCGTCACCTGATGCGCCACCACAGCCTGGACCGCACGCCCAAGGCCATGCGCGACCGCGTCCTGGCCCGCCTGGTCCCCGAGAGCGGCCGTGCGGTGCGCGAGGTGCTGAACTGGTGGCTGGATCCCTTCATGACCACCAGCGTGGGCGTGGGGGCGCTGCCGATGCCGTCTCTGGCCATCGCCGGCGACCGCGACGTGGTCCACCCCGTCGCCACCGTCCGCCAGACCGCCGAGCGCATCGGCGCCGACTTCCGCGTCATGTCGGGCATGAGCCACTGGCTGATCGGCGAGGAGGGCTGGGAAGAGGTGGCCGCGATCGCCCTGGACTGGCTGGAAAGCCGCGTCAGGTCGGCGACGACAGCTTCATGAGCGTGAGGCCGCCCACGATCAGCAAGGCGGCCCCGATCCGCATGGCGTTGGCCTGTTCGGCCAGCAGGGTCACGCCCACGATGAACGCGCCGACCGCGCCGATCCCGGTCCAGGCCATATAGGCCACGCTCAGCGGCAGGTTGCGCATCGCGGCGGCCAGCAGGCCGAAGCTGGCGAGCATCGCGACCAGGGTGGCGAGGCTAGGCCACAGACGGGTGAACCCGTGGGATTGTTTCATGAAATAGGCCCAGACCACTTCGAGCAGTCCGGCGATGAAGAGCGTGATCCAGGCCATGGCGGCCCCTCCCTGAAAGGGCCGGGCCGTCCCGGACTTGAAGCGCTCCGCGGACGGAGCGGGAGGACGTGGCCTCGCTCGCTGAGATAGGCGCCCGGAGGCGAAGGTCTAGGTCTTCTTGCGCAGTAGCGCCCGAACCAGGCCGACCGCCGAGACGAGGGCCCAGGAGCCTTCCATCGCGGTGGCGGAGAGGTTGAAGTCCTGGGTCAGCAGGCCCCACAGGATGAGGCAGGCGCCGATCAGGTTGCAGGAGAGGGCGAGCGGGCTTTCCGCGTCGAGCTTGCCCAATGCGGCGCCGGCGTAGGCCACCAGGATGGTGAGGACGCCGAGGAGGCCCGCGGCGTCCGTCAGCGTCATCCTAGAAGGTGCGCTCTTGGTACTGCAGGGTGCCCATGTCGTAGGCCTTGTTCACCTGCGTGTCGTCCGGCTTGCGGACGGTCGAGAAGTTCAGGCCGACCGACTGGTTCGAGGTCAGGTATTCCCAGGACCGGCGGACGCGCTTCAGGCCGTCCGGATCCTGCGGCTGGGTGTAGTTGGCGGTCGGGTCCAGCGGCGGCTGGTGCACGAACGCCCACACGTTCAGCGCCTTGGCGATCTCGGCGTCGGCGCCCAGCGGGTAGCGGAGCTCGACGTTGCAGACCGACTTGTTCGAGCCGGAGGGGAAGGCCACCACCTGGTAGGCCTTGTTCTCGGTCCCGAAGGCCTTGGTCCAGGTCTGGTCGCGGCGGTTCTGCTTGAAGCCGTTGGCCTTGGCGACCACGTCAACGCCCTGGCCGCGCACGGCTGGCACGCAGATCTTCTCGACGATCTGGATCGCCTCGAAGCCGTAGCCGCTGGTGGGCAGGGTCGGCGGCGGCGGGGCCGCTTCGGCCGGGGCCGGGGCGGGCGCCTCGGCGGCGGGCGCAGGCTCGGCCGGAGCCGGAGCCGGAGCGGGCTGGGCGGCCGGAGCCGCGGGTTGAGCGGGCTGGGCCGCCGGGTCCTGGGCATGCGCAGCCGTCGCGAGACCGGCGGCGAGGATCAGGCTGGAGAGGGCGATACGCATGAAAGTTCCCCTGACTTTTCGGCCCGGCATGAAACTCAAGCAAGGCGCCCGAGGCAAGGCCTGAAGGCGCCCAATTTACGGCAGTGAATTATCTGCCTGTCTAGTGCCCAGTTAGGCGGCTTCGACCGCGTGCTCGGCCAGGATCGTGAGCCCTTCCGGGGTCACGTCGGCGAACCCGCCGCGAACCTCGTAGACCGTCACGGTCCCGTCGTTGTGCACGCGGACCGAGCCCTCCTTGAGGGCGGTCATGAATGGCGCATGGCCCGCGAGGACGCCGAAGCCGCCCTCGGTGCCTTCCGCGTCCACCTGGTCCACCGAACCCGAGAACAGTTCCCGTTCCGGCGAGACCAGGGAGAAGTGCAGCTTCCCGGCCATCGGCCTTAGGCTTCCGCGGCGAGGGCTTCGGCCTTGCGGACCGCGTCCTCGATGTTGCCGACGTTGTAGAAGGCCGGCTCGGGCAGGTGGTCGTACTCGCCGTCCACCAGCGCCTTGAACGAGCGGATGGTGTCCTCGAGGCTGACCAGCACGCCGGGCGTGTTGGTGAACTGCTCGGCCACGTGGAAGGGCTGCGACAGGAAGCGTTGGATCTTCCGGGCGCGGGCCACGATCAGCTTGTCCTCTTCGGACAGCTCATCCATGCCCAGGATGGCGATGATGTCCTTCAGCGCCTTGTACTGCTGCAAGGTCTCCTGCACGCGGCGCGCGACGTTGTAGTGCTCTTCGCCGATCACCAGCGGGTCCATGATCCGGCTGGTGGAGTCCAGCGGGTCCACGGCCGGGAAGATGGCCTGGGCGGCGATGTCGCGGCTCAGCACGGTCGTCGCGTCCAGGTGGGCGAACGAGGTGGCCGGCGCCGGGTCGGTCAGGTCGTCGGCGGGCACGTAGATGGCCTGCACCGAGGTGATCGAGCCCTTCGAGGTCGAGGTGATCCGCTCCTGCAGGTTGCCCATCTCCGTGGCCAGCGTCGGCTGATAGCCCACGGCCGAGGGGATGCGGCCCAGCAGCGCCGACACTTCCGAACCCGCCTGGGTGAAGCGGAAGATGTTGTCGATGAACAGCAGCACGTCCTTGCCTTCCTGGTCGCGGAAGTATTCCGCCTGGGCCAGGCCGGTCAGGGCCACGCGGGCGCGGGCGCCCGGGGGTTCGTTCATCTGGCCGTAGACCAGGGCGCACTTGGAGCCTTCGGTCGAGCCGGTCTTCGGGTCCACGTTCACGTTGGACTCGATCATCTCGTGGTACAGGTCGTTCCCTTCGCGGGTCCGCTCGCCCACGCCGGCCAGCACGGAGTAACCGCCGTAGGCCTTAGCGATGTTGTTGATGAGCTCCTGCATGGTCACGGTCTTGCCCACGCCAGCGCCGCCGAACAGGCCGATCTTCCCGCCCTTGGTGTAGGGGCAGAGCAGGTCGATGACCTTGATGCCGGTGACGAGCACTTCCGCCTGGGTCGACTGCTCGGCGAACGACGGCGCCTCACGGTGGATCGGGCTGGTGAAGGTGGTCGGGATCGGGCCGGCCTCGTCGATCGGCTCGCCGATGACGTTCATGATGCGGCCCAGGCAACCCGGGCCCACCGGCACGGTGATCGGCTTGCCGGTGTCGACCACCGGCTGACCGCGGGTCAGGCCTTCGGTGGTGTCCATGGCGATGGCGCGGACGGTGTTCTCACCGAGGTGCTGGGCGACTTCCAGCACCAGGCGGAAGGGCTGGCCCGTCCGCTGGTCGGTGTTGGTGGTTTCCAGCGCGCTCATGATCGCGGGCAGGTGGCCGGTGAACTCGACGTCCACGACGGCGCCGATGATCTGCACCAGCTTGCCGGTGGCGACGGCCGTGGAGGCGGCGGCCTTCGGGGCGGCGGCGGACTTCGCGGGCGCGCGCTTGGCGGGGGCCTTGGCCGGAGCCTTGGCGGCGGGCTTCTTGGTGGCGGTGGTCGTGGCCATGTCCAAACTCTCTTATTCGGCTAGAGCGCTTCGGCGCCGGAGATGATCTCGATCAGCTCCTTGGTGATCTGCGCCTGGCGTGCACGGTTCATCTGCAGGGTGAGGCTGGCGATCATGTCGCCGGCGTTGCGGGTGGCGTTGTCCATCGCCGTCATCTGCGCGGCGAAGAAGCCCGCCTGGTTCTCGAGCATGGCCGAGAACAGCTGGGTCGTGATGTTGCGCGGCAGCAGGTCGGCCAGGATGGTCGACTCGTCCGGCTCGTACTCGTAGGCGGCGCCCTTGAGGTCGATCTTCGGGCCGCCGGCGGCGACTTCCGCCGGGATCAGCTGCTTGGCGGTCGGGGTCTGGGTGACCACCGACTTGAACTGGCTGAAGAAGAGCGTGACCACGTCGGTCTCGCCCGCGTCGAAGATCGCCTGGATCTTGTTCGAGACCTCTTCGGCCACGCCCAGCGACGGGTTGGCGCCGACTTCGAAGGTCTCGATCAGGCGCGTCGCGTGCAGGCGTCGCAGCTGGTCGCGCGCCTTGCGGCCGACCGTGATGATCTTCACGTCCTTGCCCGCCGCCAGCAACTCGTCGATGCGCAGGCGCGCGGCCCGCACGATCGAGGAGTTGAAGCCGCCGGCCAGGCCGCGGTCCGAGGTGGCGATCACCACCAGGTGGCGCTGGTCGGAACCGGTGCCCACCAGCAGCTTTGGCGCGCCGTCGCCCGACACGCCCGCCGCCAGGTTGGCGATGACCGAAGCCATGCGCTCGGCGTAGGGACGCGAGTCCTGGGCGGCGTTCTGCGCGCGGCGCAGCTTGGCCGCCGCCACCATCTGCATCGCCTTCGTGATCTTCTGGGTGGATTTCACCGCAGAGATCCGAGTGCGCATTTCCTTGACGCTGGCCATCGCCGGCTATCCGCTCCTGTCGTCGGTCTTAGGCGAAGGTTTCGGCGAAGGCGGCGAGGACCTTCTTGAGGTCGTCTTCCACGTTCTTCAGGTCCTTCTCGACGCGGATCTTGTCGAGCAGGCCCTGGTGCTTGGCGTGCAGGTGGCTCAGCAGCTCACGCTCGAAGCGACCGACCTGCGCGGTCGGGACGCGGTCGAGGTAGCCGCGGGTGCCGGCGTAGACCACCGCCACCTGTTCTTCCACCGACAGCGGCGCGTACTGGGGCTGCTTCAGCAGCTCGGTCAGGCGCTCGCCGCGGGCCAGCATGCGCTGGGTGGCAGCGTCCAGGTCCGAGCCGAACTTCGCGAAGGCGGCCATTTCCCGGTACTGGGCGAGCTCGCCCTTGATCGGGCCCGACGCGGCCTTCATCGCCTTGATCTGGGCCGACGAGCCCACGCGGCTCACCGAGATACCCACGTTCACGGCGGGGCGGATGCCCTGGAAGAACAGATCGGTCTCGAGGAAGATCTGGCCGTCGGTGATCGAGATCACGTTGGTCGGGATGTAGGCCGACACGTCGTTGGCCTGGGTCTCGATGACCGGCAGGGCGGTCAGCGAACCGGCGCCGTTGTCCTCGTTCAGCTTCGCCGCGCGCTCCAGCAGGCGGCTATGCAGGTAGAACACGTCGCCCGGATAGGCTTCACGGCCCGGCGGGCGGCGCAGCAGCAGCGACATCTGGCGGTAGGCGACGGCCTGCTTGGAAAGGTCGTCGTAGATGATGACGGCGTGCATGCCGTTGTCGCGGAACCACTCGCCCATGGCGCAGCCCGCGAACGGGGCCAGGAACTGCAGAGGGGCCGGCTCGGAGGCCGTGGCCGACACGACGATGGTGTAGTCGAGGGCGCCGCGCTCTTCGAGCGTCTTCACGATCTGGGCGACGGTCGAGCGCTTCTGACCGATGGCGACGTAGATGCAGTAGAGCTTGGCGCTCTCGTCGTCGCCGGCGTTCACCGACTTCTGGTTCAGGATGGTGTCGATCGCCACGGCGGTCTTGCCGGTCTGGCGGTCGCCGATGATCAGCTCGCGTTGCCCGCGGCCGATCGGGATCAGGGTGTCGATGGCCTTCAGGCCGGTCTGCACGGGCTCGTGCACCGACTTCCGCGGGATGATGCCCGGGGCCTTCACGTCCACGCGGCGGCGCTCGGCCACGTTCTTGATCGGGCCCTTGCCGTCGATCGGCTCGCCCAGCGGGTTCACGACGCGTCCCAGCAGGCCCTTGCCGACCGGCACGTCCACGATTTCCGAGAGGCGGCGGACTTCGTCGCCTTCCTTGATGGCGCGGTCTTCGCCGAAGATCACGACGCCGACGTTGTCGCGCTCGAGGTTCAGGGCCATGCCCTTCACGCCGGCGGAGGGGAACTCCACCATTTCACCGGCTTGCACGTTGTCGAGGCCGTAGACCCGGGCGATGCCGTCGCCGACGGACAGCACCGAACCGACGTCGGAGACGTCGGCTTCTTCGCCGAAGTTGGCGATCTGCGACTTGAGGATGGCCGAGATCTCGGCGGCGCGGATATCCATGGTTCTTACGCTCTCTTGAGGGCGAATTTCAGGGAGTCGAGCTTCGAGCGCAGCGAAGCGTCGAACAGACGGGAACCGACCTTCACCTTGATCCCGCCCAGGAGGGCCGGATCGACGCGGGTCGTGATTTCAGGGTCCTTGCCCAGGGCCTGGCGCAGCGCGGCGGCCACGCCCTTGGACTGGGCGGCGGTCAGGGCGACCGCGGTGGTCACCTCGGCCGAGACGGCGCCGCGGGCGGCGGCCGAGAGCCTGCCGAAAGCCGTGATGACGTCCGACAGGGCGGCGGCGCGGCCGTTCTCGGCCAGCAGGCCCAGGAACTTTAGCGTCGTCATGTTGAATTTGCCCTTGGCGCCGATGGCGACCAGGCCCTTGGCCTTGTCCTCGGCGCTGAAGGTCGGCGAGCCCAGGAGCACGCGCAGGTCCTTCGAGGACTCCAGCGCCGCCTTGAGCGAATTCAGATCCTTTTCGACCGCCGCGACTTGCTTCTGGTCGGTCGCCAGATCGAACAGGGCTTGGGCGTATCGAGAGCCCACATTCGAAACAGAGGAGTCGTCCGCCACTATTGTCCGCCCGGGTCGCGTTTCACATGCCGCGAACGGATCGTTCCGCTGCGACTAAAGGCTTGAAAGCGCTTGAAAAAAGCACATCGGTCCTGGGGCTGAATTTGTCCCCCGGCCCAAAGCCGCGCGCCTACTAGCACGCGATGTTGTGCGCCGCAACCGAGCCGGGCCCCCGGTTCCCTTGGGTTAGCCCAAAGAAATCGAGGGCTGGCGGTCGCGGGGCGTTCCCGGCCGGCTTCGACCGTAAGAAAAAGGCCCGCGACCTGAGCCGCGGGCCGGCCCCATGCATGGGCAGTCTCGCACAATAAAGAAAAGGCCCGCCGGTCTCCCGGCGGGCCAGTGCGACAGAAGCTCTGAGTGATGAGCTGCTGGGAGACTTGTGGGCCTTACTGCTTGGCGAGCTGGGTGCCGCCGCCGGCCTTCGCGATGGCCTTGGCGTTGCAGTCGGCCAGCTTGTCGGAGTCGAGCGACTTGCGGCCTTCGAACGAGGCGACCACGCCCACCTTGTCGGCGATGGTCTTGCAGGTGGCGGTGGCGAAGGTCTGCGAGGTCGGGGCGGCCGCCACGCAGGCGTCGCCGTCGCAGTTGAACATGGCGCCGCCGGCGATGAACTTGGTCTTGGCCGCGACCGGCGACGCCAGCTTCGCGGTGATGGCGTCGCCCGCCAAGGCGGAACCGGCGGACAGGGTGGCGAGGGCGGCGCAGGCCGCAAGGATTTGGAGCTTCATTGAGCCCTCCAGCGTTCGGGGAGTTGATCGGCGTCAAGGATTTGAGTACCGGCCCGGTCCGCCGCGTTGGCCCGCCTCGGGTATCCCCTCCCTTGGCGCGCTTCGAACTGAGCAATGCTAAGATAACGGTGTTAAGATCGCGGGCGCAACTGCTATTTGTTCGCATCTGCTATGCGCAAATGCAGAGCCGCTCGGCGTTCGCGCCCATGGCGTAAACAGACGGGCAACCTATGGGGCCGGTGTTTCCTTAGGGCGGCGTCGGCGCTCGTTCATACACCGTCAATCATGTTTGGCGTTTCGTTACCGCGGGCTATAGGGCCGGCGGGCGGCTGAAGACGGTTAGGACGACTGTATATCCATGGCCAATGCGCAGCCGCCGCGGCGCGTGCGTGAACCCCGCGCGAAACGCTCGCCCCTGCAGGCCCTCATCTACTGGATCCTGGTGCTGGGCGTCTGGGGGCTCATCTTCCTGGTCGCCTTCTTCGCCGTGTTCGCGGTCGACCTGCCCGACACGTCCAAGCTCTACGACGTCAAGCGCCAGCCCTCGGTCAGCTACCTCGACCGCTCGGGCGCGCTGATCGCCGTGCGCGGCAGCCAGTACGCCCCGCCCGTCGACCTCGACAAGCTGCCGCCGTACGTGCCCAAGGCGTTCATCGCCGTCGAGGACCGCTGGTACTACTGGCACTTCGGGTTCAACCCGTGGGGCATCGTCCGCAGTCAGATCTATAATATGCAGCACAAGGGCGAGGGCGGACCGCTGCGCGGCGGCTCGACTATCACCCAGCAACTGGCGCGCAACCTCTTCCTGACCGCCAACCAGAACTACCGCCGCAAGGCCCAGGAGCTGATCCTGGCCGTCTGGCTCGAGGCGCGGTTCTCCAAGAAGCAGATCCTCGAGCTCTACCTCAACCGGGTCTATTTCGGCGCCGGCGCCTACGGCATCGAGGCCGCCTCCCAGCGCTACTTCGGCAAGCCCGCCCGCGAGCTGACCCTAGGCGAGAGCGCGCTACTGGCCGGCATCATGAAGGGCCCGTCCCGCTATTCGCCCGTGGCGTCCACCGACCGCGCCGCGCGCCGCGCGACCATCGTGCTGGACGAGATGGTCCAGGCCAAGTTCATCACGCCCGAACAGCGCGACCAGGCGATCCGCACCAAGGTCCGCGTGAACACGGTCCTGGCCAACCAGCGGGCGCAATATTTCACCGACTGGGTCGACGACCAGGTCCGCACGCTGGTGGGCGAACCCACCGAGGACCTCGTCGTCGAGACCACGCTGGACCTGCCGCTCCAGGCCAGCGCCGAGCAGGCGATCCAGGCCGGCGTCGCCGCCGCCAAGGGCCAGGGGGTCGAGCAGGGCGCCCTGATCTCGCTGGACGGCGAGGGCCGGATCCGCGCCTACGTCGGCGGGACCAACTACCTGCAGACCCAGTTCGACCGCGCCACCATGGCGCGGCGCCAGGCCGGCTCGGCCTTCAAGCCGTTCGTCTACCTCACCGCCATGGAGGCCGGCCGCACGCCCGACACCCCGGTGGTCGACGAGCCGATCAAGATCGGCAACTGGGAGCCGCGCAACTACACCGGCCAGTTCCTGGGCCCGATGACCATCCGCGAGGCCCTGGCCCAGTCCATCAACACCGTGGCCGCCCGCCTGGCCAACGAGGTCGGCACCTCGAACGTCGCCGCCACCGCGCGGCGCCTGGGCATCAGCTCGCCGATCCAGCTCGATCCGTCCATGGCCCTGGGCGCCGTCGAGGTCAGCCCGCTGGAGATGGCCCAGGCCTACGCGCCGTTCGCCAACGGTGGCTACCTGGCCAAGGGCTACGCTATCGAGCGCATCCGCACGGCCACCGGCCGCGTCCTCTACGACCATGGCGTCGACCGCGCCCCGCGCGCCTCGGTGATCGGCCAGCCGGCGCTGGCCTATATGGTCACGATGATGCGCGGCGTGGTCCAGCACGGCACCGGCACGCGCGCGAACGTCCCGGGCTACGACCTGGCCGGCAAGACGGGCACCACCAGCGATTACCGCGACGCCTGGTTCGTCGGCTACACGGGCGGCTTCGTCACCGCCGTCTGGGTGGGCAAGGACGACAACAAGCCCATGAAGCGCGTCACCGGCGGCGGCGCTCCTGCCGGCATCTGGCGCGAGTACATGACCGCCGCCCTGCCGCGCCTGAAGGTCCAGCCCATCCCCGGCGGCGACATGCCCCAGACCGAGGACCAGGGCCCGATCGAGGAGATCCTGGAAGGCGTCGGCAACCTCTTCCGCGGCGACCGCGACGAGACCCCGCCATCCGAGTTCGACAACCGCGCGCCCCCGCCCCGCGAGCGCCAGCGCCCGCAGGACCCGCCGTTCTAGGCGCGCCAGCGCCGTTCCTTATCCACGCGGTGGGAGAGGGGACCACCCCCCGAGGCCGGCGAGCCGGCCGTATGGCGAGTGGTGGAGAGGGCAAGCCTCATCCACAGAGTTCGGATTGATCCACGGCGCTTGTCGCCTGCCCTCTTCACCAGCCGCTCTACGCAAAGGAAGAGTACGGCCCTACCGCCCGAACGCGTGCAGCCTCGCCCCCTCGGCGCGGAGCCAGTCGCGGTGGCGGCGTTCGTCGCCGACCAGGTTGCGCACGTGGGCCCAGAAGCGCGGGCCGTGGTTCAGCTCCAGCAGGTGGGCGCACTCGTGGGCGGCCACGTAGTCGGCCACCTCGAACGGGGCCAGCGCCAGGCGCCACGAATAGCGGATGTTGCCCGGCGTCCCGCGCGGCCCGGGCTTGCACGAGCCCCAGCGCGACTTGGCGTCGGCCACGCTCACCTTCGGCATCGGCGCGCCCAGGGCGCGGGCATAGTGCGCGGTCCGCGCCGTCAGCACCTCCAGCGCCTTGCGCTTGATCACCAGGATAACCGCGCGGGTAAAGCCCTCGCCGTCGCCCATGGCGACGATCCGCGGCGTCGAGCCGTCGATCGGCTCGATCCAGCGCGCCCGGCCCGAGCCCGCCTCGAGCCGCACCGGCCGGCCGAACACCTCGACCACCATCCCCGGCGACAGCGGCGAGACCTCGGGCAGTTCGGCCAGCCGCTCGGCGATCCAGCTGGCTCGCTCGCGGGCGAAGGCCGCTGCCTCGGCCAGCCGGCGTAGGGAGGGCGCGGTGGCGACGATCTCGCGGCGCGTGCGGTCCAGGCGCAACGACACGCGCCGCGCGCGGCCGTTCACCTTCAGGCGCACGGCGGCGCCGGCCACCTCCAGCCGGTCACCGTCGACCCAGGTCTTTGACGCCGGCGAGCGGCCGAAGAGACTCATTGCCGCTGAATCTAGGGTGTCGGTGCGACAGCGCGAAGACCCGCGCCCCTGGAAGGATCAGCTTTTCGCGCCGCGGGGACGGATCGGGACCACTTCGGCCGAGGCCGGCTGGGTTACCGCCTTGGGCCGGGGCAGGCCCTGCTCCATCCGCCGCACGAAGTCGCGGACGCGGGGATAGATCTCCTCGCGGAACCGCTTGCCGTTGAACACGCCGTAGTGGCCGACGTGAGGCTGGATGTAGTCTTCCTTCATCTCGATCGGCAGGCTGAGGCACAGGCGGTGCGCCGCCTGGGTCTGGCCGATGCCGGAGATGTCGTCGTTCTCGCCCTCGACGGTCAGCAGGCCGATGTCGGTGATCCGCTCGGGCTTCACCTTGCGGCCCCGATGCTCCAGCTCGCCCTTGGGCAGCAGGTAGCGCTGGAACACCACGTCCACCGTCTGGAGATAGAACTCCTCGGTCAGGTCCAGCACCGACAGGTACTCGTCGTAGAACTCCAGGTGCTTCTCCGCGCTGTCGCCGTCGCCGGCCATCAGCTGGGCCAGGTACTTGCGGTGCGCCTCCTGGTGCTTGTCCAGGTTCATGGACATGAAGCTGGCGAGCTGCACGAAGCCCGGATAGACGCGCCGGCCCGCGCCCAGGTGGGGCGGCGGCACGTTGTAGATCATGTTCGACTCGAACCAGGCGAACGGCCGCTCCTCGGCCAGCTTGTTGGTCACGGTCGGCGACAGGCGCGCGTCAATCGGCGAGCCCATGAAGGTCATCGAGGCCGGGCGGCTCTCCTCCTTGTCCTCGGCCATCAGCGACGCGGCGGCCAGCACCGGCGGGCCTGGCTGGCAGACGGCGACGACGTGCGGTCGCGGGCCCATCTGGCGCAGCATCTCGCGGATGTGATCGATGTAGTCGTGGAAGTCGAAGCGGCCCTCGACGATCGGCACGTCGCGGGCGTTGGTCCATTCGGTGATGAACACCTCGTGGTCCTGCAGGAAGGCCTCGACCGTGCCGCGCAGCAGCGTGGCGTAGTGGCCCGACAGCGGAGCGGCGATCAGCAGCGCCGGCTCCAGCTCGGTCTTCCCCGCGCGGCGCAGGTCGCTCATGTCGCGGGCGAAGTGGGTCAGCTTGCACCAGGGCGTCGACCAGACCGTGGTCGGGCGCACCCGCACCGGTCGGCCGTTGATCGTCACGCTGTCGATCATCCAGTCCGGCTTGCCGTAGCGCCGGGTCAGGTTCGCGAAGAGGTCCGAGGTGGCGTAGATGCGCCGGCCCAGCTCGCTGTCGGCCGCGGGGTTCAGCGGCGAGCTCCAGAACTCGCGCGCCGCCAGCGCCGCGAACCGCAGCGGGGAGGCGGCGTAGTAGCCGGCTTCGTAGAGCGTATAGAGCATGCGAACCTGCCTTTGTGCGCCGCAACATAACATGCGGAACGTTAACAGCCTAAGCAAGCTCTACGGTGAGATCGTCGCACCGGATGTTCGAGGAATCCGCCTCAGCAGCTCGTCGCGCCGGCGCCTTGCTGCATTGCGGCCTTGATCTTGGCCGCCGTCTGCTCGGGCGTCAGGTCGTAGGGCAGCACGCAGGCGAACCGGCCCTTGGGCGTCATCAGGTAGCTGTAGGCGGCGTGGTTGACCGTGTAGTCGTCGCCCTCGCCGACCTTCTGGTAGTAGACGCGATAGGCCTTCGCCGCCGCGTCCACCTGGGCGGCCGAGCCGGTGAGGCCCACGATCCGCTTGGGGAAGGCGTCGTTGGCCACGTAGGACTTCACCTGGGCCACTGTGTCGCGCGCCGGGTCCACCGAGATGAACACCGTCTGGAACTTGGCCAGGTCCGCGCCCAGCAGCGGCTCCACCTGCGCCAGTTCGAACAGGGTGGTGGGGCAGATGTCGGGGCAGTGGGTGAAGCCGAAGAAGACGACGCTCCACTTGCCCTTCAGAACATCCTCATTGACCGTTCGACCCGAAGTATCCACCAACTGGAACGGTCCGCCGACGGCGACGGTTTGGGGTTGGGGCCCAAGCACGCCCTTGCGGACGGCGAGGCCGGTAAGGATGGCGAGTGCCAGCGCCAGGACCGCAATGAGGGCCAGGATCTTCCTGGACATGGTGGCATACCCCGCTGACGCCACGCGGGGCTGGCGCCGATGAGCGTCCAGCCCGCGAACGCCGGCCTCGATACGGCCCTGCCCGCGGGCGCGCAAGACGTCTGGGATTCGGCTGCGATCCGCCGGGGGCACCTGCGGGTGCGTACGCTGGTCACGCTGCGCTGGGTGGTGATCGCCGGCCAGGTGGCCCTGCTGTCCGCCATGGCCTTCGCGCTGGGCTACCCCGCGCCCTACTACCTGTGCGCCGGCGTCGTGGCGGCAGGCGCCTTCATCAACGTGCTCACCGGCGTGGCCTCGCCGCCCCAGCGGGTGATGGGCGACATGGAGGCCGTCGGGCAGCTCTCGCTCGACATCCTCCAGATGGCGTTCCTGCTGGGCCTGATCGGCGGGACGGCCAATCCCTTCATCCTGATCCTGCTGGCGCCCGTGACGCTGGCGGCCGCCACGCTGCCGCTGCGGCCGATGCTGATTCTCGGCGCGCTGGCCTCCGTTCTGTCGATGGTGCTGGCGGTGGTCTCGCTGCCCTATCCGTCGGTCCAGCCTGAGCCGCGGCTGTCGCTGGAGTTCCGTCTCGCCGCCGGCGTCGCCAATGTCGCCGGCATCGCCCTGGTGGCCGGCTACGTCCGCCAGTCGGTGGTGGAGGCCGCCCGCATGGCCCTGGCCCTCGACGTCACCCAGACCGTGCTGGCCCGCGAGCAGAAGCTGTCGGCCCTGGGCGCCCTGGCCGCCGCGGCCGCCCACGAGCTGGGCACGCCGCTGGCCACCATCGCCATCGTCGCCAAGGAGATGGCCCGCGAGGCCGCCAACGCCCAGGTGAAGGAGGACGCCGAGCTCCTCATCGCCCAGGCCGAGCGCTGCCGCGAGATCCTCAAGCGCCTGGCCGCCACGCCCGACAAGGCCACCGACGAGGTCCACGAGCGCCTGTCGCTGCGCCAACTGGTGCAGGAGGTGATCGAGCCCCACGCCAACGCCTCCAAGGAGGTGCGCGTTGAGGCCATCGTCACCGGCGCCAAGGACGTGAAGACGCCCGACATCCGCCGCCTGCCGGAAATCACCCACGCCTTCACCACCTTCGTGGAGAACGCCGTCGACTTCGCGAAGTCCGAAATCCTGGTCTCCGCCCGATTCGACGCTGACAGCGTGATCATCGAGGTGCGCGACGACGGCCCGGGTTTCGCGCCCGAGATCCTCGCCAAGCTGGGCGAGCCTTACGTGACCAGCCGCCCCGGCGCCGAGGGCTCACGCACCGGCCACATCGGCATGGGCCTGGGTTTCTTCATTTCGAAAACCCTTTTGGAACGTACCGGCGCTGTTGTGACGTTTCATAACGCCAAGCCTCGCGGGGCCGTTGTAGCCGCGCGCTGGCCTCGCTCATTGGTTGAGGTGACTTGATGTACACGCGGCAAAGCTTGCACAAATGGCCCGAGGTGCGACACTCTGCCGCAAGTGTATGGGAGGACGCATGACCGACCTGTCCGCCGAAGTCACGGCTCTGCCTGACAAGAGTCTGCTGGTGCTCGACGACGACGCGCCCCTGCGGACCCGATTGGGTCGCGCGCTCGAACAGCGGGGCTTCGAGCCCACCCTGGTCGGCAGCGTGCAGGAGGCCATCGCCGCCGTGAAGGCCCACGCCCCCGCCTACGCCGTGCTCGACATGCGGCTGGAGGACGGCTCGGGCCTGAAGGTGGTGGAGGCGGTCCGCGACGCCCGCCCCGACGCCAAGATCATCATGCTCACCGGCTACGGCAACATCGCCACCGCCGTGCAGGCGGTGAAGGCCGGGGCGGTGGACTACCTGTCCAAGCCCGCCGACGCTGACGACGTGGTCCGCGCGCTCCTGGCCCGCGGCGACACGGCCCCGGCCCCGCCGGACAACCCGATGAGCGCCGACCGCGTCCGCTGGGAGCACATCCAGCGCGTCTACGAGCTCTGCAACCACAACGTCTCGGAGACCGCCCGGCGCCTCAACATGCACCGGCGGACCCTCCAGCGGATCCTGGCGAAAAGAGCGCCGCGGTAGGGCCTTCTCCCTTGTGGGAGAACGTGGCCGCCGAAGGCGGTCGGATGAGGGGGCGCTCAGACGTCGGTCGCTGGCGGCCGACCGACCGCAGCCAGAAGGCGCGCAATCACGCGCCAGTCATTCGAGCCGTTGATCTCCGCATTGGAGAGCGGAGGACACGAAAGTCTTCGCGCGCGCGCCACGCATCTCTCCTCGCATCGTACTCGGGATCGGGAAACGGTCCGTCGGCCTCGACAATCAACCGATGACGCAGGCGGACGAAATCCGCGACGTATGGACCGATTGGAAACTGCCGCCGGAATTTGACGCCGAGCAGCCTGCGGTCGCGTAGCAGCTTCCACAGAGCGCGGTCCGTCGCCGGTGCGCTCCGCCGAAGCGCGCGGGCCTGGAGGACCGTCGCAGCTCTGGCTCTGGTGCGGCGCGACCCCTCATCCGACGCGCTTCCCGGGCCACCTTCTCCCGCAAGGGGAGAAGGGCTCGACGTGCTCTCCTCGTTCACAGCTCGCTCGTCTGAACCCCCGCCGCTCTGAATGCAGCCAGCCGCGCGAACGCCAGCGTCAACGCCTTGCGCCTCGCCCCCGCAAGCGCCTCGACCGGCGCCTCGCGCAGGATCGCGCCGCCGAAGCCGTCGGCGACGATGAGGCCCGGCTCCTCGGGCAGGATTTCGCGTGGGAACTCGGGCGCGACCGCGAAGGCGAAAGCGTCGCAATAGGGCCGGTACTCTGGCCACTTCACGTCGACCCGGAAGTCCTCCACCCCCGACTTCACCTCGACGATGAAGATCTCGCCCTTGGGGCCCAGGGCCATCAGGTCGGCCCGCCGGCCGTTCGGCAGCGTCACCTCCGCCAGCGGCGCATAGCCCAGCGCGGTCAGCAGGCGCGCCGCGCCGCGGGTGACGGTGGCGGTGGTCTCGGGCCGGGAAATGACGACGGTGACGTCCATGGCGGTCACCTTGTTCCGCCTACGTTCCGCTTGCAAGCCTTGCGGCTAGCTCCGCGCGGGCAGCGGGAACTCCAGGCGGCCGACGTCGAAGCCCAGCTGGCGGATGCGGGCGATCGCCTGGGTCTTGATGGCCGCGGGCAGGGTCGGCTTCTGCGACATCAGCCACAGGTACTTGCCGTTGGCGGTGGCCAGCACCAGCCAGCCCTGGTCGGGGCGGTGTTCGACCACGACGTAGTCCTGGCTCACCACGCCGCCGAAGAAGGTCATCTTGAACTTCGCGTTCGTGCGCGGGTCGGCGACCGTGGCCTTGGCCTTCCAGACCTTGAGCGGGCCGTCGGGCGTGTCCTTGCGGCAAGACTGGATGACGGCGAAGCCCTGGGCCTGCGGCGTCCATTCCGAGGCGCCCGCCTGGCAGTCCTTCTGCAGGACGTTCGGCACCCGGGCCACCTCGTACCAGCGGCCCATCATCTTCGACAGCTCGATGCGGCCGACCGGCTCCACGGCCGCCTGGGCGGCGACCGGAGCGAACATCAGGCAGGCCGCGACGGCGGCGAGGACGAGGCGCTGGATCATGTTGCGGTGCAATATAGGAAAACGCGGGTCGACTAAACGCCCCCGGGGCGTCGGTGCGCGCGATATAGGGACGCAGTGTGTCGCTGACGAGGCGAAAAGGTAAACGCCCGCCGGATCTCTCCGGCGGGCGCCTCAAACTTCGGCGGTGCGGCGCGCCTATTCTGCGGCGATGAGCACCTGCTTGGCCTTGTCGGCGAAGTTGATCTCCTGGAGGTAGCGGATGCCCTCCTCGGCGATCTCGTCGCCCACCATGACGTCACCCTCGGCCTTCAGCTCGTCCATGTCGACGTACATGGCGTAGAAGGCGCGGGTGCGGTCGGTGATGATCCCGGCGTTCAGCAGGGTTTTCACCAGCACGCGGAAGATGTTGGTCTGCTCCTTCATCCCCTCGCGGCGGCTCTCGTCGGTGATGATGGAAGCCAGCTCTTCGATCACCTTGTCCGGATCGAGGCCGAACTCCTCGTAGAGGCTGCGCTGCTGCGACGGGCCCACGAGGTTGAACAGCAGGGTCTGGAAGCACTGGGCGGCCCAGAGCTCGATGATCTCGTGCTCTTTCTCCGACAGGTGCGGGATGGTCCGGTCGGCCCAGATCTTCCCGAACTTGTGGTGGAAGGCCTCGTCGGTCATGACCAGCTGCATCAGCTTCTTGGCCAGGGGGTCGTTGCTCACCTTGAAGAAAGTGGCGAAGGCGCCCATCGCCAGGCCCTCGACCAGCATCTGCATGCCGACGATCTTCTTGTAGACCTCGGGGCTGCCGATGATATCGACCAGCAAGGCCTTCAGCGTCGGGCCGCATTCCACCGGACGGCCCCAGCGGGCCTTGATGTACTTGGCGAAGGCCGTGACGTGGCGGGCCTCTTCGCGGGTCTGGTTGGCGGCGTATTCCTGTGCGCCCTGGTCCTTCAGCACGTGGCAGAGGCTGGCCGACAGGTTCAGCGCCCCCTGTTCGCCGTGCAGGATCGACGAGAAGCTGCGCAGGGCGAACTGGTTCACGAACCGGATGCGGTCCTTGGGGTTCGACAGGCGGTCCGAGACGTACTTCGTCTGCAGGGACACGACCATGTCCTCCGGGAGAACCATCTCGTTCTCCATGTCGAAGGGCTCGTCGAAGTCGATGTAGCGCTTGTCCAGCGGATCCCAGAAGTGGTCGTGGGTCGCAGAGATGATCTTGTCGAACGCGGTCGAGCGGTTGCCGTAGCGGTCAAGCTCCAGCATCGACTCGAAATCGTCGGGCGCGACGGCGTCGTAGATGATGTCTTTCGTGATGTTGCCGTCGGCGGCCATTGGGATGCTCCTCGCCTAGGTGCTTTTCGCCACCATGCGATCTGAACGCTGATCAGTCAAGGAACGTGACGGGGGCGTCATCTTTTAAGGAAGCGGTATCCTTTTCGCCTCGCCGTTCGTCGTGACGGGCAGAAAAGGGGAGGACACCCGAATGGCCGGTTCGATCACCGACGAGGACGCCCGTGGCCTGCGCAAGGCCTGGTTCGACTATCTGGACACCATAGAGCCCCTACGCGCGCCGCTGCATGCTTATGGCCTGCGGCTGACGGGCAGCGTCTGGGACGCCGAGGACCTGGTGCAGGAGACCCTGCTGAAGGGGTTCGCGATGATCGGACGGGGCGACCTGCACGGGCCCGGCAGCCCAGTCGCCAACCCGCGTGCATACCTCTTCCGGACCGCCACCAACCTCTGGCTCGACGGCCAGCGGCGGCGTGCGCGGGAGCGGGCGATCCTGGCCGAACCCCAAGCCGCGCCGGCGGCCGTCGCGCCCGAGGCGGTGCGGGCGGCGGGCGAGACCCTGTTCGCCGCCTCCCCCCAAGCCCGCGCCGCCGTCCTGCTGAAGGACGTGTTCGACTTCACGCTGGAGGAGATCGCCGACCAGCTGAAGACCACGGTCGGCGGGGTGAAGGCCGCGCTCGGCCGGGGCCGGGCCATCGTCCACGCGGCCGCGCCGGACGAGCCGGCGGAGGGGCCGTCGCGGGCTCTCGTCGACCGCTTCATCGACGCCTTCAACGGCCGCGACGTGCCGACGATGACCGCTGTGCTGACCGAGGCCTGCTCCATCGAGGTCCCGGGCGTCGGCGGCGGTCGCGGCCGGCGCGGCGGCTGGGCCGAGGCGAGCCGTGAGCACACGGGCGTGGAGCTGCGCGCGGCTGCCTATCGCGGCGAGAACGTGGTGCTGTTCCTGCAGCTCGGCGAGGACGGCTGGCGGCTCTACGACGTGGTGCGGCTGGAGGAAGCCGACGGCCTGGTCGCGCGCCTGGTCCACCACTGCTTCTGCCCCGATACGGTGGCGTACATCGGCGCCGAGCTCGGCCTGCCGACGCTCTCGATCGGCTACCATCAGCCGCCCGAGGTCCTGCCGCGGATGATCGCGACCACCACGCTGCCCTGGGGCGAGGGCCTCAGGCTCCACTGACCTTCCTCTCCCACTTCGTGGGAAGGGAAGAGATTTACTCCACAACCGCCTCGATGGCGTCGATCTGCGGGTCGCTGAGGCCGAAGTGGTGGCCGATCTCGTGGACCAGGACGTGGGTGACCAGCTCCTCCAGGGTGATCTCGCCATTCTCGGCCCACTCGTCGAGGATCGGCCGGCGGTAGAGGAACACCCGGCTGGGCTCGGCCGCGGCGCCGAACACCGAGCGGTCGGCCAGGCTCACGCCCGAATAGAGCCCGGTCAGGCCGAACGGGTCCTCGATGCCCAGGTCATCCAGCACGTCGTCGGGCGGGAAGTCGTCGACGCGGAACACGACCTCGCCCGCCATCTGGCGGAAGCCGTCGGGCAGGGCGGCGAAGGCGCGCTCGGCCAGCTCGGCCAGGTCGTCGAGCGAGGGCGCGCGCCCCGCGAATATCTCGTCACTCATCCGGCATCACGATGTGGGGGGCTTCGGGCGGCCGCGTCTCGAAGAGGCCGATATCCAGCGGCTGCTGCGGCTTGGTGGGGCGCAGGGGCGTGCGGGAAATGGCCCGCAGCGTGTCGGGGTCCAGGTCCTGGCCGTTCTTGCGCGCCAGCCGCGCCTGCGGCGGGTCCAGCGGCCGCTCGGCCGTGCCGATCCGCCAGTACGACACCGTGAGCCGCCAGACCGTGCGCGGCGCCCTGGGCGGCTCGGGCCAGCGGCGGCCGTCGGCATAGCTGGGCGCGACCTGCTTCGGACGCGGCGCGCCCTCGGCCACTTGCTCCACCAGGCGGCAGTAGCGGTCCTCGGCCTCGGGCGCGGCGCCGTTGCGCTCGTCCTCCACCCGGCCGGCGTAGGCGTCCAGCGCCGCCTCGCGGGTGGCGAAGGCCGGCCCAACCGGGTCCGTCGCGAACACGACCGCCTCGCCGGCCCGGTGGCGGGCGTCGCTCTCGCGCGCGGCGCGGCCCAGCGGGCGGTTCAGCGCCTGCTCAGCATTGGCCGCCACGGGATAGAGAATGGCCGTCATCGGCGTCATTGTCGCGCAAAGCGCACGGCCGCGCCAACGCGGCAAGTCCCGCGACGACGCTGCGCGTGCGGCGCGGGCCGGCACGCCGTAAGCTCGACGCCAACGATTCGCCGGGGCGTCGATGAGCGCGCACGAACTGATGCTGGCGGCGGCGGCGGGCGCAGTGAGCCTGGCCATCTCCGCTGTCCTCTGGGCCTTCGCCCAGCGCCGCGCGTCCGACCGCCGGATCGCGGGGCTGAAGGCGCGCATCCGCCAGCTCGAAGCCGGCGCCGAGACCGCCCAGGCCTCGGCCGAGGCGTTCGACTCCGCCCTGCTCGCCGTCGAGGACGGCCACGCCCTCTTGGCCTCCGGCGAGGAGAGCCTGTCGGTCTGCTGCGAGGCGCTGGGCCTCTCCGAGCAGGACCCGCAGTACCTGCTGAACGCCCTGATGCGCGCCGACCCCGACCACGCGCGCCGCCTCCGCGGCCTGTTCGAGCGCGGCGAGGCGGTGGCGTTCGAGGTCAAGGGGCCGGCTGGCGTCGTCACGGTCGAGGGCCGGGCCGCCGGCGCGCTCGCCTGGCTGCGCGTCTCGGCGGTGCTGGGCGAGGACCAGGGCCTGCCCACCGCGCCGCGCTTCGCGGCCTTCCTCAACACCCGAACGTGCCCCGCCTGGATCGCCGCCGCAGACGGCTCGCCTGTCTGGGTCAACGCCGCCTGGCTGGCCGCCGTCGACGCCGGCAGCCTGGACGAGGCCGCCCAGCGCGGCGTCGCCTTCGACAAGGGCGCCGACGCCATCGCCAGCGAGGCGGCCAACATGGGCCAGCGGCGCGAGGCCGTGCGCTGGCTGTCGTTCGGCGGCCGCCGCCGCGCCTTCCAGATCACCGCCCAGCCGCTGGAAGGCGGCGGCGTCGGCGTGTGGACCGACGACCTCACCGACCTCGAGGAGGCCCGCGAGGAGACCAAGCGCAACGTCGAGGCCCACGACGAGACCCTGAACCGCATCGACGACGCCGTGGTGGTCTTCGACCGCGCCAAGCGCCTCAGCTTCCACAACACCGCCTTCGCCGAGCTGTGGGGTCTGGAGCCGGCGTGGCTCACCGAGCGGCCCACCCACGGCGAGATCCTCGACCGCCTGCGCCAGCGCCGCCGCATCCCCGAGACCGCCGACTACGCCAAGTGGAAGGCCGCCGAGCTCGACCGCTACGAGAAGCTGGAGAGCCAGCCCGACGACATGTGGAGTACGCCCGACGGCCGCACCCTGCGGGTCGTGCGCCAGCCCCACCCCATGGGCGGCCTGCTCCTGCTGTTCGCCGACATCACCGGCGAGCTGAAGATGAAGGCCCAGTTCAACGCCCTCATCCAGGTGCAGCAGGCGACCCTCGACAAGCTGTCGGACGCCGTGGCCGTGTTCGGCTCGGACGGCCGCCTGCGCCTGCACAACGAGAGCTTCGAGCGCTTCTGGAACATCACCCCGCTGCAGATCGAGGCCGCCGGCGACTTCGAGGGCGTGGTCGAGCTCTGCGTCCACAAGCTGCACGACATGGTCTTCTGGAAGGACCTCAAGGGCCGCGTCGCCGATCCCGACCCCGCCGCCCGCATGCCGATCACCGGCGAGGCCCAGACCTCGGACGACCGCACGGTGGAATACCGCACCCGCCCGCTGCCCGACGGCGCGACGCTGGTGGCCTTCACCGACGTCACCGATGCGCGGCGCCTCGAAAGCGCCCTCGCTGACCGCGAACAGGCCCTCAGCGAGGCCGAGCGTCTGAAGCGCGACTTCGTGGGCAACGTCTCGTACGAGCTGCGCACCCCGCTCACCACGATCATCGGCTACTCCGAGCTGCTGGAGCACTCCGGCGACGGCCTCTCCGAGCGCGCGCGCGGCTATGCGGCCTCGGTGAAGTCGGCGGCCGTCCAACTCGCCCGCTCCATCGACGACGTGCTCGACATGGCCCAGATCGACGCCGACGAGATGGCGCTGGACCTCACCGAGGTGAACGTCGGCGAGCTGCTGATCGAAACGACCGTGCGCTGGAAACCCGAGGCCGAGCTCGCCAAGGTCTCGATCATCATGCAGCCCGCCGGCGACGTGGGCGCCATCCGCGGCGATCGCCGCCGGCTCAGCCAGATCCTCGACCACCTGATGGAGAACGCCATCGGCCAGACCCCGGCCGGCGGCACGGTCACCCTGGCGGCGCGCAAGACCCTGGGCGAGGTCCAGCTCCAGGTGGCCGACACCGGCCGCGGCATCCCCTTCCACGTCCAGGCGCACATCTTCGACCGCTTCATCGGCCGCGAGCGCGGCGGCCCAGGCCTGGGCCTGGCCCTGGTCAAGGCGCTCACCGAGCTGCACGGCGGCTGGGTGGCCCTGGAAAGCGAGCCCGGCGCCGGCGCGGCCTTCACCTGCCACCTCCCTGAAGTCGCCACCGCCGTCAGCCAGCCCGAGCTCGGCTTCGCCTCCTAGCGTCCTCTCCCGCAAGGGGAAGAGGATCAGACCGCCAGCGCCCGCCCGTCGGCGTTGTGGAAGTCGGGCTGGCCGTGAACGTGCTTCATGGCCCAGTACGACATCGCCCCGTTCGCCGCCTCGATCACCGCCGTCAGTCCCAGGCGGATCGGGCCCGGGTTCGGCAGCTCGATCTCCGCCTTCAACTCCAGCGCGTCGCCGTCTCGGACCACCTCGATCCGTGGCGGCGCGATGTCCAGCGCCGCCATTCCCGCCCGATAGCCGTCGAAGCGGTAGGCCGCCCACTGGCCCGAGGGCGAGAGGTTGAACTCCAGGTAGCCGTCGCCCTCTGCGGAGACGAAGGCTTCGAAGCAGCTGTGTTCCCAAAGGCCGTCCGTCCGCGCCGGCGCGGCCGCCGCCGGGATCGCCAGCGCTGCAAGGTCGCCTTCCAGCCGGAACGCCAGCGCCAGCCAGCCGCCCTCGCGCCGCGCCGCGCCCGTCAGCGACCGCACGGCGGGGCAGGGCGTCATCGGGTGGGCTGTCAGCGCCTGGGCCATGCGCGCGAGCCTAGCGCGCGTCGCCGCCTGCGCCACGACCCTTGCGTGCGCCGCTGGGCGCGGTACCCCTTTCGCCCGGGACAGTATGGGGAGCTCCTCGATGACGAACATGGACCGCCGCGGCCTGCTGGCCGGAACGGCCGCCGTGGGCCTGGCTGGCCTCGCGCCCGGCGCGGCGCTTGCCGCGGACAGCTACGCCGACGTGAAGAAGGCCATCGCCGCCGGCCACGGCGCGGCGGTGAAGCGGCTCCAGGACTGGATCGCGCTGCCCTCCATCGCCGCCGAGAACCTCAACTACCCGGCCGGCGCCGAATACATGAAGCAACTGGCCCTCGACGCCGGCTTCCAGAAGGCCGAGCTGGTGCCGTCCAGCGGCAAGCCGGGTGTCTTCGCCACCTGGGACGTCGGCGCCAAGAAGACGTTGGGCCTCTACTTCATGTACGACGTGAAGCAGTTCGACCCGAAGGAGTGGGAGAGCCCGCCGCTGGAGGGTCGTGTCCTCGACCGCCCGGGCCTCGGCAGGGTGGTCATGGGCCGTGGCGCCGTGAACCAGAAGGGGCCGGAATCCACCGTCCTGGCCGCCCTGCACGCCCTGCGCGCCGCCGGCCGCAAGCTGCCGGTGAACCTGGTGCTGGTGGCCGAGGGCGAGGAGGAGATCGCGTCCCCCAACTTCCACGAGATCGTCACCGCGCCGCAGGTGGCCGCCGCGTTGAAGAAGACCGTGGGCGTCATCATCCCGTTCGCCTCCCAGAGTCCCTCGACGGGCGCGGTCACCATCAACCTCGGCGCCAAGGGCGCGCTGGAGATGGAGCTGGTGGTCTCGGGCGAGAAGTGGGGCCGCGGCCCCAAGGGCGACATCCATTCCAGCGAAAAGGCCCGGGTCGACAGCCCGCCTTGGCGCCTCGTCGCCGCGCTCTCGTCCCTGGTCAGCCCCGACGGCAACACCGTGGTCATCGATGGTATCCCCGAGATGGTCCGCCCGCTCACCGCCCGCGAGCGGGAGCTGATCGCCATGACCGCCGCCAAGACCAGCGAGGCCGACGCCAAGGCGCGCCTGGGCGTCCAGCGCTGGATCGGCGACATGACCTGGGAGCAGTCCCTGGAGCGGCTGGCCGCCGTGCCGACCGTCAACATCCAGGGGCTGATCGCCGGCTACACCGGCCCAGGCGGCAAGACGATCCTGCCCGGCAAGGCCACGGCCAAGGTTGAGATCCGCATGGTCCCCAACATGACCAAGGAGGACACGGTCCGGAAGCTCCGCGCCCACCTCGACAAGCGCGGCTTCACCGACGTGGAAGTCAACGTCACCGGCGGCTACGGCCCCACCGAGACGCCCGAGGACGCCGCCCTCACCAAGGCTCAGATCGCCGCCTACAAGCGCTTCGGCGCCGAGGTGACGCTCTATCCGCGCCTGGCCGGCAGCTGGCCGGGCGTGGTCTTCACCGGCCCGCCGCTCAACCTGCCGGCCGGCCAGTTCGGCCTGGGCTACGGCAACGGCGCCCACGCCCCCAACGAGATCTTCCTCGTCGAGAGCGCCAACCCCACCAAGGTCGCCGGGATGGACGAGGCCGCCCTGGGCTTCGTCGACTTCCTCTACCAGGTCGCCGCGCTGGGCTGACGCCGGCGCCGCAGCGCAGTACCGGTCAGCCCGAAGCCCACGATCATCAGCGCCCAGGTCGCTGGTTCCGGCACGGGGGTCGTGCCCGGCGGTTCCGGGTCGACGTCGGCCGACACGAGCCGCGCCGTGCCGATGTAGCTGATCGCGCCCGTGACCTCGTAGGGCGGCCCGCCGGGGAAGCCGCCCGACCACGTCAGGAGGTCCTGCGACCACTGCAGGTCGCCCAGGTTCTGCAGCAGGTAGACGAAGCCCCCCGGCGTGTAGTTCACCGCCGTGACGACGTCGCCGCCGCTGATCTGGTGTTTGTACTGGGCGCCCGTCATCGCCGTGGCGTCGCCGTCGACGAACTCCTGGTAGAAGTCCACGCTCGTCTGGTTCACCGGCATCGTGCGGACGCCGCCGTAGCTGGAGTGCGAGGCGTAGGGCTCGGCGATACCGCCCAGGGCGAACAGGTCGTCGCTCACCGGCGTCGCCACCACCCCGGCGACGTCGCCGTAGTAATACTGCGAGCCGCCCAGCTCGGTGAACGTCGGGTCGAACGTCCACGTCACCTCGAAGTCGGGGTCGATCGTCGGCGCGCCCGCGCTGGAGCCCGTCACATGCACCGCGAACGTCAGTGTCAGCGCCGCCGCAGGCGTCGCCACGGAGGCCGTGGCCGCCGCGGCGCCCAGGGCCAACTCCCACCGCTACGCATTAACCAACCTAATGTGCGGGATGCGACACTTGCATGCGACGGCGCACACGTCTCGCGCGATCGCCTGAACGCCAGGGTCGTGGGGTTGTGGCGGCGCTCCGGGCGGCTTCAGGCCGCCGGCTCGGTCTTCCGCTCTGCTATGTGCGCGTCGAGGATCGCCGGGATCAGGCCCGGGAAGCGTTCCTGGATCTCGGGGCAGCGCGAGATGTTGCGCATCTCCACGCCCTGGCGCTCGGAGCGGATCAGCCCCGCCTCGCGCAGCACCTTGAAATGCTGCGACAGCGACGACTTGGGGATCGCCCGGTCGCCCACGCTGGAGAACGCCGCGCACCGCTGCGGGCAGTCGGCGCCGGCAATGTCGGCGAAGATCGCCACGCGCACCGGGTCCGACAGCGCGTGGAGGATGGCCTCCAGGCGGACGTCCTCGATCGAGGGGTGGAACAGCGGCCTCATGATTTTCAAAGTAGGCGGTCTTGAAATTCGTTCAATAGTTCCGATTTCCTGAACTATGGGACGAAGGCCGGCTCGCCATCCCGGCGCCTGGCCTCTCCCGAGGTTTCAAAGGGAATCCATCCAATGTCCAAGCTCGCGGGCAAGGTCGCCCTCGTCACCGGCGCGTCCAAGGGTATCGGCGCCGGCATCGCCAAGGCGCTGGCCGCCAACGGCGCGGCGGTGGCGGTCAACTACGCCTCCAGCCGCGCCGGCGCCGACGCGGTGGTCAAGGCGATCACCGACGCCGGCGGCCGCGCCGTCGCGGTCGGCGGCGACGTCTCGAAGGCCGCCGACGCCCAGGCCATCGTCGATCAGACGGTGCAGGCCTTCGGCCGCCTCGACATCCTGGTCAACAACTCCGGCGTCTACGCCTTCGGCGCCCTCGCCGACATCACCGAGGCCGAGTTCCATCGCCAGTTCGGCATCAACGTGCTGGGCGTGCTGCTGGTCACCCAGGCCGCGTCCAAGCACCTGGGCGAAGGCGCCAGCATCATCAACATCAGCTCGGGCGTCACCACCCTGCTGATGCCGGAATCGGCGGTCTACACGGGCACGAAGGGCGCCCTGGACGCCATCGGCGGCGTGCTCGCCAACGAGCTGGCCCCGCGCAAAATCCGGGTGAACACCATCAACCCGGGCGTGGTGCACACCGAAGGCACCGAGACCGCGGGCGTCATCGGCTCGGAGCTGGAGGCCGGCTTCGTCGCCCGCACCCCGCTGGGCCGCGTCGGCCAGCCGGACGACATCGCCGACATCGCGGTCTTCCTGGCCTCCGACGACAGCCGGTGGCTCACGGGCGAAAAGCTGCTGGCGACCGGCGGGCTGCGCTGACGGCGAAGGGTGCGGGCGCCACGCCCGCGCCCGTTATCTTGCTCGTCATCGTCCGGCTTGTCCGGGCGACCCATGATCTCCGCGTTCTCAGGAACGCCGCGACGGCGCCGCCGCGAACAACCTTCAACTCCTGCGATCTTGGGTGGCCCGGACAAGCCGGGCCATGACGAGGTGAGGAGGAGCGATGGCGGAGGAGACGAGGAGCGCGGCGAAACCGCCCCACTCCCCCTACCATTCACCCGGCGCATCGGCGATCGGCGGCGGAGCGTCCTGAGCTTGATCTCGTCGCGTCGAGCCTGCCTGCCGGTTCCGGTCAGTCAGGGACCGGCCTCCGGCCGGCCGCCCCGCGGCGGCCCTTCGGGCCGTCCTTGAGTGACCGGATCCGGCAGGCTCCAATCCGCCCATGAGATCGAAGCCTTCTTTTCTCCTGGAGGAGCAGCCATCACGAAAGGCAGACGAGCCGAGTGTCTGCGATGGGTGGAAAGCGGACATTGCGATGATAAGCAGAGCCATGACTGCAGACGCTGATTTGCGCGACCTCATCGCTGCGGCCGAGGCCTTCGACAGCGACTACGAACGTGATCAAATGCCCGCCTACAACGCAGTCCTCGCGCACATGCAGAAACACCCGGCTCACCGGGCTGACTTCGGTTTCATGCTCCTGGCAAGACTGAAGGAGCACGGCGACGGGCATCTCTTCATGTTCTGCATGGGCGCTCTGAAGTGGCCCGAAGTAGAGGCCGAGTTGCGCCGATGGTCGGACGCGTCAGCGTCCGAGACGGACAAGCGCCCGCACTTCTTCTATGCGAGTTGCCTTCGCTGCTTTGACCCGAACTATGAGTTCCCTTGATGCCGTCGCGGGCCAACTTCCGCAATGGGTCGAAAGCGGAAGGTCACCTCACTACGACGTCTCCGCCCTAGCTCCCCGCCAACCCCGCCCGCCATTCCGCCGCGAGCCCTTCCACGTCCGTGGGATTCTCCTCGAACGCCCGCAGGCCCTCGATAAGCGCCCACGGCTGCGCCAGGCTGGTCCAGCACTGGGCGATCGGCTTGGCGAACGACGGGTCGTCCAGCGTCCCCGGCCGCACGTTGATGATGTCAGGATAGGCCAGCATCTCGGTGTGCGTGCGCGCGAAGCAGTCCGGGCAGATGTGCTGGCGGTGCAGCGCCCCGCTGCCGCCCGGCAGGTCGCGCGACAGGCTCTCGCCGGCGGTCACCGCGAAGTCCCTGCGCAGGGTGATCATCGACAGCGCATAGGCGCTCCCGGACCGCTTCTGGCAGTTGTGGCAATGGCAGGCCAGCACGACCTGCGGCAGGTCGCTCAGCGCATAGCGCAGCTGGCCGCAGATGCATCCGCCCGCCAGGGGCGGCCTCGGCGCCCCCATCAGCCAGCCCCTAGTGCTGGCTTTCCGGCATGGTCACCACCAGGCCGTCCAACTCGTCCGAGACCTTGATCTGGCAGGAGAGGCGGCTGTTCTCCTGAACGCCCTCGGCGAAGTCGAGCATCGACTCCTCCATGCTGGACTTGTCGCCAGTCTTCGACAGCCAGGCTTCGTCCACATAGACGTGGCAGGTGGCGCAGGCGCAGGCGCCGCCGCAGTCGGCGTCGATGCCCGGGATGTTGTTCTTCACGGCGCCTTCCATGACGGTCAGGCCCGTCTTCACGTCGATCTCGTGCTTGGTGCCGTCATGTTCGATGTAGGTGATCTTGGCCACGGGAGCGCCCCTCACTGATCGCCGTTTAGATGGCGACCTCTTTCATGGAAACGGATGGGTCCGCAAGCTTGGCCTTGTCGACCGGCTTGCGGTTGAGAATGAGCATCTTGCCCATCATGAACTCGGGCGGCGAGTTGATCGCCTCCACGGATTGCACCTGGTCGCCCTTAAGGTGGAAGACGGCGAACTTGCCGGCCTGCGGGTCGCCCCGCACCACGATCTCGTCCACGTCGAAGGCGTAGCCGGCGATCTGGAGCTTCAGGTCGTACTGGTCGCTCCACTGCCACGGGCACTCGCCCGGCGGCCGGGGCTTGCCCATGATGGCGCTGGCGGCCTGCTTGGCCTGCTCCAGGGCGTTGGGCACACTCTCCATGCGGAACATGCGGTCGTAGATCGGCATGGGCCGGTGGGCCACGTCGCCGATGGCGAAGACGTCCGGGTCGGTGACGCTGCGGGCGTCCAGGTCCACCACCACGCCGCGCGCGCACTCCAGGCCGGCGGCCTTGGCCAGCTCGTCGTTCGGGTGCGCGCCCACGCCCACGACGACGGCGTCGCAGGCGATGGTGCGGCCGTCGTCCAGCTTCACGCCGGTGACGTGGCCGTCCGCGCCGGCATAGCCCACGACCGTCTCGCCCAGCTCGAACGTGACGCCGTGCCGCTCGTGATAGCCCTGGAAGAAGCTGGACAGCGTGTTGCAGGCCACCCGCGCCAGCAGGCGCTCCTCGCGCTCGATCACCACCACGTCGGCGCCCAAGGCCCGGCCCGAGGCGGCGACCTCCAGCCCGATGTAGCCGCCGCCCACGACGGCCAGCGTCTTGCCCGGCCCGACCGTGGCCTTCAGCGTCTCGGCGTCGGCGGCTGTGCGCAGGAAGAGGATGCCGTCCAAGTCCTTGCCCTCGATGGGCAGCGAGATCGCGCGTGCGCCCGTGGCCAGGATCAGGAGGTCGTACGAAACGGTCGCGCCGTCCGACAGCGTCACGGTCTTCGCGGCGCGGTCCAGCGCCGTGGCGGCCACGTTTGGCCGGAAATCGATGCCGTTCTCGCCGTAGAACTCCACCGGCTTCAGGGCCAGCGAGTCGGCGTCGGCTTCGCCCTTCAGCCAGGCCTTGCTGAGCGGCGGGCGCTGGTAGGGCGGGATCGGCTCCTCGCCGATCAGGGTGATCGGGCCCCCGTGGCCATACTGGCGCAGCAGCGCCGCCGCCGTGCCACCCGCGTGGCCGGCGCCCACGATCACCACGTGAGCCGAAGCGCTGCTCATGCTTCTCCGATGCCTAAAAGTGACAGGGGCGTCAACTTCATTGGCGCGACGACGCCTCGCCGCCCCGCCTTTCCCCTCTTTGCCCGCTGACCCTACGGAGGGCAAATGTTCCCGATCAGGGCTTGCCGAACAGTGTTTGGATGGGCGCCATGCTTCCAAAGGGCCGAGAGCGCCCGGGAGGAACAGCCATGGACGACGGGTCTGTCGAATTCCGCGAGGCCGCTGCGGCCGAGGCGTGGGCCACGCCGATCGAGGCGCTGAACCCGGCGCAGTCCGATCTCTTCGTCAACGACGCCATGTGGCCGATCTTCGACCGTCTGCGGAAGGAATCGCCGGTCCACTGGACGCCGCGCGGCGACGAGTACGACGGCTTCTGGTCGATCACCCGCTACCAGGACATCATGGCCATCGACACCAACCACGAGGTGTTCTCGTCGGCCGACGGCATCGTCCTGCAGAGCCTCGAGGCCAAGGCCGAGTCCGAGAAGCGCCCGCGCGGCAACAGCTTCATCGCCATGGACCCGCCGGGCCACGACATCCAGCGCAAGACCGTGAGCCCCGCCGTCGCCCCGCAGAACCTGCAGGCGATGAGCCCGATCATCCGCGCCGAAGCCGGCAAGATCCTCGACAGCCTGCCCATCGGCGTGGAGTTCGACTGGGTCGACCTGGTCTCGAAGGAGCTGACGGCCATGACCCTGGCCACGCTCTTCGACTACCCGCAGGAGAAGCGGCGCGAGCTGACCTTCTGGTCCGACATGTTCACCAACGCCCCCGGCTTCGGCCCGGCCAAGAGCTGGGCGCACAAGCGGGAACAGGCCGACGCCTGCTTCGACGCCTTCGACGCCCTGTGGGCCGAGCGGGTGAACGCGCCGCCGAAGTTCGACCTGGTCTCGATGATGGCCCACGCCGAGGCCACCCGGAACCTCAGCGCCACTGACTACCATTCCAACGTCGTGCTGCTGATCATCGGCGGCAACGACACCACCCGGAACACCATCTCGGGCTCGGTCTATGCGCTGAACAAGAACCCCACCCAGTACGACAAGCTGCGGGCCAACCCGTCGCTGATCCCCAACATGGTCTCCGAGACCATCCGCTGGCAGACGCCGCTGGCCCACATGGCCCGCACGGCGACCCGCGACTTCGAGATGGGCGGCAAGACCATCAAGGCCGGCGACCGCGTGGTCATGTGGTACGTCTCCGGCAACCGCGACGAGACCCAGATCCCGAACCCGAACGCCTACGACATCGAGCGCGAGCGGCCCCGAAACCACCTGTCCTTCGGCTTCGGCATCCACCGCTGCGTGGGCAACCGCCTGGCCGAGCTCCAGCTCTGCATCATCTGGGAAGAGATCCTGGCCCGCTTCCCCGAGATCCGCCTCGTCCGCGAGCCCCTCCGCACCCACTCCGTCTTCGTGAAGGGCTACGAGACCCTGCCGGTGGTGATCCCGACGCGGAACTAGCCAATTGAATCCGGCGGCGCGCCAGCGCCGCCAGGACAATCATCCACGAACCACACGAACGGGTGGCTGGCTCGCGGGTCGTTGGCGTCTTCGAGCGCGTTCGTGTCGTTCGTGTCGTTCGTGGACAAATAGACAGCGTCTGCGGCGCGCGCGGACGACGGGTCCCTATGCACCGCCCCTATACGGCCTAAACTGACCCCATGTCCGAAGGGCGCCGCTATCACGTCGGGGACCTGCCCGGCCGCCTCATCCGCGAGGCGCGCGAGATGCTGGAGGAGGGCGGGCTCAAGCAGCTCAACCTGCGCGCCCTGGCCGCCCGCGCCGGCATCACCGCCGGCTCGATGTACCATCACTACGAAAGCAAGACCGCACTGCTGGGCGAGCTGGCCGCCGGCGGCTTCATGGAGCTGCGCCGCGACCTGGAGCGGGCCGACCACGAGGCCGGGGCCGGCCGCAGGCTGCGCGGCTGGGCCACCGGCTACTTCCACTTCGCTCGCCGCGAGCCCGCGCTGTTCGGCCTGATGTTCGACCCCGAGATCGCCGAGCTGCCCCAGGTGGTCGAGGCCCGCGCCGCCGCGCTCGCGGTCCTGCACCGCATCGTCACCGAGGTGGCGACCGCCCAGGGCCGCGCCGACCCGCCGCTGCGCCACATCACCCTCGCGGTCTGGGCCGCCGCCCACGGCGCCGCCGGCCTCGCCCCGAGCACCCCCGAGGGCGGCGAGCTCATCGAGGACGTGATCGCGGGTCTGGAGACGCTGTTCCGGCCTTGAGCCTCACCCCGCCTTCTGCTCCGCCGTCCAGTCCCTGATCCGCTGCTCCAGCACCGACAGCGGCAGCGAGCCCGAGGCGATCACCGTGTCGTTGAAGGCCTTGATGTCGAACTTCGGCCCCAGCGCCTTCTGGGCCTGGTCGCGGAGCTGCATGATCCGGATCATGCCGATCTTGTAGGCCGTTGCCTGGCCGGGATTGACGATGTAGCGGCGGGTCTCGGCGCGGGCCTGGTCCTCGCCCCGACGGCCGGTGGCCTTGAGGTACGCGACCGCCTCGTCTTCGGTCCAGCCCTTGGCGTGCAGGCCGGTGTCGGTCACCAGCCGCGCGGCGCGGAACAGCTCGGCGTCCAGGCGCATGAAGTCCGAGGCGATGTCCGGATAGACGCCCATCTCCTTGCACAGCAGCTCGGAATAGAGGCCCCAGCCCTCGTTGAACGCGGCGTTGCGCGCGGCCAGCCGGAACTGCGGCGCGCCCTTCTGGCGCACGCGCAGGTCGCCCTGCATCACGTGGCCGGGCACCCCCTCGTGGCACATCAGGTCGGCCAGGCTGGCCCGCAGCGAGGTCGTGCCCAGCATGTGCAGATAGACCCGTCCCGGCCGCGCTCCGTCGGGGCTGGGCCCGCTGGCGTGCGCCGCGCCGCCGGCGACTTCGCTGAACGACGGCTCGCGGATCACCTCCATCCTGTAGGCCGGCAGGTTGTTGAACATTGCCGGCAGCGCCGCGCGGCTCTTGGCGATCAGGCTGTTCGAATAGGCCAGGATCTCCGCGCGGTTCTCGTCGGTGTAGGGCTGCGGCGGGTCGGCCCGGTTCAGCTCGGCGTAGTAGGCGTCGGCGTCCTTGAACCCGGCCTTCCGCGCCAGCGCGTCCTGCTCGCCCTGGATCCGCTTCACCTCCGACAGGCCCAGCGCGTGGATCTGGTCGGGCGTCAGGGTCGTGGTGGTCTGCAGCGTGATCGCCGCCTGGTACCAGGCCAGGCCGTTCGGCAGCGTCAGCGCGCCCACCTTGCCCGAGGGCGCCTTGCCGATGTCGCCCTCGGCCCAGGCGATCAACCGCTCGTAGCCCGGCTTCATGCCGCCGGTCAGCGCCGCCTTGGCCTCGTCCAGCAGGGCCTGGGCCTCTTCGGGGCTCACCTTGCCGGCGGCCTGGAGCTTGCCGACCTTGGCCTTGGCGTCGACCCACAGCGGCGAGTCGGGCCCATCGCCGAACGGGGCGCCCGAGATCAGCTTCTTGCTCTCGCGGATCGTCCGCTCGTACTGGAAGCGCGGCATGCGGATCGCGTCGCCCGCCGCGGCCGCCGCGCGCTCGCGGGCCTGGTCCATCGCGGGGCCCAGCGCCTTCAGGCGGGCGTTGTAGGCCTTCATGTCGGCGGCGCTGTCGACCAGGTGCGAGCTGATCAGGAACGACGGCAGACCGGAATGCGCGCCCGCGCCGCCGAACGGGAAGTCGTAGCGCCGGAATTTGTACGCCAGCTCGGCGCGGTCCAACTCCTGGCTCCACATGTCGAAGCTGATCTTGCCCTCGTCCGAGAGCTTGTCGCGCTGGAAGCCCTTCTTCATGCGGGCCACGCTGCCGCGCCGCCACTCCAGCGCCTTCAGCTCGGCCGCCTCGGACAGGTCGTTCAGCTTGTCGTAGCCCTCCTTGCGGCCCAGCGTGGTCGCCGTCTGTGGGCTGAACTTCAGGGCCTCGGCGAATTCCGCGTCGAGGAAGGCGTTGAACGTCTGGGTCGCGTCGGCCGGCGTCTGGGCCACGGCGATGGACGGTGCGGCGAGCACGAGCCCCGCCGTCGGCGCGGCGGCCAAGGCAAGGGCGGCGAGGGCGGGGGCGCGGAGGGTGCGAAGCATGCCGGCAATGAGGCACGCCCAGGCAAGACGCTCAAGCTGAGAGCGGTTTCCGGGGCGAAACATGCCGCCGGTCGGCGAAAGGGCGCGGTGGCCGCCACCTCTCCCGCGTCATCCCGGTCTTCGCTCCGCGAAACCGGGATGACAGCTCGGCGCATCAGACCACTCGGTCCACCAGCATCTTCTTGATCTCGGCGATCGCCTTGGCCGGGTTCAGCCCCTTCGGGCAGACCTGGGCGCAGTTCATGATCGTGTGGCAGCGGTAGAGCTTGAAGGGGTCCTCCAGCTCGTCCAGGCGCTCGCCGGTGGCCTCGTCGCGGCTGTCGATGATCCAGCGGTAGGCGTGCAGCAGCGCCGCCGGGCCCAGGTACTTCTCCTGGTTCCACCAGTAGCTGGGGCACGAGGTCGAGCAGCAGGCGCAGAGGATGCATTCGTAGAGGCCGTCCAGCTTCTCGCGATCCTCAGGCGACTGGCGCCATTCCTTCTGCGGCTCGGGCGTCTCGGTGTGCAGCCAAGGCTCGACCGAGGCGTACTGCGCGTAGAACAGCGTCAGGTCCGGCACCAGGTCCTTCACCACCGGCATGTGCGGCAGCGGGCTGATCGAGACCTTGTCGCCCGGGCATTCCTCGTGGCCGTGGATGCAGGCCAGGGTGTTGCGGCCCGCGATGTTCATGGCGCACGAGCCGCAGATGCCCTCGCGGCACGAGCGGCGGAAGGTCAGCGTCGGGTCGACGTTGTTCTTGATGTGGATCAGCACGTCCAGGACCATCGGGCCGCACTGGCTGAGGTCCACGTCGTAGGTGTCCCACGACGGGTTCTGCCCGCTGTCCGGGTCGTAGCGGTAGATCTTGAAGGTCTTGACCTTCGTCGCGCCCGCCGGGGCCGGGAAGTGCTTGCCGCCCTTGGGGACGGAGTTCTTCGGAAGGGTGAGCTGGACCATCTGTCTGTTCCCCTTCGCCTAGTACACCCGCGCCTTCGGCGGGAAGGGCGCGATTTCGTTGGTCATGGTGTAGTCGTGGACCGGGCGGTAATCGATCTTCACCTTGCCGGTCGCGTCGTCGAACCAGGACAGGGTGTGCTTCATCCAGGTCTTGTCGTTGCGGTCCGGATAGTCCTCGTGGGCGTGGGCGCCGCGGCTTTCCTTGCGGTTCTCGGCCCCCGTCACCGTCACGACCGCCTGGCCGATCAGGTTGTCCAGCTCCAGCGTCTCCATCAGGTCGCTGTTCCACACCATCGAGCGGTCGGTGACCTTCAGGTCGGGCCGCTTGGCGTTGACCGCGTTCATCCGCGTCACGCCGCTGGTGAGGGCTTCCGAGGTCCGGTAGACCGCCGCGTCCTCCTGCATCGCCATCTGCATTTCGAGGCGCAGCGCCGCCGTGGTGGTCGAGCCGTTGGCGTTGCGGAAGCGGTCCAGGCGGCTGAGGTGGCCGTCGGTCATGGCGGGCTTCAGCTCGGGCTGGGTCGCCCCGGCCTTGATCGTGTCGGCCGCCCGCAGCGCCGCCGAGCGCCCGAACACCACCAGGTCGATCAGGCTGTTCGAGCCCAGGCGGTTGGCGCCGTGCACGCTGACGCACGCGGCCTCGCCCACGGCCATCAGGCCCGGCACCACCTTGTCCGGATCCTTGCCGGCCTTGGTGACGACCTCCGAGTAGAAGTTCGTCGGGATGCCGCCCATGTTGTAGTGCACGGTCGGCAGCACCGGGATCGGCTCCTTGGTGACGTCTACGCCGGCGAAGATTTTCGCGCTCTCGGAAATCCCCGGCAGGCGTTCGGCCAGGATCTTGGGGTCCAGGTGGTCGAGGTGCAGGAAGATGTGGTCCTTCTTCGGCCCCACCCCGCGGCCCTCGCGGATCTCCATGGTCATGGCCCGGCTCACCATGTCGCGCGGCGCCAGGTCCTTCACGGTCGGCGCATAGCGCTCCATGAACCGCTCGCCCTCGGAGTTGGTGAGGTAGCCGCCTTCGCCGCGGGCGCCCTCGGTGATCAGGCAGCCTGATCCGTAGATGCCGGTCGGGTGGAACTGCACGAACTCCATGTCCTGCAGCGGCAGGCCGGCGCGCAGCACCATCCCGCCGCCGTCGCCGGTGCAGGTGTGGGCCGAGGTGGCCGAGAAGTAGGCGCGGCCGTAGCCGCCGGTGGCCAGGATCACCAGCTGCGCCTGGAACCGGTGCAGCGTGCCGTCGTCCAGCTTCCAGGCGGTCACGCCCCGGCAGACGCCCTCGTCCATGATCAGGTCCAGGGCGAAGTACTCGATGAAGAACTCGGTCGAGTGCGCCAGGCTCTGGCCGTACATGGTGTGCAGCATGGCGTGACCGGTGCGGTCGGCCGCCGCGCAGGTGCGCTGGATCGGGGCCTCGCCGTAGTTCTTGGTCATGCCGCCGAAGGCGCGCTGGTAGATCTTGCCGTCGGCCGTGCGGCTGAACGGCACGCCCCAATGCTCCAGCTCATAGACCGCGGCCGGCGCGTTGCGGCAGAGGTATTCGATGGCGTCCTGGTCGCCCAGCCAGTCCGACCCCTTGACGGTGTCGTACATGTGCCAGCGCCAGTCGTCCTCGCCCATGTTGCCCAGCGACGCCGAGATGCCGCCCTGCGCGGCCACGGTGTGCGAGCGGGTCGGGAAGACCTTGGTGATGCAGGCCGTCTTCAGGCCCGCCTGGGCGCAGCCGAGCGCCGCGCGCAGGCCGGAGCCGCCCGCGCCAACGACGACGACGTCGAACTTGTGATCGATGAATTCGTAAGTCGCCATGGGATCAGCCGCCTCCCAGCGCGACCTTGAGGATGGACATGATGGCCAGCGCGCCGGCGAGGCCGCTGACGAACAGGTTGGCCAGCAGGCAGGCCGCCTTGTTCAGGTGGCTGTAGACGTAGTCCTCGATGACCACGCGCAGGCCCGACTGCATGTGCATGAAGCCGATGCCGATCGAGAGCACCATCAGCGTCGCGTTCACCGGGCTGCGGATCCACTCGACGGCTTCATAGTAGTCCATGCGCGCCAGCAGGATCGTGCTGTAGGCGCCCCAGATCACCAGCGGGACCAGCGCCACGGCGGCGACGCGCTCCGAGATCCAGTGGCCGACGCCGTGCTTGGCCGAGCCCAGCCCGCGGGCGGTGGAGAGGGGGGTGCGGTAGCTCATCAGAGGGCCCCGATCTGGAAGGCGATCGCCCAGGTGGCGAGGGTCGCGGCGACGGTGAAGCCGAACACGGTCCAGGCCGAGGCATTGGCGCTCTTGATGTCCAGGCCGTGTCCGAAGTCCCACACCAGGTGCCGGATGCCGTTGCCCAGGTGATAGAAGAGCGAGAGGGACATGCCGAACATCACGACCTTGCCCAGCGGCGAGCCCAGCAGCGCCTTGAAGGTGGCGTAGGCCTCGGGCCCGGCGGCCAGCGAGATGGCCCAGGCCGCGACGATCAGGCCGCCCAGGTACAGGCCGCAGCCCGTCACCCGGTGCAGGATCGAGGTGGCCATGGTGACATGCCAGCGCCAGATCTGCAGATGTGGCGACATCGGTCGGTCCGCGGGACCGCGTGGAACGGTAGTCATCGAAGCGCCGTCGCCTCCCCCTTAGCCTGCAGCCCCGCCGGTTTTAAGCGCCGCGCGGGGGGTGTCAACGAAGCCTCGGCGGCCGAGCCGACGATTGATCCATCGCGTACCAGGGCCCGAGCGGCCGGACGACGCGGCGCAGCGTCATGTCCTCCGGCGCAATGGCCAGCGACCGGCCGTATTCGCGCAGGTCCTCTTCCCGTTTGACGGTGACCAGGCTGAACATGCCGTTGTCGGTCACCACGCCGCCCAGCCAGAAGGCGCCGACCTTTTGGTAGGCGTCCACTGCCCAGCGGGCGTGCAGCGCCACCGTCTCGGGCTCCCAATGCCGAAAGGCGGGGGGGACCGTGCGTTCCACCAGGAAGGTCAGCATGCCGCTTGTCCGCAAGGCTTCGCATTGGGCGAAGTCTCGCTAGCTGACGTCTAGGACGCAATGCGTCTGTGTTGTAGGATTCCTTCGCAAAAGGCGAAGGATGCGGTTCGATCTCACCGACCTGAGGCTGTTCTGCGATGTGGTGGACGCCGGCTCCATCACCGCCGGCGCCGAGAAGAGCGCGCTGGCGCTGGCCGCCGCCTCCACCCGCATCCGCAACATGGAGGCCGTCCTGGGCGCGGCGCTCCTCACCCGTTCGCGCCAGGGCGTCACGCCCACGCCCGCCGGCCGCACCCTCCTGAAGCATGCCCGCACCATCCTGGGCCAGGCGGCGCGCATGCGCGAGGACCTCTCGGCCTTCGCTGGTGGCCTCTCGGGCGAGGTGCGTCTGCTGGCCAACACCAACGCCCTCACCGAGTTCGTGCCCGAGGCGCTGAGCTCGTTCCTCGCCGCCCACCCGCACGTCAGCGTCGACCTGGAGGAGCGGCTGTCGGACGAGATCGTCGGCCTGATCGCCGAGGGCGTGGGCGACGTGGGCATCGTGGCCGGCACCGTCGATGTGGGCGGCCTGCAGACCTACCCCTTCCGTTCGGACCGCTTCGTGGTCGTCGCCGCGAAGGGCCACCCGCTGGCCGACCGCAGCCGCGTCTCGTTCGCCGAGGTGCTGGAGTACGACTTCGTGGGCTTGGAGCGCTCCAGCTCGCTCCAGCGCTTCCTCACCGCCAAGGCCGCCCGCGAGGGCCGCCCCTTGCGCGCCCGCATCCAGCTCCGCAGCTTCGACGCCGTCTGCCGCATGGTGGAGTCTGGGGTCGGCGTCGGCGTCGTCCCGGGCACGACGGCCGCGCGCGCCGCCAAGACCATGTCGCTGGCCGTCATCGACCTCGCCGACGACTGGGCGCTGCGCGAACTCACCATCGTGGTCCGCGCCGCCGACGAGCTGCGGCCGTATGCGCGGGAGCTGGTGGAAAGCCTCCGGGCCTAGGGTCAGGGATGTTCGACGCCGGCCGCCATGTTCGCGCCCGCCGCGATCACCCGCACTCGCGAATCTCGCGCGCGACCTGCGGCATCACCCGGTCCAGCAAGGCCAGGCAGTCCCGATAGCCCTCCCGCCCCAGCTCGTAGGGGTCCGGAATGCCGCCGCCGCCCGCGTTCGCGACCATCACGCTCGCCGCGCCCCCGCCCAGGCCGGCCCGGACCTTGTCGGCCTCATCGTGGCCGACGCAGACGATCCATCGGTACTGGCTGAGGTCCAGATCCCCGATCCAGCGGCTGACATGGCCGCTCAGGTCGATCCCCCGTTCCTTCAAGCACGCGACCGAGCGGTAGTTGGCCGGACGGCCCGCCAGCCCCTCCTGCACGCCGGCGCTCTCCACCGCGAAGCCGTCGCCCAACGCCTGCTGCAGCACCGCCTGCATTATCGGGCTGCGGCTGATGTTGCCGAGGCAGACGCAGAGCACCTTCTCCATCCGCCGATGCAAACCCGCCGGCCGCCGCCGTCAAGGTGCGGCGGTGTCAGGCCGCCGCGATAGCGCGCCCCTCGGCGTCCCGTCCGGCCCAGCGCAGCAGGCAGGCGTGCAGGTTCTCCACGTCGATCGGCTTCTCGACGCTGTCGACCATGCCGGCGGCGCGCATGCGGGCGAGCTGTTCGGGCAGCACGTCGGCGCTCATGGCGACGATCGGCGTCAGGGCGGCCGGGCCCTTCAGGGCGCGGATGACGCGCGTGGCCGACAGCCCGTCCATCCCAGGCATGTGCACGTCCATGAGGATCATGTCGTAGCGCCCAAGCCGTGCGGCCTCGACCGCCTCCTGCCCGTCGCAGGCCACGTCCGCCGTGCAGCCCAGCAGGCCCAGCAGCGTCACGCCCAGCTCGCGGTTCACAGGATGGTCGTCCACGAGCAGCACGTGGGCGCGCAGCTCGTCGGCACGGGCCTCGTCGGTCGCGGCCGCCGAGACCGGTTCGGTCCGCGCCAGCTCGACCTCCATCCAGAACTCCGAGCCCTCGCCCGGCGTCGAGGCGACCCCGACGCGGCCGCCCATCGCCTCGACCAGGCCCTTGGCGATGGCCAGGCCCAGGCCCGTGCCGCCGTAGGTGCGGCTGATCGAGCTGTCCACCTGGCGGAAGCGGTCGAACAGCACCGACTGGGCGCCGGGCGCGATGCCGACGCCCGTGTCGATCACCGCGATGCGCAGCCGGTCGGCGCCCTCGCCGGCCGGCGTGGCGCTCAGCGCCAGGGTGACGCCGCCGCTGTCGGTGAACTTCACGGCGTTGTTCAGGAAGTTGAGCAGCACCTGGCACAGCCGGTGGTCGTCGCAGACGTACGCGCCCGCCAATTCGCCGGCGACGGTCATGTCCAGCGACAGGCCCTTGCGCTCGGCCGTCTCGGTCACGATCGCCAGGGCGTCGCGGCAGACCTGCTGCAGGTCGACCGGCTTGGGGTCCAGCTCCAGCCGGCCGGCCTCGACCTTCGAGAAGTCGAGGATGTCGTTGACCACGGTCAGCAGCGCCGCCCCCGAGCGGCGGATCACGCCCACCCGGTCGCGCGCCGTCTCGGGCAGGTCGCCGCGCTCCAGCACCTGGGCGAAGCCGATGATCGAGTTCAGCGGCGTGCGGATCTCGTGGCTCATGGTGGCCAGGAAGTCGGTCTTGGCCACCGAGGCGGCGTTGGCGCGGTCGCGCGCCCGGCGGTCGGCGCGCGCCTGGTTGGCCAGCAGGGCCCGCAGCCGCTGCTGGTGGCTGGCGGTCAGCGCGGTGATGATGCCGGTGGCGAACACCATCGCCAGGTAGACCTGGGCGATCGTCACCTTGCGGTTGATGTCGGTGAAGCCGTCGAGCTGGTGGGGCGGGCCGACCAGGGCGGCCATCGAGAACATGACGACGCAGATCAGCGCGGTCGCCAGGGTAAGGGCGCGCGGCCCCAGGCGCAGGCCCAGCAAGGTCACCGCCGGGAACATCCCGAGCAGCGCCAGCCCGCCCAACGGCGCGAAGATCAGCGCGGTCATCCCGCCGGCCAGCAGGGCGCCGGCGGCGATCTCCCACGGGTTGCGCCGGGCGGCCCCGGTCTCGCGCTGCCCCAGCAGCAGGATCGCCGGCAGCACCACCGACATGCCCAGGAACTTGGCCGCCAGGCGATTGGCGACCATCACGGTGGGGAATTCGCCCTTCATGCCCAGGACGACCAGCCCGACCAGCGCCGTCCCCACGACCAGCATCGGCAGCAGCGCCACGAAGATCAGCCGCGCGAACCGGCCGGGCGTGGTTAGGCGCACGGCGTGCAGCCGCCGCGCCAGGGTGCTTACGACCAGCGCCTCGACGAAGTTCAGCAGCGAATAGGCGACCGCGTCGAACAGCGAGTGGCTGAACGCCAGCACCACCGCGAGCTGGATCGCGAACCCCGCCGCCAGGCAGGCCGGCGTCCAGCGCCGCGGCAGCAGCAGGATGGCCCCGATGACGAAGGCGTTGGCGGTCCAGATCGTGTCGACCCCGCCCGCATTCTCGCGCAGCACGTTGGTCAGCCACAGGTTCAGCGTATAGGCGACGCACAGGACCACGGCGATGACCGCCGATCCTCGACGCCTGTCTGTCTGTGGCACCTGTGTTTCCTCGGCCGGCTCCCAGCGTGACCGTAGGCGTCGGAGGCGAACGAAGCCTTAAGGATAACGTCCGGGCGGCCCCAGCGCCGTCGCACCGCGCATAATTCGTCGTCCCCGGGCTCGACCCGGGATTCCATTCCACTGCGCCTGCTACCGGTCCTCCAGCCAGTCCGCCGAGCGCATCTCCTGCAGGCGCGACGCGGTCCGCTCGAACTCGAAGGCGCCGTCGCCCTCGGGATACAGCTTCGTGGGCTCGGCCTCGGCGAGCACGATCAGGTGGGTCTTCGCCTCGTAGAGGGCGTCGATCAGGATCACGAGGCGCCGCGCTTCCTCCCGCCGGCTCGCCGTCAGCTTCGGCAGCCCCTCCAGGAACACCGTGTGGAACCGCTGCGCCACGGCGATATAGTCGTTCGGCCCCAGGGCCACTGAGCAGAGGCTGGCGAAGGTCGCCCGCAGGAGGCCGCCGGCGGCATGCGGGAAGTGCACCTTGCGGGCCAGCACCTCCAGCGTCTCGCCGCTCTCCTCCTCCGGCCCCAGCATCTCGCGCCACAGGGCGTCGTACTGGCGCTCGTTGTCGGGATCGATCGGCGAGAACCAGGTCCCCGCCGCCCGCAGCCGGTCCAGCCGGTAGTCGTGCGGCCCCGCAATGGTCACCACCTCCACCTTGCTCTTCAGGAGGTCGATGAAGGGCAGGAAGAGCTGGCGGTTGATGCCGTTCTTGTAGAGCTCGTCGGGCAGGCGGTTGGACGTGGCCACCAGGGTCACGCCGCGGGCGAACAGCGCCTCGAACAGCCGGCCCAGGATCATGGCGTCGGCGATGTCGGTGACCTGGAACTCGTCGAAGCACAGCAGGTGCGCCTCGCTCGCCACCACGTCGGCCACCGGCGGGATCGGGTCGTCGCCCTTGTGCTGGCCGAACCTGGCCTTGCGTGCGGCGGCGTCGCCCTTGCGCCAGGCGTCGATCAGCCGGTGGATCTCGCCCATGAAGACGTGGAAGTGGGTGCGCCGCTTGGCCGGCTCGTTCGAGGTCTCGAAGAACAGGTCCATCAGCATCGACTTGCCGCGGCCGACGGGCCCGATGAGGTAGACGCCGCGCTGGCCCTCGCGCTTGTGGAACAGCTTCCCGAGCGCGCCCTTCGGCCGGTCTGCGGCCAGGTCGGCCTCGAGGCGGACCAGGGGCTGCAGCGCCGCGGCCTGCGCCGGGTCGGGCCGGATCGAGCCCTCGCGGGCACGCGCGTCGTAGGCGGCTTGCAGGGCGGAGGGCATCGTCTCCCGCCTAGCCGCGCGAAGGCCCGAGCGCAAGGAACGGGCCCCAAGGAACGGGGCGTGTCCGTGACGGGTTGAGGAGGCTCGTACAAGGGAGACGCGTATGACCGATCGAGAAGACCGCACCTTCCAGGCCCGGCCGCAGGACGATCCGCTGGCCCAGGTGGATCCGGCCCGGCTCGGCCAGCGCGACACGCCCGAGGAGGACTGGGGCGACCCGCTCGACGGCGAGGCCCAGCACGGCGCCAACCACCTGGCCCGCGAGGACCGGCCCGAGCCCGACCGCGGCCACGGCGCCAAGACCCGCAGGGCGTCCAAGGACATCATCAGCCGGCGCGTCTGAAGGACCTTGCCTGACGGCCTTTGGCGGGCGCGGGGGTTCGGCTAGCGTGGCCGGATGACCCGCGTTTCGCTCCTGGGCCTGCCCACCGACCAGCACTCCTCGTTCCTGCGCGGCCCGGCCAAGGCGCCGCCCGCCATCCGCGCGGCCCTGCACTCGCCGCACGCGCACCTGACCGCCACAAACGGCCTGGTGCTGGATGAGGGCCTGCTGGCCGACCTGGGCGACCTGTCGCTGCGCGAGGACGACGGCGACTTCGAGTGCATGGTGGCCGCTGTCCGCGACGCCTTCGCCGCCGGCCCGGCCGTGGTGCTGGGCGGCGACCATGCGGTGACCTATCCGGTGCTGGCCGGGATCGCCGCTGCCGGGATCGCGCCGCCGCAGATCGTCCACATCGACGCCCACTCCGACCTCTATGAGGACTTCGATGGCGACCCGCTCAGCCACGCCTCGCCCTTCGCGCGGATCATGGAGCGCGGCCTGGCCGCGGGCATCGTCCAGCTTGGCATCCGCACGCCCAACGCCCACCTGGTCGCCCAGGCGAAGCGCTATGGCGTCAAGGTCTTCGCCCCGCACGAGCACGCCGCCGGCCTGGCCGCCCTGCCGGCAGGCCCGACCTACATCTCCATCGACATCGACGGCCTGGACCCGGCCTACGCACCCGGCGTTTCGCACCACGAGCCGGGCGGCCTCACGACGCGCGAGGTGCTGGACGTGATCTGGAAGACGCCCGGCCAGGTCATCGGCGGCGACATCGTCGAGGTGAACCCCGACCGCGACGTGAACGGAATGACCGCCGTGGTGGCGGCCAAGCTGCTGAAGGAGCTTGTGGCGAGGATCGCGGCGGACTCTGGGGGGCCTCCCCCTAATGGGGCGGGTGGCTCGAGCGCAGCGAGAGACGGGTGGGGAAGTCAGGACCGGGCGCGGAGGCCGATCGGCGATTCCCCACCCTGATCGCTTCGCGATCTGTCCCTCCCCATTAAGGGAGGGACTAGGGCGACCTACTTCATCGTGGGGATGACGAAGGCGGAGTCTTCGACGGCGCCTTCGGGCCAGCGTGCGGTGATGGTCTTGGTCTTGGTGTAGAAGCGGACGCCTTCCATGCCGTGCTGGTTGATGTCGCCGAAG
>Ga0209050_1000247_pt1 | contig 116514 bp, 94 predicted proteins | sample Araplavi_mTSA_r2_FD_184276 | JGI IMG/M metagenome (GOLD analysis project Ga0209050, IMG submission 184276) | Arabidopsis root microbial communities from North Carolina, USA - plate scrape MF_Cvi_mTSA_r2 (SPAdes) (version 2) | ecosystem: Host-associated > Plants > Roots > Endosphere | place...
GTGCGCGCGGACGATGCCTATGTGCAGGGCACGCAGACGTTGAACGTCGGCGTCGGCTCGCACACCGGCGGCAACTTCGAGGCGCTGACGACCACCAGCACCGTCAGCACCGACGTCACCGACAACGCCAGCGCGACCACCGTCATCCTCAGCGGTTCGGCCAATTCCATCGTCGAGGGCGGCAGCGTCACCTACACCGCCAGCGTCAACAACCCGGTCACCGGCTCGCCCTTCGTCGTCACGCTGTCCAACGGCCAGACCATCACGATCCCGGTCGGTCAATCCAGCGCGAGCAGCGCGCCCTTCGCGGTACGCGGCGACGATGCGTATGCCCAGGGCACGCAGACGCTGAACGTCAGCGTCACCGGCACGGCCGGCGGCAACTTCGAGTCGCTGACCACCTCGTCGACCGTGGCCACCTCGGTCACCGACGACAGCGACGTGACCACCGTCAGCCTGTCGGGATCGAGCACCGTCACCGAAGGCGGCGCAGCCACCTACACGCTGACACTGAGCAACCCCGCCACCAGCGCCGTCACCGTCACGCTGAACTACACCGGCACCGCGAGCAATGGCACCGACTACACCGGCGTCACGACCGTCACGATCCCCGCCGGCGCCAGCAGCGCCAATTTCAGCGTTGCAACGGCTGCCGATGGCCGCGACGAACCGAACGAAACGATCGTGGTCTCCATCGGCACCGTCATCGGAGGCGGATTCGAAGCCATTGCGCCGCATGGCACGAACAACACGCTGACCACTTCCCTGGTAGACAACGACCCGACCCCGACGCTGTCGATCAACAACGTCACCGTCAACGAAGCCGCCGGCACGGCCACCTTCACGGTGACGCTGTCGGCCGCGTCCGGCCAGGCCGTCTCGGTCAACTACGGCATGTCCAACGGCACCGCCACGGCCGGCTCCGACTACGCCGCGTCCAGCGGTACGCTCACCTTCGCCGCGGGCTCGACCGTCCAGACCATCACGGTCCCGATCACCAACGACACCCTCGCCGAGGCCACCGAGACCTTCAACGTCACGCTGAGCGGCGCCACCAACGCGACCATCGCGCTGGCCACCGGCGTCGGCAGCATCATCGACAACGACCAGCCGCCGGCGATCGACCTCGATTCGAACAACTCCACCGCCACCGGCATCGGCTACGCGACCACCTTCACCGAGAACGGCTCGGGTGTCTCGATCGCCGATTCCGACATCAAGGTCACCGACGTCGACAGCGCATCGCTGGCCAGCGCCACCATCACGCTGACGAACGCCAAGAGCGGCGACCTGCTGACCGTCGGCACGCTGCCGGCGGGCATCACCGCCAACGTCGTCGGCAATGTCATCACGCTCAGCGGCGCCGCGTCGCTCGCCAGCTACGAGACGGCGATCCGCGCGATCACCTTCTCGAACACCAGCGACGCGCCCGACACCACCAACCGCGTGATCACCGTCGTCGCCAACGACGGCACCAGCAACAGTGCCACTGCGACGACGACCATCAGTGTGGTCGCGGTCAACGACGCACCGGTGGCAAGGAACGACACGGCGGGCGTCAACGCGGGAAGCACGGTCACCACGGATGCCACCAGCGGCGTGATCGTGTCCGGCGGCATTGCCTCCAGCGCCGACACCGACGTCGATGGCGACACGCTGGCAGTCAGCCGGGTCGTGGCAGGCACCGGCACGCCGTCGACGGCCGTCACCGCGGCCGGCACCAGCATCACCGGCACCTACGGCACGCTGACGCTCAAGAGCGACGGCAGCTACAGCTACGTCGCCAGCAACGCCAATGCGCTCGCGACCGGAACCACCGTCGACGACGTGTTCACCTACCAGGTGAGGGACCCGAGCGGCGCCACCTCGAACGCGACGCTGACGATCCACGTCCTCGGCCAGGCCGACACACTGACCGCCGGCACGCCGACCACGACGGTCATCACCAACACCCTGGGCCTGAACGGCGAGTACTACGGCTACAACGACAGTGCCGTCTCCGGCGGCAACCGACGCCACGCCGATGACGGCAGCGTCGGCAACCTCGACCGCGTGTCCGACTTCAACACGCTGGTCAACGCGCGCAACGCGACGATGGGCGGCAGCAACGCCATCCTCGGCACCTCGACCGCGGCCGTCACCGGCGCGGTCGACGCACGATTCCTGGCGAAGACCATCGACTACGGCGGCAACCCGGTCGTCAGCAACTCGCTGGGCTCCAACGTCAACGTGGCCGCCGGCGCGTCGACCTCCGGCCTGACCGACGGCAACAGCTCGCTGTACAAGTTCCTCGACCGCACCGGCGCCGGCGGACCCGATGCCGGCTCGCTGAAGATCGAAACCGGCACCGCTCCCGGCACCGCCGGCAGCGGCGGCCCGACCAACGGCCTGGGCACCACCAGCGACGCAGGCATCCGCCTCACCGGCGAGGTCTACATGGCGGCCGGCAGCTACGACATCCGCGTCACCGCGGACGATGGCTTCCGCCTGAGGCTCGACGGCCACCAGGTCGCCATCTTCGACGACGTCCAGTCGCCGACCACCCGCGTCTACACCGGCGTGCCGATCACCGGTGGGCTGACGGCGCTGGAGCTGCTGTACTGGGAGCAAGGCGGCAGCGCCGTGCTGAAGATCGAGATCAAGGCCACCGGCCAGGCGGACACGAGCTACCAGACGCTGGGCACCAGCAACTTCGCGATGTTCAGCGATGCGAACGCACCGACGCTGTCGGACACCCAGGACATCGTCCTGACCGGCGGCCAGTACGTGATCCGCACCGGCTCCACGCTGGACGGCGGCGCCGGCAACGACACGCTGACCGGCAGCGCCGCCCGCGACAAGCTGATCGGCGGCGACGGCAACGACTCGCTGAACGGTGGCGCGGCCGATGACACGCTGATCGGCGGCAAGGGCAACGACACGCTGATCGGCGGCCTCGGGCACGACGTCTTCCAGTGGAAACTGGCGGACCAGGGCACGACTGCGGCACCGGCGCGCGACGTGATCACCGATTTCGACAACGCCAACAACTCCGGCGACGTGCTCGACCTGCGCGACCTGCTGGTCGGCGAATCGCACACGGCGAACGGCGTCACGACCGCGACCAACATCGGCACCAACAACGCCACGGCGATCACCGTCGACCACGGCAACCTGAACAACTACCTGCACTTCTCGGTGGTGGGCGGCAACACGGTGGTCGAGGTCAGCACCAACGGCGGTTTCACCAACGGCACCTACAACGCCGGCGCGGTGAACCAGGTGATCACGATCAACAACCTGAACTTGGTCGGTACGTTCGTGAACGACAACCAGGTGCTCGACGACCTGCTGAAGCGCGGCAAGCTGGTGGTGGACTGACGAGCCCCCCAGTCGCTATCGCTCCTGCCCCCAAGGGGCGCCTCCCCTCGGCCCGGCAAAGCCGGATCCTGGGGAGTGGCTTGATGGGTCGCTCGCTGGCTCGCTCTTACTTGATCCACGGGCCGGTCTGGCCGTCGACGCCGCATTCCCAGAGGCACTGCGAGTCGGCATCGTTGCTGACGCCCTCGGCATACACCTGCAGCGACAGCCCGTGCAGCAGCGTCACCGTGCCGCGCACGAAGGCGGCGCGGTTCTCGTCGCTGCCGACGCCCTGCACGATGGCCGCATCGAGCTTCACGTAGTCGAGCCCGGCCTCGAACAGCCGCGGGATCTTGCCCAGCCGCTCGCCGGCATGCTCGAGCCCGAGCCGGATGCCGGTCGGGCGCAGTTGGCGGCCCAGCTCCTGCAACAGCCCGAAGTGCTCGACAGCCGCGCTCTCGGCCACCTCGAGCCAGATCAGCCGCGCCACCTGCGGCGCATTCCACAGCAGCGCACGCAGCCGCGCCGAGAAGCCGCTGTCGGCCAGCGAGGACGGCGACAGGTTGACGCAGCGCGCCTTGCCGTCGCGCGCCGCATCGCGCAGCGCGAGCGCGAGCGCACATTCGTCGATGTCGACTGTCAGCCGGCTGCGGATCGCCAGCGGCAGCCAGCGCGCCGCCGGCTCGAATGCGCCGTTCGGCTCCAGCTGCAGGCGCAGCGGGCATTCGAGGTGGATCAGGTCCTTGCGCACATTGACCAGCGGAAAGCTGACCAGGTGGGCACGCTGCTGCCCGATCGCGTCGCGGATGCGCTGGCGCCACGCGCCCTCGCCCAGCATCGCGACGCTGACCGCGCCCTCGCCGCCCAGCTCGACCGCGAACGGCCCGCGACTCTCGGCCCGCGCCAGCGCGGCATCGGCCTCGCTCATCACCTGCCCCATCGTCATTTCGCGGCGCAGTTCGACCGCGCCGACGCTGACCCCCGCCTCGGCGCTGAGGTTGGGCAGCACCAGGCTCAGCGCGTCGGCCAGGGCCTGCGCGGTTTCGCGCGCCATGCCGGCGACCGGCAAGCACAGCGCGAAGTCGGAGCCGTTCAGGCGGCCGATGAAGCAGCCCTTCACCCGGTCGCCATACGGCCGCAGCGCCTGCGCGACGGTGGTGATCATGCGGTCGGTCTCGGCGTGGCCGAGTGCGCGGTTCAGGTCGGCCAGGTCGAGCATGCGCAACAGCACCAGCCCGCCTTCGGCCGTGCCGTCTTCGCGCTGCAGCGTGACCGCCAGCTGGCCGAGGAAGTGCGCCCGGTTCGACAGCCCCGTCAGCCGGTCGCAGTTGGCCTGCTGGCGCAGCCCTTCGAGCTGCTCGGCCTGCGCCTGGAACGTGATGCGCAGCCGGCCCACCATCGTGTTCATCGCCTGCGTCATGCGACGCAACTCGGGCACGCCGGGCTCGGGCACGGTGACGAACTCGCCGCGCACCAGCGCCTGCGCCTGGTCCACCACCGAATCGAGCGGCCGGCGAATGCGCTGGATCATCAGCGTGCCGACGCCGCCGGCCAGCAGTCCGACCAGGCCCAGCGCCAGCGCCGACCACAGGCTGCTGCGCCACAACTCATCGTGCGCATAGCCGCTCTGGCTGATCAGCTCGACGCGGCCGAGCGCGCGCCAACCGTCGGACACCTGGGCCACGCCCGGCTCCGCGCTGATCGGCACCAGCCGGACGAACCAGCCGGGCGCCTCGCGCGCCGCACCGGAGGCCTCGCGCTGGAACGCGACGCTGCCGTCGCTCGCGACGAAGCGGATGCGGCTGTAGTAGCCGCTGTCGAACTGCGCCGACAGCAGCAGGTTCATCAGCGCCTTGTCGCCATGCTGCTGCGAGAGCGCCAGCGCAAGGGCCGTCGCGTTGTCGGTGTTCTTCACGCCCAGCTGCGTCTGCAGGTAGCCGCGTGCCGATTCGACCGCGACGGTCACGCTGCCGGCGAAGGCGAGCAGCACCGTGCCCAGCAGCAGCAACCAGATCTGACGAATCAGCGACATGCTCTCTCCCTCTTTCGGAAACTCATTGGAACCCCTCGGCCCGTGCCTTCGCAAGCACTTCGCGCCAGCGCGACAGGCGCACCGACGGGTCGCCCGCGGCCTGCGCGCCGACGCCCTGCCACAGGCCGTCGCTGTTGAAGCTGAACACGGGGGTCAGGTCCGGGCGCCGCGAAGCCGGGCGCACGTCGGTGATCAGGTTGTCGAGGATCAGCGGCTCGGCGTCGGGGGCGGCATACCAGGCGAGCACCATGTGCGCCTGCACGACGCCGCCCGGCCCGCCGATCTGCGCCCGCACGTAGACCAGCCGCAGCTTCGCGATCGGCACGCCGAGCGCGAGCAGGCTGAAGTACTTCGCGATCGCGTAGTCCTCGCAGTCGCCGGCGCCCTTGCCCAGCGTCTCGAGCGGGCTGGCCCAGTAGTCGACCTGGCCCCAGACCTCGGTGTCGTCGCGGAACAGCACGCGGCGGTTGAAGAACTCGTTGACGGTCTGCAGCTTGGCCGCTTCGTCCAGCGCCTGCGCGGCGGCCAGCACCGGCTGCAGCGCGCGCACGCCGTCGACGGCGCGCGGCGAGATGCGCTGCGCGGCGGCCAGCATGCGGTCGGCGTCCCACGCGCCGGACGGCAGGCCGGCGCACACGAGCGCCAGCGCGAGCATCCACGCGACGATGCCGCGGCCTGGCCGGCGGCAAGACGTCACGTCGGGATTCGATTCAGCGCTGTGCACGTGCATCCATAGATTGAGGCCCGACATAAGGATGTCGTCATGACTCGGGACGACTTGAGGCGCAAGATCTCGTCGCACCGAAGTCCGGCAGAGTGTGAGAGCTTGTTGCAAAAACGCTTCTTCGCGCACCGGTTGCGTGAAATACTTTGCCCGCCCCGGTGTCGCCTCGACCCGCGCGGGTGAGCAGATGTAGCGCGGCCACTACACTCATCGGGTTTCACGATGGGTTCGCTCAGAGACAGGATGACGATGCAGTTGAAGACCAAGCGCTTGCTCTCCGCCGCCGCTGCCGCACTGGTGTGCGCCGGCCCGGCCCTCGCGCAGAGCAACGAGGCCCTGAAGGCGGCTGCCCAGAAGGCCATCGCGTCCAACCCCGATGTCACCGGCCGGTTCAACGCCTACCGTGCTGCATCCGATGCGATCGACGCGTCGCGCGGCGGCTTCTACCCCCGGCTCGATTTGAGCGCCAATGTCGGACGCGACCGCGACAGCATCGATTCGCGCACGCCCGAGAGCCAGTCGATCAGCCGCAGCGGCGCGGCGCTGACGCTGACGCAGCTGCTGTGGGACGGGCTCGCCACCAGCAAGGACGTGGGCCGCCTCGGCCACGAGCGGCTGGCCCGCTACTTCGAGGTGGTCGACATCACCGAGCAGACGGCGCTCGAAGCCGCGCGCGCCTACTACGACGTGCTGCGCTACCGCCGGCTGGTGACGCTGGCCGAAGACAACTTCGTGCAGCACCGCGGCGCGTTCAACCAGATCAACTCGCGGGTGCGTGCCGGTGTCGGCCGCGGGGTCGACCTCGAACAGGCGGCGGCGCGGCTCGCGCTGGCCGAGTCCAACCTGTCGACCGAGGTGTCGAACCTGCACGACGTGTCGGCCCGCTACCAGCGCGTGGTCGGCGAGGCGCCGCCGGCGTCGTTGCCGCTGCCCACGCCGCTGCGCGCGGCGATCCCTGCCACCGCGAACGATGCGGCCGCCGAGGCGATCCGTCGCAGCCCGACCATCAGCGCCACCGTCGAATCGCTGCGCTCGGCGCGCTCGGCGGTCGGCGTGCGCGAAAGCGCGTACCAGCCGAAGGTCGAGGCCCGGGTGCGAACCGGTGCCGGCCGCAACTTCGACGGCGTGCAGGACCAGCGCCGCGACAGCACCGCCGAGATCGTGCTGAACTGGAACCTCTTCAACGGCGGCTCCGACCAGGCCCGCGTGCGCCAGCAGACCAAGCTGCTGACGCAGGCCGAAGACCTGCGCGACAAGGCCTGCCGCGACGTGCGCCAGACGGTGGCGATCGCCTACAACGACACCCGCAAGCTGAGCGACCAGTTGAACTACCTCGACCGCAACACGATCGCGATCGAGAAAGCACGCGACGCCTACCGGCAGCAGTTCGACATCGGCCAGCGCAGCCTGCTCGATCTGTTGAACGCCGAGAACGAGTTGTACACCGCGCGGCGCTCGTACGCGAATGCCGAATACGACCTGGGCATTGCCTACCTGCGCACGCAGGCGTCGATGAACCAGCTGAGCGCGCAGCTCGGGCTGGCGCGCGACCAGGCCGCGCCCGAGGCGCCGGAAGACGCGAGCGGCTGGTCGGTCGACGGCGATGCGCCGACGCGCTGCCCGGCCGACACCATCGTGTCGCCGCCGATCGATTTCGAGGCCTTGTCGCGGCGCGCGGCCAGCGGCACCGGCCCGGCTACGCCGATCGCGAGTGGCGTCTCGACGCTGCCCTCAGCGGTGGTGGCGCCCGCAGCGGTGGCTGCGGCCGGCAGCCCGCTGACGCGCCTGAACGGCTGGGCGGCCGCCTGGGAGGCCAAGGACCTGCCGCGCTACCTGGGCTTCTACGCGCCCGGTTTCACGCCGGCGCAGGGCTCGGTGGCCGCGTGGAAGGCGCGCCGCCAAGCGATGCTGTCGAAGGGCGGCTCGATCAGCGTGAAGCTCGACAGCATCGACGTGAAGGCGGTGAGCCCCACGGTCACGCAGACGCGCTTCAAGCAGAGCTACAGCTCGAACGGCTATGCCGACGTCACCGCCAAGTCGCTGACCTGGCAGCTGATCGACGGGCAGTGGTTCATCACCAAAGAGAGCAACCTCTGAACTGAGTGAACCCCCCAGTCGCTTCGCTCCTGCCCCCAAGGGGCGCCGCCCAAGGGGCCCGGCAAAGCCGGTTCCCCGGGCGTTGCTGGATCCCCTGGTCGTAGCCCGAATGCAATCCGGGACTCGTCGATCACATCGAACCTCGCCCCCCCGGATTCCGCTGCGCTCCATCCGGGCTACGAATTCGTCAGTCACTTCAGTCTTTTCTCCCCAAACACAGCAAGCGGTGCCGCAAAGGCGCGTGCGGGGAGGCTGTGGAGCGCCAATCAGGACAGGGCGCCGGAGCTGGCTGGTTTCATGGCCCCGCGCGAAGCGCGATCGTGAACTGACTGTCGCCGACTGTTTGACCACAGCGAGCGAAGCGAGCGGCGGGAGTTTCGGCGACGGGCCATGAAACCAGTCGGCGGAGGGCAGTCATTGCCCCGCCAGGGGCGATGACCGCACTGGCCGGCGAGCCACAGCCTCCCCGCACGCGCCTTTGCCGCGCGAATCTCCTACCGCTTCACCGGCGGAAGATCAGTACAGGCACCTTCGAACGCCTCGGCCGCCAACCCGATCGTCTCGCCGAGCGTCGGGTGCGGATGTATCGTGCGGCCGATGTCCACCGCATCGGCCCCCATCTCGATCGCCAGCGCGATCTCGCCGATCATGTCGCCGGCATGCGTGCCGACGATGCCGCCGCCGACGATGGCGTGCGTCTCTTCGTCGAACAGCAGCTTCGTGAAGCCCTCGTCGCGGGTGTTCGCGATCGCCCGGCCGGACGCGTTCCACGGGAACAGGCCCTTCTTGACCTTCAGCCCCTTGGCCTTGGCCTCGTCCTCGGTCACGCCGACCCACGCCACTTCCGGATCGGTATAAGCCACGCTCGGGATCACGCGCGCGATGAACGTCGTCTTCGCGAGGTGGTCGTCGCCCAGCTGCTCGCCCGCCGCCACCTCGGCGGCCACATGGCCCTCGTGCGTCGCCTTGTGCGCCAGCATCGGCTGGCCGACGATGTCGCCGATCGCGAAGATGTGCGGCACGTTGGTGCGCATCTGGATGTCGACCGGGATGAAGCCGCGCTCGCCGACCACCACGCCGGCCTTGTCGGCACCGATGCGCTTGCCGTTGGGCACCCGGCCCACCGCCTGCAGCACCAGGTCGTACAGCTGCGGCTCCTTCGGCGCGCCCTCGCCTTCGAAGCGCACCAGGATGCCGTCCTTCGTCGCCTCGGCGCCCACCGTCTTCGTCTTCAACATGATGCTGTCGAAGCGCGGCGCGTTCATCTTCTGCCACACCTTGACGAGGTCGCGGTCGGCGCCTTGCATCAAACCGTCGAGCATCTCGACCACGTCGAGCCGCGCACCGAGCGACGAATACACCGTGCCCATCTCCAGCCCGATGATGCCGCCGCCGACGATCAGCATGCGCTTCGGATTCTGGCGCAGCTCGAGCGCGCCGGTCGAGGTGACCACGCGCGGGTCGTCCTTCGGCAGGAACGGCAGCTTCACCGCCTCGGAGCCGGCCGCGATGATCGCGCGCTTGAAGCGGATGGTCTGCGTGCCGCCCTTGGCCAGCGCCACGGTGATGTGGTGCGGATCGGCGAATTCCGCCGTGCCTTGCACCACCGTCACCTTGCGCATCTTGGCCATCGCGGTCAGGCCGTTGGTCAGCTTGCCGACGACCTTTTCCTTGTGCTTGAGCAGCTTGCCGAGGTCGACGCTCGGGGCGTTGAAGCCGATGCCCATCGCGTCGAAGTGCTTGACCTCGTCCATCACCGAGGCGACGTGCAGCAGCGCCTTCGACGGGATGCAGCCGACGTTCAGGCACACGCCGCCGAGCGTCGCGAAGCGCTCGATCATCACCGTCTTCAGGCCGAGGTCGGCGGCGCGGAACGCGGCCGAGTAGCCGCCGGGGCCGGCGCCGAGCACCAGCATGTCGCATTCGAGGTCGGCGGTGCCGGAGAAGCTGGAGGCCTGGGGTGCCGCCTCCGTTCGCACTGAGCCTGTCGAAGGACTTGCAGAGGTGGGTGCAGCCGCAACGGTGGGTGCGGCGCTTGCGCCCGCAGCTTCCAGCGACAGCATCACCGTCCCCTGGTTCACCGTGTCGCCCACCTTGACCTTGATGTCCTTCACGACACCCGCATGCGACGACGGGATCTCCATCGACGCCTTGTCGCTCTCGACGGTGATCAGCGACTGCTCCGCCTTCACCGTGTCGCCGGGCTTGACCAGCAGCTCGATGATGGCCACGTCCTTGAAGTCGCCGATGTCCGGGACCTTGATGTCGATCAGTGCCATGCTCAGTCTTTCGCCTTCAGTTTGATCGTGTGGGCCTTGATCGGCCCGGCCGAGTTCTTGTCGAATTCGCAGCCGGCGCGCACGCCCAGCTCGGCGATCTCGCGCGCCGTCAGCTTGCCGCCGTAGGCGCCGTACATCGCGCCGAGCGCGAACGCGCGGCCCGAGCCGATCGCCCAGAAGCGGTCGAACTCGAACACCTCGCGGTACGAGTACACGCCGTAGATGCCGGTCGCGTTGGCGATCAGCGCGGTGAACTGCGAGCTCTCGTACGGGTCGGCGTCTTCTTCCTTCGGGTTCAGGAAGAAGGTCTCCTTCAGCTTCGGGTGCACCTTCAGGAAGGTGTCGAACACCTCGTCGCGCGAACGCAGCTTCAGCTCGTCGGGCGGCAGGCTGTTCAGCACCCGCCGCAGCACCGGGAAGTGCGCGGTGGTGCCGGCCATGCCGATCCACGAATCGCCGACGCGAAACAGCTTCTCGTTCTCTTCATAGCCGTGCGCCAGCCGCGTGTCCCCGAAGGTCACGAGGCTGTCGGACGCGAGCGCAAGCTGCATTCCCTTGCGGACCACCACCACGGTCGTCATGGTGCGGATCCGCTCAGAGCAGGATGCGGCGGAAGTCGGCCAGGATCTGCGCGAGGTAGGTGTTGAAGCGCGCCGCCGAGGCGCCGTCGATCACCCGGTGGTCCCAGCTCAGGCTCAGCGGCAGCATCAGGCGCGGCTGGAAGGCCTTGCCGTCCCACACCGGGCGCGTCGCCGACTTGCACACGCCGAGGATCGCCACCTCGGGCGCGTTGATGATCGGCGTGAAGTAGGTGCCGCCGATGCCGCCCAGCGAGCTGATCGAGAAGCAGCCGCCGGTCATCTCGGCCGGGCCCAGCTTGCCTTCGCGTGCCTTGCCGGCGAGCTCGCTCATTTCCTTGCTGATCTGCAGGATGCCCTTCTTGTCGGCATCGCGGATCACCGGGACCATCAGCCCGTTCGGCGTGTCGGCCGCGAAGCCGATGTGCACGTACTGCTTCAGCACCAGCTGCTCGCCGTCGAGCGACGCGTTGAACTCGGGGAACTTCTTCAGCGCCGCGACGCAGGCCCTGATCAGGAAGGCGAGCATCGTGACCTTGACGCCCGACTTCTCGTTCTCCTTGTTCAGCTGCACGCGGAAGGCTTCGAGATCGGTGATGTCGGCATCGTCATGGTTGGTGACGTGCGGGATCATCACCCAGTTGCGGTGCAGGTTGGCGCCGCTGATCTTCTTGATGCGCGACAGATCCTTGCGCTCGACCGGGCCGAACTTGGTGAAGTCGACCTGCGGCCACGGCAGCAGGCCGGGGAAGCCGGCACCGCCCGCGGCCGCGCCGCCGGCCGGGGCCTTGGCGGCCTGCGCCTTGGTCTGCTGGGCGCCGGACAGCACGGTCTTCACGAAGGCCTGCACGTCGTCCTGCGTGATGCGGCCCTTCGGACCGCTCCCCTTCACTTCGTCCAGCGGCACGCCGAGTTCGCGGGCGAACTTGCGGATGCTGGGGGAGGCGTGCGGCAGGTTGGACTGGAGGACGGCGGGTTCGTGGGCGGGGAGCGCCGCTTGCACCGCACCACCCTCCGTTCGCACTGAGCTTGTCGAAGTGCTTGCGGGAGTTGCAGCGGCCTTCGAGGCAGGGGCTTCGACAGGCTCAGCCCGAACGGTGTTCACTGCACCGGCAGCGGCCTGCACCGTCGCGATCAGCGAGCCCTTCTTGACCTTGTCGCCGACCTTCACCTTCAGGTCCTTGACGACGCCGGCATGCGACGACGGAATCTCCATCGAGGCCTTGTCGCTCTCGACCGTGATCAGCGACTGCTCGGCTTTGATCGTGTCGCCCGGCTTGATGAAGACCTCGATCACCGAGACTTCATCGAAGTCACCGATGTCGGGGATCACCACGTCGACCACGCCACCCGCGGCGGCAGGTGCCACGACACTGGAGGCGGCAGCCACCGGGGCGGCGGCAGCAGCGGCCGGTGCGGAAGCAGGTGCAGCAGCCGGCGCCGCAGCAGGCCCACCTGCCGCCTCGATCACCAGCAGCAGCGTCCCCTCGTTGATCTTGTCGCCGAGCTTGACCTTCAGCTCCTTCACGACGCCGGCATGCGACGACGGGATCTCCATCGAGGCCTTGTCGCTCTCCACCGTGACGAGCGACTGCTCGGCCTTCACGGTGTCGCCCGGCTTCACGAGCAACTCGATGATCTCGACATCCTTGAAGTCGCCGATGTCGGGGACTTTCACTTCCACCAATGCCATGCTGGGTCTCCGGCGTGTTCTTGTGGCGTACCCGTTCAGGCGTACAGCGGGTTGATCTTGTCAGCGTTGATGCCGTACTTCTTGATGGCCTCGGCGACCTTCTCGGCCGGCAGCGTGCCCTCGTCGGCCAGCGCCTTCAGCGCGGCGACCACGACATAGTGCCGGTTCACCTCGAAGTGCTCGCGCAGCTTGCTGCGGAAGTCGCTGCGGCCGAAACCGTCGGTGCCCAGCACCTTGTAGCTGCGGCCCTTCGGGATGAACGCGCGGATCTGGTCGGCGTAGTTCTTCATGTAGTCGGTCGAGGCGATCACCGGGCCGGCGTACTTGTCGAGCTGCTGCGCGACGAACGGCACCCGCGGTTTCTCGGTCGGGTGCAGCAGGTTCCAGCGCTCGCAGTCCTGGCCGTCGCGTGCCAGCTCGTTGAAGCTCGGGCAGCTCCAGATGTTGGCCGACACGCCCCAGTCCTTGGCCAGCAGCTCCTTCGCGGCGATCGATTCGCGCAGGATCGTGCCCGAGCCGAGCAGGTTGACGCGCGGCGTCTTCTTCGCGCCCTCTTCCAGCAGGTACATGCCCTTGATGATCTGCTCTTCGGTGCCGGCCTTCAGGCCCGGCATCGGGTAGTTCTCGTTCAGCAGCGTCAGGTAGAAGTAGACGTTCTCCTGCTGCTCGACCATGCGCTTCAGGCCATGGTGCAGGATCACGCCCACTTCGTGCGCGAAGGTCGGGTCGTAGCTGATGCAGTTCGGGATCGTGCCGGCCAGGATGTGGCTGTGGCCGTCTTCGTGCTGCAGGCCTTCGCCGTTCAGCGTGGTGCGGCCCGAGGTGCCGCCCAGCAGGAAGCCGCGCGCCTGCATGTCGCCGGCCGCCCAGGCCAGGTCGCCGATGCGCTGGAAGCCGAACATCGAGTAGTAGACGTAGAACGGCACCATGATGCGGTTGTTCGTCGAGTACGACGTGGCCGCCGCGATCCAGCTGCTCATGCCGCCGGCCTCGTTGATGCCTTCCTGCAGGATCTGGCCGGCCTTGTCCTCGCGGTAGTACATCACCTGGTCCTTGTCGACCGGCGTGTACTGCTGCCCCGCGGGGTTGTAGATGCCGATCTGGCGGAACAGGCCTTCCATGCCGAAGGTGCGCGCCTCGTCGACCAGGATCGGCACCGCGCGCGGGCCGAGTTCCTTGTCGCGCAGCAGCTGCGTCAGGAAGCGCACGTAGGCCTGCGTGGTCGAGATCTCGCGGCCTTCGGCGGTCGGCTCGAGCACCGCCTTGAAGGTCTCCAGCTCGGGCACCTTCAGTTGCTCGTCGGCCTTGGTGCGGCGGTGCGGCAGGTAGCCGCCCAGCGCCTTGCGGCGGGCGTGCAGGTACTGCATCTCCGGCGTGTCGTCGGCCGGCTTGTAGAACGGGATGTCGGCCAGCTTGTCGTCCGGGATCGGGATGTTGAAGCGGTCGCGGAAGGCGCGCACGTCCTCGTCGACCAGCTTCTTCGTCTGGTGGGCGGTGTTCTTGCCTTCGCCGATCTTGCCCATGCCATAGCCCTTGACGGTCTTGATCAGCATCACCGTCGGCTGGCCCTTGTGCTTGGTCGCGCGGTCGTACGCGGCATACACCTTGTGCGGGTCGTGGCCGCCGCGCTGCAGGCGCCAGACCTCGTCGTCGCTCATCTTCGCGACCATCTCCAGCATCTTCGGGTGGCGGCCGAAGAAGTTCTTGCGCACGAAGGCGCCGTCGTTCGCCTTGAAGGCCTGGTAGTCGCCGTCGACGGTGTCCATCATCACCTTGCGCAGGATGCCGTCCTTGTCCTTCGCGAGCAGCGGATCCCAGTAGCTGCCCCACAGCAGCTTGATGACGTTCCAGCCGGCACCGCGGAACTCGCCTTCGAGCTCCTGGATGATCTTGCCGTTGCCGCGCACCGGGCCGTCCAGGCGCTGCAGGTTGCAGTTGACGACGAAGATCAGGTTGTCGAGCTTCTCGCGCGCGGCCAGGCCGATCGCGCCCAGCGATTCGGGTTCGTCCATCTCGCCGTCGCCGCAGAACACCCACACCTTGCGGTTCTCGGTGTTCGCGATGCCGCGGGCATGCAGGTACTTCAGGAAACGCGCCTGGTAGATCGCCATCAGAGGGCCCAGGCCCATCGAGACGGTCGGGAACTGCCAGAACTCGGGCATCAGCTTCGGGTGCGGGTAGCTGGAGATGCCCTTGCCGTCGACCTCCTGGCGGAAGTTCAGCAGCTGCTCCTCGCTCAGCCGGCCTTCCATGTACGCACGGGCGTAGACGCCGGGCGACGAGTGCCCCTGGATGTACAGCAGGTCGCCGCCATGGCCTTCGCTCTCGGCGTGCCAGAAGTGGTTGAAGCCGGTGCCGAACATCGTCGCGAGCGACGCGAACGACGAGATGTGGCCGCCCAGGTCGCCGCCGTCGGCGGGGTGCAGGCGGTTCGCCTTCACCACCATCGCCATCGCGTTCCATCGCATGTAGGCGCGCAGGCGCTCCTCGATGTCGACGTTGCCGGGGGAATGCTCCTCCTGGTCGACCGGGATGGTGTTGACGTAGGCGGTGTTGGCCGAGAACGGCACGTCGATGCCGGCCTGCCGGGCGTGGTCGATCAGCTGCTCGAGCAGGAAGTGCGCGCGCTCACCGCCTTCGGCACCGATCACCGCCGACAGGGCGTCCAGCCATTCGCGGGTTTCCTGCGAGTCGGCATCGTTCGCCGAGGCACCGAGGAAAGACTCCGGGTTTGCAGCCATGCTTGTCTCCGTAAGGTTCAACTTTTTGGGGCGGCGGCAGTGTCGCACAACTCAAAAAGCTTTCCAAATTGCGCGACATCGTTTCGTATTATGAGATTCTCCGGGGCGCGGGTCGCTCCGGACGGCTCCCTGGGGCTGGCCCTCGATAATCGCTCCATGCAGCCGTTGAACACCCCTCCTCCGCGCAGTGCCCCTCTCCCCGGCGCGGCGCAGAGAATCTTCGGGCTCTGGTGGCGGCGCCAGTCGCTCGCCCGCCAGGACCGCTTCGCGACGCTGGGTCCGCTGGTGTCGGTGCTGCTGTTCCTGGCGGCGATCATCCTGGCCTTCTGGTACCTGCGCAACGAGGAATTCGAGCGCGAGCAGGAATCGGTCAAGCGCGACACCGAGATCGCGCAGCAGCAGATCCGGCTGCGGCTGATCGAGAACCAGGAGCAGCTGGTGCGCATCGCTCGCGAGATCGCCACGCGCACCATCGACCAGGACGAGTTCCTCGGCCAGGCCGCCAGCTTCACCCGCGAGCGCCCCGAGATCACGAACCTGATCTGGGTCGGCGCCAACCGCAGCCGCCGCGCCGGCTACGCCGCCACCGGCTTCCACCCGGAAAGCGGCTTCGGCGGCGAGGAGAGCAGCACCTCGGTGCCCAAGGAGGGCGCGAAGACCGCGCCCGAGGCGGCCTTCACCGCGGCGCGCGACCTGCGCCAGCCGGTGTATTCGCGGCCGTTCACCGACCTGTACGGCGCCGCGGTGTTCCAGGTGCAGGTGCCGCTGCTCGACCGCAGCGCGTTCTCGGGCACGCTGATCGCCGAGTACTCGATCGAGTCGCTGATGCGCTACTTCATCCCGGCCGAGGTGTCGACGCGGCATTCGGTGACGCTGGTCGACAGCCAGGATCGCATCCTCGCGAGCACCGTGACGCCGATGCCCGGCCAGCAGAACCGCCGCTCGGCCACCACCATCGTGCACGACGTGCCGCTCGCGCCGGCCGGCAACGGCCTGGTGCTGCGCGGCCAGGGCTACCGCACCTCGATCGGGCTGATCAGCAACACCCTCTTCTGGATGGTCGCCGCGCTGTCGGTGCTGACGGTCTGGATGCTGCTCGGCACCTGGCGCCACATGCGCCGGCGGCTGCAGATCCAGAGCACGCTGGTGTCGGAAACCAACTTCCGGCGCGCGATGGAAAACTCGATGCTGACCGGCATGCGCGCGATGGACATGGAAGGCCGCATCACCTACGTGAACCCGGCCTTCTGCGCGATGACCGGCTTCAGCGAGGCCGAGCTGATCGGCCGCGTGCCGCCGTTCCCGCACTGGCCGCCCGAGCGCATCGACGAGAACACCCGGCTGCTGCAGCAGGAGCTGCAGGGCCGCAGCCCCGCCGGCGGCATCGAGGTGAAGGTGATGCGCAAGGACGAATCGCAGTTCGACGCGCGCATGTACGTCTCGCCGCTGATCGACCCGAAGGGGCTGCAGACCGGCTGGATGACCTCGATGACCAACATCACCGAGGCCAAGCGGGTGCGCGACCAGCTGTCGGCCTCGCACGAGCGCTTCACCACCGTGCTCGAAGGGCTGGACGCCGCGGTGTCGGTGCTGTCGGTGCAGCAGGGCGAGCTGCTGTTCGCGAACCGTTCGTACCGGCTGTGGTTCGGTGCCGATGCGCGCGGCCATGCGCTGCTGGCCGGCGGCGACCCCGGCCTGCCGGTGATCGGCGGGCTGTCGGCCTTCGGCGACGACGGCGATTCGGTCGACAGCTTCGGCGGCCTGCCGACGCAGGAGCTGACCGAGGTCGGCTCGGATGCGCGCGAGGTCTACATCGACCCGCTGCAGAAGTGGTTCGACGTGCGCGCGCGCTACCTGCAGTGGACCGACGGGCGGCTCGCGCAGATGCTGATCGCCACCGACATCACCGGCCGCCGCAACGCCGAGACGCAGGCAGCGCAGCAGGCCGAGAAGGCGCAGGTGACGAGCCGGCTGGTGACGATGGGCGAGATGGCCTCGTCGGTCGCGCACGAGCTGAACCAGCCGCTGACCGCGATCACGAATTACTGCAACGGCATGGTCTCGCGCGTGAAGGGCGATGCGATCCAGAAGGACGACCTGATCGCCGCGCTCGAGAAGACCGCGCGCCAGGCCGAACGCGCCGGCCAGATCATCCGGCGCATCCGCGCGTTCGTGAAGCGCAGCGAGCCGCAGCGCCAGCCGGCGCAGGCGCAGAGCATCGTCGAAGATGCGGTGGAGCTGGCCAACATCGAACTGCGCCGGCGCAACGTGGCGGTGCACGTCTATGTCGCGCAGCGCCTGCCGACGCTGATGGTCGACCCGATCCTGATCGAGCAGGTGGTGCTGAACCTGCTGAAGAACGCGGCCGAGGCGATCGACATGGCGCAGCTGCCGCAGGCGCGCCGCAACATCGAGATGCGCGTGGTGCCCAAGCACACGCCCGAAGAAGGCGGCGTGATCGAGTTCAGCGTGACCGACAGCGGCCCCGGCCTGAAGGAGGAAGTGATCGCGCGGCTCTACGAGGCCTTCTTCTCGACCAAGGCCGAAGGCCTGGGCATCGGGTTGTCCCTGTGCCGCTCGATCATCGAGAGCCACCGCGGCCGTATCCGGGCACAGAACCTCTACAATGGCGACCTCGCCGTCGGGTGCCGCTTCAGCTTCACGCTGCCTGTGGAAACCGCCAAATCTGCCGGCCTGGAGCCGGCGCTGCCATGAGACTGCATCGATGAGCTTGATTCCGAAAAAGGGCACGGTCTATGTGGTCGACGACGACGAAGCCGTGCGCGACTCGCTGCAATGGCTGCTCGAAGGCAAGGACTACCGCGTCAAGTGCTTCGATTCTTCCGAATCGTTCCTGTCCCGCTTCGACCCGCGCGAGGTCGCCTGCCTGATCGCCGACATCCGCATGGACGGCATGAGCGGGCTCGAACTGCAAGACCGGTTGCTGGAGCGCAAGTCGCCGCTGCCGGTCGTCTTCATCACCGGCCATGGCGACGTGCCGATGGCGGTCACGACGATGAAGAAGGGCGCGATGGACTTCATCGAGAAGCCCTTCAAGGAAGAAGAACTGCTCGGCCTCGTCGAGCGCATGCTCGACCAGGCGCGCAGCGCGTTCTCGCACCACCAGGAAGCCGCCAGCCGCGACGCGCTGCTGTCGCGCCTGACGACCCGCGAGGCGCAGGTGCTCGAGCGCATCGTCGCCGGCCGGCTCAACAAACAGATCGCCGACGACCTGGGCATCAGCATCAAGACGGTCGAGGCGCACCGCGCCAACATCATGGAGAAGCTGAACGCGAACACCGTCGCCGATCTCTTGAAGATCGCCCTCGGCGCCCAAGCCAAGGCCTGATATCCACCCCATCCCGAAGGCCGCTACCGAAGCGGCCTTTTTCGTTTCTGGAGCCAGCACCCATGACCGCACAACTGATCGACGGCAACGCCCTCGCCAAGCAGGTTCGCGCCGAGGTCGCGCAACGCGCCGCTGCCCTCTCCGCCCGCGGCCACCGGCCCGGCCTCGCGGTGATCCTGGTCGGCGACGACCCGGCCTCGCAGGTCTACGTGAAGCACAAGGTCAACGACTGCGAAACCAGCGGCGTGCGCTCGGTGCTCGAGAAGTACGACGCGGCGCTGCCCGAGGCCGAGCTGCTGGCGCGCATCGCCGCGCTGAACGCCGACCCGGCCATCCACGGCATCCTGGTGCAGATGCCGCTGCCGAAGCACATCGATCCGCAGAAGGTCATCGAGGCGATCTCGCCGCTGAAGGACGTCGACGGCTTCCACGTGCAGAGCGCCGGCGCGCTGATGGTCGGCCGCCCCGGCTTCCTGCCCTGCACGCCCTACGGCTGCATGAAGCTGATCGCCACCACCGGCATCGCGCTGCGCGGCAGGAATGCCGTCGTGATCGGCCGCAGCAACACCGTCGGCAAGCCGATGGCCCAGCTGCTCTTGCAGGCCAACGCCACCGTCACCATCTGCCACAGCGGGACGCCCGACATCGGCCTCTTCACGCGCCAGGCCGATGTCGTCGTCGCGGCGGTCGGCAAGCGCAATGTGCTCACCGCCGACATGGTCAAACCGGGCGCGGTGGTGATCGACGTGGGCATGAACCGCAAGGACGACGGCAAGCTCGCCGGCGACGTGGACTTCGACGGCGTCTCGCAGGTCGCCGGCTGGATCACGCCGGTGCCGGGTGGCGTCGGACCCATGACCCGTGCGATGCTCCTGGTCAACACCCTGGAGGCCGCGGAGCGATTCGCACAGGGTTGAATCTTCAAAAGGGGAGAAAACAATGAACGAGATCAATCCACTGCTGGTTCCCGATGCACTGCTCGACTTCTCGGCGATCCGCGCCGCGCATGTCGCGCCGGCGATGGCGCAGCTGCTGACCGAGGCCGAGGAAGCGCTCGACAAGGTGACGAGCGACGCGGTGCCGGCCGACTACGACGCGATGTCGGCGGTGCTCGACGTCGCGACCGAACGCCTCGGCCGCGCCTGGGGCGCGGTGCACCACCTGACCGCGGTGGCCGACACGCCGGAGCTGCGCGCCGCCTACAACGAGCAGCTGCCGGCCGTCACCGAATTCCACACCCGGCTCGGTGCCGATGAGCGGCTCTACGCGAAGTACAAGCGCATCGCCAACAGCCCGGCCGCCGCCGCGCTGAGCGCGCCGCGCCGCCAGGCGCTGTCGAACGCGATGCGCGACTTCGTGCTGTCGGGGGCCGAGCTGAAGGGCGCCGACCGCGACCGCTACGCGCAGATCCAGGACCGGCTGGCCGCGCTGTCGCAGACCTATTCCGAGCACGTGCTCGATGCGACCGACGGCTTCGCGCTGTACGTCGACGAGGCCGAACTGGCCGGCGTGCCGGCCGACGTGGTCGCAGCGGCCCGCGCCGCCGCCGAGGCCGACGGCAAGCCGGGCCACAAGATCACGCTGCACTTCCCGAGCTACTTCCCGGTGATGCAGTACGGCAGCAACCGCGCGCTGCGCGAGAAGCTGTACGTGGCCTACGTGACCCGCGCGAGCGAAGCCGGCCCGGCGGCGCTCGACAACAGCGCGGTGATGCGCGAGCTGCTCGACCTGCGCCAGGAAGAAGCGAAGCTGCTCGGCTATGCGAGCTTCGCCGAGGTGTCGCTGGTGCCGAAGATGGCCGATTCGCCGCAGCAGGTCACCAGCTTCCTGCGCGACCTGGCGCAACGCGCCCGCCCGTACGCCGAGCGCGACCTGGCCGAGTTGCGCGCGTTCGCCCGCAGCGAGCTCGGGCTCGACGAGCTGCAGGCCTGGGACTTCCCGTACGCCAGCGAGAAGCTGAAGGAGAGCCGCTACGCGTTCAGCGACCAGGAGGTCAAGCCGTACTTCACCGAGACCAAGGTGCTCGACGGGCTGTTCCGCATCATCGAGACGCTGTTCGAGGTCAGCATCCGTGCCGACAGCGCACCGGTCTGGCACCCGGGCGTGCGCTTCTTCCGCATCGAGCGCCAGGGCGAGCTGGTCGGCCAGTTCTACCTCGACCCCTATGCCCGCCCCGGCAAGCGGCCCGGCGCGTGGATGGACGACGTCTGCGGCCGCTGGGCGCGCCCCGACGGCCGCACGCAGACGCCGGTCGCGCACCTGGTGTGCAACTTCGCGTCGCCGGTCGAGGTCGACGGCAAGCGCCGCCCGGCGCTGCTGACGCATGACGACGTGACGACGCTGTTCCACGAGTTCGGCCACGGCCTGCACCACATGCTGACGCAGGTGAACGACGTCGGCGTGGCCGGCATCTCCGGCGTCGAATGGGACGCGGTCGAACTGCCGAGCCAGTTCATGGAGAACTTCTGCTGGGAGTGGGACGTGCTGAAGCGGCTGACCGCCCACGTCGACACCGGCGAGCCGCTGCCGCGCGCGCTGTTCGACAAGATGCTCGCCGCGAAGAACTTCCAGAGCGGGCTGCAGACGCTGCGCCAGATCGAGCTCTCGCTGTTCGACATGCGCCTGCATGCCGAGCCGGGCTCGCAAGCCGACATCCAGAAGCTGCTCGACGAGGTGCGCGCCGAGGTGGCGGTGCTGGTGCCGCCGCGCTTCAACCGCTTCCAGCACGGCTTCTCACACATCTTTTCCGGCGGTTACGCGGCCGGCTACTACAGCTACAAGTGGGCCGAAGTGCTGAGCGCCGACGCCTGGAGCGCCTTCGAAGAGGCCGGCGCGCTCGACATTGCCACGGGGCGGCGCTACCGGCAGGCCATCCTCGAGGCGGGCGGCAGCCGCCCGGCGATGGAGAGCTTCAAGGCCTTCCGCGGCCGCGAGCCCCGGATCGATGCGTTGTTGCGACATCAAGGCATGGCCTGATGCAGTAAATTCGGACGCAAACACATTCAGCGTTGTTGGAGCCCTCATGAACCGATCCACTTTCCGCACCTTCGCCCGCCACTTCAGCCTGGCGGCGCCGACGCTGCTGGCCACGCTGTTCACCGCACTGCCCGCGCACGCGCTGTACAAGGTGGTCGGCCCCGACGGCAAGATCACCTACACCGACCGGCCGGCGGTCAGCCCCGAGAACAAGGTGCAGTCGGTCAACAGCAACGGCGGCGTGTCCGACGACGTCGCGCTGCCGTACGAGCTGCGCCAGATCGCGCAGCGCTACCCGGTGACGCTGTACGGCGCCAAGGATTGCCCGCCCTGCGACATGGCTCGCCAGCTGCTGCGCCAGCGCGGCATCCCGTTCGCCGAGAAGTCGATCTCGACCAAGGAAGACGGCGACGCGCTGCAACGCATCACCGGCGGCCGCGACCTGCCGGCCGCGACCATCGGCGCGCAGGTGCTGCGCGGCTTCCAGCGCGAAGACTGGTCGAGCTACCTCGATGCCGCGGCGTACCCGAAGGAATCGAAGCTGCCGGCCAACTACACGCAGGGCAGCGCCACGCCGCTGACCGAGCCGAAGCAGGCGGTGAAGGCGAACACGCCGCAGAGCGGCAATGCGCCGGCCGGGCAGGCGCCGCAGTCGTCGAGCGACAGCGGCAGCACCGGCAGCAACCCGGCGGGCATCAAGTTCTGAGGGAAATCCGTTCGCCCTGAGCAGGGACTGAGCCTGTCGAAGGCCCGTCCGTCGAAGGGTTTGTGCGCTGGCACGAGGGCTTCGACAAGCTCAGCCCGAACGGGAACTCCGATCATCCTGAGCTTGTCGAAGGACAGGCTCGGGGCGAACGGGATGGTCGATGCCTACCGGATCCGGCGCGCCTGCCAGCTGCCGGCACCGACCGCCAGCCCCATCATCCAGAACAGCGACGCGGCCCCCAGGGCCGCACCGAAGGCGCCGAACAGCAGCGGCATCAGCGTGCTGGACCCGTTCAGCGCCATCGACCGGAATGCGATCGCCTCGCCATGCCGTTCGTGCGGCGTGATGTGGTGCAGCGTCGACATCACCATCGGCTGCACCGCGCCGAGCGCCAGGCCCAGCAGCGACGCGCAGCAGGCCATCAGCCAGGCCGAGTGCACGAACGGATAGACGCCGAAGATCACCGCGACCCACAGCATCGCGCCGGTCAGCACCTGCGATTCGCTCAGGCGGTGCGCGAGGACCGGGATCAGCAGCCGCACTCCCACCACCGACATCGCGAACAGCCCGAGCACCAGCCCGATCGCGCCGGCGCTCATGCCGCGCTCGTGCCCGAGGATCGGCACGACGAAGGAATGCACGTCCCAGCTGGCCGACAACAGCCAGTTCACCAGCAGCAGCCGGCGCAAGGCCGGTGAGCGCAGCAGGTCCCACGAACTCTGGCGCGCCGCCGCGGCAGAGGCGCGCGGCACGTCGGCCTCAGCCGGCACGTAGCGGGCCGACACCAGCGCCGCCAGCGGCATCAGCATCAGCACCGCGAACGCGAACCGGAAGCCCATCTGGTCGATCAGCAGCCCGGCGGTCACCGGGCCGAGCACGTTCGACAAGGCCGGCGCGAGGCCCAGCCAGCTGAAGACGCGGATGCGTTCGGTCGCATCGGTGGCCATGCGGCCGGCGGTGCGCTGGATCGTGATCAGCCCGAAGTTCGAGCCGGCACCGGTCAGGATGGCCGCCAGGCACATCGCGATGTAGTGGCTGCTGAGCGCGGCGATGGTGCCGCCGGCGAGCGACAGCGCGACCCCCAGCCGCATCGGCAGGTGGTAGCCATGGCGATCCGCGAGCCGCCCGGCCGGCAGCGACAGCAGCACCGGCGCCGCGGCGAACAGCGCCATCAGCAGCCCGACCGTCCACTCCGCCTGCCCCTGCTTCAGGGCTTGCAGCGGCGCGGCCATCCGCACCCCGGCCATGCACGAATGCAGGCTGATCTGACCCAGGATCAGCGCCAGCAGGGGGCGTGAGAAGTGGGCCATCGGCTAGGCGTCGCTCTCCGGAAGGTCGGGGACGATCGCATCGTCATCGCGCGGCAAGGCCAGCGGCAGCAAGGCCTGCGCATGCGTCTCGGTGACCGCCTCGACCGACTTCAGCTTGCGTGCCATCACGTTGGCCCGCGTCTGCGCCTGGTCGATCGTGTTGCTGGCCTCGTCGAGCTTCTTCTTGGTCTTCGCGAGCACGTCACCGAACTTCGCGAACTCGGTCTTCACCGCGCCCAGCACTTCCCACACCTCGACCGAGCGCTTCTCCAGCGCCAGCGTGCGGAAGCCCATCTGCAGGCTGTTCAGCGTGGCCAGCAGCGTGGTCGGGCCGGCCAGCATCACGTGGTGCTCGCGCTGCAACGATTCGACCAGCCCCGGCCGGCGCAGCGCCTCGGCGTACAGGCCTTCGGTCGGCACGAACAGGATCGCGAAATCGGTGGTGTGCGGCGGCGAGACGTACTTGTCGTGGATGGCCCGGGCCTCGAGCCGCAGCCGCGTCTCGATGGCCTTCGCGGCCACCTCGACCGCCACCGGATCGGCGCGGTCCTGCGCGTCGAGCAGGCGTTCGTAGTCTTCGCGCGGGAACTTCGCGTCGACCGGCAGCCACAGCGGCACGCCGTCGACCCGCTGCCCCGGCAGACGGATCGCGAACTCGACCCGCGCACCGCTGCCTGGCACCGTCTCGACGTTGACGGCGTACTGCTCCGGCGTGAACACCTGCTCCAGCAGGCCGGCCAGCTGCACCTCGCCGAAGATGCCGCGGGTCTTGACGTTGGTCAGCACGCGGTTCAGCGAGCCGACGTCGCGCGCCAGGTTCTGCATCTCGCCCAGGCCCTTGTGCACCTGGTCGAGCCGGTCGGCGACCAGCTTGAAGCTTTCGCCCAGCCGCTGCTCGAGCGTGGCATGCAGCTTCTCGTCGACGGTGGCGCGCATCTGCTCGAGCTTCTTCTCGTTGTCGGCCTGGATCGCCGACAGCTTCTGCTCGACCGCGCCGCGCATCTCGGTCAGGCGCTGGTCGTTGGATTGCGACAGCGAGCGCAGCTGGTCGGCCAGCGTGTCGGCGAAGCGCTTCAGCGCATTGGCCTGCTGCTCGGCCAGGCGCGCCAGCGTGGCCTCTTGCGCCTGCTGCGTGGCGGCCAGCTGGGTGCGGAAGCTGTCGATCTGCTCGTTCTGCGTGCGCGCGACGTCGCCCTGTTGCGCAAGCAGCGTCTGCTGGAAGCTCGCGAGCGTCTGCCCCAGTTCCTGGCGCGTGCCCTGCGCGCTGCGGGCCACTTCATCGCGCAACTCGCGTTCCAGGCGTTCCAGGCGTTCGACATGGCCGGTGTCCGCATCGGGCCGCCGCAGCGCGAGCCAGAGCGTCAGCAGCAGGACAAGAACGAGGAGCGCGAGCGATATCCAGTCGAGGAGCATTCCTGCATTCTCGCAGCAGCGGCTATGCCGACGAGCGCAGTGGGGCAGGCAGCAGCCGTTTTTCGATCGCGTCGAAACCGTATTGCACCAGCAGCGCGAGCACCGCCGCCGGCAGCGCGCCGGCCAGCATCGCCGCGGTGTCGTTGACCGCCAGGCCGGCGACGATGCGCTCGCCATAGCCGCCGGCGCCGATGAAGGCCGCCACCGTCGCGGTGCCGACGTTGATCACCGCCGCGGTCTTGATGCCCGCCAGCAGCGTCGGCGCCGCCAGCGGCAGCTGCACGTGGCGCAGCGCCTGCCGCGGCGTCAGCCCGAGCGACAGCGCGGCCTGCGCCAGCCCGGCCGACACGCCCTGCAGCCCGGCATGCGTGTTGCGCACGATCGGCAGCAAGGCATAGAGGAACAGCGCGATCAGCGCCGGCAGCAGCCCGATGCTGCCGACCACCGCGATCAGGAAGGCCAGCAGCGCGAGCGACGGCACCGTCTGCAGCACCGACACCCCGCCCATCACCACGCCGGCGCTGCGCGGCCAGCGCCAGGCCGCGACACCGAGCGGCACGCCGACCAGCACCGCGACCGCGAGCGAGCCGAACACCAGCAGCAGGTGCTGCCCGGTGAGCCGCGCGAAATCGGGGCCGAACAGCCGCTGCGCGAACGTCACCGGCTTCGAGGCCGCCGCCGCACTGCCCGACAGGAACTGCCGCGCGACCTCGGCGAAGCTCTTGCCGTCGAGCTCGACCTGGGCGTTCAGCGAGATCATCGCCGCCTCGTCGATGCGGCCGGAAAGCGACAGCAGCGGTGCCGGGTCGAGTGCGGCCCGCATCAGCAGCACCGCGTCGTACTTGGGAAAGAAGTTCAGGTCGTCCTTCAGCACGCGCAGCTTGTAGCGGCCGACCTTGGCGTCGGTGCTGTAGATGTCGATCAGGTCGACGCGGCGCGCCGAAACGGCGTCGTAGGCCAGGCCGTGGTCCAGCCCGGCCGGCTTGTCGTAGGGGAGCCGGTAGGCCGCCTTCAGCGCCGGCCAGCCGTCGGCGCGCTCCAGGAACTCGTGCGACAGCCCCGGCCGCAGCGCCGCCGCCTGCGGCTTCAACAGGTCGGAGATGCGCTCGATGCCCAGTTGCTGCGCCTGCGATTCGAGCATCGCGATCGCATAGGTGTCGTTGAAGCCGAGCGGCACCGCGGCCTTCAGCCCGCGCGGCGCGAGCCACGCGTTCAGCTCGTCGAGCGACGGGTTGCCCTCGCGCTTCAGCAGCTCGCGCACGATGGTGCCGGTGTACTCGGGGTAGACGTCGACCGCGCCGCTGGTCAGCGCCTGCTCGAGGATGCCGGTGTTGCCCAGCCCCTGCTTGTGCGTGGCCGGGATGCCGGCGCGTTCGTAGGTCTGGCGCACGATCTCGCCGAGCACATACGACTCGGTGAAGCGCTTGGAGCCGACGGTGACGCCGTCGGCCGCGTGCGCAGCAGCGCCGCAGGCCATCATCAGCAGGCCCATCAGCGGGCCGACGGCGGCGGCGCGCAGCGCCTTCATCCCTTCAGCACCGCCGCGTTGATCGGGGTCGGGGGACGGCCCGCATTCGGCCCGAAGCCCAAGGCGGCGATCAGGTTGTCGGCCGCGAGGTTGGCCATCGCGCGCCGCGTCGCGATGGTGGCGCTCGCGATGTGCGGCGTCAGCACGACGTTCGGCACCGTCAGCAGCGCCGGGTTCAACGCCGGCTCGCCTTCGAACACATCGAGCCCGGCCGCCGCGATGCGCCGCTCGGCCAGCGCCTGCGCAAGCGCCCCGTCGTCGACGACACCGCCGCGCGCGATGTTGGTCAGCGTGGCCGTTCGCTTCATCTGCGCCAGCTCGGCCGCGCCGATCGCATGGTGCGAGGCCGGCGAGTACGGCACCACGATCACCAGGTGGTCGGCATCGCGCAGCAGCGCCTCCTTCGAGACGTAGCTGGCGCGGCACTCGGCCTCGATGCCGGGCGCGAGCCGCGAGCGGTTGTGGTAGATCACCTTCATGCCGAAGCCGTGCGCACCGCGCTTCGCGATGCCCTGGCCGATGCGGCCCATGCCGAGGATGCCGAGCGTCGCGCCATGCACGTCGCTGCCGGCGAACATCTCGTAGGACCACTTCTTCCATTCGCCGCGGCGCAGGAAGTGCTCCGATTCGGCGATGCGGCGCGCGGTGGCCATCATCAGCGCGAAGCCGAAGTCGGCGGTGGTCTCGGTCAGCACGTCGGGCGTGTTGGTGCACAGCACGCCGCGCGCGCTGCAGGCGTCGACATCGATGTTGTTGTAGCCGACCGCCATGTTGCAGATCGCCTTCAGCTGCGGGTTGGCGTCGAGCACCTCGGCGTCGAAGCGCTCGCTGCCGGTGGCGAACACGCCCTGCTTGCCGGCCAGACGCTGGATCAGCTCGGCTTTCGTGAAGACGCGGTCGGCCGGGTTGTCCTCGACGTCGAAGTGCGCCCGCAGGCGATCGACGACATCGGGGAACACGGCACGCGAGACGAGTACGACAGGCTTCATGTCAGATCCTCTTCAACGGAAAACAAGGTCAGAACCAGATCAGCGTCATCAGCACGAACAGCGGCAGCAGCACGGCCATCGACCAGCCCATGTAGCCGAAGAAGCCGGGCATCCGGATGCCGCGGCTTTCGGCCACCGCCTTCACCATCAGGTTGGGCGCATTGCCGATGTACGAGTTGGCGCCCATGAACACCGAGCCGGCGGAGATCGCCACCAGCGTTGTCGCATGCTGCGTCATCAGCTGCTGCGCATCGCCGCCGGCGGCGTTGAAGAACACCAGGTAGGTCGGCGCATTGTCCAGAAACGACGACAGCGTGCCGGCGGCCCAGAAATACATCCCCGGCAGCGGTGCGCCATCCGGCCCGGTGACGGCCGAGACGATCGCACCGAACGGCCCATGCACGCCGGCCCGCAGCATCGCGATGACCGGGATGATGGTCAGGAAAATGCCGGCGAACAGCTTCGCGACCTCGACGATCGGCCCGAAGCTGAACTGGTTCTGCGCATGCGCCGACGGCGGCGTCGCGAACCACGACACCGCGGCGATCGCGAGCAGGCCGAGGTCGCGCAGCAGCCCTTGCCAGGTGAGCTCGGCACCGGCGACCGTGAACGCGACGCCGCCCTGCCAGACGCCGCTCATCAGGATCAGCCCGGCCACGGCCGCCAGCAGCGGCAGGTTGACCGCACCTTCGATGCCGAAGCTGCCGGTGTCAGGGGTGGGATCGACGCGCCGCGGCTCCTCGCGGCCACAGTACCAGCGGTCGAGCAGCCAGAAGACCGCGAGCAGCGAGCCGACCATGAACAGCGTGTGCGGCAGCAGGTGCACCAGCGTCCAGCTGAACGCGACGCCCTGCAGGAAGCCGAGGAACAGCGGCGGGTCGCCCAGCGGCGTCAGCGCGCCGGCCGCGTTCGACACGATGAAGATGAAGAACACCACGATGTGCGCGGTGTGGCGGCGCCGGTCGTTGGCGCGGATCAGCGGGCGGATCATCAGCATCGACGCGCCGGTGGTGCCCATCACGCTGGCGAGCACCGCACCGATCGCCATCAGCGCGACGTTCAGGCCCGGGCCGCCATGCAGGTTGCCGCGCACGAAGATGCCGCCGGCGACGATGAACAGCGTGGCCAGCAGCACGATGAACGGGATGTACTCGCCGACCGCGGCGTGCACCAGGTCGTGCCAGGCGGCGTCGACCCCCGACAGCGCGGCCTGCGGCAGCACGTAGGCCAGCGCCCAGGCGGCCACCACCTTGCCGTAGTGCCGGTGCCAGAAGCCCGGCACCGCCAGCGGCATCAGCGCGATCGACAGCAGCAGGCCCGCGAACGGAAGGCCCCACAGCGGCCCGGGCATCAGCCGAGGAACCGGGCGAAGGCCGTCACCGGCTCGCGCTCGGTCACCAGCGTGTTCTCGACCGCGGCCGGGTCGGCGAAACCGAGCGACATGCCGCAGACCAGCATCTCGTCGTCGGCCGCACCGAGCCGCGGCAGGATGATGCGGTGGAACTGCGTGAATGCCGCCTGCGGGCAGGTGTCGAGGCCGCGGGCGCGCGCGGCGACCATGATGTTCTGCAGGAACATGCCGTAGTCGAGCCAGCTGCCCTGCTGCATCACGCGGTCGATCGTGAACATCAGGCCGACCGGCGCGTCGAAGAACACGTAGTTGCGGCCGTGCTGCTCGTGCATGCGCGGCTTGTCGCCCTTGGCGATGCCGAGCAGCCCGTACAGGTCCCAGCCGACCTTGCGGCGCCGGTCGATGTAGGGCGGGCGCCATTCGACCGGGTAGTAGGCGTACTCCTCGCGGTGCTGCGCGGCTTCGGCCGGGTCGTCGTAGACGGCGGTGATGTCGCGCGCCAGCGCCTGCAGCGGCTCGCCGGTCAGCACGTAGACCTTCCACGGCTGCGTGTTGGTGCCGGACGGCGCGCGCGACGCGACGCGCAGGATGTCCTCGATCGTCTCGCGCGGGACCGGCGTCGGCAGGAAGGCACGCAGCGAACGGCGCGAGGTGATCGCCGCATCGACGGCGGCGGTCTGCTCGGGGGTCGGCAAGGTCACGGACGCAATCCTTCCAGGGCTTGGGTGAGAACAGCCGGCAGCGCGGCCGGGCGGCGCGTCGCACGGTCGACGTAGACGTGCACGAAGTGGCCGCGAGCCGCACACAGCGGCTCGCCGGCGGCGAACAGCCCGATCTCGTAGCGCACGCTCGAGCTGCCGACCTGCGCGACCCGCAGCCCGGCATCGACCATCTGCGGGAACGCGATCGGCGAGAAGTAGTTGCAGTGGGTCTCGACCACCAGGCCGATCACCGCGCCGGCGTGGATGTCGAGCGCGCCGGCCTCGATCAGGTAGCGGTTCACCGCGGTGTCGAACAGGCTGTAGTAGACGACGTTGTTGACGTGGCCGTAGGCGTCGTTGTCCATCCATCGGGTCGACAGGCTCGCGAAGTGCCGGTAGGCGCTGCGCGGTTCGGGCTGGGCGCGGGTCGGCGGCGGGGCGGATGAGCTCATGGCGCTGCATTGTTCCATTGCTCGCGGCTGGCCAGCGCTTCGCGCAAGGTCGCGAGCTGCACCGCGACGGTGTCGGCGATCTGGTGGCCGTAGCCGCCGGCCATGCTGATCGCGACCGGAATGCGGCGCGCGCGGGCGGCGCTGAAGACGCGGCGGTCGCGCTCGGCCAGCCCGGCGGCGGTGAGCTTCAGCCGGCCGAGCCGGTCGCCCTCGTGCGGATCGGCACCGGCGAGGTAGAAGACCAGGCCGGGCGCGCCCTGCGGGTGACGATGCCACAGCTCGCCGAGCGCGCCGTCGAGCGCGGCCAGGTACTCGGCATCGCGGCAGCCGTCGGGCAAGGCCACGTCGAGGTCGCTCGCCTCCTTGCGGAACGGGAAGTTGCGCTCGCCGTGCAGCGACAGCGTGAACACCGTCGGGTCGTCGCGGAAGATCGCCGCGGTGCCGTTGCCCTGGTGCACGTCGAGGTCGATCACCGCGATGCGCAGCAGCGCGCGGTGGTGCCGGTGCCATTCGGCCTGCATCAGCCGCGCGGCCACCGCGACGTCGTTGAAGACGCAATAGCCGCCGCCCTTGTCGGCATAGGCATGGTGGGTGCCGCCGGCCAGGTTCGCGGCGATGCCGTCGGCCAGCGCGGCACGGGCCGCGGCGATCGTCGCGCCGACCGAGCGGCGCGAGCGCTCGACCATGCGCGGCGTCCACGGGAAGCCGATCTCGCGCTGCTCGGCCGCGCTCAGCAGGCCTTCGGTCACCGAGCTCACGTAGTTCGGCGTGTGGGCCAGCGCGAGCTCGCCGTCGGTGGCGGCCGGCACCTCCAGGAGCCGCAACCCCGGCTCCGATTCGGCCGCCTCGCGCAGCAGGCGGTACTTCTGCATCGGAAACCGGTGCCCGTCGGGCAGCGGCAGCACGAAGTGGTCGGAATGAAAGGCTTGCATCGTGGCGCGCATCGCCGGCGCATTGTGCCGATCGATGCCGCAGAGCGCCGGAATGGGTCGGCGACTCTAGATTGCTGCATCGCAGCAAAAACTGCTTGAAATCCGCCGATCGCCTCGTATACTTTCGATCATGGTGCAGTGCAACAAAGTCACTGTGTCAGGCGCAGTCCCCTTTTTCTATCCATGGAGATTCCACATGCTGACCGCTGAACAATTGATCGCCGCCCACAAGACCAACGTTGAAACGCTCTTCGGCCTGACCGGCAAGGCGTTCGAAGGCGTCGAAAAGCTCGTCGAGCTGAACCTGCAGGTCGCGAAGACCGCGCTCGGCGAAGCCGCTGCCAACACCCAGGCCGCGCTGTCGGCGAAGGATGCGCAAGAGTTCCTGGCGCTGCAGGCCAGCCTGCTGCAACCGGCCGCCGAGAAGGCTGCCGCCTACGGCCGCTACCTGTACGACATCGCCGCCAGCACCAATGCCGACATCGGCAAGGTCGCCGAAGCGCAAGCCGCTGAAGCCCAGCAGAAGTTCATGTCGGTCGTCGACACCGCGGTGAAGAACGCACCGGCCGGCACCGAGAACGTCGTCGCGCTGTTCAAGTCGGCCGTCGCGACCACCAGCAACGCCTACGAAAGCCTGCAGAAGGCCGCCGGCCAGGCCGCCAAGGTGGCAGAAGCCAACATCGAAGCCATCAGCGCCAGCGCCGTGAAGGCCGCGTCGACCCCGAAGGCGAAGCGCGCCGCCGCCTGAACCGGCCAACAAGTCGTCACGAAGAAGATTCGAAATCGACTTGAACTTTCAACGCAACCCTTCATCTGAGAGTGACCGCAGGCCCTGCCTGTGGTCTCCCTGAAAGGTTGTCTCCTCGGTACCGCGCGAATCTCGATTCCAGGTACCTTAGGCCCGGTGGCGACACCGGGCCTTTTGTTTTTGGACAGTCGGTTCGTCGCTCGGGGCGTTCAATGCGTCTTCGCGGCGATCCGCAGCTTCAGCTCGCTGAGCATCGCCAGCGCGATCTCGCGCCCGGCCTGGATCGAGCGCTTGCGCGCCGCGAAATCGGCCGACGACACGTCGTTCAGCTTCGGTCGCAGCACCACGTCGGCCTCGCGCAGTTCGAAGGCATTGATGCTGCGGCTCATGATCGCGAAGGTCTGCAGCAGCATGCGCATCGGGTCGCCGGTGGCGGCACCGTCCGGCACCGCGGAGATGTCGACGGCAATCACCAGATCGGCGCCCATCTGGCGCGCGAAGCGCACCGGCACCGGCGACACCAGCCCGCCGTCGACGTACTCCCGGGTGCCGATGCGCACCGGCTGGAAGACCGCCGGCACCGCGCTCGAGGCGCGCACCGCGATGCCCGCGTCGCCGCGCTGGAACAGCACCGGCGCGCCGTTGTCCAGGTCGGTCGCGACGATGCCCAGCGGCAGGCGCATCTGCTCGATCGTCTTGCCGCCGGTGCTCTCGCGCACGAAGCGCGCCAGCGCCTCGCCGCGGATCAGTCCGCGTCCGGGGAAGGCCCAGTCGGTGATCGCCGATTCATCCATCGAATCGGCCATCGCCGCCAGCGCCAGCCCGTTCTTGCCCGACGCATACAGCGCGGCGACCAGGCTGCCGGCCGAGGTGCCGACCACCAGGTCCGGCTTGATGCCGTTCTCTTCCAGCACCTGGATCACACCGATGTGGGCGAAGCCGCGCGCCGCGCCGCCGCCCAGCGCCAGTCCGATGCGCGGCGGCTTCGGCACCGGCTTGATCACGATGACGGGCGGCGCGGAGGCCGCGGCATCCGGCGGCACGACCACCACCAGCGGCGGGTTGCCGCCCGGCGCAGAGGCCGAACCGGACGGCGACGGAACGGGAACGGTCTGGCAGCCGGCCAGCAGGACGGCGGCGGCCACGGCGGCCGCACGGGCCCATGAGGAAGTCAGAAAGGAGCGCATCCGGCGATTCTAGGGACGGCCGCCTTTATCCCTGTGTCGAATAAACAAGCAACGAAAATGTTCTTCCGCCTTATATATGCACACGTACAGTCCCGGCTCGGCCTCCGTGATCCACTGACCCCAGAACTGAACCCAGGCGATGTATCAATACACCCCGTTCGACACCCAGTTCGTCAAGCAGCGCGCGGCGCAGTTCCGCGACCAGCTCCAGCGCAACCTCGCCGGCACGCTGGGCGATGACGAGTTCCGCGCACTGCGCCTGCAGAACGGCTGGTACATCCAGCGCCATGCGCCGATGGCCCGCATCGCGGTGCCGTACGGCGAGCTGAGTGCCACGCAGCTGCGCATGCTGGCGCGCATCGCGCGCGAGTTCGACCGCGGCTACGCCCACTTCACGACGCGGCAGAACTGCCAATACAACTGGATCCCGCTGCCCAAGGCGGCCGACGTGATGGACCTGCTGGCCTCGGTCAGCATGCACGGCATCCAGACCAGCGGCAACTGCATCCGCAACATCACCAGCGACTGCTTCGCCGGTGTCGCGGCCGACGAGATCATCGACCCCCGCCCGTACTGCGAGATCCTGCGCCAGTGGAGCACGCTGAACCCGGAGTTCGCGTTCCTGCCGCGCAAGTTCAAGATCGCCGTCAGCGGCGCCCGCGAAGACCGCGCCGCGATCGCCTGGCACGACATCGGCCTGCAGCTGCTGAAGAACGAGGCCGGCGAGATCGGCTTCAAGGTGCTGGTCGGCGGCGGCATGGGCCGCACGCCGGTGATCGGCACGGTGATCAACGAGTTCCTGCCGTGGCAGCAGATCCTCGTCTACCTCGAGGCCATCGTGCGGGTCTACAACCGCTACGGCCGGCGCGACAACATGTACAAGGCGCGCATCAAGATCCTGGTGAAGGCCGAAGGCCAGCGCTTCCTCGACGACGTGGCCGAGGAGTACCAGAAGATCCTCGCGCTCGACGCCGATGGCCGCGAGCAGATCATTCCGCAGGCGGAGTTCGACCGCGTCGCCGCGCACTTCGTGACGCCGGCCGGCGTGGTACCCGTTGCTGGCGGCACGACCGCAGGCAGCCCCATCGCCGCACCGGCCGGCGCCCCCGCCGCGTTCCAGCGCTGGCTCGAACGCAACGTGCACCCGCACCGCCTCGCCGGGTACCGCAGCGTCACGCTGTCGCTGAAGCGCACCGGCCAGGCGCCGGGCGACATCACCGATGCGCAGATGGAGCTGGCCGCCGACCTCGCCGACCGCTTCAGCCAGGCCGAGCTGCGCGTCTCGCACGACCAGAACCTGGTGCTGCCGTGGGTGCGCGAGAGCGACCTGTTCGCGCTGTGGGAAGCTGCCCGCGCCGCCAGCTTCGCAACGCCCAACATCGGCCTGCTGACCGACATGATCGCCTGCCCCGGCGGCGATTTCTGCGCGCTGGCCAATGCGCGCTCGATCCCGATCGCCGAGGCCATCACCGAGCGCTTCGACGACATCGACGAGCTCTACGACATCGGCGACATCGACCTGCACATCAGCGGCTGCATCAACTCCTGCGGCCACCACCACAGTGGCCACATCGGCATCCTCGGCGTCGACAAGGACGGCAGCGAGTGGTACCAGGTGACGCTCGGCGGGCTCGACGGCTCGGCGATCAGCGGCCACCAGTCGACGCCGGGCAAGGTGATCGGCCCGTCGTTCGCGGCCGACGAAGTGCCCGACGTGATCGAAGCGGTGCTCGACACCTACCGCCGGCAGCGCAGCACCGCGGCCGAGCGCTTCATCGACACCGTGACCCGCATCGGGCTCGATCCGTTCAAGACCGCGGCCAACGCCCAGCGCCGCAGCACCGCCAAGGCCTGACCATGAAATTCATCGACACCGTGCGCGACCCGTGGCGCACCATCACCGGCGAAGACGGCCCGATGGTCACGCTGACGCCCGCACCGAACAGCCTGCTGACGCTCGCGCAATGGCACGGCGTGCGCAACACCTGGCCGGCCGGCATGACGGTCGGCGTGCAGTTCCCGAACGATGCCGACATCGAGGACCTGGCCGACGACCTGCCGCGGCTCGCGCTGGTCGTGCTGCACTTCCCGAAGTGGGTCGACGGCCGCGCGTACAGCCAGGCCCGGCTGCTGCGCTCGCGCTACCGCTATGCCGGCGAGGTGCGCGCCACCGGGGAGGTGGTGGTCGACATGATGCCGCTGCTGCAGCGCACCGGCTTCGATGCGGTGGCCTTGCGCGCCGACCAGTCGATCGAGGTCGCCGAGCGCGCGCTGAACTTCTTCCCCGGCCACTACCAGGCGGACGTGCACGAGCACCGGCCGCTGTTCAAGCGCCCGGCCGGCGAGGAAACGACGAACCGCGAGTTCAACCAGGCGGGCTCGGCGATATGAATGCGATCCAGTTGTATGCACGCGCGACCGCCGGCTTCGACGAGCGCGTCGCGCACGCCATCGCGGTGCTGAAACAGGCGGCCGCCGACCACCCGGGCCGCGTCGTGCAGGCCACCAGCCTCGGCGCCGAGGACATGGTGCTGACCGACCTGATCGCGCGGCATGGCATCCCGATCGCGATCGGCACGCTCGAGACCGGCCAGCTGCATGAAGAAACAGTGGCGCTGGTGCCGCGCATCGAGCAGCGCTACGGGCTGGCCGTCGAGGTCTACCGCCCCGAGGCCGACGCGGTGATCCACTTCGTCAGGAACCACGGCGAGCGGGCGATGTACGAAAGCATCGACCTGCGCAAGGGCTGCTGCGGCATCCGCAAGCTGGAACCGCTGTCGCGCATGCTGGCGCAGCGCAGCGCCTGGGTCACCGGCCTGCGCCGCGAGCAATCGAACAACCGCGGCGAGGTGCCGTTCAGCGAGCCCGACGACAAGGGCCGCATCAAGTTCAACCCGCTGGCCGACTGGAGCTGGAACGACGTCTGGCACTACATCGCGTCGAACGAGGTGCCGTACAACCCGCTGCACGACGCGTTCATGCCGAGCATCGGCTGCGCGCCCTGCACCCGTGCCATCGCGGTGGGCGAAGACTTCCGCGCCGGCCGCTGGTGGTGGGAAGACGAGAAGGCGAAAGAGTGCGGATTGCACGTGCACGGGGCCGAAGAGGCCGCCGTGTCGATGATCGGAGACCGGAAATGAATGCCCCGCTGACCGTGGAACAACTGCTGCCGCAGCTCGACCACAGCCACCTCGACTGGCTCGAGGAAGAAGCCATCTTCATCCTGCGCGAGACCGTCGCGGCGTTCGAGCGCCCTGCCCTGCTGTTCTCGGGCGGCAAGGATTCGTGCGTGGTGCTGCGCCTGGCCGAGAAAGCCTTCAAATCAAAAGGCGCCGACGGCGAGTACAAGGGCCGCCTGCCGTTCCCGCTGCTGCACGTCGACACCGGCCACAACTTCCCCGAAGTGATCGAGTTCCGCGACCGCCGCATCGCCGAGATGGGCGAGCGGCTGGTCGTCGGCCACCTCGAAGACTCGATCAAGCGCGGCACGGTGCGCCTGTCGCACCCGCTGGAGTCGCGCAACGGCCACCAGACGGTGGCGCTGCTCGAAGCGATCGAGGAACACCGCTTCGACGTGCTGATGGGCGGCGCGCGCCGCGACGAAGAGAAGGCCCGCGCGAAGGAGCGCATCTTCTCGCACCGCGACAGCTTCGGCCAATGGCAGCCGAAGGAGCAGCGCCCCGAGCTGTGGACGCTGTTCAACACCCGCATCAAGCCGGGCGAGCACATGCGCGCCTTCCCGATCAGCAACTGGACCGAGCTCGACGTGTGGCTGTACATCGCGCGCGAGAACATCCCGCTGCCGAACCTGTACTACGCCCACGACCGCCAGGTGATCCGCCGCAAGGGCCTGCTGGTGCCGCTGACCGAGGTGACGCCGCCCGAGGCCGGCGAGGTGGTCGAGACCGCCGAGGTGCGCTTCCGCACGGTCGGCGACATGACCTGCACCTGCCCGGTCGAGAGCCCGGCCGCGAACGCGACCGAGATCGTCGCCGAGACGCTGAAGGTGACCGTCAGCGAACGCGGCGCGACCCGCATGGATGACAGAACGTCGGACGCCTCGATGGAGCGCCGCAAGAAGGAAGGCTACTTCTGATGAGCACCCCGCAAGTTCAAGTCAAGGACCACCGCGCGCTGAGGTTCCTCACCGCCGGCAGCGTCGACGACGGCAAGAGCACGCTGATCGGGCGGCTGCTGTTCGACAGCCGCGCGATCCTCGCCGACCAGCTCGACACGCTGGAGAAGCGCGCCGCCGGCGCACCGATCGACCTGTCGCTGCTGACCGACGGCCTGGAGGCCGAGCGCGAGCAAGGCATCACGATCGACGTGGCGTACCGCTACTTCGCGACCCGGCAGCGCAAGTTCATCATCGCCGACGCCCCCGGCCACGAGCAGTACACCCGCAACATGGTGACGGCCGCGGCCGGCAGCGATGCGGCCGTGGTGCTGGTCGACATCACCAAGCTCGACACCCGTGCGAGCCCGATGCCGCTGCTCGCGCAGACCCGCCGCCATGCGCTGCTGGCGCACCTGCTGCGCGTGCCGAGCATCGTGTTCGCGGTCAACAAGCTCGATGCGGTCGGCGACCCGGCGCAGGCCTTCGCCGCCACGAAGACCGCGCTGCTGGCGTTCGCGCAGCAGGCCGGCATCGCGGTGGCCGGCGTGATCCCGGTGTCGGCGCTGCGCGGCGACAACGTCACGCAGCCGCTGGCGGCCGACTGGTACGACGGCCCGTCGCTGCTGCAACTGCTCGAAGCGCTGCCGGCGCTGCAGGAGCGCAAGGACGGCGACCTGCTGATCCCGGTGCAGTACGTGTCGCGCGAAGGCGAAGGCACCGGCAACCAGCCGCGCACGCTGTACGGCCGCGTGGCCCACGGCCGCGTGAAGGCCGGCGACACGGTGCAGGTCTTCCCGAGCAACCAGACCGCGGTGGTGGCCGAGGTGCGCCTGGCCGGCGACGTGGCCGACGTCGTCGAGGCCGGGCAGTCGGCGGGCGTCGTGCTCGACCGCCAGCTCGACGTCTCGCGCGGCGACTGGATCGCGACGCCGTCGACCATCCACGAGACGCAGCGCTTCAGCGCGACGCTCGCCTGGCTGGACACCGAGCCGGCCGTCGTCGGCCGCAAGTACTGGGTGCGCCACGGCAACCGCTGGGTGCAGGCGCGCATCACCGCGATCGAGAGCCGGCTCGACATCCACACGCTGGCGGCGACCGGGGCGCACCAGCTGGCCGTCAACGAGATCGGCCACGTGGTCGTCGAGACGCAGCAGGCGCTGCCGGTCGAGGCCTACGAATCGAACCGCGTCGGCGGCTCGCTGATCATCGTCGACCCGGCGACCAACCGCACCAGCGGGGCATTGCTGGTAAAAGGAGCGACGTAAGTGGCCCAGGGGCGCGTCATCTTCATCGGTGCCGGCCCCGGCTCGGCCGACCTGATCACCGTGCGCGGCGCGCAGCGGCTGGCGCAGGCCGACGTGGTGCTGTTCGACGCGCTGACCGACCCCGCGCTGCGCCAGTACGCGCCGGAGGCCCGCTGGATCAACGTCGGCAAGCGCGGCTTCTGCGACAGCACCGGCCAGCAGACCATCAATGCGCTGCTGGTGAAGCATGCGCGGGAGGTCGCGACCGTCGTGCGCCTGAAGGGTGGCGATCCGAGCGTGTTCGGCCGCCTCGAAGAAGAACTGGCCGCGCTGGCCGAGGCCGGCATCGCCTGCGAGGTGGTGCCCGGCGTCACCGCGGCCGTCGCGGCAGCGGCCGCCACGCAGCGCCCGCTGACCCGCCGCGGCGCCGGCCGCAGCGTCAGCCTGACGACCGCGATGACGCAGACGCGCGAACTGCGCGCCGCCCGCAGCGCCGACACCGAGGTGTTCTACATGGCCGGCAAGCAGCTGGCGGCCCTCGCCCGCGGGCTGCTCGACAGCGGCTGGCCGGCCGACACGCCGGTCAGCGTGGTGTCGCGTGCCGGCTGGCCGGACCAGCTGCACAGCGAGCACGCGCTCGACAGCCTGTCGCGCGCCAGCCTGCTGCACGCCGGGCGCCCGACGGTCGTCACCGTCGGCGAAGGCGCGCGGCCGGTGGCAGCCGCTCAACCAGTTGCTGCAAAGCAAGCAAAAGCCCCTGCCCGACCCGTCTCGCTTCCGGTGAAAACCCCAAGCCCTTAAAATCGCTCGTTTTGCCCTCCGGCCCGGCACCGTTCAGGCACCCTTTTTCTTCCAATTTCTGAGCCAGCACCATGACCCACGTCGTCACCGAAGCATGCATCCGTTGCAAGTACACCGACTGCGTCGACGTGTGTCCGGTCGACTGCTTCCGCGAAGGCCCGAACTTCCTGTCGATCGATCCGGACGAATGCATCGACTGCGCGGTGTGCATTCCCGAATGCCCGGTCAACGCGATCCTGCCGGAGGAAGACGTCCCCGGCGACCAGGTCCACATGATCAAGATCAACGCCGACCTGTCGAAGAAGTGGCCCAGCATCACCAAGCGCAAGGCCGCGCTGCCGGACGCCGACGACTGGAAAGACAAGACGGGCAAGCTGTCCGAACTGATCAAGTAACCCGCCAGAAAACAATCACCTGACCTGCCATGGAACCGAACGCCAACGTGGAGATTTCAAAGACTGCCGGCTCGCACGACGGCCCGATCGAGACCGATGCCGTCATCGTCGGCGCCGGCCCCGTCGGCCTGTTCCAGGTCTTCGAGCTCGGCCTGCTCGAGATCAAGGCCCACATCATCGACTCGCTCGCCTACCCCGGCGGCCAGTGCATCGAGCTGTACCCCGACAAGCCCATCTACGACATCCCGGCCGTGCCGGTGTGCACCGGCAAGGAGCTGACCGACAACCTGCTGAAGCAGATCGAGCCGTTCGGCGCCACCTTCCATCTCGGCCAGGAAGTGACCGTGGTGCAGAAGCAGGACGACGGCCGCTTCTACGTCGAGACCAGCAAGGGCACGCGCTTCCTGACCAAGACGATCTTCATCGCCGGCGGCGTGGGCTCGTTCCAGCCGCGCCTGCTGAAGGTCGACGGGCTCGACAAGTTCGACGAATCGCAGCTGTTCTACCGCGTGAAGAACCCGGCGCAGTTCGCCGGCAAGAACCTGGTGATCGTCGGCGGCGGCGATTCGGCGCTCGACTGGACGCTGAACTTCGTGCAGGACGGCCCGAACAAGGCCGAGAGCGTGATCCTGGTGCACCGCCGCGACGGCTTCAAGGCGGCGCCGGCCAGCGTCGCGAAGATGAAGGAGCTGTGCGACGCCTACGAGATGCAGTTCATCGTCGGCCAGGTGACCGGCTACGACGAGCGTGACGGCCGGCTGTCGGGCGTCAAGGTGACCGGCGGCGACGGTGTCACGCGCGTGGTGCCGGTCGACGTGCTGCTGGTGTTCTTCGGCCTGAGCCCGAAGCTCGGCCCGATCGCCGAATGGGGCCTGAACCTCGAGCGCAAGCAGATCGTCGTCGACACCGAGAAATTCGAGACCAGCACGCCGGGCATCTTCGCGGTGGGCGACGTCAACACCTACCCGGGCAAGAAGAAGCTGATCCTGTCGGGCTTCCACGAAGCCGCGCTGGCGGCCTTCGCGGCAGCGCCGTACATCTTCCCGGACAAGCGCATCCACCTGCAGTACACGACCACCAGCCCGAAGCTGCACAAGGTGCTGGGCGTCGAGACGCCGACCTTCGACTAGGCATGGAGCCCCTCGCCCGGTGGGTACACCGGGCGGTCCCCCGAGGGGACGCGGGCCGGCAAGGTCCACGAAGTGGGCCTCTTCGTGGCCCATGGCGGTCCGGCGCTCGGCCCGCTAGTCGCAGCTGTAGCGGAACGACCCGTCGAGGGCCAGCGGCAGCACCAGCGTGCGGATGCCCGCTGCCTTCGACGCGGCACACAGCTTGTCGCGCGCACCGCTGGTGTTGTTCACGTAGTTGCTCTTGTACTCGGCGTTGAACACCGGCTTGCCCTTGGCCGTGAAGGCCGAGTAGCCACCGCATTCCGAATACTCGTTGCACTGCTCGTTGACCGCGAAGTCGAACGACGGCTCCAGCGCGGCGAGCTGGTCGACGTCGTTCTTCAGCCCGATGGCCAGGCCGCGCAGGTGCGCCGCGGTCGCGAGGTAGCGGTTGTAGTCGAGCTGGTCCTGCTCGGTCAGCGGGAAGCCGGACGAGTTGGTGTAGCCGTCGACGTTGTCGGGCTCGACGCCATCGCAGCCCTTCGATTGCGCGAGGTCGAGGCGGGCGGCCATCACCGCGCGCACGTTGGCCGAGCGGATGTCCAGCCACTTCTCGCCGGCCCAGCCGTCGAGCGCCTTGCCCTTGTCGGCGGCGGCGAACTTCGAGTAGTCGGGGCGCCAGTCTTCCGAGCTGCCGGCCGAGAAGTAGCAGACCACCTTGCGGCCCGCGGCCTTCAGCTGCGAGATCGTCACCGCGCTCGCGTCGACCAGGTCGATGTCATAGACGGTCGCGTTGTACGAGGTGTTCAGCGTGCCGGTGAGCTGCCATTGCCACGTCGACGACGCAGCCGGCTTCCACCAGGTGCCGGGGGTCGGTGCGGGTGCGGGTGCCGGTGCGGGAGCCGGTGCCGGCGCAGGAGCCGGTGCGGGCGCAGGCGCAGGCGCAGGTGCCGGCGCGGGCGCAGGTGCCGGCGCGGGCGCAGGTGCCGGCGCGGGCGCGGGCGCGGGCGCAGGTGCCGGAGCCGGAGCCGGAGCCGGAGCCGGAGCAGGTGCCGGCGCGGGAGCCGGTGCCGGGGTGTTGTCCAACGCCAGGCGGAACGCCTGCTGCGCATTGCCGGTGACGCAGGTCGCCAGCGAGAACTCGGTGACGCCGATGCGGGTCGGTGCCGTCAGGCACAGCTTGCCGTCGTAGCTGGCCACCTGCGCGAGGCTGGTGCCGAGCGCGGCCAGGCGGAACTGCTGCGCCTTGCGGCCGTTGCAGTTGTCGAGGTCGACGAATGCGCCCGACTTGCTGCCGCGCGCGGTCACGCACAGCCCCGAGGCCGGGTTCTTGATCAGCACCAGGTTGCTCGCGCTGTCGGACGACACCGGCATGAACTGGAACTTCTGCGCCGTGCCGGCATTGCAGGCCGCCAGCCGGATGTCCCAGCTGGAGGTCACCGTCTCGGTGCAGGCGCCGAGCTTGTCGGCCACCAGCGTGCCGACGGTGGTCGTCAGCTTCTTCGCACCGGTCGCCGCGGCGGCCTCGATCGTGCGCGCCCCCTGGGCATCGGCGACCGCGTCATCGGAGGCCGTGTCGGCATCGCTGCCACCGCAGGCGGCCAGCAGGACGGCACTGGAACAGGCCAGGCCGAGCATCATCTTGTTCATCGTTGGTTCCTCGTTGATCGGTGCGACCGGAACGCACCTTCCACAGCAGGAACGCAGTACACCTCACACCCCCGTCACGCGTATAGGCGCAAGGGACAACAAACGTGAGCAACGGTCACACCGCAACGCCGCGCGGGGCCGACAGGCGCGACAGGCAGATCTCGTAGAGCGCGCCGACCAGGTCGGTCTGCGTGACCATCCCGACCAGCTTGCGCTGCTCGTCGACGACCGGGATGTGGTGCAGCCCGACGTCCGCCATCAACGGCACCAGCTCGACCGCCGGGGTCGATGCGAAGGCCGTCCTGACCGGCGCGGTCATGATCTGCCCGACCACTTCATGCCGGTCCGAATGCGAGTTCGTGTTGCGCGCGAGCAAGGCGCGCAGCCGCCGGCCGATGTCGCGCCGGTCCCGCAGCTCGAGCTGCGCCAGGAAGTCCGAGCGCGTGACGATGCCGATCACCCGCCGCGTCCGGTCGACCACCGGCAGCGCCTGCACCGCGTGTTCGTGCATCAGGCCCCAGGCCACGTCGAGCTCGGTCGCGAACTCGACGGTCAGCACGTCCTTCGACATCACGTCTTCGCAGCGCGCTTCGCCGAAGCGGCGCCGGAACGCCTTCATCTCGGTCTGGTGGAACAGCGATTCGAGGTCGTCGATGCCGATGTCGAGCACCTGGTCGTAGTCCTTCAGCGCCGCCTGCAGGTCGGCCGGCGTGAAACCGAGCCGTTCGGTGGGCGGTCCGTCGGCCGTGCGGTGCAGGTGCGCGGCATCGGGCTGCTGCGAATGCGGATAGCGGCGGCCGGTCGCGTTGTTGAAGAGCAGCGCCACGCCGAGCAGCAGCAGCGAATTGAGGGCGACCGGCACCAGCACGAAGCCGTAGCCGGCGGCCTGCACCGCCGGGCCGCCGAGCACGGCCGTCAACGCGACCGCGCCGCTCGGCGGGTGCAGGCAGCGCAGCGCGAACATCGCGGCGATGGCCAGGCAGATCGCCAAGGCGGCCGCCAGCGCCGGCGCGTCGATCCAGCGCGCGCAGGCCACGCCGATCACCGCCGACACGATGTTGCCGCCGAGGATGGACCACGGCTGGGCCAGCGGACTGGCGGGCACCGCGAACAGCAGCACCGCCGACGCCCCCATCGGCGCGATCAGCGCGATGGCGCCCGGCGAGCCCTGCAGCATCACCGCGCTGATCAGCCCCGTCAGCGCGATGCCGAGCAGCGCGCCGATCACCGCGCGGAATCGCTCGCGGGTGCTGACGGCCGCGGGGGCCGGCAGCCAGGCCCGCAGCCAGGGAACTTGCAGTGAACTCATGGGACGGTCGGTGAGGTTCGTGACGTTCGCGCTCCGCCTGCGAACGGGAACCTCAAATTGTCGGCGAACTCGCCGGGCCCGACCCGACTCCGGTCAAGCCCCGGTCACGGCCGCCAGGTCAGCGTCGTCTTCGTGTTGACGTCGGTGGCCGACCCGACGTTGGACGTCGCATCGACGAACCCCGAGCGGTTGCCCGCGCTGAGGTTCAGCCCGGCGCCGCGGTACTCCACGTCGCCATGCAGGTTCAGGCTGCCCGACGCACCCTGGTTCGGCTCGAAGAAGCCGAGCGGGTAGAACGTGGTGCGCACCTGCGCCGAGCCCGACACCGAGAACGCATTGCCGCCCGAGCCGATCACGCTGAGCCCGCCGACGGTGCCGCCGGTGACCGTGCCCCGGCTGACGATGGCCTGGTCTTCGATGCGCGCGTTGCCGCTGGCGCTGCCGCCCGGCAGGATGGTCGCGTAGGGGCCGACGTACACCGTCGCCGGCGTGCTGGTCGGGGCGCAGCCATCGCCATTCGAATGGCGGGCCGTGCCCGACGGGCAGGCATCGCGCTGCCCGTTCTGGAAGCCCTGCGGCCAGGCGTTCGCGAGCTCGATCATGTACGGGTAGCGCCAGATCGATTCATACGCCTGGTCCCACACCACCGTCTTGAACGCCGACGGCGTCGCCGCCACCACCATGAACAGCGGCTCGCCGGCGTTCACCTTGAAGGTCAGGTCGGCGTCCAGCCCCTTCTGCAGCGCGCTGTAGCGCGCCGACGTGAACTGCGTGTTGGTCGCCACCAGCCCCCAGCGGAAGTCGGCGTCCGAGCCCGCCTGGTTGATGCCGCGGAACTTCACCGTCACCGTCGTCGCCCCGTTGGTCGGGTACAGCCGCACGACGTTGTAGCCGAAGCGCTGCGGCGCGCCGTAGAACGGCGACGCGAAGCGGCGGTTGCTCGCCCAGTTGGTGTCCAGCGCCTCCAGCGGCATCAGCCGGTGCATCCGCTCGGCCCTGTCGGTCAGCGTGATGTTGCCGTAGGTGTTGCGGAAGGTGTCCGGCGTGGCCTTGTAGTCCCACACCACGTTGTGCATCGCCCAGTCGCCGATGAAGTCGTTGAGTTGCGGCAGCGTCCAGCCGCGCGACTTCTGGATGTTGGTCAGCGGGTCGGCCCCGCTGGTGGTCCAGATCTGCGTGACCGCGCCCGGGCCGTACTTGTCCTTCAGGAACTCCATGAACTGCCAGTTGCAGTAGCGGTCGCGCGTGGAGCCCAGGTACAGGTGCGGCGCGTTCGGCAGCATCTCCGAGCAGTGCGCGTTGCTTTGGTACTCGGGCAGTTGGTGCGGCGTGAAGTTCGCGTGGCTCTCGAACAGCCAGCCGCAGGTGTTCGACTGGTAGCACTCGAGGCCGCCGTTGTTGCCGGCCCACGACTGCCAGCCGTGCGTGAACTCGTGCGTCAGGCCCCAGTGGTCCTTCAACGCGGCGGGGGCGATCCACATGCCCAGGTGCAACCCGCGCTGGTTGTCGACCCAGGCGCCGCCGGTCAGGCCCCAATCGGAATGGATGTGGATCGCCGGCTTGATCTTGTCCGCCTTGTTGAAGAACGGCTCGGGCATCAGCAGGTTCGAGTTGAACAGGTTCTCCCACACCGTGTTCTCCAGCGTGTTGGCCGCGAGCGTCAGGTCGGCGTCGGAGATCGCTTCGTCGGAATAGAACGCGAAGTGGGCCGACTCCTTGACGAGGCGGAAGTTGGCCTGGTCGGGGTTCGGGCCGCCGGCGCGCCAGGTGCCGGGCGTGACGGCGGGCTTCGGCGTGGTGCCGGGAGCAGCCCAGGTGGTCAGCGTGCTGCCTGGGTCGACCGCGCCCGGGGCCGGGGCGGGCGCAGGAGCCGGTGCGGGAGTGGGTGCAGGGGCCGGGGCGGGTGCCGGCGCGGGGGCGGGCGCGGCCGCCACCGGGCCGAGGGCGCAGGACTTCTTCTTGCCGACGATCGGGTCGCCGAAGGTCGCGTTGCTGCAGGCGATCGTGCCCGACTTCGTCTGCACGACCCACTGGCCTTGCGCGCCGTACGACACCAGGCGCGGCTTGGAACCCACCGCGCAGTTGGTGCGCTCGCTGGCGCAGAAGGTGTAGCCGCTCGGCCAGTTGGCCGCGAAGGCCGGCGCGGCCAGCGTGCTGCCCACCACCGTCGCCGCGGCGGCGACGATCGACATGCGATTCATCTTCTTCATCCTCATCCCCTTGTGTGAATTCGGGTCCACCCGAAAGTGGCGCGATTCTGGGAGACGTCGGCAAGTCAGTGATGACCGCGGCATTCCGGAGATCTGCCCGTCTGTCATCAAACGTAAGGCAGAAGAACAAAAGCCCCCGGCTTGCGCCGGAGGCTCGTTTCGCGGACGAACGTCGCGTTACGGGAAGGTCGTCACCGTCGGCGTGAACGACGCATTGCAGCCGGTCTGCGAGCCGGTGTTGTTGATGACGTGCACGATGCCGCCATTGCCGCCCAGGCACACCGAGATGAGGCTGTGGAAGCGCACGCCGTTGGTGGCGGGAACCTCGACCGCGCGGTCGAGCAGGATGCCGCCATTCGTGAACACGCTGTAGATGCCCAGGCCCCAGGCCTCATGGCTGGTCACGTTGTTCGACACCTTGTACGACGCCCAGCCGCGGCCCGTCGTGCTGTTCCAGGCCGACTGGCTCGGCGGGTCGTACGGGATCTCGGACTGGTAGAAGTACACGCGCCCGCCATTGCCGTTCCACACCACCTGGTGCTGCTGGAAGTGCTCGACGAACAGGCCGTAGATGGTCACGTCGTTGCCGTTCACCCACAGGCCGTTGGCCGACGGGTTGTCGGTCCAGCTGACGCCGTCGCCATGGTCGGCGCGCCACAGCCAGGTGTGGTCGACGATCGTGTTGTTGGCATTGATGCTCAACGCGATGCCGACACGGCCGGCCGCGGCGCCGCCGATGCGGAAGAACAGGTCGTGCAGCGCGATCGGGTTGGCCGCATGGCTGGCGCTGGCGCCGTTCGGGCCGACCTCCATCAGCACGCCCGATTCGGCACGGCCCGCATCGAGGAACAGGCCCGAGATGGTGAGGCCGTCCACGTCGGCCGTCTTGATCAGCGGTTGCCCGTTGTCGGACCGCAGCGTGGCAAAGCCCAGCCCCAGGATCACCGTGTTGGGGTTGTTCACCTGCAGCGTCTGCGTCAGCACGTAGGTGCCGGGCGTGAACAGGATGTGCTTGCCCGCCGCCAGCTGCGCGTTGAGGGTGGCCGCGCTGTCGCTCGGCTTCGCGAGGAAGAAGCTGCTGATCGGCAGCGTGGTGCCCGGCGTGGTGGCGCCGTTGCTCCAGCTGATGCCGGCGCTGTTGGTGCTCAGTGCCGGCAGGCGCACCGCATAGCTGCCGTTGGCATCGATGAACAGGTACGGCTTCTCGCGGATGACCGGCGTCTGCGCGATCTTGGTGTAGCGCTGGCCCTGCGTCGGGAAGTTGCCGGCCGGCGCGTTCGGCACGCCGACGAACACCATGTTCCAGTTCGAGCCGCTCCAGCTGCCCCATTGGCTGTTGCGCGAGATCCATTGCTGCTGCGACGCCGAGTTGACGTTGCCGTCGACCAGCACGTCGGAGAACCAGCCGCCGCTCGACCAGCCGTTGTTCTGGTTCAGCTTGATGTTGCCGCGCACGTGCATGCGGCGGAACGGGATCGCCTGCGAGACGGCCCATTGCATCGTGTTGTTGCCGATGCCCTGGCTGGGCGTGACCGAGAAGTTCTCGGCGCCGCGCCAGAAGTTCTGCGTCGCGTTGTCGCCGCCGAGGAAGGCGTTCGAGCGCAGGTCGCCGTTGACGTGCACCTGGTCCGGGTGGCTGCCCAGGCCCAGCACCTGCGTGTAGAAGCCCACCGGGATGCGCAGGTTGTTGTAGGTGCCCGGCGTCAGCAGGATCGCATCGCGGCGCGGGCCGAAGTGGTTCGGCTGCTGCGCGTTGTAGATGTCGTTGATCTGCCCCTGCAGGTTCGGCGTCGACGGGGTGAAGACGTGGACGTTCGGGCCGAAGTCGGGCGTCGTGCCGGTCGGCGGGTTCGTCGGCGGATTGGTCGGCGGCGTGCCGGTGTCCGACAGCACGAACTGCTCCCAGGCCTGCACCGTGGGACGGTCGGCGACCAGGAAGCCGCCGCGGTTCAGGTCGGCGCTGACGTAGAGGCCGGTGGTCGCCGAGCGGATCGCGACCGTGCCGTTGGCCTGCGTCTCGAGCGTGAACTGCTCCCACGCGTTGATGGCCCCGCGGTTCGAGATCAGCCGGTTGGTGTCCGGTGCGCCCAGGCCCTGGTCGGCAGACACGATGTTGCCGCTGATGGTGGCCCGGAACGAGACCGTGCCGTTGCCGTTGCGGATGACGTCGAAGTCTTCCCAGGTGCTGGCGACGGGCGCCGTGGCGTTCAGGAACGAGGTCCCTGTCGCGGTGGCGCTGACGAAGTTGTTGTTGGCGACGGCGCGAAGGGTCGCTGCGTCTGCCGTGGCGCCGAAGGCGCCCAGCATCGCCGCCATCGCGACGACCTGTCGGGTACTCCACTGCATGAGTTCTTCTCCTTGAAGTTGTTGTCGGCTTCCGCGCATGCACCGCGCCTCGTGGCGAGGCCGCAAGCGTGGCAAGTCATCCCAATCTATGAGCCTGCCGGATCGATGCCTGTGTCCCTTTGCAAGACTCGTACTGCCGGAGACCTCGAAAAGTGGAACCGCTTCCAGTCAGGCGATCGATTTGATCACTCCTGGCGGGCGGGCGCCTGAGGGTAAGTCCGGACTTTCGTGTGTATCAGGGTGTTGTCTCTAACCGACTCGAGGGGCGCACAAAGAAAAAGGCCTGCCCCGAGGGGCAGGCCTTTCGACGAACTTTCGACGACCGCGTGGCTTACTTCGCGGCCGCGGTGGCCTTCATCAGCTCGCCGTTCAGGTCACCGTCCAGCGACCAGCTGAAGATGCCGCCCAGACCCTTGGACTTCAGGTAGTTGATCTTGGTCTGGATGACTTCCGGCGTGTCGTAGCTCCAGAAGTTCGTGCCGTCGAACTTGTAGCTCTGCTTCGTCACCGGGTGCACATACACCGTGCCCGGGGCGCTCTTCAGCACCTTGTAGTCCTCGATGCCCGCCTCGTAGGTGCCGCGTGCCGGCGACGTGGCCTTCTGGTACAGCCCGTTGTTGACGTTCGGCACGCCCGTCCAACCGCGGCCGTAGAACGGAATGCCGAGGTTGATCTTGCCCGCCGGCATGCCGGACTGCAGCAGGATGCCGACCGCTTCGTCGATGTTGTAGTACGACGCGACGGAGCGCACGCCCGGCTTCAACGGATCGTAGTAGTTCGGGCCCGACGGATCCGGATAGAGGTTCGACTGGAAGTCGGTCGGGCCTTGCGGCTCGAACCCACCGTGGAAGTCGTAGCTCATCAGGTTGACCCAGTCCATGTACTGCCCGTACTGGCCCGGCTCGGTGGCGTCGATCTTGTCCTTGCCCGAGCCGAGCGCCGCGGTCAACAGGTAGTGCTTGCCGTTGATCGCGTCGAGCTGGGTGCGGAACTCCTTCATCAGCAGCGTGAAGTTGTGGCGGTCGGCCGCGCTCACGGTGTTGTACGGCTGGCCGATCACGGCCGGGAATTCCCAGTCGATGTCGATGCCGTCGAACACGCCGGCCAGCACGCCGTCGCCACCCCGGCCGCTGTAGGCCGGCAGGTTGCCCTTGATGTAGATGTTCAGGCACGAGCTCACCAGCTGCTTGCGCAGCGCGTCGGTCTGCGAAGCGGCCGAGAACCACTTCGACCACGTCCAGCCGCCGAGCGAGATCAGCACCTTCAGGTTCGGGTACTTCGCCTTCAGGCCCTTCAGTTCGTTGAAGGAGCCGGCGAGCTTCGAATCCCACGTGGGTGCGGCCCCCACCAGGCGCAGCGGCGTGCGGCCGTAGTCGGCCCAGGCGTCGCCGCCGGTGCCGGCACTCGGGTCGTTCGGGTTGGTCGCACCCGGCTCGAGCTTGTCGATGCCTTGTGCGCACTCGTAGCCACCGTTCTTCTGGTAGATGTTCGCGAACGCGTAGTTCACGAAGGTCATCGCGCTGGCCGAGCCCGACGAGATGATGTCGGCGACTTCATAGCCGCGGCCGTACACGCCCCACTGCGTGAAGTACGAGCCGACCTGGCGGCCGCCCGGCGCAGGCGCCGGTGCCGGCGCGGGGGCCGGAGCCGGTGCGGGCGCAGGAGCCGGCGACGGTGCGGGGGCTGGCGCGGGAGCCGGCGCGGGCGACGGCGCAGGCGCAGGTGCGGGAGCAGGCGCCGGCGCATTGGCGCAGTTGCCGACGGCCGTCCACGGTTGGCCGCTGCCGGCGGGGCCGCTGCTGGACGCGGGGTTGTTGTTCTGCGTCCAGTAGTTGGCCTTGTAGTTCACGCCGTTGTAGCTGACCGTCGCGCCGCCGGTGTAGGCGGTGCCGGCCACCCAGGCGAGATAGCAGGTGCCGCCCGGGTTCGGCGCGGGCGCCGGTGCGGGCGCGGGGCTCGGTGCCGGTGCGGGCGCAGGCGACGGGGCGGGTGCCGGGGCCGGCGCGCTGCCGTTCGTCGGCGACCACAGCGACGGCGTGGTCGCCGGCGTCCAGTTGGTGCCCGCCCACGCGGTGTGCGTGACGAGCGCGACGTAGTCGCGGCCGCCATAGCTCACCACCGTGCCGACGGTGTAGGTGACGCCTTCGCGCCAGGCGGGCGCGCTGGACTGCGCCAGCTGCACGTCGCTGCTCCACGCACCCGGCACGTCGTGGGCCGACGCGGCCTGGACCTGCCCCCACAGGCTGCCGATCGCGACGGCAACCATGCTCATTCCCAGTGTTTTCTTCATCTCTCTGATCTCCGGTTGAGATGCATCACAAAAACCAGGGAGGGAGTGTGCTGGTACTGGATTGGTATTCCTACCTCGGTTTCTCAAAGATACCAATTCAAACCGGTTGCAAAAGCAGGAGTCACTGCGCACATCGCGCGCCGGTGGCGCGCCCAGGGCGCGGTCACGTCGTGGACATCGCGGCCGGGTCCATCCAGAGCGCGCCCCACAGGTGCCCGTCGGGATCCGCCAGGTCGCGGCCGTACATGGAGCCGTGGTCCTGTACCGGATTCACGTCGGCCAGGCCGCCGTGTTCGGCAGCGGCCTGGTTCATCCGGTCGACGGCCTCCCGGCTGTCCAGCGACAGCGCGAGCATCACCTGGCTGGTGCCGGCGGGCGAGATCGGTCGATCGGTGAAGCTGCGCCACTTGGCATGGGTCAGCAGCATCGCGTGGATCGTCTCGCTCCACACCAGGTAGGCGGCGGTGTCGTCGCTGAATTGCGGGTTCTGCGCGAATCCCAGCGCCTTGTAGAAGGCGACCGAGGCGCTCAGGTCGGTGACGGGCAGGCTCACGATGATCATCTTTGTCACGGGGGTCTCCTTGGCGTTGTCGACGGGGCGGCTGCGGTTCGCAGGCGCCATCGGTACGACGTTCGGCCGCTGTTCTAATCGACAGCCCACACGAGGAGGACCCATGACCGAGCCCACCGCGACGCCTGCCGTTGCCGCCGAGCCCGCACCCGTCGCCATTCCTGCCGTTGCGCTGACACCGCGTGCGCTGGCCGAATCAATGCCGCTCGTGCAGGCAGGCGCGCGCTGGTTCTGGTGGATCGCCGGCTTGTCGGCGGTGAACGTCGGCATGCAGCACTCGGGCAGCGACACCAACTTCGTCGTCGGCCTGGGCATCACCAGCGCCATCGATGCGGTACTGTCCGGGCTGCCGGTCGCCGGCCTGGTGCTCGATGCGCTGGTGCTGGCCTTCTTCTTCGCGATGGGCCTGCTGGCGCAGCGTGGCAGCCTGCGGGCCTTCTACGTCGGCGGCGTCGTGTATGCACTCGACGCGCTGCTGTACCTGGCCGCCGCCGACTGGCTGCCGGTCGGTTTCCACGTGCTGGTGCTCTTCTTCGTCGGCAAGGGCGCGCTGGCCTTGCGCGGGGCGCTGCAGACGCGGCTGCCGACCCTGCCCGGCGCGGCCGCATGACGAGATGGCCGATCGACGCGTGGCTCCCGGCGACCGCGATCCTCACGCGCCGTGAGACGCGGGTCGTGCCGGGCCGAGTTGCGCGGCGAGCCCGACGATGATGCCTTCGGGCCCGCGGATGTAGGCAAGCCGGTACGCGTTCCCATACTGCATCCGGCCGATGAGTTCTGCGCCATGGGCCTGCATCCGCGACACGACGGCGTCCACGTCGTCGACGGAAAACATGATGCGCCGAAGACCCAGGGCGTTCACCGGCGCATCCACCGGCCCGAACCTGACGGCGTCCGGCGCATGGAACTTGTCCAGTTCAACGCCCTGCCCGTCGGGCGTCCGCAGCATCGCGAGGGTGGCGCGGACGTCTCCCAGCCCGATGAGGCTGCCGACAGAAGGCCCTTCGACCGTGGTCTCGCCCTCGAGCTCCAGGCCCAGCGCCATGAAGAACGCCTTCACCGCTTCGAGATCGTCGACAACGATCAAGACGTTGTCCATCCGCCTGACTGTCATGACCTCCGGTCCTTCCTTCAACGGTCCGGTGGGCATTCAAGGTCACTTGCGGGCTTCTTGCAAGCCCTGACCACGCCATCCGCAGGGGAGGATGCCGCCCGCCGCGGGAGACGGGGACTCATCCTGGACATTGACCGATCAGTCAAATTAAACATAGAATCGGCCATGCCCCGCGAACGCCACTTCTCCGAACCCGAGGTGCTGGACCGCCTGACCGACGTCTTCAGCACGCACGGCTACACCGGCACCAGCCTGGCCCTGCTGCAAGAAGCCACCGGGCTGGGCAAGCAGAGCCTCTACAACACCTTCGGCGACAAGCAGGCCATGTACCTGCAGGCCATCGACTGCGCGGTGCAGCGCGGTGCGCATGTCGCCGCGGCGATGCAGGCCGCGAAGGACGGGCGCGCGGCGCTGGCGCTCCAGTTCGACGCGATGGTGCAGAGCTGCGCCAGCGACGACCCGGCGCAGAAGGCCTGCATCGTGACCGGCGGCCTGCTCGAAGGCCTGGACGAAGCGCCGTTGACCTGGGCGTTGACCAGCCGCTGGCAGGCCACCCACGAACTGCTGCGCTCGACGGTGGAGCGCGGGCAGCGCGATGGCTCGATCCGCAGCACGGCATCGTCGGCCGAGTTGGCCGAGGTGCTGATCGCGCTGGTCAGCGGTCTGCGCGTCGCCGCGCGCGCCGGGCGCAGCCGTGCCCAGATGGAGCGCCTCGTCGCGCTCACCTTCGGGGTGCTCGACATGGCGTGAGCCCCCGCCCCATCCTCTCCGGCCGCAGAAGCGGCCTTTCTTTGCACCTTTATTGACCGATTGGTCTATTTGGAGAACATCATGAGCAAGTCCCTCGAAGGAAAAATCGCCCTGGTCACCGGGGCCTCGCGCGGCATCGGTGCCGCCATCGCACGACGGCTGGCCGCCGACGGTGCCGAGCTGGTGCTGCACTACGGCAGCGGCCGGGCCGAAGCCGAGGCGCTGGCCGCGTCGTTGCGCGACGCCGGCCACAAGGCGCACCTGCTGCAAGCCGAGCTGGCCGCGGTCGACGGCGGCCAGCAGCTCGTCGAGCGCCTCGCGGCGCTGCAGCTGCCGCGCATCGACATCCTGGTCAACAACGCCGGCGTGGCGCTGTTTGCCGGGCTGGCCGAAACGCGCGCCGACGCGTTCGAGACGCTCGTCGGCGTGAACATGCGCAGCCTGTTCTTCGTCACGCAGGGCGTGGTGCCGCGGATGCCCGACGGCGGACGCATCGTCAACATCGGCACCGCGGCGACGCGCATCGCCTTCCCGGGCATCACCGCCTACTCGGCCAGCAAGGGCTTCGTCGATGCACTGACCCTTCAACTGGCGGCCGAGCTCGGGCCGCGGGGCATCACCGTCAACGCGGTGTCGCCCGGTGCCATCGACACCCGCATGAGCGCCTGGATTCACGGGCCCGGCGGCAAGGAGACGCTGGCGCAGGTGCAGGCCCTGCCCGGCATCGGCCAGCCGGCGCACATCGCCGGCGTGGTGGCCTTCCTCGCCGGGCCGGACGGCGCGTGGACCACCGGGCAGGTCGTCGACGCCAGCGGCGGCACCAAGTTGTAGGCCCTAGAACCAGTAGTCGGCGACGCACTTGCCGTCGCGCGGCAGGTCGTCGAAGGAGTCGAGGCCGTCGAAGTGATCGATCGGGATCCGCGCCACGGTCTCGGGCTCGGCCAGGCGCAGGTTGACGGCGATGCGGCGGCGGCCTTGCGGATCGGCCTGCAGGCCGCGCCAGAAGGCGATGCAGCCGCAGGACGGGCAGAAGTGGAACTCCAGCGCCCTCCCTCGCGCATAGGACTGGGTGGTGCCGGACACGGTGATGCCCTCGCCTTCGAAGTCGTACGCCCAGAGCACGCCGTAGCGGCGGCAGGCGGTGCAGTTGCAGGCGGTCGCGCCGTCGGGCTGGCCGTCGAAGCGCCATCGGACTGCGCGGCAGAGACAGGAACCTTCGAGCATCGTGGTGTGGCCTCGGTGAAGGGAGAAAGCGGGCGGCCGCGGGTGCGAGCCGAGCCGATCGGGCTATGCTGCCCCGCAGCTTCCACCACCTGCGGCCTCGATGCAATTCCTGCCCCTTCGACTCCCACCCGGCGCCGACCTTCGCGCTGCGCTGGAGGCGGCGCTGCGCCAGGCCGGCACCGATTCTGCCTTCGTCGTCTGCGGCATCGGCAGCCTGATCGATGCCAGGCTCCGCTACGCCGGAAAGCCGGTGGAAGCCACGATCGCCGGCCCGCTGGAGATCGTGTCGCTGTCGGGCAGCCTGGCGCGCTCGGGCGTGCACCTGCACATGTCGGTGTCGGATGCGTCAGGCCGCGTCTGCGGCGGCCATGTGGGCCAGGGCAACCTGGTCCGGACCACCGCGGAGATCCTGCTGGCGCTGCTGCCGCAGGGGACGCTGGCCCGCGAGCACGATGCGGCAACGGGGTTCAGCGAACTGACGGTGCGCCGGTCGGCCGGGCGTTGAAGGCGGCCGAATCCGAAATTTGAGCGATGCATTCGCACTCAAGTGAGCTCCGCGGCAGCCGATAGCACGGCATGGCGCCGTCCGACCCGCGCCGCCCCCGGATGGAGCCGTCAATGAAGAGCTTTCTCAATCTCAAGATCGGCGTGCGCCTCGCGCTGGCCTTCGCCTTCGTGCTCGTGCTGCTGGTGGCAGTCGTCGGCGCCGGACTGCAACGGCTGACCGACCTGCGGGGCCAGCTGAACCTGGTCGTGGACAACCGCTATCCGAAGGTGCTGCTCGCGGTCGACATCAAGAACGATGTCAATACCATCGTGCGCAACGTGCGCGCGATGCTGATCGACAAGGACCCGCAGAGCCTGGGCAAGACCGCCTCCGACATTGCGGCAGCGCAGCTCCGCATCTCCGAGTCCATCGACAAGCTCGATCGCACGCTGCAGGCCGCCGAGACGCGGCGCATCCTCGCCGACATGAAGGAACATCGAACGACCTTCGTCGCCGATCAACAGGCGTTCAAGGATCTGCTGGCCGCCGGCAACCACGACGCCGCCGTCGAACTGGCGCTCGGCAAGATGCGCAAGGACCAGCACGGCTACCAATCGGCGATCGACACGCTGCTCGCCGAGCTCGGCAACCAGTTCAAGGAGGCGGGCGAAGAAGGCAACCGGGCGTATCGCATGGGCCTGATGGTGATGCTGGCGCTCGGCGCCACGGCCATCGGCCTCGCCATGCTGATGGCCTGGATCGTCACGCGCTCGATCACGCGTCCGATCGGCCGTGCAGTGCAGGTGGCCCAGAGGGTCGCTTCCGGTGACCTGAGCTCCGACATCCACGTCGACACGACGGACGAGACCGGCCAGTTGCTGCAGGCGCTGAAGGAGATGAATGCCAGCCTGCTGCGCATCGTCGCCGAGGTGCGGCAGAGCAGCGACGGCATCGCGACCGGATCGGGCCAGATCGCGATGGGCAACCAGGACCTGAGCCAGCGCACCGAAGAACAGGCGTCGAACCTGCAGCAGACGGCGGCCTCGATGGAACAGCTGACCGGCACCGTCCGCAACAACGCCGACACCGCCCGCACCGCCAGCGAGGTGGCCGATGCGGCACGCCGCGTGGCCGCCGAGGGTGGCGAGGTGGTCGAGCGGGTCGTGCACACGATGGCCGAGATCGCCGAAGCCAGCCGCAAGATCGCCGACATCACAGGCGTGATCGACGGCATCGCGTTCCAGACCAACATCCTCGCGCTCAATGCCGCGGTGGAGGCGGCGCGGGCCGGCGAACAGGGCCGCGGCTTCGCGGTGGTGGCCGGCGAAGTGCGCACGCTCGCACAGCGCAGCGCGCAGGCGGCCCGCGAGATCAAGGCGCTGATCGGCGACAGCTCGGGCAAGGTTGCGACCGGCGGCCAGCTGGTCGGGGATGCCGGCCGCACGATGACCGAGATCGTCGCGCAGGTGCGCCGCGTCAACGACATGCTGTCGGAGATCAGCAGCGCCACCGAGGAGCAGACCACCGGCATCGGCCAGGTCAACGACGCGGTGCTGCAGCTCGACCAGGTGACGCAGCAGAACGCGGCCTTGGTCGAGGAATCGGCCGCCGCTGCGGAGAGCCTGAAGCAGCAGGCCGCGCGGCTCGTCAGTGCGGTGTCGGTGTTTCGCCTGGACACCACCGAGCGCACGCTGCCGGCCTGAGGCTTCGCCGGCGGCTGCTCGGCTCAGCGCTGGCGGATCGCCGCCAGCGCGTCGAGCATGTGCCGCGTCGCCGGCTCCGGCTTGCCGCTGCGGTGCGCCACGCCCAGCGGGCGCCACAGGCGCGGCGTGAGCGGCGCGATCGCGATGCGCGTGTCCACCGCGGCGGCGCCCTCCTCGCGCGGCAACGGCGCGGCGCCATAGCCGGCGGCCACCAGGCTCTTGATCGCGTCGTTGTAGTTCAGCTCGATGCGCGCCTGCGGCTGCTCGCCGGCGGCGGCGAACCAGTCCATCGTCATGCGGTGCAGGCGGGTGGTGGCGTCGTTCAGGATCAGCGGGCGCGCCGCGAGCCAGACCGGCGTGATCGCGCGCGGCAGCGTCCAGGTGCGCGGCACGAAGGCCATCACCGGGTCGCGGCGCCACGGCACGATCTGCAGCCCGGGCACGGCCGCCTGCGGCAACGCCACCAGGCCGATGTCGAGCGTGCCGCCCTGCAAGCGCGACAAGGCCTCTTGCGACGTCAGCACCGCGACCTGCACGTCGATGCCGGGGTGGTCCCGCCCCATCGCTTCCAGCGCCTGCGGAAGCAGCCAGGCCAGCGCGCCGGTGGAGGCGCCCAGCCGCACGCGGCCGGCGCGGCCTTCGACCTGGTGGGCCACCGCGTCGAGCGCCGCGTCCACATCGACCAGCAGGCGGCGCGCGCGCTCGACCAGGCCCTCGCCGATGCCGGTGGCCACCACCCGCTGGCGCTGGCGCAGCAGCAGCGGCGCGCCGAGGCGCGACTCGAGTTCGGCCACGTGCAGGCTGACGGTCGGCGCCGCCAGGTGCAGCGCGCGCGCCGCGGCGGCAAACGAGCCGAGCTCGGCGATGGTCACCAGCGTGCGCAGCTGGTCGAGCTTCAGGTCCCTCATGGTCCTTCAGGATTGGTGAACGTCTGCTTCATGACATTCAACTTTACCAATCTTCGGCGTCATCGCAAGCTCCGCTCCTCACTCCAGGAGCATCCATGAACGCGAGCGTTTTCATCGACGGCGACCAAGGCACCACCGGCCTGCAGATCCTGGCGCGGCTGTCCGGGCGACGCGACATCGCGCTCGTCACGCTGCCGCACGCGCTGCGCAAGGACCCCGCCGCGCGGGCTGCCGCCCTCAACGACTGCGACGTCACCGTGCTGTGCCTGCCCGACGACGCGGCGCGCCAGGCGGTGGCGAGCATCCGCAACCCACGCGTGCGGGTGATCGATGCGTCGTCGGCGCACCGCACCGATGCGGGCTGGGTCTACGGCTTTCCCGAGATGTCGCCGCCGCAGGCCGGCCGCATCGCCGAGGCGCGGTTCGTCAGCAACCCGGGCTGCTACCCGACCGGTGCCGTCGCGCTGCTGCGCCCGCTGGTCGAGGCGGGCGTGCTGCGCGCCGACGCGCCGCTGAGCATCCACGCCGTCTCCGGCTACTCGGGGCGCGGGCGCGCGGGCATCGACGCCCACGAAGGCCCGGGCGCCGCGAGCGCGCTGCCGTTCCAGACCTACGGCCTGGCCTTGCAGCACAAGCACGTACCGGAGATCCGGCAGCATGCGGGCCTGCAAGGCCGGCCGTTCTTCGTGCCGTCGTACGGCGCGTTCCGGCAGGGCATCGCGCTGACCATCCCGCTGCATGCGTCGATGCTGCAGCGGCCGCTCACGGCGCAGGCCGTGCGCGAGCTGCTGATGCAGCGCTACCGCGATCACCGCCACGTGCAGGTGCTGGACGCCGAGCGCACGCAGGCGATGACCGGGCTGGACCCGCAAGCGCTCAACGGCAGCAACGACCTGCAGCTGGCGGTGTTCGGCAACGACGCCGAAGGCCAGCTGCTGCTCAGCGCCGTCTTCGACAACCTCGGCAAGGGCGCCTCGGGCGCCGCGGTGCAGAACCTGGCGCTGATGCTGGGGCTGGACGAGACACCGACGATCGACGCCGACAACCTTCTGGAGCAAGCGGCATGACGCACCTGATGGACATCACCGCCCGGCCCGCGCCGTCGTTCGTGCGCGGCGACGGCAGCTGGCTGTGGGACGACCGCGGCCGGCGCCACCTCGACTTCGTGCAAGGCTGGGCGGTCAACACGCTGGGCCATGCGCCGGCCTGCATCCGCGACGCGCTGGCGCGGCAGTCCGCGTTGCTGCTGACGCCGAGCCCCGCCTTCCACAACCAGCCCGCGAATGCGCTGGCCGACCTGCTGTGCGAGCACAGCGACTTCGACCAGGTGTTCTTCACCAACGGCGGCGCCGAGGCCAACGAAGGCGCAATCAAGCTGGCGCGCAAGTGGGGCCAGCTGCACAAGGGCGGCGCCCACGAGATCATCACCTTCCGCGATGCCTTCCACGGCCGCACGCTGGCCACGATGTCGGCGTCGGGCAAGCCGGGCTGGGACCGGATCTTCGCACCGCAGGTGCCGGGCTTCCCGAAGGCGGTGCTCAACGACCTCGCGTCGGTGCAGGCGCTGGTCGGCAGCGACACCGTGGCCATCCTGCTCGAGCCGGTGCAGGGCGAAAGCGGCGTCAACGCGGCCACGCCGGACTTCCTGCAAGGCCTGCGCGCGCTGTGCGACCGGCACGGGCTGCTGCTGATCTTCGACGAGGTGCAGACCGGCATCGGCCGCCTCGGCACGCTGTTCGGCTACCAGCACTTCGGCGTCGTGCCGGACATCGCCACGCTGGCCAAGGGCCTGGGCGGCGGCGTGCCGATCGGTGCGCTGCTGGCCCGGCAGCATGCCTGCGTGTTCGTCCACGGCGACCAGGGCGGCACCTTCAATGGCAACCCGCTGATGTGCGCGGTCGGGCTGTCGGTGATGCAGGCGGTGCTGGCCGACGGCTTCCTGGCCGGCGTGCGCGCCACCGGCGAGCACCTGGGCGCGCGGCTGCAGGCGCTGTCGGCGCAGCACGGGCTGGGCGAGGCCCGCGGCATCGGGCTGTTGCGCGCGCTGGACCTCGGCCGGCCCGTCGCCGCGGCCGTCGTCGCCCACGCGCGCGAGCAGCTGATGCTGGGCGGCGCTGCCGCCAACACCGGGCTGCTGCTCAACGCGCCGCGGCCGTCGGTGCTGCGCTTCATGCCGTCGCTCACCGTGACGCCGGCCGAGGTGGACCTGATGGTCGACGGGCTGGCGGCAAGCCTCGACGCCGTCGGCCCGTCGCGCTCGCCGGGGATCCGGCGCGCATCGACGACGCCCGGCTGAGCCCCGGGCGGGCCGCCTCGGCCGCTCAGCGCAGCGTGGCGATGCCGGCGAGGATCAGGTCGATGCCGACGAGGAACTGCTCGCGGTCGTCGTGCCCGGGCAACTGCGCGGCCACCCGGTGCATGAACGGGTACGCGACCGGATCCAGCGCGGCCCAACGCTCGGCGACGCTGCCGAGGAACGCCGCCCGGTCGGTGCCGGGCGTGTGCGCGCGGGCGTTCGCGGCGTTCTGCCCGGCGACGCCGAGGATGTAGTTCACCAGCACCGCGCCGGCATCGAACTGCGCCCGCTCGGGCACGCCGAGCGCCTGCAGCTGGCCGCCGATGCCTTCGCAGATCTGCACCATCGCGGACTGCCACGGCTCGCGCGAGAGCTGGGTGCCGACCCACGGATGCGCGTCGATCGCATCGAACAGCCCGACGGCCAGCGCGCGGATCGCCTGCCGCGGGTCCGCGTGGCCGACCACGCCGGCCAGCGCACGCGCGATCACATCGTCGGTGATCGTCGCGAGCAGTTCGCCCTTGTTCGCGACATGCCAGTAGATCGCGCCGCTGCCGGTGGCCAGGCGCGCCGCGAGCGCGCGGAAGGTCAACGCGTTCTCGCCGTCGGTGTCGAGGATCTCGATCGCGGCGTCGACGATCCGCTCCTTCGACAGTGCATCGGTGCGCCTTTCGGCACGGGGTGTCCTGGTGGCCATGGGCGCCATCTTGACATGACTGGAACAATGTTCCAACATAAGCGAATGGAACACCGTTCCAATTGATTCGCAAAGGAAAAAAGCGATGATGACCCCGGCCACGATCGTCGGCGCCGGCCTCGGCGGCCTCACCCTCGCACGCGTGCTGCACGTCCACGGCATCCGTGCCACGGTCTACGAAGCCGAGCCCTCGGCCGAGGCGCGCACGCAGGGCGGCCAGCTCGACATCCATGCGCACGACGGCCAGCGCGCGCTCGAAGCGGCCGGCCTGATGGCCGAGTTCCGCGCGATCATCCACCCGGGCGGCGAAGCGGCGCGCGTGCTCGACCCGCAGGGCGCGGTGCTGCTCGACGCCCCCGACGACGGCAGCGGCCAGCGCCCCGAGGTGCTGCGCGGCGACCTGCGCCGCATCCTGCTCGACTCGCTGCCCGCCGGCACGGTCCGCTGGGGCAGGAAGCTCGCCGAGGTCTCGCCGCTCGGCGGCGGCCGGCACCAGCTGCGCTTCGACGATGGCGCGACCGTGGCCACCGACCTGCTGGTCGGTGCGGACGGCGCCTGGTCGAAGGTGCGCCCGCTGCTGTCGCACGCCCAGCCCGAATACGTCGGCGTGACCTTCGTCGAGACCTGGCTGCAGGACGCCGACACCCGGCACCCCGCCGCCGCCCGCGCGGTCGGTGGCGGCGCGATGTATGCGCTCGTTCCGGGCCGGGGAATCATCGCGCACCGCGAGGCGGGCGGCGTGCTGCACACCTACGCCGCGCTGCAGCGCAGCGCCGACTGGATCGCCGGCATCGACTTCGGCGACGCCGCCACCGCGACCGCCCGCATCGCGGCCGAGTTCGACGGCTGGGCGCCCGAACTCACCGCATTGATCGCCGACGGCGAGGCCGCGCCGGTGCCGCGCCGGATCCACGCGCTGCCGGACGGCCACCGCTGGCCGCGCGTGCCCGGCGTGACGCTGCTCGGCGACGCCGGGCACCTGATGGCACCGTCCGGCGACGGCGCGAACCTGGCGATGTTCGACGGCGCCGAGCTCGGCCTCGCGATCGCCGCGCACCCCGGCGACATCGAAGCCGCCCTCGCCGCCTACGAGACCGCGCTGTTCCCGCGCAGCGCGTCGGCGGCCGCCGAGGCGCGCATCACGCTCGACCTGTGCCTCGGCGAGCGCGCGCCCGCCGGCCTGGTCGAGCTCCTCAGCGCAGCAGCGCCCACTCCTCGTCGGTGAAGAGCCGCGAGCGGGTCAGGAAGCGCACGCCCTCCGGCCCCTCGACCGAGAACATGCCGCCGCGCCCCGGCACCACGTCGATGATCAGCTGTGTGTGCTGCCAGTACTCGAACTGCGGCCCGCTGATGTAGAACGGCATGCCGCCGATGTGCCCCAGCAGGCGGTCGTAGTCGCCGACGATGAACTCCCCTTGCGGGTAGCACATCGGCGCGCTGCCATCGCAGCAACCGCCCGACTGGTGGAACATCAGCGGGCCGTGCTTGACCCGCAGCCGCTCGATCAGCGCGAGCGCCGCCTCGGTGGCGGTCACGCGCAACACTTCGGGCTGCATCCCGGTTTCCATCTCGGGCTTCCGTCTCAGAAGAAGCCGAGCTTGTGCTCGCTGTAGTTGACCAGCAGGTTCTTGGTCTGCTGGTAGTGGTCGAGCATCATCTTGTGGTTCTCGCGCCCGATGCCCGATTGCTTGTAGCCGCCGAAGGCCGCGTGCGCCGGGTAGTGGTGGTAGCAGTTGGTCCACACCCGCCCGGCCTGGATGCCGCGCCCCATGCGGAAGGCGGTGTTCATGTCGCGGCTCCAGACGCCGGCGCCCAGCCCGTACAGCGTGTCGTTGGCAATCGACAGCGCCTCTTCCTCGTCCTTGAAGCGCGTGACCGACACCACCGGCCCGAAGATTTCCTCCTGGAAGATGCGCATCTTGTTGTGCCCTTCGAAGATGGTCGGCTTCACGTAGTAGCCGCCTTCCAGCGGGCCGGGCAGCATGTTGCGCTCGCCGCCGATCAGCACCTTGGCGCCTTCCTGCCGGCCGATGTCGAGGTACGAGAGGATCTTCTCCAGCTGCTCGCTCGAGGCCTGCGCGCCGATCATCGTCGACGGGTCGAGCGGGCTGCCCTGCTTGATCGCGGCCACGCGCTTCACCGCGCGTTCCATGAAGCGGTCGTAGATCGAGTCCTGCACCAGCGCGCGCGACGGGCAGGTGCAGACCTCGCCCTGGTTCAGCGCGAACATCGCGAAGCCTTCGAGCGCCTTGTCGAAGAAGGCATCGTCCTTCTCCATCACGTCGGCGAAGAACACGTTGGGCGACTTGCCGCCCAGCTCCAGCGTCACCGGGATCAGGTTCTGGCTCGCGTACTGCGAGATCAGCCGGCCGGTGGTGGTCTCGCCGGTGAACGCGATCTTGCCGATGCGGTTGCTCGACGCCAGCGGCTTGCCGGCCTCCAGCCCGAAGCCGTTGACGACGTTCAGCACGCCGGCCGGCAGCAGGTCGGCCACCGTCTCCAGCAGCACCAGCATCGAGACCGGCGTCTGCTCGGCCGGCTTCAGCACCACGCAATTGCCGGCGGCCAGCGCGGGCGCCAGCTTCCACACCGCCATCAGGATCGGGAAGTTCCACGGGATGATCTGGCCGACCACGCCGATCGGCTCGTGGAAGTGGTACGCCACCGTGTCGTTGTCGATCTGGCTGATGCCGCCTTCCTGCGCGCGGATCGCCGACGCGAAATAGCGGAAGTGGTCGATCGCGAGCGGCAGGTCGGCCGCGGTGGTCTCGCGGATCGGCTTGCCGTTGTCCCAGGTCTCGGCCGCGGCCAGCATCGGCAGGTTGGCCTCCATGCGGTCGGCGATCTTGTTCAGCAGGTTGGCGCGCTCCGTCGTCGAGGTCCTGCCCCAGGCCGCCTTGGCCTTGTGCGCGGCGTCCAGCGCGCGCTCGATGTCTTCGGCGGTCGAGCGCGGGATCTCGCAGAACGGCAGGCCGGTCACCGGCGTGATGTTCTCGAAGTACTGCCGGCCGGACGGTGCCGTCCACTCGCCGCCGATGTAGTTGCCGTAGCGCTTCTTGAAGGCCACCGGGGTGCCGAATTTGCCAGGGTCGAGCTTGTCCATCTTGCGTCTCCGATCTGGGGGGTCGGCACCGCCCACTGCAGTGCCGCAGCGCAGGGCTTGCAACGCACGTACCCGATCGGCTCGGTGCTTACCCGAACCCGCCGCCACCGGGGCCACAACCGGACGCGCAGGTCGGGTTTCGCGATCTGCGACACATCCGTGCGACGATGTCGCGCGACACGTCGCGTGCTGCGACACGTCCACCCTACACGGAGACAGGCATGAAAGAAGCGCAGGCGCTTTCGTTGCGGGTCGAGCACGCCCGCGACCGGTTCTTCATGCAGGGCCAGGCGCTGTCGGGCGACGAAGGCCTCGCGCCGCACATCTCGCGCTCGTGGCGGCGCTGCCAGGACGTCGGCCCCGCCGGTGCCGAGCCGCAGCCGCTGGTGCTGCCGCAACTGCGCGAGCGCCGCGAGCAGGCGATGCAGGTGCTGGCCTGCGCCCAGCCCGAGCTCGACGGACTGGCCGAGCAGGCGCTGGGCACCGGCTGCATCGTCATCCTGACCGACGCCGCGGGGCTGATCCTCGAAGAGATCGGCAGCCCCGAGTTCCTGCCGAAGGCCCAGCGCATCGCGCTCGCGCCCGGCGTCGACTGGTCCGAGACGAGCCGCGGCACCAACGCCATCGGCACCGCGCTGCTGGAGCGCCAGTCGCTGATGGTGCTGGGCGGCGAGCACTTCCTGCCGCAGAACGGCGCGATCGGCTGCGCGGCCTCGCCGATCTTCACCGGCCGCGGCGAGATCGCCGGCGTGATCGACATTTCCGGCGACGCCGCGCAGGTCAACGACCACGCCCTCGGCCTGGTCCGCATGGCGGCGCAGCAGGTCGAGCACCGGCTGATGCTGGCACAGGCGGGCGGCCGCCTGCTGCGCTTCCATCCCCGGCCCGGCCTGCTCGGCACGGCGCGCGAGGGGCTGGTCGTCATCGACGACGGCCGGATCGTCGCGGCCAACCGCGTTGCGCTCGGACTGCTCGGTGCCGCATGGGACGGGCTGATCGACCGCTCGGTCGACGCGCTGATCGGCCGGCGCTGGCCGCAGCTCGAAGGCCGTGCGGGCCTGCTGACGCTGCCCGGTGGGCGGCAGATGGCGGCCACGGTGGAGCGCAGCGCCCGCGCGGGCATGCGGCACCTGCCGGGCCGGCCGCCGGCCGCCGAGCGGCCGCGCGTGGCGGACGACACCGCACCGCTGCTGGCGCGCGCCTGCAAGGTGCTCGACGACGGCTTGCCGGTGCTGGTCACCGGCGAGACCGGCAGCGGCAAGGAGGTGTTTGCGCGCGCGCTGCACCAGGCCTCGCGGCGCAGCAAGGGACCGTTCGTCGCGGTCAACTGCGCGGCGCTTCCGGAGAGCCTGATCGAGGCCGAACTGTTCGGCTACGAAGCCGGCGCCTTCACCGGCGCCCGCCGCCGCGGCATGCCGGGGCGCATCCGCGAGGCATCGGGCGGCGTGCTGTTCCTCGACGAGATCGGCGACATGCCGCTGCTGCTGCAGACCCGGCTGCTGCGGGTCCTCGAGGAGCGCATCGTGATGCCGCTCGGCGGCGGCCCAGGCCAGCGCGTGGATTTCGACCTGGTCTGCGCGACCCACCGCGACCTGCAGCAGATGAGTGCGGCGGGCAGCTTCCGGGCCGACCTGCTCTACCGCGTCGACGGCTACCGCGTCGCGGTGCCGGCCCTGCGCGATCGACACGATCGCCGCGCGCTCATCGAGCGCCTCTTCGACGCCTTGGCGCGGACCAGGCACCTGGCGCTGGACCGCGAGGCCCTGGACCTGCTGGACGCGCAGGCGTGGCCCGGCAACATCCGGGAGCTCAACAGCGTGCTGCGCGGCGTGGTCGCACTGGCCGATGACGGCGACACCATCGGCGTGGCCCAGCTGCCGGAGCGCTTCCTGTCGGCGGCCGCATCGACGCGGGAGCTCCCGCACCGCGTCGTCGAGATCGAGGTCGAACCCGCGCTGTCGGACGTCGTCGAGAACACCATCGACCAGACGCTGTCGGCCTGCGGCGGCAGCGTCGCGGCGGCGGCCAGGCGCCTGGGCGTCCACCGCAGCACCGTGTACCGGCACCTGGCGCAGCGTTCGCCGCCGCGCCAGCCCTGAGCCCATGGGCATGCGGATTGCCCCGAGCCGGGGCAACCTCCGGAGGAGACGATGGAGAAGATCGAACTCGCGGACCACGGTGTCGAGATCGCGGTGCAACTGGCCGGCGTCGCGAGCCGTCCGGCGCTGTTGCTGCTGCACGGCTGGCCCCATTCGCACGCGCTGTACGCGCCGGTGGTCGATGCACTGGCTGAGCGCTTCTTCGTGCTCGCGCCCGACCTGCCCGCGGTCGGCGAATCGCGCGGTGCGCCGGCCTCGGCCGAGAAGACGGTGCTCGCCGACGTGCTGCTCGCCGCCGCCGAGCGCGCGGGTGCGCGTGACATCGTCGTCGCCGGCATCGACGTCGGCGGCATGATCGCGTTCGCCGCGGCGCGCGACCACGGCCGGCGCATCCGCGGCGCGGTCGTCACCAACACCGTCGTCCCCGGGCTCGACCCGTGGGAGAAGCTGCTGGCCGATCCGCGCATCTGGCACTTCGCCTTCCACGCGATTCCGGAACTGCCCGAAACGATGGTGCAGGGCCGGCAGCGGCCCTACTTCGACTACTTCTGCGACCTGCTGGCCGGCCGCGCCCACGCAGTGACCGACGCATACCGCGAGCGCTTTGCCGCGGCCTATGCACGTCCCGAAGCGTTGAAGGCCGGTTTCGACTGGTACCGCGCGCTCGCCGCCGATGCGAAGCACAACGCACGCCCGAAGGCCATCGACACGCCGCTGCTGCTCCTGCGCGGCGACGCCGACGGCCGCTCGCCCGACGACTACCTGCCCGGCCTGCGCCGGGCCGGCGTGCGCGAACTCACGGCCGCGGTGCTGCCCGATTGCGGCGAGTTCGCGCCGCTCGAGGCGCCGCGGGCGTTCGTCGACGCGCTGATGCGTTTTGCGCCGTCACCGCACGCCTGAGACCGTCGACCGGCTGCGCCACCCCAGCACGGCCAGGCCGAGCAGCATCGCCAGCCAGGTGCTCGGTTCGGGGATGCCGGGAACCTCGATCGCCGACGCCAGCAGCGACACCTCGAAGCTGCCGAACATCGACTGGTTGGATCGGTTGAAGATCGTCAGCGAAAGATGGCCGTCCGGATCGGTGCTGTACGCGAAGTCGTCCGGCCCCGCCACGCGGCCGAGGAAGGGCGCGTGGAAGTCCCTCGGGTCCTGGTTCAGGATGTTCGCGATGATGCCGATGCCGTTGATCCAGCCCAGGCTCGTGCTGTCGCGGAACGTGAGCCAGGCCGAGTTCGCGATGGTGTCCAGCGGGTTCGGCGAGGTGCTGTAGTTCACCACCGGCTTGAGCGGTACCGACGAGTCGAGCGCCAGCAGTCCGGACAGCGTGATGGAGCTGTTCGGGTTGAGCGTGAAGGCTCGTTGCCAATTGACAGACGCCTCGGCCCAGTCCGAATTCTTCTGGCGCGACACGTCGGCATGCAGGTGCCCGGGCTGCACCGCCACATGGGCCGACGGCGCGTCGGCGGCCACCGGATCCACGCCCCGGCTGTAGTTGCCGAACGGCTGGGTGCCGACGGCGCCGCCGACGAGGGCGCCCGACGAGAACGAGTTCTCGCGGAAGGAGGTCGACTGGTCGGCCCAGTAGTGGATGGCGGTCGCCGACCCGGAGAAGCGGTTCGGCGTGATCCAGTGGCCGACGGTGCCGGCCGGCGAACTGCCGTCGAGGGACAGCCCGGTGATCGGGTCGAGCTGGAAGTCGGCGGCGACGTTCTGGGCCTGGGCCGCGCCGGCCAGCCCGACGGCGGCCAGCACGATGAGCAAGAGACGGGTCTTCATGCGGCACCTCCGGCGGCGGTGGCGATCGGAGCGTTGTGCGCGGCGGCCGAAGCCCTGCGGCGCCAACCCAGCACGCCCAGTCCCAGCAGCATCGCCGACCAGGCGGCCGGCTCGGGAATCGGCGAGATGAACGGCGCCACCGCGAACACCCCGATCGACAGGCTGGTGAACATCAGCTCATTGGAATGGTTGAAGAGGGTCAGCGACAGGTGGCCCTGCCCGTCGCTGCTGTACGCGAAGTCGTCGACCGACCCGACGCGCCCGAGCGACGGCGATCCGGCCGGCAGCCGCGGGTCGAAATTCATGATGCGGGCGATGAAGCTGATGCCGTTGATCGACCACCCGTCTTCGAGCGAACTGCGGAACGACAGCACGCCGCGGTTCGCGTACTGCGGGTTCAGGTTGGGCTTGGCCTCGAAGGTGGTTTCCTTCGTGGTCGCCTGGTCGGCGTCGAGGGTCGCGGTGCCCGAGAAGGTGATGGCGGTGTTGGGCAGCAGCGAGAACGTGCGCTCCCACGTGACGCTGGCGTTGGACTCGTCCCACGGGTGCTCTCTCGTCACGCCGGCCAGCATGTGGCCCGGTTCGACCAGCGAGTGGGCCGACGGCGAATCGGCGGCCAGCGCCGGCATGGTCTGGTCGCGCCGCGGGCCGAAGGGGTCGCCATTCCTCGTCGCGAGCGGCAGCCCGGCCGCGGTGTAGCTGTCCTGGTTGGTCGATTTGCTGCCATCGGCCCAGGTGTAGTAGACGGTGGTGTAGCCGGTGTAGGCATTCGGCGTGAGCCACTCGCCGACGCTGCCCGGGGTCGAACTGCCGCCGGCCGGCAGGCCGACGATCGGATCGAGTTGGAAATCGGCTGAGGACTCGTGGGCCTGGGCCGTGGCGGCCAGCCCGGCCGACGCCAGCAGCGCGAACATCGTCGCTGTCTTCATCACCTGTTTCATCGCCTCTCCCGGTGGTGGATCGATGTTCGATTGAAGGCGAAAAGACACGCACAGCGCAAGGCGTGGCCCTGACGACTTCCCCGGGAAAAGCTACCGCCGCAGTGAACGACGCCGCGCAGCGGCCGTGTCAGAAATGCCGGGAACGCGCTACGCCGCCGCAGGCGGCCCGAACCAGGCCGTGAGCGCGTCGACGAGTGCGACCTGGGTGGTATCAGCGACCCAGGCCACGTGGCCGTCGGGTCGGATCAGCACCGCGGTGGGCGCGGGGACGGGCCCCAGTGCCGGAAGCTCCCACGAACCGAGGTACCTCGCATCGACCAGCTGGACCCGCCCAGCCCACGCAGCGAGGTCGAAGCGCCCCGGCGCACCGAGATTGAGCAACACCGGTCGGGCCCCATGCAGCAGCGTGAAGACCCGCCGCGGGCCAGCCGCGGTGACCAGGTCGAGGTCGGGCATGCGGCGTCCGAGCAACGGGTGGCCGCTGCCCAGGTCGTAATGGATGTCCAGGCCGGACATCTCCGCAGCGATCCGTTGGCGCGGCTCCTCCATCTTGAGCAGGTCGCCGAAGATGTCGCGCGCCGCCAGCGTGCGGGCGTCCTCGCGGTGCAGCGCCACCTGCGCCATCGTGGTCCTGAGCACGCGCGCGCCCACCGGATGACGCTCGGCATGGTAGGTGTCGAGCAGGCTGTCCGCCGACGTGCCCTTGATCACCTGCGCCAGCTTCCAGCCGAGGTTCACCGCATCCTGCAGGCCGGTGTTGAGCCCCAGCCCGCCGATCGGCGAGTGGACGTGCGCGGCGTCGCCGGCGAGCAGCACGCGTCCACGGCGATACGTCGCGGCCTGCCGCGTCATGTCGGTGAACCTGGAAATTCAGGTCGGGCTGTGGACACCATAGTCGGTGCCGCACGCCGCGATGAGCAGCTCCTTCAGATCGCGCAGCGTCGGCTCGGTGCTTGCGTTCGCAGTCGGTTCGGTGACCATGACCCCGATCGGGCCGACCTCCTTGTAGTTGATCGCGCCATCCTTGATCTCGTACTCCGACCGGCCGAAGGCATGCGTGCCCGCCGGCGACCGGTGCACCCCGTACGGCGGCGTTTCCGTCATCTCGACTTCCGCGAGGAGGTTGCTGGTGGTCGCATCCCAGCCGGGGAAGCCGATGCCGGCGGTCTTGCGCACCAGGCTGCGCCCGCCGTCGCATCCGACGAGGTACTGCGCCCGCAGCGACCGGCCGTCCGCGAGGGCGACGTCGACCGCGGTGTCGTGCTGCACGAAGCCGGTGATGTCGCTGCCGTAGAGGATCGGCACCTCGAGTTCGGTGACCCAGTCGGCGAGCAGGCGCTCGATGTGCTTCTGGCGCAGCGCCAGCCCATAGGGGTGGCGGGTCGGGAAGTCGCTGATGTCCAGCCGGGTGACGGCGAAGCCGGTGAGCTGCGCGACCTGCCCCGCCGCGAGGAACCGGTCCGCGATGCCGCGCTGGTCGAGGACTTCGATCGTGCGCGCGGAGATGCCCAGCGCACGCGCGCCGGAGAGTTGCTGGTCGGGCCGTCGCTCGACGACGACGACGTCCACGCCGGCCAGCGCCAGCTCGCCGGCCAGCATCAGCCCGGTCGGGCCGCCGCCGGCGATCACCACTGCATGCTCGGTCATCGTTCGCGTGCTCCATCAACGGAGCCGGGATTGTGCCCGCGGCAACGTCGACCGGTGCGCTGCGATCATTGCTGGACGGCCACCCCCTTCGCCAGCTCCAGCCGGTACTGCTCCCACCCCGATGCCGGCACGATCTCGTCGGCGCGCGCGGTGACTTCGTCCAGCCGCTCGCACAGCCGCTCGGCCACGTCGTGCGCATCGTCCAGGTACACGCCCTGCGTCATCGTGATGTTCGCGCTCTCGAAGCTGCCGGCCCCCGCCAGCAGGATCATGCGCGACGGCGCCTCGTCGCCCACCAGCGCGAGCAGCGCCGGGCTGACGCGCTCGGCGGTCAGCCGGGCCAGTGCGTCCGGCGGCAGCACGCCTTCGGTCATCGCCGTCGCGGCCGTCGGCGCCAGGCAGTTCACCTGCACGCCGTACTTCGCACCTTCCAGCGCCAGCGTCTGCATCAGCCCCACCAGGGCCATCTTCGCCGCGCCGTAGTTCGACTGCCCGAAGTTGCCGTACAGGCCGCTCGACGAGGTCGTCATCACGATGCGGCCGTAGCGCTGCGCCTGCATCTGCGCCCACACCGCCTTGGTGGCGTTGACGGCGCCCATCAGGTGCACGTCGAGCACCAGCCTGAAGTCGTCGAGCGACATCTTCGCGAAGCTCTTGTCGCGCAGGATGCCGGCGTTGTTCACCAGGATGTCGATGCGCCTCCAGCGGGCCACCGCCGCGTCGGCCATCGCCTGCATGTCGGCCGGCGCCGTCACGTCGCCGAGTTGCACCAGCGCCTCGCCGCCGCGCTGCCGGATCTCGTCGGCCACCGCCCGGGCCGCGGCACCGTCGTCGCGCCCCGCGAGGTCGTTGACGACCACCCGCGCACCATGGCGCGCCAGTTCCAGCGCATGGGCGCGCCCGAGGCCGCCGCCGGCGCCGGTCACGATGGCCACCTTGTCTTGCAAACGCTTCTTCATGGGTCCCTTCGGGGTTGGTTGCGGGTGAATCAGATCGACGTGGCGTCGCTGCCCTTCAGCGCCAGCATCGCGCGCACCTCGGCCGGCGTCGCGACGTCGAGCGACAGCTCTTCCAGGATGCGGCGGATCTTGCGCACCTGCTCGGCACACGAGCGCGCCAGCCGGCCGCGTTCCAGGTACAGGCTGTCTTCCAGGCCGACGCGCACGTTGCCGCCCATCACCGCGGCCATCGTCAGCAAGGGCATCTGGTGGCGGCCCGCGCCCAGCACCGAGAAGCGGTAGTGCTTGCGGCCGAACAGCCGGTCGGCCGTCGCGCGCATCGCGAACAGGTTCTCCGGGTCGGCCCCCACGCCGCCGAGGATGCCGAAGATGCTCTGGATGAACAGCGGCCCGTCGACCAGCCCTTCGTCGACGAAGTGCGCCAGCGTGTAGAGGTGGCCGACGTCGTAGCACTCGAACTCGAAGCGCGTGCCGGCGTCCTGCCCCAGCACCTTCAGGATGTGCTTGATGTCGGCGAAGGTGTTGCGGAAGATCAGGTCTTCCATGCCCTCGACGTGCGGCTTCTCCCAGTCGTGGCGCCACGCGCTGTATTTGCGCGCCATCGGGTGGATCGAGAAGTTCATCGAGCCCATGTTCAGCGAGCACATCTCCGGCCGGGCCTGCAGCGGGTAGGCCAGGCGCTCTTCCAGCGTCATGCGCGTGCTGCCGCCGGTGGTGATGTTGATCACCGCGTCGGTCGCGGCCCGGATGCGCGGCACGAACTGGTCGAACACCGCCGGGTCCGGCGTCGGCCGGCCGTCGCGCGGGTCGCGCGCATGCAGGTGCAGGATGGCCGCGCCGGCCCCGGCCGCCTCGATGGCCTGCTCGGCGATCTGGTCCGGCGTCAGCGGCAGGTGCGGCGACATCGTCGGCGTGTGCACCGAGCCGGTCACGGCACAGCTGATGATGACCTTGTCTTGGGGGGGTGCCACGGGATCTCCTGGGGTGGGTTGAGTCAGACCGCGAGCCACTGCTGCTGCATCTCGCGGTCGGCCAGCAGTTGCGCCGGGCTGCCTTCGAAGACGATGTGGCCGTGGCCCATCACGCAGACGCGGGTCGAGACCTTCAGCGCGATCGCGAGCTTCTGCTCCACCAGCACCACCGAGACGCCCTGCCGCTGCATGTCCTGGATGCACTCGGCGACCTGCGCGACGATCTTCGGCGCCAGGCCTTCGGTCGGCTCGTCGATCAGGATCGCCAGCGGGTTGCCGAGCAGCGAGCGGCACATCGTCAGCATCTGCTGCTCGCCGCCCGACAGGCTGCCGGCCTTCGTGCCGCGGCGCTCCTTCAGGCGCGGAAACCAGTCGAACATCTGCGCGATGCTCCAGCGCACCGCGCCGGCCACCGGCGGCTGCTGGCCCATGCGCAGGTTCTCGTCGACGGTGAGGTTCGCGAACACCTCGCGCTCCTCCGGCACGTAGGCCAGCCCGGCGCGGCAGATGGCATGCGGCGGCGCGCCGGCCAGCGCGCGGCCGCCCAGCTCGACCCGGCCGGCGCTCGGCGGCACCAGGCCCATCATCGCCTTCAGCGTGGTCGAGCGGCCCGAGCCGTTGCGGCCCAGCAGGCTGACGACCTCGCCGCGGCCGACCTGCAGCGTCACGCCGCGCAGCACGTGGCTCTTGCCGTAGTGCGCATGCAGGCCGTCCACGCGCAGCAGCGGTTGAACAACTTCGCTCATGCCGCGTGCTCCTCGCCGAGGTAGGCCTCGCGCACCCCTTCATGCCGGCGGATCTCGTCCGGCGTGCCGGTCGCGATCAGCGCGCCGTAGACCAGCACGCTGACGCGCTCGCCGAGCGAGAACACCACGTCCATGTCGTGCTCCACCAGCAGCAGCGTGCGGCCGGCCGTCACCTCGCGGATCAGCCCGGCGGTGTACTGCGTCTCCTCGCTCGACATGCCGGCCATCGGCTCGTCGAGCAACACCACCTGCGGGTCCGAGGCCAGCGTCATCGCGAGCTCGAGCGAGCGCTGCGCCGAGTAGGTCATCTCGCCGCCCAGCGTGGCGGCCTGGTCCTGCAGCCGCACGCGTTCGAGCAAACGCTCGGTCTCTTCGCGGATCGAAGGCATGCGCTCGATGCGGCGCCAGACGTTGTATTGCAGCCGGTGGCGCTGCATCACCGCGATGCGCACGTTCTCGAACACGCTCAGCTTCGGGAAGATGTTGGTGATCTGGAACGAGCGGGCCAGCCCGCGGCGGTTCACGCGCTCCGGCGCCCAGCCGCCGATGGCCTGGCCATCGAGCACGATCTCGCCGGCACTCGGCCGCAGGTTGCCGGAGATCAGGTGGAAGAGCGTCGACTTGCCGGCGCCGTTCGGGCCGATCAGCGCGTGACGTTCACCGGCGCGCAGGTCGAGGTCGACGCCGCGGATGATCTCGGCCGCACCGAAGGACTTGCGCAGGCCGCGGATGCTCAGGATCGGAGCGGTATCGGCGTTGTCGTTCATGCCGCAGCCCGCACGCGCCGCCGCGCGACCAGCATCAACACGCCGCCGCCTGCCAGCAGTCCGGCCGGCAGCAGCCATGTCGACGCCGCCGCCGGTGGCCACGGCCGCCCCAGCACCCTGACCGCGGGCCACTCCGCGGCCGCCTGTGCCAGCGACCGGTAGTCCTGTGAGCACAGCCGCTGCAGCATCTCGACGATGAAGACGCCGCCGGCGCTCAGCAGCACGGTCGCGCCGAACGCGAGCAACATCACCGACGCGGCCACCCGCCAGCCGCGCCGCTCGACGAGCCGCGCACCGTTGGCGAGGAGACCGGACAGCCCTGCCGGCACGAACATCATCACCAGCACGAACAGCACGCCCTGGTACAGCAGCCACGACTGCGTGGCATCGGACACCGCGTAGCCGAAGAAGGTCATCAGCGCGGCCCCGAGCGCCGGGCCCAGGAAGCTGCCGACGCCGCCGATGGTGCTGTTCAGCACGACGGTGGCCGACACGCCGGCATCGAACACCGCGTAGTTCGCGGCCTCGTTGCCCAGCGCCTGCAGCGCGCCGGCCACGCCGGAGAACGTCGCCGAGATCGCGAAGGCAGACACCCCGAGGCCGTGCACGTCGTAGCCGAGGAAGCGCAGCCGGTGCCCGTTCTCGCGCAGCGCGAGCATCAGCCGGCCGGCCGGCGTGCGGCTGTGGAAGTACAGCAGCCCGAGGCTCGACAGAACCCACGCGAGGGTCAGGTAGTAGACCTGCGTGGTCGAGCCGAAGCCGAGGCCCCAGGCCGGCGCGCGCATCGTCGACAGGCCGGACTCGCCGCCGAACAGGCCCTTCAGCTGCGGGGCCAGCGCGTGCAGCAGCTCGGCGATGGCCAGCGTGATCATCGCGAAGCTGGTGCCGCTGCGCTGCGTCGCGAACCAGCCGGCGACGATGCCGGCGGCGAGCCCCGCCGCGGCGCCGACCAGCGGCATCAGCGGCGTCGGCAGCAGCCCGCTGCCGCCGAGCGCATTCATCGCATGCACCGTTGCGAACGCGCCGATGCCGAAGTAGGCCGCATGCCCGAACGACAGCATGCCGGCGCGGCCGCTCAGCATGCCGTAGGCGCTGGCGAACAGCGCCGCGATGAGCATCTGGATCGATGCGATCAGCAGCCCGGCCGGCAGCAGCGCCGGCAGGGCCGCCAGCAGCGCGACGCCGGCCGCGACGAGGGAAAGGGTCGTGCGCATCGCGTCAGGCCTTCTCGCCCATCAGCCCGCTCGGCCGGACCAGCAGGATCAGCAGCATCAACGCGAACGGCAGCGTCGCGGCCAGGCTCGACAGCTTCAGCGTCAGCAAGCCGCCGACGCCTTCGGCCCACGCGCCGGCGCCGACGACGGCCAGCAGGTCGGCGAGGCTGCGGTCCACGCCGACCGCGAGCGAGGTGACGATGCCGATCAGCAGCGACGCCAGCATCGCGCCGCCGAGCGAGCCGAGCCCGCCGACGACCACGACGACGAAGGCCATCACGCCCACTTCGAGCGCCATGTTCGGGTTGGTGGTGTAGAACGCGCCGGCGATCGCGCCGGCCAGCCCGGCCAGCGCCGCGCCGACGCCGAACACGCCCATGAACACCAGCTGCACGTTGTGGCCCAGCGCCTGCGCCATGCGCGGCTTGTAGATCGCCGCCCGCACGACGATGCCGATGCGCGTGCGCGTCAGCAGCAGCCACAGCAGGCCGAACATCGCCAGCGCCACCACCGCCATCAGCACGCGGTAGGCCGGGTACTGCTGGCGGCCGAGCGTGAACGCGGCGACGTCGAGCGCCGGCGGAATGCGGTAGTCCACCGGGTGGTTGCCGAAGAACAGCTTGATCGCCTCGGCGATGAGGAACGACAGCCCGAAGGTCAGCAGCAGTTCGTGCGCATGGCCGTGGTGGTGCACCCGCCGCAGGAACCAGCGCTCGACCACCACGCCGACGCCGCCCGACAGCAGCGTGGCCGCCACCACCGCCGGGCCGAAGCCGACGACGCCCTGCAGCGTGTACGCGAAATACGCGCCGAGCATGTAGAACGAGGCGTGGGCGAAGTTCAGCACGCCCATCATCCCGAACACCAGCGTCAGCCCGGCCGAGACCATGAACAGCAGCAGGCCGTAGACCGTGCCGTTCAACAGTGAAAAGACGAGGGTGTCCACTGCGTGTCCCATCGCTTCAGCCGGGGCGCTGCATCTTGCAGGCGGCCTGCGCCGGCACCGCGGCCTGCTCGGCGGTGAAGACCTTCACCGGCTTGAAGCCCAGTTCGGTGTCGTCGGCCTTGTACTTCGCGTCCCGGGCCACCACCGACACCACCAGCGGCAGCAGCACCTGGTGGTCGGCAGCACGCATGCTGGCCTCGCCCATCGGCGTCTTCAGCCGCGTGGTCTCCAGCGCGCGTGCGAGCGCGTTGACGTCGAGCGCGTCGTTCACCGGCTTCGTGCGCTTCAGCGCATCGGCCACCATCTCCAGCCCGAACACCGTCTGCGGCTCGGTCGCGACCGGCCAGTGGCCGCTTTTCGCCTTGTAGTCGGCCATGAAGCGGTCGCCGTCCGCGCCGGCGGCCTCGGCGTTGAAGGCCTGCACGACGAAGTGGCCCACCGCCTGCTCGCCGGCGTTCGCGATGTTGCCCACCTGGTCGAGGTACACCGTGCCGAAGCGCACCTTCAGCCCGGCCGCCTTCGACGCCTTCATCATCAGCAGCAGGTCGTTCGACCAGTTGCCGGTGATCACCGTGTCGGCGCCCGACGCACCGATCTTCGCGACGTAGGGCGCGAAGTCCTGGATCTTGTTGACGTCATGCAGCGTCTTCTCGACCACCTGGTAGCCGCCGGCACCAGCGTTGTCGACGATGGCGCGCTCCATGTCCTGGCCCCACGAATAGTTCTGGTTGATCGCGTAGACCTTGCTGCCCAGCGTCTTCACCTGCTTCATCGCCTGCACCAGCGCCTTGGTGCGCACCTGCGCGTTGCCGGCGAAGCGGAAGTGGTGGAAGTTGCACTTCTCGCCGGTCAGCTCCAGCGCCTCGGCGCCGACGTTGATGTAGACGATCTCCTTGCCCGGGTTGCGCAGGTTGTGCTTGCGCACGTCTTCGGTGATCTGGCCGCCGATCGCCGACGAACCGCCCTGCACGACGATCTGCACGCCGTCGGCGGCCGCGGCCTTCAGCTTGTCGGAGGCGCCGGCCGGGCCGCCCTGGTTGTCGTATTCCAGCAGCTGCACCGGCTGGCCGTTCCAGCCACCGGACGCGTTCAGCTTGTCGACGGCGTAGCGCACCGCGGCGCGGTAGGCCTGGCCGGTGGAAGCCTGCGGGCCCGACAGCGTTTCCAGCACGCCGATCTTCACCGGGGCGGCCTGCGCGGCGCCGGCGAGCAGCGCGAGCAGGGGAAGGGCAGATCGAACAACGGTCATCTCTTGTCTCCTTGGGTTTTCTTGTCGACGGGATTCAGAGGTACTCGACGTTGCCGTCGATGCTGATGGCCTGCCCGGTCAGGTTGCGGGCGGCCGGCGAACACAGGAACAGCGCGAGCGCGGCGACGTCGTCGGCGCTCACCATGCGGCGCAGCGAGATCTTGTCGAGGTACTGCTGGCGCATCGCGTCGACGCCGATGCCGGTCGACGCCGCACGCGCTGCGATCACGCTGCTCATGCGATCGCCTTCGACGGTGCCCGGCAGGATCGCGTTGACGCGGATGTCGTGCGGGCCGAGCTCGATCGCGAGCGACTTGGTCAGGCCGACGATGGCCCACTTGCTCGCGGCATACGGCGTGCGGTACGGGTAGCCCAGGCGGCCGGCGACCGAGCCCATCGAGATCAGGCACGGTCCGGCCGACGACCGCTTCAGCATCGGCACCGCACGCCGCGCGAAGTAGTACTGGCTGTTCAGGTTGACCGCGATGGTCCGCTCCCAGCCGGCGCCGTCGATGTCTTCCACCGGACCGGTCGGGCCGGCGATGCCGGCGTTGTTCACCAGCACGTCGAGCCCGCCGAAGGCGCCCTGCACGTCGTCGAACACCAGGTCCACATCGGCCGGCACCGACGCATCGGCCATGCTGCCGGTGACGCCCGGCAGCTCGGTCGACAGGCGGTCCAGCGCGCTGCGGTCGATGTCGCAGACATGCACCCGCGCCCCCGCCTCGTGGAAGGCCCGCGCGATGGCGGCACCGATGCCGTTGGCGCCGGCCGTCACCAGGACGCGCAGGTTCGGCGCGGGTCGAAGCGAATCGAGAAGGGGCATGCAGGTCCTCTGTGCGAAGTGGCGGCAGTCTCCGTGCGTTGCGGCCCGCGGCCTATGTGCGGCGAGCACATCGGGCGACCCGCTTCAGTGTCCTTCGCGGCCTTCGCCAGCCCCGCTTCGGCGCACGCCCCTCTGGTAGCCTCGACCCACACAGACGCTGACCACCGCGCACATGCAGTCCACCCCGCCCGCCCTCGACGACACCGGCCACCTGGTCGCGGCGCTGATCCACCTGCTCCACCAGGGCGCACCGGCCGACGATTTCGCGCGCCGCCTGGCCGAGGTCGAGGCGTTGCCGGACGACACGGCGGCCAAGTCCACGCTGGCCGAGACGGTGCGCATGGCGATGGCGATCCGCAACCGGCTCGAGCTGCAGCAGCAGCGCGAGCGCGGCATGCTGGCGGTGATCGATTCGGCGCAGGCCCTGTCGAGCCGGCTCGACCTGCAGAGCCTGCTCGCGGCGCTGGTGCAGCGTGCCCGGAAACTGCTGGGCTCCGACATCGCCTGGCTGTCGATCTACGACACCGACCGCGGCGAGTTCCATGTGCTGGCCACCGACGGCGCGATGCAGCAGACCACCTCGGGCATGGTGGCGCGGCACGACCGCGGCGTGGCCAGCGTCGTGATGTCGACGCGCCTGCCCTTCATGACGCCCGACTACCTGCACGACACCCGCTTCGAGCACGACGCCGCACTCGACGCCGCGTTCCAGGACGAAGGCATCGCGGCCCTGGTGGGCGTGCCGCTGGTCTGGGACGGCGAGGTGACCGGGCTGTTGTTCGTCGCCGACCGCTACCACCGGCTGCATACCGCGCAGAGCATCGCGATCCTGTGCACGCTGGCCACGCACGGCGCGGTGGCGCTGAAGAACGCCCGCGATTTCGAGCGCGCCAACGCGGCATTGCGCGATGCGGACCAGGCCCGCGCCGAGCTGGAACGGCATGTGCGCAGCATCCAGGCCGCCACCGATGCGCACGAACAGCTGACCTCGCTGCTGGCGCGCGGCGCGTCGCTGTCGACGCTGTGCGAATCGGTCGCGCGCCTGCTGGGCGGCAGCGTGCTGGTGCTGGACGAAGCCTCGCAGGCGGTCAGCGCGGCGGCCGCTCCGGGGTATGCCGGCCCGGGTGCGTCAGGCTACACGCCGCACGGCCCGCGCAGCGCCGAGGTGGCGCGCGCGCTGCGCCGCAGCCGCGAGACCGGTCGCTCGGTGCTGGCCTGGCAGCAGGACGACGAATCCTGCCGCGTGATGCCGGTGATCGGCGGCGACGACCTCCTCGGTGCCGCGCTGCTGTTCCACGGCGGCACGCTGGAAGAGATCGCGATCCGCACCTTCGAGCGCAGCGCGAGCGTGATCGGCGTGGTGCTGCTGTCGCGCCAGCGGCTGGAAGCGTCGAAGAGCCATGACGCGTCGGACCTGCTGCGTTCGCTGGTGTGGCCGCGCCAGGGCGAGCTGACGGAGCTGATGGGCCGCGCCGACCACCACGGCGTGGACCTGTCGCGCCCGCTGGCGCTGATGCTGGTGGAGGTGGACGGCCCGAGCGCCGCGTATGCGGCACGGCGCTTCCGGACGATGCGCCCGCTGACGAATGCGCTGGTCGACGACCTCGACGGCACGCTGGTGATCCTGTGCGGCGCCACCGGCGCGCTCGACGCGCGACAGGCCGTCTCGGCGTGGGCGCGCGGCGAGCTTCGCACCGCGCACCGCGGCGTGCTGTCGCGCCCGATCGGCGGGCCGGCCGAGATCCCGGCGCTGTACGCGACGCTGGGCCGCGCGCTGCCGGTGCTGCGGCGCATCGGCGTGCAGGGCCAGATCGTCAACCAGAACGAACTGGCGCTGTACTCGACGCTGTTCGAGACCCACGACCAGTCCAGCCTCGACAGCTTCCTGCAGGCCACCATCGGCCCGCTGATCTCGCTGGACCGCAAGCGCAGCGCCGAACTGGCGCCGACCCTGCTGTGCTACTTCGACCACAACCAGAACGCCAAGACCACCGCGCAGCGCCTGGGCATCCACGTCAACACGGTGCGGCAGCGCCTGGCCACCATCGAGACGCTGCTCGGGCACTGGGGCCAGGCCTCGCGCGCGCTGGAGATCCACATCGCGTTGCGGCTGTGGCACCTGAGCGCGCCCTCGGCCTGAGGGCGCCCCCACCCGTCATTGCACGCTGATCTGCTTCGCGGCCGGCGACGCGTCGAACACCAGCGTGGCCGGCCACTGCGGCCAGGCCGCGCCGAGGCTGGCGTTGTTCGGGTCGCCGTTGCGGGCGAACGCGCCGATGCTGCGCATCATCGTGTCCGACAGTGCCAGCCGGCCCGGCGCGTTGGCGGTGGTGTTCGCGAAGTTGGCATACAGCGACGGCCCGAAGTTGCCGAACGCGAACGGCAGGTCGAACGCATGCGCGGCGCCGTAGATCTCGTTGAACGGCGCCGGCATCTGGTCCCAGTCGAAGCGGTAGTACCAGATCGGGTTCTGCTGCGACTGCAGCGCCGCCAGCACGCTGTCGCGGCTGTTCAGGAAGAAGATCCTGTTCAACTGGTCGGCACGCGCGGTGAAACCGGTGACCGGCGCCTCCACCGGCAGGTACGACGGCGGGATCCATTGCGCGAGCGTCGTCGTCGCCGGGCCGTTCGGCTGGTAGTTGAACGCGATCGAGAACACGGTGGCGTCGTCGAGCAGGCGGCCGCTGCCGGTGCCGCCGGCCAGCGGCAGCAGCGTCGGGAACAGCTTGCCTTCGTCGCGCGTGTTGCCGGCCAGCACCGGCACCTTCAGGTACTGGCCGGCCTGGATCGCCGCGATCGGGCTGGCCGGCAGCACGTTGCCGTCGGCGATCGGCCCGGAGCCCGAGGCGCCGACCGGCGCGAGCTTGGTCGTCACCGTGTTGATGATGGCGGCGGCGCTCTTGCCGCGCAGGTAGGTCGCGACCTGCTCCGGCGTGCGCGATGCGACGTAGCCGTAGGCCGCCGTGAGGTCGGCGGCGAGGCCGTCGGCCAGCACCAGGTTCGCGACCAGGAAATCGGCCTGGTTGCGGAAGTCCGCCGGCGACGCCAGCGTCGCGACGCTGCCGGCCGGCAGCTCGCTGGCGCGCGAGATGCCGCCACTGATCGGCAGCACGCGGTGCACCAGGGCCGGATTCGCCTGCACGACGAGCGGCGAGGTCATCAGCGCGTAGACGTTGACCGCGCCCGCCGACTGGCCCATCAGCGTGACGTTGCCCGGATTGCCGCCGAAGGCCGCGATGTTGCGGTTGACGAACTTCAGCGCCTGCACGATGTCGAGCAGCGCGAAGTTGCCGGAGTCGTCGAGCGCGTTGCCGGTCTTCAGCTGCGCCAGGTTGATGAAGCCGAACAGGCCGAGGCGGTAGTTCACCGTGACGACCACCGCGTTGGCGGTGCGGGCCAGCGCCGCGCCGTCGTAGACCGGGTCGGCGGTGTAGCCGGTGACGTTGCTGCCGCCGTGCACGAACACGATGACCGGCAGGTTCGTCGCACCGGTGGTCGGGCGCCAGATGTTCAGGTAGAGGCAGTCTTCGGACCCGACCGGCTGGCCGAGGGTGGTGCCGATGGTGGCGTCGTACTTGTTGTTGGAGCCCGGGCCGTACAGGCGGCCGAACGATGCACAGGCGTTGCCGAACTGCTGCGTGGCCTTCGGCGAGGTCCAGGCATCGGGATCGGCCGGGGCCTTCCAGCGCAGCTCGCCGACCGGCGCCTTCGCATACGGGATGCCCTTCCACGCGTAGGTGCCGCTGGTGGCCGAATGGTCGGTGCCGATCACGTCGCCGAGCGACGTGCCGCGCTGCGTCGGCGACGCGGCTTCGCGGTTGGCGCAGGTGAACGAGGCGGCCATGTTGACGTCTCCGCTGCCGTTGTAGCGCGGCCAGGCCGGGTAGTCGCACAGCGGCCGGGTGCGGCCGGGCACGCCGGCGGTGTCGGCCACCACCGGGGCGCTCGGGGCGGCGCCGTCCTCGGCCCAGTGCTCGAGCGCGGTCAACGAATCCCACGCGGCATTGAAGGCCGTGCTGACCGCATGGCCGAGACCGGGGATCTCGTAGTAGCGGACGAATTTGTCGACCTCCGACGGGCCCATGCGGGCCTGCAGGCGCTGGTAGTACTCCTCGGTGGCGCGGGTGCTGACGAGGATGTCGGCCACGCCATGCGCCAGCAGCAGCTTGCCGCCCTTGGCCGCGAACGCGTCGAGGTCGACGCGGGTGTCGAGCAGCGTGCTCAGCTGGCTGACGCGGCCGGCCCACGGGCCGGGGTTTTCCGGGTCGAACGACAACGAGTCGTAGCCGGCGTCGCGCGTCACCGAGTACTTGATCCACTGGTCAAGCAAGGTGCCGATGTACGGCGAGTTGCGCGGCATCGGCGTGGCCGGCGCCGCGGTGCCCAGCGCCAGGAAGGTGATCGTCGGCTGCAGCGGCGACGGGTTGGTGGTGATGCCGAGGTCGGCGCCCCAGACGTTGGAGCCGGGGTAGTGCGTCTCGCCGCTGGCCAGCGCGACGTTGAAGTGCGAGTCGGTGTTCATCACCTTCAGCGCGGTGATCTGCGCATCGGACAGGCAGCTGTCGCCGGCCTCCGCGCCATCGGGGCAGCGCAGCGGGTTGCCGTTCACGCTGGCGGTCGCCGGGTCGAACACCGCGTTGCAGCGCTGCTGGTTGCTGATGAGGCCGTCGACCACGCCGTCGAGGCCGTCGCAGGCCTCCATCGCCGCGGCGTAGACCAGCGCGCGCTTCGCGGTGTTCGGATACGCGCCGGGTTTGGCCAGCGCGCGGCTGACGCGCTGGCCATGCAGCAGCGCGGCGGCATCGTTCCAGGCCGGGTACAGCGAGATCGCGCCGTCCCAGTCGGCGGGCCAGCGGGTGATGGCGGCCAGCGCCTCGCGCCCGCCGGTGGAGCCGCCGGCGAAGTAGGCCTTGCCGATCGACGAGACCGCATAGCGCGCCTTGATCAGGAAGGTGGCCGCGTCGCGGGTCTTCTTGATCGCATCGCCGCCGAAGTTGTCTGCCGCTTCGTCGTTGAGCGCGAACGAGCCGTCCTGCGAGCCGAAGGCGTTGGCCTGGTGCCCGGAGTCGCTGGCGAAGGTGGCATAGCCGCGACCGAGCGGATTGGGCTGGTCGGTGGGGCCGACCGGCACGTTGCCGGTGACCGCGGGGATGCTGCCGTCGAAGCCGCCGCCGCCGAACATCACCGCCTTGTGGTTCCAGGTGGTGGGCAAGGCCAGGTTGAAGCGGATGTCGGGCGCGGCGGGATCGACCGGCGAGATCTTCGCGACGACGAGGCAGTGCTCGGGAATCGCCTTCGGCGCAGTGCCGCCGGGGGCGACGACGGTGGCCGAGACGACGCTGGCGCCGGAAGTCGGCAGGCCGATCGCGCTGGCGGGGATGGCGGTCCCTTCGAGCTGCGCGCAGCTGAGCGGCGTGGACGTCGGCGGCGGGGGCGGAGGCGCGTCTCCGCCCCCGCCGCTGTCACCGCCGCCGCATCCCGCCAGCAGCAGCGACAGGACGAACAGCGGCAGAAGTCGATGGCCGGACCGGGGCTGTCTCATGGGTGTCTCCTGTTTCTTGTCGCTCCAGTCTTGGCGGGCCTGCCCGGGGACTCAATGGCGGAAAGGCACATCCGGGAGGCCCGGCCGATGTGCGCGCGGTCCATCGTGAAAACCCTGGGAGGTCGCCATCGGGAGACGATCGGCGCCAGCGGTCGCGGCCGGACGACAGACGCCGTTCAGCCGGTGCAGAAGGCGAGGGACTATCGTCGCGATGCCAGCAGCTCACGCGCCAGATCGATGAAGGCGCGCAGCTTGGGGGCCTGCGCCGCACGGCGCGGGAAGTACAGGAACAGGCCGGGCTCTTCGATGGCCGTCCGCGGCAGCAGCTGCCGCAGCGACCCCGCCTGCAGCTCGGCACGGACCAGTGGCTCGAAAAGATAGGCGATTCCGACACCCGCCAGCGCCAGTTCTTTCGCGCAGAGCGCGTCGGTGACGCGCACTGTTCCCGTCACCGAGACGGCCACGTCGCCCCCACGACCGCGCAGGTCCCAGTCGTAGACGGCGCCCGAGGTCACGAAGCGATAGCCGATGCAGTTGTGGTCGGCCAGGTCGTCCAACGCGCCGGGCTCGCCGCGCGCCGAAAGGTAGCCGGGCGACGCCACCATGATGGCCTTGAAGGGCGGTGTCAGGCGGACCGCGACCATGTCCTGCGCCACGGTGTGGCCGAGCCGGATGCCGGCGTCGTATCCCTCGGCGACGATGTCGGCAAGGCCTTCGTCGCACGTGATCTCGACCGTCAGTCCGGGATGGCGACGGCCCATCTCCTGGAGCAGCGGCGTGACGGCGATCGGCAGCGCGGTGCGCGGCGCATTGATCCGCAATGTCCCGCCGATCCTGCCGCGCGCCGCACCGAGGTCGTCGACGGCCGTCGAGATTGCAGCGAGCGCGGGACCGAGCACGTCCACCAAGGCGGCGCCGGCCTCGGTGAGGCGCACGCTGCGCGTCGTGCGTGCGAACAACGGCTGCCCGAGCCGCTCTTCGACACTCTTCACCGCATGGCTGACGGCCGACGTGCTCATGCCCAGTTCGTTGGCCGCCGCGGCGAATCCGCCTCGGCGGTGGACCGCCAGGACGATGGGCAGATGGGCAAGAAGCGTTCGATCCATTCATGCAGCATATCGAACAACCCATTCGATCTGTTCGCCTTGATCGATCAATGCCGTGCGACGACAGTTGCTGCATGCGCCACCGGGCCGCATCAACCCCCAGCATCGAAAGGCATCGACATGACGCACCACCCCCAGACCTGGTTCATCACCGGCACCTCCTCCGGCTTCGGCCGCGCTTTTGCCGAGCACGCGCTGGCAAGCGGTCATCGGGTCGTGGCCACCGCGCGCCGGACCGACCGTCTCGCCGACCTCGTCGCGAAGGCGCCCGACCGCGTACTGGCCGTCGCGCTCGACGTCGACGTCCCCGGGGCCGCCGAGGCCGCGATCCAGGCCGCGGTGAAACGGTTCGAGCGCATCGACGTGGTGGTCAACAACGCGGGCTACGGCGCCGTCGGCGCACTCGAGGAAACGTCGGACGCCGAACTTCGCGCGCTGATGGACACCAACTTCTTCGGCGCGATGGCGGTCATGCGCGCCGCCCTGCCGGTGCTGCGCCGGCAACGCTCGGGTGCGATCGTCAACATCTCGAGCCTCGGCGGCCAGTTGTCGTTCGCCGGGTTCAGTGCCTACTCGGCATCGAAGTTCGCACTCGAAGGCGCGAGCGAAGCGCTGGCGCAGGAGATGGCCCCGTTCGGCGTGAAGGTGCTGATCGTCGAACCCGGGCAATTCCGCACGCAGCTCGCGGGCACCGGCATGCGCCACCTGCCGGCGATGGAGGCGTACCAGTCGGTGGTCGGCGCCACGCGCGAATTCGCCCGCACCATGCACAACACGCAGGCCGGCGATCCGCGCAAGGCGGCCGCGGCGATCGAGCAGGCGCTGGCCGCCGAACGAACGCCCCTGCGGCTGCAACTCGGCGGCGACGCTGTCGAGGCCGTGCGCGCGCATGCCGAGGCGTTGCTGAACGACATGAAGGACTGGGAGGCCGTCAGCCGGGCGACGGATTTCGACGCCGGCTGAGGCAGGGCTCCCACGCCGTCAGTCGTCCGTCGCCGCCTTGGCACACGCAAGCAGCAGCGCACGAAACACCGACGACGCGGCAGGCACCGCCAGCCCGATGCCAACGCCCAGTTCGTCCCCCTCCTTCAATGCCCGATAGCGCACGCCGGCCCGCTTCAGCGACATGAACGATTCGGGCAGCAGCGCAACCGCACGGCCGCTCGCGACGCCCGACAACAGCACATGGTGGTCGGTGGGCTCTTTCACGACGTTCGGCGTGTAGCCGTGGCGCGCGAACACGCGCTGGCAGTGGTCGAAGAACGCTGGCTGCCGCGCACGCTCGAACAGGAAGACCGGCTCGCGACCGAGCTCCACCAGGCCGATCGCCCGCTTGCGGGCCAGCGGATGCGATGCGGCAATGCCGAGCACCATGCGCTGGCGCTCCAGCGGGGTCACGTGCAGGCCCTGCGCTTCGGTGGGCAAGGCAATGAAGGCGGCATCCAGCCGGTGGTTGCGAAGCGCACGCACCAGCCGGGGCGAACTGTCGGAAACGCTCACCACCGAGAGCCCCGGTCGGGCCGTGCCCAGGCGCGATGCCAGTGCCGAGAACCAGCCGGGCTCGACGGCCGACGTGAATCCGACACGAAGCTGCGAGGGTTCATCGGCGTGGGCCACGGCCGCCTCGGCTTCGTCCATCAGCCGAAGCACGCGACTGGCCAGCGGCAGCAGGCGCTTGCCGGCCTCCGTCAGTGCGACGCCGCGAGTGTCGCGAAGGAACAGACGCGCGCCCAGCCGCTCTTCCATCTCGCGGATGGCGCGGCTCAGAGGCGGCTGAGAGATGTGCAGCGACTCGGCAGCCTGCCGGAAGCTGAGCGAGGTCGCCACGGCAACGAATTGCTCGATCGAGCGCGAATCAAGACGTCTTTTCATACCGAAAAGGTATCACCAAACAAGTCTTTCACGATGGGCCGCTGCGTTCCTACAGTGAGGCCTTCACATCAACCGGGGAAACGGCATGCAAGCGAAATCGGATCGGTACCTGCGCGGGGTGGCGCAACTCGGCGCCGTCGACGGCGAGGCGGGAACGGCGGTGGTCGACGGGCTCGCCCAATCGTTCCCGGACTTCGCCACGTACGTGCTGGAGTTTCCGTTCGGCGACATCTACTCGCGCCCCGGCCTCGGCCTGCGCGAGCGCGAGATCGCAACGGTGGCGGCACTCTGCGCGATGGGCACCGCCGGTCCGCAGCTGCGCGTGCACCTGCACGCTGCGCTGCATGTGGGCTGCACGCCGCAGGAGCTGGTGGAAGTGCTGATGCAGATGTCGGTCTATGCCGGCTTTCCGGCGGCACTCAACGGGCTGGCGGCCGCGAAGGAAGTCTTTGCGCAGCGAGGCATCGCGTTGCCGCTGGACTGAAGGCGGGTATTTTTCAGGTCGCGCCCCTCCGACAAGGAAGCGCCTCGTTGCACTGCAGGCCAGGTCAGAGGTTCCCGGCCTCGGTTTTCGGAAGCAACCGCAACATTGACAATTGCCTTTCGATCGCCAGCAACGCGACCCCGCCATCTCCAGCAAGGCGGCGGGATACGCAAGTGCACGTAACTGCGGCACCTTCGTCATCGCTCGCCAGGAACTGTCGTGGTCAAGCCCCCGAGCGCGACGGGCCGTATGCGGTTCACCGCACCAGCGCCGCGATCTCTGCCGCGCTGAGCGCGCCCGCATGCACGCGAAAGTCCTGGATGCGGCCGTCGAACGACGGATGCGACCAGTTGCGCCCGAGGAATGTCACCTGGTCGCCGACCTGGCGTGGCGACAGCAGGATGTCGTCGGACTTCCCCACTTCGACCCCGTCGAGGTAGAGGCGCCCGGTGTTGCCCTGCAGCGTGACCGCCACATGGACCCAGCGGCGAGTCGGCATGGACTCGGGGGCCTGCACGACCTGCGCGTCATTGCCTGTTGCACCGAAGATGGCAAAACGCATCCCCCCGCCGGACAGGGGTGCGATGGCCATCGCGGAGTTCGCATCCTGCCCCGCGAAGAACACGCAGCTGTCCCAGTGCAGCGAATTGGCGTACGCCCACAGGGACACGCTGAAGTCGTCCAGGTCGCTGAACAGCCCCGCCGGCAGCTGCAAGCCCGCCTTCTTGCCGTCGAACACCAGGGCCTTGTCGTTGCGGCGTCCCTCGCCCCAGGTGGCACCGTCCAGCAGCTTGCCCTCCACCGAGCCCGAGGTGCCATCGGCGGCGAACGCCGTGCCAGCCGTCCCCGTGTTGTTCAAGCCGTTCAGCGGCATCGACAAGCGGGGCTCGCCCGCAACGGCGATGCGGGCCACGTTGGAGCCCTCGTTCGGGGCTCCGTGGCCCTGGGCGGTGACCTGGTAGAACCAGACGCCCTGGGGCGGCGTATCGCTGCAGGTGAGCAGCCCGCTCGCCGACACCGTGTGCAGGACCGTGAAGGGGCCGTCGGCCCGGTTGCCGCGCTTGACCGCATACGAGGTCGCGCCGACGCTGCCCCACCACGACAGCACGACGCGATCGCCGCGCAAGTGGGCGGTGAGGCCCGATGCCGGCTTCATCGGCCCGGCATACACACGGCGATGGATCAGCGTCGGCCACCACACGTCGTCACTGCTGCCGCCGTACTTCGGCTCGCAAAGCTTCACCATGCGCTCGACGTTCGGCGCCGCCAGTCCCATGCGGTTCACATAGTGGTTGTAGATGGGCTCCCAGCAGTTGCGGCCGCTCCCGGGGCCGCTCAACGGCTGACTCACCTCCGTCCACCGGCTCGTGTGCGGGGCCGTCGGATTCTGTTCGGGCGCATACGGCATCGGGTAGGGCTTGCCATTCTCGTCCTGCAGGTTGGAGCGTGCCACGTATTCGGCAGCAGAGAGGAACCGGTTGTTGTACAAGCCATAGAGATCGTCGCCCTGGTTCCAGGCCATCTCCAGCAGGTCGCCGCCGAGCGACATGCCCAGCGTCGAGTGGCCCTGGTCGCGGCCGCTTTCCTCCCATTGCCCGAAATGGCCCGGGTGCATGAAGTACACGCCGTGCACGATCGAGCCATTGCCGAAGGTCCTGAGCGTGCCGCGGTTGTTGCCCGCGTAGCAATCGCAGGCCAGTCGGTAGAGGTCCGGCTTGTCGCAGAACACGCCGATGGCCATGGCGCCGGCCATGGAAGCCATGTCCCAGTTGGCATGGGAGCCGATGCGGCCGTCGCTGAGGAACCACGACGATACCGGGGCAAAGATATTCAGCAGCATGCCCTGGAAGCGCTTCAGGCTCGCCGGCGCCCAGCCGCGGTAGGTGCGCAGGATCTCGCCGATCTGCGCCAACTGGTGGCCTTGTATGCCGGCCAGGATGATGAAGGTGTGGTCGTCATGGGCGGTGGATCCGGGAGGAACCGTCCCGATCTCCTTCAGGGTGCTCGCCCAGGCGTCCAGGGTCGCCACCGCATCGTCGGCATAGCGGTTGTCCTGGGGGTCGGACAGCTTCCAGCACAGTGCCAGCGACCAGGCGCGCCAGATGTCGCCGATCAACCTGTCCGAGCCGTGCTCCGCCCGGTAGGCGCCCTCCCGCGGGGAGGGCTTGACGCCCAAGCGGGAGGTGCTGTCAGCGCGCAACTTCTGCCACCAGCTCGCCCACGGCTCCTGGCCTGCCTTGATGTGCTTGCGGATGCGGCTGGCGTCGTCCTCGGTGAGCAGCAGCCCGGGATGGCGAAAGACCCCGCTCGCCGAGGCGGGGACGGATTCAGCCCGGTCCTGCTCCGACCCGCCGGCCTGCCCCGCCTCGTCGTCATCCGGGCCGCATCCGGGCAGCAGCGGCAACATCGGGAACAGGCCCAGGCCCACCGAGAACGCCCGCCGTACCGGATCGGGCAACCCATCAGTCTCTTCGCGCTTCGCACGCACGTGGGACATGTTTAGTTCCTTGGTCTTGTCTTGAGGTGCTTGTGCATCGCCGACTGGGCGGCCAGGGGTCCCGCGCTTCAATTGCTGTACATGAGACCGCGGCAGCCACCGGCGGTGTAGACCCGCCCGTAGAGGTTCTGATCGGCCGCCATCAGGTTGATGCCGCCGAACTGGTGCGCATCGTCGTTGAAGCGCTGCCAGCTGGCGCCGGCGTCATCGGAGCGGTACACGCCCCACAGGCCGTTGATCGCACCCACCACGTAGACCGCGGCCGAGTACGCGGCGCCCGCCCTGGCCTTGCCCAATGCCAGCACGCTGGCGCCCTGCACCTCGGGCCACTGCCCGGGGTCACGACTGCCCCAGACCGACGCAAAGTTGCTGAGCTTCGTCCAGTTCGCGCCCGAATCCACCGAGCGGTACACCGCGTTGCCGTCGGCCAGCCAGAGGTCGCCCTCGACGTTGGGGTTGATCGCCATCGACGTGGTCCCGAAGGGATTGGCGCGCAGGTTCGCCGACACCGAGCCCGGGCTCAGCGTGAAGCTGTGGCCGCCATCGGTCGAGACGTAGACCTTGCCCGGCGTGCCCCACCATGCGCCGCCCGAGTCGTAGGCGTAGACCTTGTTCGGGTTCCTGCGGTCCGCCACCAGGCGGTAGCTGCGAGGGAACCCGCCGATGACGGTGAGCGCCGGCAGGTTGGTGGCCGTCCAGCTGGCGCCGTTGTCGGTGGTGTACGACGGCACCGAGTCGGCCGGCGCCCACACGGCCTTGTTGCGCGCGGTGACGGCGATGTTCGACGCTTCGCTCGTGTTGGCAGCGCCGCCGGCGGGGAATGAGGCAAAGGTCGCCCAGGTCTTGCCGCCGTCGCCCGACCAGAAGCCGGTTCCTCCGCTGCTGCCTCCGTTCAACACGCCGACGCCGGCGATGTAGAGCGGATCGGACCACGCCACGTCGGAGGAGTTGCCGCTGCTCCACGCGTTGTACGGGCCCTGCGTCGGCTTCTTCGTCAGGTCCGTGTAGACCCAGGTGCCGACGTCGCCCGAGCTGTAGGTCATCAGGTAGGGCGCTCCGGCCGGCGGCGTGGCCAGCGCCAGGGCACAGGTCTCCTCCAGGCCGTCCACGGCGGCGGCCCAGTTCGGCGTGGCAGAGGAAGCGTTGCGGGTCTCCACGATGCCGCCGCCGTGGACGTGCAGGACGTGGTCGCGGTTGGACGGGTCGATCTCGATGTCGTCGACCCAGCCTGAAGCGGTCTGCCCGGGCATCCCCGCTTCGATCTCGCGCCAGGTCTTGCCGCCGTCGTCCGACAACTGCACGATCTGCATGCCGCTGTAGTTGCCCCAGGTGCCGCTCACGCCCAGCGCAATGCGCGTGGTCGAGCCGGCCCCGAAGACCGACACACTGCCGTAGCCGGCCGAGCTGTTGCTGGCGAGCAGGGTCCAGGTGCTGCCGTCGAACTTGTACAGACGAGCGGGTCCGCCGTCACCCGGGCCCGTGCCCTTGGTGAAGGCCACATAGAACACGCCATCGGCGGCGCGCACGATGTGCGGGATGTGGTAGCCCGACACCGGCGTCGAGACCGCGGTCCACGAGGTTCCGCCGTTGGTGGACTTGTACAGGTTCGAGCCCAGGCCTGCGACGCCGACGTAGTCCGGCGCGATGGCGGCATACACGGTCTGCGTCGCGGTGCCCGTGTCCTTGGTCCCGGTGTCGTAGACGATCCCCTCGACGCCCATCGCGTGACCGCCGACAGTGCTGATCTGGTCGGCCGTCATCCTGGTCGTCGACAGGCCGGTGACCTGGGCCCAGGTGGCGCCCGAGTCCGGGCTCTTCCACAGGCCGGCCGTGCGCGAGCCGAAGAACAGCGTCGAGGGCTTGTTGGGGTCGACCATCAGGCGTTCGCCGATGGCCCGGCCGTTGTTGTTGCCGCCGGCGGAGAACGGCAGGTCGACGTGGGTCCAATGGTCGCCGCGATCGCTGGAGCGGTACAGCCGGGCGGTGGCATCCGCCGAGTTGTACATGCCGGTCACCATGTAGACGAGCTGATCGTTGTTCGGATCCAGCGCCATGCTTTCGACGCCGTGGTGGAACCCCTCGGCGCCACTGAAGCCGTCGGTGATCGGCACCCACGCCATCGTGGCCTGGTTCCAGCGGTAGGCGCCGCCGACGTCGGTGCGTGCGTACAGAAGGTTCGCGGTCGTGGGATGGAAGACCAGGCCGGTGACGTAGCCGCCGCCGCCGAACTTCGCGTTGGTCCAGGCGGTGCCGTGGGTCACGGACGCCGCCGCGGAGGCCGCACCTTCGCCGTTGGCGTTCGAGGCCGTCACCACGAAGTAATACGTCGTGCCGTTGACGACGGTGCTGTCGGCCAGGCTCGTCGAGGACGTCGAGCCGATCAGCGTGCCTCGCTGGCCCTGCGTCGTCGACCGGTAGACCCGGTACGAGGTGGCTCCGGACGCGGCCGCCCAGCTGACGGTCACCTGGGCACCGGCGTCGGTCGCCTTCACGCTTCCCACAGCCGCCGGCACGGTGGCCGGTGCCGGTGCCGGTGCCGGTGCCGGTGCCGGTGCCGGTGCCGGTGCCGGTGCCGGTGCAGGTGCAGGTGCAGGCGCGGGCGCGGGTGCGGGTGCGGGTGCCGGGGCAGGTGCGGGCGCAGGTGCAGGTGCAGGTGCAGGTGCCGGTGCCGGTGCAGGTGCAGGTGCGGGCGCTGGTGCGGCAGGCGGCGCGGACGTGGAGGAAGTGGTGTCGCCTCCGTTGGCGCCACCACAGCCCACCAGCAACGCCACGAGGCCGGCCGACAGGCAGCGTGTCGCGGTGGGCACCACGTCCGCGAGCTCTGTCTGCAGCATCCGGGTCACGAGGGGAGACGACTCCAGCAAGGGCGTCTCGACGCGCTGCCGCGAATTCAAGTGTGAATAGTTCATGGCGCAGCAGTTTCGACACAGGCCAGCCCGCATTCCTGATCGAAACGTTACGGACCGGGCGCCGAAAAGAACTGTTACCACGCCAGCAACCCAGGCCAGGGACCCGCCAGTGCAAAAAGCAACAATTCATGCCATCGCCTTCTGCCGACCAGCGGGTACGCGCTGCGGCCCGACGAGGGTGACGCACCGACAATTCGCCGCACCGGGGAGGCTTCAAAATCGGACGCCGACAATGCACACCCCCTTCCTCCCTGAGTCCCGATCTGCCCCCCGGCGGCCGATGGCAGCGCGACGCCCTGATCGGCTCGTACCGGCGCGATGAGCGAGCTCGTCATCACACTGCCCGGCGGGTCGCTCGACCTGCTCGGAGGGCGCGTGCTTCGCCACGGAGAGGCGGTGAAGGTGGAGCCTCGGGCGTGGCGCGTGCTGGAGCGGCTGGCCCGCTTCCGCCATCGCGTGGTCACGAAGGAAGAGCTGGTGGCTGCGCTGCGCCCCGAAGGCGATGTTTCCGAAGGCGCGCTGCGGCAGGCGATCCGCGCGGCACGCCGGGCCATCGGCGACGACGGGCCGCAGCCGATCATCCGCTCGATCCCGCGGGTCGGCTACATCTTCGACGCCCCCCCGGCGCCGGGGGTACCGGAGGCAGCAGCGCAGGCCTTGTCGCCGGAGGGCATTCCTTCGCTGATCATCGGCCCCTTGCGCGATCTCACCGGGCAACCCGGCCTGTCTTGGGCGGCACACGGCCTGGCTGCCTGCATTGCGCACGGCCTCTCGATCGACGGACACATCCAGGTCCAGGACGCGCAGTCGCTCAACGCATCCTGGCCCGAGGGACACGCCCGCATGCTGCAGGTGTTGCGCGCCGCCGGCGCACGCTACACGGTGATCGGCTCCTTGGCACTCGCGGGTCCGGAACTGGTGCTCGAACTGCACCTTCACGACCACGACGAGAAGACCCTGCTGGAGATCCGCGCCGCTTGCCCGGCCGGGCTCGTGCTTCCCGCGATCGCGGCCTTGCGACTGGCCGTGCTCGGCACCGAGGAGCACCATGCTCCCGCCCATGGCCTGCGCGGCTGTTCGCCACTCTCGATCGAGGTGTTCTCACGGGCCAGGCACTCTGCCGCGATGAGCCGCCATCCTGCCGCGCTGCGGGCGCTTTCCCTGCTCCAGCGCCTGGAGCCCGACTTCCCCCGTCTCGACCTGGAGCTGCTGCGCGCGCAGGCCGCATGCGGGAGCGACGATGCGGCGGACAGCGGAGCCCGGCTGCTGGCGGCCGCGAGGCGCGACCAGGACGCGTGCCTCGAAGCGCAAGTGCAGCAATGCCTCGGCAGGCTGCACCACGTCAAGGGTCGCCTGCGCGAGGCCGCGCAGAGCCTGGAGCACGCCCTCCTGCTCGGCCGCCGCTGCATGCCGCCTCATTGGCAGGGATACGTCCTGACGCTGCTGGCGTCCGTCGAGTGCCGCCAGGGCGAACTGCATTCCGTGCAGGCACGTCTTGACGAGGCCCAGAAGATCTTCACCCGCATCGGCAGCCAGTGGGGGCTGTTGAACGTGTTCTGGCTGCGGGCGGTCATGTGCTCGCTGTCCGGCCACGCCGAGCAGTCCATCCGCTGGAACAGGAAGCTGACAGGTGTCGCACGCCGGCTCAACGCCGACACTGCGCTCGTGAGCGTCAGCGGCAATCTTGCGGGCGAACTCATCTACGCCGACCGGCTGGAGGAAGCGAGGGAGTGCGCCGAGGAAGCGACCGCCACCGCGCTCGCGATCGAAGTCGAAATGAGCCTGCTGAGCACAGTGGTCAACATCCATTGCCTGCTCCACCGTCAGCAAGGCCGCCCGGAATGCGCCGCGGAGCTGCTGTCGCTGCTGCCCCCGCCGGCCCGCGTGCAGGACGACGGCTACCTCTGGCAAGCCCACGGGCACGCCGCCATGGCGGCGGGACGCATCGAGGAAGCGGCCGACTGTTTCGTGCTGGCCGCAGACAAGTGCCGCCGCCACGGCAATCGCGTCACCGAGCCGCTTCTTCTGCCCTGGTTGGTCGAGGCCCTGGTGCGCAGCGGGCGCCTGCCCGCTGCGCAGGCGGAACTTGACCGCGCAGGCGCGCAGGCCCATCTCCAGGACGAGACCACCACGGCGAACATGCTGTACCCGCATGCGCTGCTGGCGCGCCGACGCCAGCAGGAGCCGGAGGCGCAGGCGCTGCTGGCGCAGCTTGCCACTGCACCGGCCGCCCAGCCCCTCTTCCGGCGGCTGGGGCAGGCGCTGTCGGCAACGCCCAGCGGTCCGCCACGCGACGCCCCGCCCCCCGCGGCGCCGGCCAACGACGTGATGCGCAGGCAGTACCGCTTCGCCAACTGCGTACTTGACGTGGAGCGCCGGGAACTGTGGGTGGACGGACGGCGCCGGGCGCTCGAGCCCAAGCCGTTCGACGTGCTCGTGCACCTGTACCGCAATCGCCATCGCGTGGTGGCCCTGGACGAACTCCTCGACACCGGATGGCGAGGGTCGACCGTGTCACCGGAAGTGGTGGCGCAGGTGATCGCCAAGATCCGCCGGGCACTGCAGCGGGGCAAGACGCACACGGTGCGGCTGCAGACCGTCTATCGCAAAGGCTACCAACTGCTGGCCGATGCACACGTGGAGGCCGATGACGACATCGCCGCGGCACTGCTGCCCGCCCTGTCCGCAGTGCCGGAGCGCCTGCTGGCGATCGTGCCGCTGTCGGGAGGGAAGCCGGGCGCCGACGGCGGTGAGCGTGAACTCGGGTACTCACTGGACGTCCTCGGCTACGCCCTGGCCGTGCACTCACGGCTGAAACGCATGTCCGACGTCGAGACCAAGGCGGGCGCTGACGACGCCCTCGCCGCAACGCCGGACGCGATAGCGGCTGCGATCGGCACCCGCAGCCCTGGAGCGCACGTGCTGTTCGCCCGCCTGATGCGCCGGGAGGACGCAAGCTTGACACTGGCATACGTGCTGATCACGCCCACAGCCCGGATCGAAGGCAGCCTGCGCGACCGGTCGCCGGCGGAACTCGGCCGGCGGCTGGCCGCCAAGCTGTTGCTGTCGGACACCGCCGCGCAGGCGCCCTGCCTTGCCGCCGACGAAAGCGTGTGGATGACGCAGATGCTCGAGCTCGCGTCTCGTGCCGTTGAAGATGGCCGCGCCGGCATGGCGATGCAAATCCTCGACGTGATCCTCGACCAGGACCCCGACCACGATCTGGCGGCGGACCTCAAGGCGCGCATCACCGATGCAGGCCACGGCACGCAGGTCACTCCCATTCAATGATCAATGGGTGCAGGCGGTGCGCAGCCAGACGGGGACGCCGTCCCTCAGGGCCGCACCGAGCGCAGCCGCGCCGTGCGGCCCGGCGCCATTTCTGCCATCGCATCGATCAGCCAGCGCGTTTCAGCCGGACCGAACTCGCCGACGTTGCGAGCATCGGCGGTGCGGCTGAAGGCCCACAGCAGGGCCGTCAGCACGGGCGCTGGCACGGCCGAGACCATGGCCACGATGCGCGGCACCAGCGGATGCCCGAGATCGCGCACCAGCGCGAAGCCCTCGTCCCAGGCGCCCACCAGCCGCCGCGCCTCGCGCCAGCTCAGGCCGTCAGCGCGCTTCCAGGTCCACAGCCCGGCGACGAACAGCGGCACCACGAAGGCCACGTGGCTGCGCAGGAAGCCATCCATGTCGGCCTCCACGGCGGCCGGCAGGCCGGCCGCGCGGAACACCTCGGCGCAGGCCGGACTCGACACGGTCGTCACCAGGCCAGCCCCCACGACGCGACACCGCAGGCGCCCCTCGACCAGGAAGGCCGTCATGGTGGGGAATCCGAACGCGAAGCGCGCCGACCCGATCGCATCCCGGTACGGCGCCGTGCCGCGGAAGGTGTTGAACATCAGCAGCACCGTCCGGGCCGCGCTGCGCGCGAGCGACGGCAGCAGCACGTCGACCTGCGACTCCATCACGGTGACGATGACCAGGTGATGAGGCACGGCAGGGTCGAGCGCGTCGGCCACGCGCACCGGCGCGCGGCGGCCGTCGACCGTGACGATGGCACCGTCACGCCGCAGCGTTTCGAGTCGCGCGCCGCGCGCGACGACGGTGACCTGGTGGCCGGCGAGTGCCAGGTGGAAGGCAAAGGTGCTGCCGATGCGTCCGGCGCCGATGATGACGATGTCCATGGACCCACTGTACGAAGCGGTCCGTGTTCTGAATACGGGCACCGTCGGTAAACTGATGCCCGATCATGGAAAACCTGTCCTGGGACGATCTGCGCGTTCTGCTCGCCGTACACCGCGAGGGCAGCCTGCTGGCCGCGGGCCGGTCCCTGGGTTTGTCGACCTCGACGACCGGCCGACGACTCGACGCGCTGGAGGCCGCGCTCGGCGAGAGGCTCGTGCACCGCGCGCAGTCGGGCACCGTGCTGGAACCTGCCGCGCTGCGCCTGGTGCGGCTGGCGGAAGAGCTGGCGCACGGCCTGGATGCCCGGCAACGCGACCAGCGCTCGGCGAGCACGCTGCGCGTGTCGGTGCCGGACGGCATGGCCCGAACCGCCGCCCAGGCACTGCTTCCGTTCCGGCACTCGGATCCGCCAGTGCACATCGAGCTGGTGGGCGAGAACCGCATGGCCGACCTGGCCAAGCGCGAAGCGGACATCGGCGTGCGCCTCGTGCGCTCGACCTCGAACGTGCTGGTGGAGAAGCACCTGGCCACGCTGCGCTTCGCGCTGTATGCCGCGCCGGACTATGTGCGGCGCCGGCTGCCGTCGCGCCGTCTGGTCCGCGAGGACGCGGCGACGCAGGACTTCATCGGGCTCGATGCGCGCTGGAAAGGCCTGCCGCACGAGCAATGGATGCGGTCGCTCGGCGCGGTGCGCTTCCCGTTCCGCTCCGGCTCGATGGAGGCACTCGACGAGGCGGTGCGACAGGGTGTCGGCATCGCGGCGATGCTGGAGCGGGATCCGCGCCATGAAGGCCTGGTGCGCATCGAGGCCGAGACCGTCGGCCCGAGCCAGTCCTTCTACCTCGCCTACCACCGCGATCTGCGCAAGCTGCCGCATGTGCGCGCGGCCGTGCAGGCGATCGAGAGCACGTTCAAGCGAACGTGACTTCGCTTCGGCCGGACGCCGCGCGTCAGAGTTGCGCCAGGCCGCCGTCGACGGCGAGCTCGCTGGCCGTCATGAAGCTGCTGTCCGGCGACGCCAGAAAGGCGGCCGCCGCTGCGATCTCCGCCGGATCGGCCATGCGCTGGAGCGGCGTCATCGCGCCGTAGGCCTTCTGGCCCTCCTCGCCCAGCGCCTGCTTCGCGAGTTCGGTCGCCGTCGCGCCGGGCGACAGCACGTTGACCCGGATGCCGGTGCCCTTCAGGTCCTCCGCCCAGGTGCGCGCGAGGTTGCGCACCGCCGCCTTGCTCGCGCTGTACGCGCTGAAGGCCGGTGCGCCCGTGGTGCCGGCGCTCGATCCGGTCAGGATGATCGAGCCGCCCGGGCCCATCAGCGGCAGCGCCTTCTGCACCGTGAAGATCGAGCCTTTCACGTTGGTATCGAAGGTGTCGTCGATGTGCTCGGCGGTGATCTGGCCGAGCGGAAGCGGGCTCCCCGCGCCGGCATTGGCGAAGACGATGTCGAGGGTTCCGCGCTCGGCCTTCACCGCCGCATAGAGCCGGTCGAGGTCGGTCTCGTCGGAGACCGAGCCCGTCACCGCGCGGGCGTTCGGCCCCAGGTCGGCCACGGCGGCGGCCAGGGCGTCCTGCCGACGGCCGAAGATGAAGACGAAGGCGCCCTCGTCGATGAAGCGCTTGGCCGCGGCGCGGCCGATGCCGGTGGCGCCGCCGGTGATCACGGTGCAACGACTACAAGGAGGTGCCGCCGCGCGTGGTCTACACGCTGACCCCGCTCGGTCGCAGCCTGGCCGAGGCGATCGTCCCGCTGTGCACCTGGGGAACCCGGAACGCGGCGGAAATGGCGAGCATCTTCGCGACGCGCGACGCGTTGCCCTAGCGGGATGCTGAAGCGCTGCTGAGTCGCGCGGCCCGCTGCATTCGCGGCGATGGTAAGGTGCGCGCCTGCCCGCCATACCCCAGTTCCTGCCCACCGTGAACGCACCGCACGACAACCTGATGCCGCCATCCGACGCGGCAGAGAAGAAAGTGGCCGATCTGTCGGCCCACACCCCCATGATGCAGCAGTACCTGCGCATCAAAGCCGAGCACCCCGACACGCTCGTCTTCTACCGCATGGGCGATTTCTACGAGCTGTTCTTCGACGACGCCCGGCGTGCCAACAAGCTGCTCGACATCACGCTGACCAGCCGCGGCCAGAGCGGCGGCGAGCCGGTCGTGATGGCCGGCGTACCCTTCCATGCCGTCGAGAGCTACCTGGCCAAGCTGATCAAGCTGGGCGAGGCCGTCGCGATCGCCGAGCAGGTCGGCGACGTCGCCACCGCCAAGGGCCCGGTCGAACGCAAGGTGGTGCGCGTCGTCACCCCCGGCACCGTCACCGACACCGAACTGCTCGCCGACAAGCGCGACGCCCTGCTGCTCGCCGTCTCGCAGCGAACCCACCGCGGCGTCACCGGCTACGGCCTGGCCTGGCTCGGACTCAGCAGCGGCCAGCTCGGCCTGACCGAATGCACCGAGCGCGAACTGCCCGGCTGGCTCGCCCGCCTGAACGCCGCCGAGGTGCTCGTCGACCGCGACCAGGTGCCCGCCGCCATCGCGCAGGCCCGCCACGCGATCACCCACCGCCCCGGCTGGCAGTTCGACACCGCGCTCGGCCTGCGCAAGCTGTGCGAGCAGCTGCGCGTCGCCAGCCTCGCCGGCTTCAACGCGCAGGAGCTCGGCATCGCGCAAGCCGCCGCCGCCGCGCTGCTGAGCTATGCCGAGCACACCCAGGGCCAAGCCCTGGCGCATGTGCGCGCGCTGCAGGTCGAGCGCAGCGGCGACCTGCTCGACCTGCCGCCCACCACGCACCGCAACCTCGAACTCACGCAGACGCTGCGCGGCGACGACTCACCCACGCTGCTGTCGCTGCTCGACACCTGCCGCACCGGCATGGGCAGCCGCGCGCTGCGCCATTGGCTCACGCACCCTTTGCGCGAACGCACCGTCGCATCGCAACGCCATGACGCGCTCGACGTGCTGATCGAACACGGCGTCGATCCGCTGCGCGATACGCTGCGCGGCATCAGCGATGTCGAACGCATCACCGCCCGCGTCGCGCTGCGCCAGGTGCGCCCGCGCGAACTGACCGGCCTGCGCGCCACGCTGCAGGCCCTGCCCGTGCTGCGCGACCGTGTGCCGCGCCAGGCGCTGCTGCTCGAGATGCTGGCCGAGGCGCTGACCCCGTCGCCCGCCATCGAAGCCCTGCTGCGCAGCGCGATCGCCGAGGAACCGTCGGTGATGCTGCGCGACGGCGGCGTCATCGCACGCGGCTTCGACGCGCCGCTCGACGAGCTGCGCGACATCAGCCAGAACTGCGACGCCTTCCTGATCGACCTCGAGACCCGCGAGCGCGCCCGCACCGGCATCGCCAACCTGCGCGTGCAGTACAACAAGGTGCACGGCTTCTACATCGAGGTCACGCAGGGCCAGGCCGCCAAGGTGCCGATGGACTACCAGCGCCGCCAGACGCTGAAGAACGCGGAGCGCTTCATCACGCCCGAGCTGAAGGCCTTCGAGGACAAGGCCTTGTCGGCGCAGGAACGCTCGCTCGCGCGCGAGAAGATGCTCTACGAGCAGGTGATCGACCAGCTGCAGGCGCACCTGGAGGCGCTGTCCGGGCTGGCCCGAGCGCTCGCGAGCCTGGATGCGCTGGCCGCGCTGGCCGAACGCGCCGACACGCTGAACTGGACCCGCCCGCAGTTCGTGCGCGAAGCCTGCATCGACATCACGGCCGGCCGCCACCCGGTGGTCGAAGCGCGCCTGGCCGAGACCGGCGGCGGCAACTTCATGGCCAACGACTGCCGGCTGGATGCGGCGCGCAAGATGCTCGTGATCACCGGCCCGAACATGGGCGGCAAGAGCACCTTCATGCGGCAGGTCGCGCTGATCGTGCTGCTGGCGGCAATCGGCTCGTTCGTGCCGGCCGACGCCTGCCGGCTCGGGCCGATCGACGCCATCCACACCCGCATCGGCGCGGCCGACGACCTGGCCAATGCGCAGTCGACCTTCATGCTCGAGATGACCGAGGCCGCCGCCATCATCCACAGCGCCGGCGAACAGTCGCTGGTGCTGATGGACGAGATCGGCCGCGGCACCTCCACGTTCGACGGCCTCGCACTGGCCGGCGCCATCGCGAGCCACCTGCATGAGCGCAACAAGAGCTTCACGCTGTTCGCCACCCACTACTTCGAGCTGACCGAATTCCCGGTCAAGCACGACCGCGCGCTGAACGTGCACGTGTCGGCGGCCGAGAGCGGCGACGACATCGTCTTCCTGCACGACATCCAGGCCGGCCCCGCGAGCCGCAGCTACGGCGTGCAGGTGGCGCGGCTGGCCGGCATGCCCGGCACGCTGGTCCGCCAGGCGCGCGCGACGCTGGAGGCGCTCGAAGCGCAGCAGCATGCAGGCAGCGCGCAGATCGACCTGTTCGCCGCGCCCGCGCCCGAGGCCGAGAAGCCCGCATCGGCCATCGAGCGGGCACTGGCCGGCCTCAACCCCGATATGCTGTCGCCGAAGGAAGCGCTGGACGCGCTGTACCGCCTGAAGAACCTGCAGGACACCCCGTCATGACCTACTGCGTAGGCATCAAGCTCGATGCCGGCCTCGTCTTCCTGTCCGACTCGCGCACCAACGCGGGCCTCGACCAGATCAGCACCTACCGCAAGATGATGGTCTACGAGAAGACGGGCGACCGCTTCATGGTGCTGCTGTCGGCCGGCAACCTGTCGATCTCGCAGTCGGTGCGCGAGATCCTGCAGGTCGAGAAGCTGGACAACGGCGACGAACCTCCGATCACGATCTGGAATGCCACCAGCATGTTCGACGCCGCCCGCGTGCTCGGCAGCGCGGTGCGCCGCGTCTACGACCAGGACGGCCCGTCGCTGAAGCAGGCCGGCGTCGACTTCAACGCATCGATGATCCTCGGCGGCCAGATCAACGGCGAGGCGATGCGGCTCTTCCTGGTGTATTCGGCCGGCAATTTCATCGAGGCCACCCGCGAGACCTGCTACTTCCAGGTCGGCGAATCGAAGTACGGCAAGCCGGTGCTCGACCGCATGATCACGCCGCACACCGCGCTCGACGAAGCCGCCAAGTGCGCGCTGGTGTCGATGGACTCGACGCTCAAGTCCAACCTGTCGGTCGGCCTGCCGCTGGACCTGCTGGTCTACGAGGCCGACACCTTCCAGACGCAGCAGATGGTCTGCATCGACGAGCGCAACCCGTACTTCGCGATGATCCGCAGCACCTGGGGCCAACGGTTGCGCCAGGTGTTCGAATCGATCGACGACCCGCAGTGGGACGGCAGTGCCGCCGAGCACCCGCTGTGCGTGCCGTCCGAGCGCTTCGAGCCGATGCGCAAGATCACGCACCCGGGCGAGAAGATCGTCTGATCGATGGCTGAGCGCGGCTGCATCGTCTTCTCGCACGCCAACAGCTTTCCGGCCGGCACCTACCGGCAACTGTTCGCAGCCTGGCGCGCCGCCGGCCATGAAGTGCATGCGATCGAGAAGCTCGGCCATGACGAGCACTACCGCATCACCAACAACTGGCCGCTGCTGCGCAACCAGCTGATCGCGTTCATCGAGCAGCACGCCACGGCCGGGCCGGTCTGGCTGGTCGGGCATTCGCTGGGTGGCTTCCTCAGCGTGCTGGCCGCATCGAAGCGGCCCGACCTGGCACGCGGCGTCGTGCTGATGGACTCGCCGCTGATCGGCGGGCTGCTGGCGCGCACGCTGCAGGTCGCCAAGGCGACCGGCATCGGCGAACGCTTCTCGCCGGGCCACGTCTCGAAGCGCCGCCGCCAGCACTGGCCGAGCGCCGAGGCGGCGTTCGCGCATTTCGAATCGAAACCGGCCTTCGCGCGCTGGGCGCCCGGCGTGCTGCGCGACTACATCGCCGCCGGCATCGAGCCGTCGGGCCACGGCCAGTCGCTGGCCTTCCGGCGCGAGGTCGAGACGCAGATCTACTACACGCTCCCGCACCACATCCCGCGGCTGCTGGTGCGCCGGCCGCTCGGCTGCCCGATGGCCTTCATCGGCGGCACGCAGTCGACCGAGGTGCGCCAGGTCGGCATGAAGGCCACCGAGCGTTTCACGCAGGGGCGCATCTCGTGGATCGAGGGTTCGCACCTGTTTCCCTTCGAGCAGCCGGGGCAAACGGCCGCCGAGGTCTTGAACTGGCTGACCAACTTCACACAAACGGAAGCGGCACCGAGCTGATCAAGCAACGCCCCGGGATCCGGCTTCGCCGGGCCCAGGGGTGGCGCCCCGTGGGGGCAGGAGCGATCAGCGACTGGGGGGCCGTATCCAGGCGCCTATAATCGCGCTTTACCACCACGGCAATCGTCGACAAGGCGCTTGCTGACCCTGCAATGACCAAGTTCGTCTTTGTCACCGGCGGTGTGGTGTCCTCGCTGGGCAAGGGCATCGCGGCTGCATCACTTGCAGCGATTCTCGAATCGCGCGGCCTCAAGGTCACCCTCATCAAGCTGGATCCGTACCTCAACGTCGATCCTGGCACCATGTCCCCCTTCCAGCACGGCGAGGTGTACGTCACCGACGACGGCGCCGAAACCGACCTGGACCTCGGCCACTACGAGCGCTTCATCACGACGCGCATGAAGAAGGCCAACAACTTCACCACCGGCCAGATCTACAAGAGCGTGCTCGAGAAAGAGCGCCGCGGCGACTACCTCGGCAAGACGGTGCAGGTCATTCCGCACGTCACCAACGAGATCCAGGAATTCATCAAGCGCGGCGCGGCCTTCGGCACCGAGCAGGCGGTCGACGTGGCCATCGTCGAGGTCGGCGGCACCGTCGGCGACATCGAATCGCTGCCCTTCCTCGAAGCCGCGCGTCAGATGAGCCTGCGCATGGGCCCGAACAACACCGCGTTCGTGCACCTGACCTATGTGCCGTGGATCGCCGCCGCCGGCGAGCTGAAGACCAAGCCGACCCAGCACACCGTGCAGAAGCTGCGCGAGATCGGCATCCAGGCCGATGCCTTGCTATGCCGCGCCGACCGCCGCATCCCCGACGAAGAACGCGAGAAGATCTCGCTGTTCACCAACGTGCCCGAATGGGGCGTGATCTCGGTGTGGGATGCCGACACCATCTACAAGGTGCCGCGCATGCTGCACGAGCAGGGCCTGGACGGGCTGATCTGCGACAAGCTGCGCATCAACACCCCGCCGGCCAACCTGAAGCGCTGGGATGCGCTGGTCGACGAGGTCGAGCACCCGAAGCGCGAGGTCACGATCGCGATGTGCGGCAAGTACACCGACCTGTCCGATTCGTACAAGTCGCTGAACGAAGCGCTGCGCCACGCCGGCATCCACAACCATGCCCGCGTCAACATCGAGTACGTCGATTCCGAAACGCTGACGACCGACAACGTCGCCCAGCTGGCACGCTACGACGCGATCCTGGTGCCCGGCGGCTTCGGCAAGCGCGGCGTCGAAGGCAAGATCCTCACCGCCCAGTTCGCCCGCGAGCACAAGCTGCCCTACCTCGGCATCTGCCTGGGCATGCAGGTCGCGACGATCGAGATCGCGCGCCACAAGGCCGGCCTCGCCAACGCCAACAGCACCGAATTCGAGCCCGACACGCCGCACCCGGTGATCGCGCTGATCGACGAATGGCAGGACGCCGACGGCTCGATCCAGACCCGCGACGCCAACTCCGACCTGGGCGGCACGATGCGCCTGGGCGCGCAGAGCTCCGACGTGACGCCCGGCACGCTGGCGCACGAGATCTACGGCGACGTCGTCAACGAGCGCCATCGCCACCGCTACGAAGCCAACGTCAACTACCTCGACCAGCTGCGCGAGGCCGGCCTGGTGATCTCGGCGCTGACGCAGCGCGAGAAGCTGACCGAGATCGTCGAGCTGCCGCGCGCGGTGCACCCATGGTTCATGGGCGTGCAGTTCCACCCCGAGTTCAAGTCGACACCGTGGGAAGGCCACCCGCTGTTCCGCTCCTACATCCAGGCCGCGCTCGCGCACCAGACCGCCCGCAGCGAGCAGCCGCAACCCGAGAAGGCCGCGGCATGAAGCTCTGTGGATTCGACGCCGGCCTCGACAAGCCCTTCTTCCTGATCGCCGGCCCCTGCGTCGTCGAGACCGAGCAGCTGCAGCTCGACGTCGCCGGCCAGCTGAAGGAAATGACCGCCGCGCTGGGCATTCCGTTCATCTTCAAGTCGAGCTACGACAAGGCGAACCGCTCGTCGGGCACTTCGTTCCGCGGCCCCGGCATGGAGCGCGGGCTCGAGATCCTGGCCAAGGTCAGGCGCGAGATCGGCGTGCCGGTACTGACCGACGTGCACAGCACCGAAGAGATCGAGCACGTGGCCTCCGTCGTCGACGTGCTGCAGACGCCGGCCTTCCTGTGCCGCCAGACCGATTTCATCCGCGCGGTGGCGCAGTCGGGCAAGCCGGTCAACATCAAGAAGGGCCAGTTCCTCGCGCCCGGCGACATGAAGAACGTCATCGACAAGGCCCGTGCCGCCGCGCGCGACAAGGGCCTGCCGGAAGACAGCTTCATGGCCTGCGAGCGCGGCGCGAGCTTCGGCTACAACAACCTCGTCAGCGACATGCGTTCGCTGGCCATCATGCGCGACACCGGCGCCCCGGTGGTCTTCGACGCGACCCATTCGGTGCAGCTGCCCGGCGGCCAGGGCACGAGCTCCGGCGGCCAGCGCGAGTTCGTGCCGGTGCTGGCGCGCGCGGCCATCGCGGTCGGCGTGGCGGGCGTCTTCATGGAGACGCACCCGAACCCGGCCGAGGCGCTGAGCGACGGCCCGAACGCGGTGCCGCTGAAGCGCATGAAAGCCTTGCTGTCCACGCTGGTGGAACTCGACCGCATCACCAAGAAGAACGGCTTCATCGAAGCCGATTTCAACTGACCGCCAGAATCACCCTAGCAGTAGTCGAAAACCTGAAGGAAGACTGAATGAGTGCCATTGTTGACATCGTCGGCCGCGAGATCCTCGACAGCCGCGGCAACCCGACCGTCGAATGCGACGTGCTGCTGGAATCCGGCGTGATGGGCCGTGCCGCGGTGCCCTCGGGCGCATCGACCGGCTCGCGCGAAGCGATCGAGCTGCGCGACGGCGACAAGAACCGCTACCTCGGCAAGGGCGTGCTGAAGGCCGTCGAGCATGTGAACACCGAGATCAGCGAAGCGGTGCTCGGCCTCGACGCGTCGGAGCAGGCCTTCCTCGACCGCACGCTGATCGACCTGGACGGCACCGAGAACAAGAGCCGCCTGGGCGCGAACGCGACGCTGGCGGTCTCGATGGCGGTGGCACGCGCCGCGGCCGAAGAAAGCGGCCTGCCGCTGTACCGCTACTTCGGCGGCTCGGGCGCGATGCAGATGCCGGTGCCGATGATGAACGTCATCAACGGCGGCGCGCACGCGAACAACAGCCTCGACCTGCAGGAGCTGATGATCATCCCGGTCGGCGCACCGAGCTTCCGCGAAGCGATGCGCTATGGCGCCGAGGTGTTCCACGCGCTGAAGAAGATCATCAACGACAAGGGCATGAGCACCGCGGTCGGCGACGAAGGCGGTTTCGCGCCCAGCGTCGCGAGCCACGAAGCGGCGATCCAGCTGATCCTGCAGGCGATCGACAAGGCCGGCTTCGTCGCCGGCGAGCAGATCGCGCTCGGCCTCGATTGCGCCGCCAGCGAGTTCTACAAGGACGGCAAGTACGTGCTGAGCGCCGAAGGCCTGACGCTGAGCGCGCCCGAGTGGACCGACATCCTCGCGACCTGGGTCGACAAGTACCCGATCATCAGCATCGAAGACGGCATGGCCGAAGGCGACTGGGACGGCTGGAAGCACATCACCGAGCGCCTGACGACCAAGGTGCAGCTGGTGGGCGATGACCTGTTCGTCACCAACACCAAGATCCTGAAGGAAGGCATCGACAAGCGCATCGCGAACTCGATCCTGATCAAGATCAACCAGATCGGCACGCTGACCGAAACCTTCGCCGCGATCGAGATGGCCAAGCGCGCCAACTACACCGCGGTGATCAGCCACCGTTCGGGCGAGACCGAAGACTCGACGATCGCCGACATCGCCGTCGGCACGAACGCCGGCCAGATCAAGACCGGTTCGCTGAGCCGTTCGGACCGCATGGCGAAGTACAACCAGCTGCTGCGCATCGAAGAAGACCTGGGCGACGTGGCCAGCTACCCCGGCCGCGGCGCGTTCTACAACCTGCGCTGATCCGCTGCCGCTGTTCTCGACGTGCGCCTCGTCACCCTCGGCCTCATTGCGCTGCTGCTGCTCGTCCATGCCGAACTCTGGTTCGGCAAGGGTGGCGTGCCGCGCGTGATGGAGCTGCAGGCCAGGCTGGCGCAGAAGAAGGGCGAGAACGACGCGGCACGCACGCGCAACGAGCGCCTGGTCGCCGAGGTCAGCGACCTGAAGGAAGGCCTGGAGATGGTCGAGGAGAAGGCGCGCTTCGAGCTCGGCATGGTCAAGCCGGACGAGATCTACGTCCAGGTGTCGACCGCCAGACGTCCCTGACATGACCGACCTGCTGCAGGGGATGCAGCCGCTGTTCGCCCCGGCCTTCACGCTGTGGGGCTCGCCCGTCAGCTGGGTCGAGGCGATCGCCTTCGTGCTGGCGATCACGATGGTGGTCTGCAACATCCGCGTCAACCCGCTCGGCTGGCCGCTGGCCATCGTCAGCTCGCTGCTGTACGTCGCGCTGTTCCGGGACAGCAAGCTGTATGGCGACGCCAGCCTGCAGGTGTTCTTCGCGGCGATCGCCGGCTGGGGCTGGTGGCAGTGGCTGCGCGGCACGCAGCGCGACGGCCGCGCGCTGCAGGTGCGCTCGCTCAGCCCGCGCGGCCGGCTGGCGGTGGTCGCCGCGACGCTCGCGCTGTGGCCGGCGCTCGGCTGGTTCCTGAAGCACCACACCGACACCGACGTGCCCTGGTGGGATGCCTTCCCCACCGCGGCGAGCGTCGTCGGGCAATGGCTGCTCGGTCGCAAGTACGTCGAGAACTGGCCGACCTGGGTGGTCGTGAACACCGTCAGCATCGGGCTGTTCGCCTACAAGGGGCTGTGGCTGACGGCGGTGCTGTACGCGATCTTCGTCGGCATGTCGTTCGCCGGCTGGCACGCATGGCGGCGGGTGGAACGCAGCGCATGAGCCGCATCATCGCGATCGTCGGTGCCGAGAGCACCGGCAAGACGACGCTGGCCGGCGAACTGCAGGCTTCGTTGCAGCGCGACGGGCATTCGGTCGCGCTGGTCGGCGAGTACCTGCGCGAATTCTGCGACCGGCATGCGCGCACGCCGCGCGTCGACGAGCAGGCGGCCATCGCGCGCGAGCAGTCGCAGCGCATTGCACGCGCCGCAGAAGCGAACGAGATCGTGATCGCCGACACCACCGCGTTGATGATCGCGGTCTACAGCGAGCAGGTGTTCGGCGATCGCAGCCTGTACGACAGCGCGATCGAGGCGCAGCGCAGTTGCACGCTGACGCTGCTGACGGCACTCGACATCCCGTGGCAGGCCGACGGCCTGCAGCGCGACGGGCCGCAGGTGCGCGAGCCGGTCACGGCGCTGGTGCGTGCCGCACTCGGGCGTGGCGGCATCGGCTATTCGGTGGTGGCCGGCACCGGGCCGTCGCGGCTGTCGCATGCGCTGCTGGCGGTGCGGCACGCGCTGCTGGCACCGTCGCTGCTCGACGAGGCCCGCGCGAACCCGCGCTGGCAGTGGGTCTGCGAACGCTGCGGCGATGCGGAGTGCGAGCGGCATTTGCTGCCGTAGGCGCTGGAGGCGCGAGCGGGGAGTCTGTGGCTCGCCGGTCAGTGCGGTCATTGCCCCTGGAGGGGCAATGACTTCCCTCCGCTGACTGGTTTCAAGGCCCGTCGCCGAAACTCCCTCCGCTCGCTTCGCTCGCTGTGGTCAAACAGTCGGCGACAGTCAGTTCACGAAGCGTGCTGCGCACGCGGGCCATGAATCCAGCCAGCTCCGGCGCCCCGCCCTGATTGGCGCTCCACAGACTCCCCGCCCGCGCCTCATGCCACCGCCCTGCCTTGGGGAGGTGACAAGCGAACAAATGAGGGTTGAGTCCCGGGTTGTGACTCGGGCTACGAACGCGAACGCACAAGCGCAGCGAAGTGCCCATCAAACCACTCCCCAGGATCCGGCTCTGCCGGGCCGAGGGGAGGCGCCCCTTGGGGTCAGGAGCGAAAGCGACTTGGGGGGCCACTTCCTTCGACTGTTTGACCACAACGAACGAAGTGAGTGGCGGGAGTTTCGGCGACGGGCCATGAAACCAGTCAGCGGAGGGGAGTTCTCGCCCCGCCAGGGGCGAGGACCGCACCGACCGGTGAGCCACAGCCTCCCCGCACCCGCCTTTGCAGCTCCGACGCTGCGACGCTTCCTACGTCATCGTCCCGGCGATCACGACGACCACGATCACCACGCCGATCGTCAGGTTCACCGCCACCCAGTCGCGGATCGCCTTCAGCGCGGCACCGGCCGCCGGCCAATCCTGCGCGGCGCTCGCCCGCTGCACGCGCTTGAACAGCGCGAAGCGGATGTGCCCGAAGATCGCGACCATCAGCAGACCGAGCCCGGCCATCACGCTCCATTCGAGCGGCATGTTGAACGGACCGCCGGTCGCCTTGGTCGTCGTCGCGACCCGGCCCACCATCCAGCCGCCGCTCAGCACGGTGAGCAACGCGACCCACAGCACGATCGCGAAGAAGCGCTGCAGCACCGCCTGCATCAGCGGTACCCGATCGGCCGGCGGCAACTGCGCCGCGCCCGGTCGCAGGCAGAACAGCGTGAAGAACATGCCGCCCAGCCAGACGATCACCGACAGGAAGTGCAGCGCCTTGAGGCTGGCGTAGAGCATCGCGGACGTCCTTTGAAGTTCAGTTCAGCGTCGTGCTGCCGGGCGGCTGGTCGCGTGCGATCGTGAAGAGCTCGCCGACGTCGACCGCGTCGAAGTGGTACTTCAGCCCGCAGAAATCGCAGCCCACCTCGACCCGACCCTGCTCGGCGACCACGCCGTCGACCTCGTCGCGGCCCAGGCCCTTCAGCATCGCGCCGACGCGCTCGCGCGAGCAGGTGCACGCGAAATGCGGCCCCAGCTCGCCGGTCATCGGCGGGAAGCGGCGCACCGATTCCTCCCAGAACAGCCGGCGCAGCACGGTCTCGGCGTCGAGCGTCAGCAGTTCGTCGGCGGTGAGCGTCGAGGCCAGGTGCGAGATGCGGTTGTAGCCCTCGTCCAGCCCGATGTCGTCTTCATTGCGGCGTCCGCCGAGGTTGCCCTCGCCTTCGACCGGCAGGCGCTGGATCAGCAGCCCGGCCGCCACCTGGTCGTTGGCCGCGAGAATCAGGCGCGTGTCGAGCTGCTCCGACTGCAGCATGTAGTGCTCGAGCACATCGGCCAGCTTGTGCAGCGGCTCGCCGCGGTCGCCGTGCAGCGCGACCACGCCCTGGTACGGCTGCTGGCCGGGGCCGCGCGGTTTCGGGTCGAGGGTGATCGCGCAGCGGCCCTTGCCGGCGGCATTGACCATCGCGTCGAGGCGGGCGTCGGGAGCGACTTCGCCGACCACCTTGGCGGTGACGCGGAACGCCAGGTCGGACTGCACCTCGGCCACCGCGAGCTTGACCGGCCCGTCGCCGAAGATCTGCATCACCAGCGCGCCTTCGAACTTGATGTTCGATTGCATCAGCACCGCCGCGGCCGACATCTCGCCGAGCAGCGTGCGCACCGCGGGCGGGAACGCATCGGACGACTCGGCGCGCCGGCGCAGGATCTCGACCCACGAATCGGTCAACCGCACCAGCATGCCGCGCACCGGCAGGCCTTCGAACAGGAATTTGTGCAATTCGCTCATCAGGTGATTTCTTTCAGGCCCGCGCGGTAGCGCCGGGCGTTCTCGACATAGTGTTCGGCGCTCTTCTCGAGCCCCCGCATCTGCTCGGGTGACAGCTGCCGCACCACGCGGGCCGGCGTGCCGAGGATCAGCGAGCCGTCCGGAAAACTCTGGCCTTCGGTGACCAGCGCGCCGGCGCCGACCAGGCAGTGGCGGCCGATCTTCGCGCCGTTCAGCACCACGGCCTGGATCCCGATCAGCGAATGATCGCCGATCGTGCAGCCGTGCAGCATCGCCTGATGCCCGACCGTCACGTTCTCGCCGACCGACACCGGGAAGCCCGCATCGGCATGCACCACGCTGTTGTCCTGGATGTTGCTGCCGCGGCCGATCGCGATGCGCTCGGTGTCGCCGCGGACCACGACGCCGAACCAGATGCTTGCGTCGTCGCCCAAGCTCACGTTGCCGATCACGCGGGCGCTGTCGGCCACCCAGGCCGACGCAGCGATGTCGGGAGACAGCTCCCCCAGTTGGTAGACGGCCATGGCAAGCACCCGAAATGCAGAGCCTATGATTCTAGGGATGAACCCGCGACAGCGCGCCCTGGAGGTCTTGAGCCTTCACGACCCGGCCGACAAGGCAGCGGCGGCGCGTGCGCTGTTCGAGCAGCTCGATGCGGCGCGGATCGATCCCGATGAGGCCATCGCGGTGCCCGCGGACCTGCCCGGCCGGCCCGGGCGCCCGCGGCTGGTGCCACCGAAGGAGGTCGCGATGCGCTCGGCCTTCACGCCCGAGGGCCGCGCCGCGTTGCTGCATGCGATTGCGCACATCGAGTTCAACGCGATCAACCTGGCGCTCGACGCCGCCTTCCGGTTCGCCGGCATGCCGGTGGCGTTCTATGCCGACTGGCTGCGCGTCGCGAGCGAAGAGGCGCTGCACTTCTCGCTGCTGCGCGAGCACCTGCGCAGCCTGGGGCGCGACTACGGCGACTTCGATGCGCACGACGGCCTGTGGCTGATGACGCAGCGCACCGCGGGCGACGTGGTCGCGCGCATGGCGCTGGTGCCGCGCACGCTGGAAGCGCGCGGGCTCGACGCGACGCCGCCGCTGCAGGCCAAGTTCCGCAAGGCCGGCGACGAGCGCACGGTCGAGATCCTCGATGTGATCCTGCGCGACGAGATCGGCCACGTCGCGATCGGCAACCACTGGTACCGCTGGCTGTGCCGGCGCGACGGGCTCGACCCGATCGCGCACTATGCGGTGCTGGTGCGGCAATACGAAGCCCCGCGGCTGCGCCCGCCGTTCAACCGCGAAGCCCGCGAGGCGGCGGGGTTCAGTGCGGAGGAACTGGCCTTCCTGGCGGAACCATGAGCCTTGCCGGCTCGGCCACGAACCACCGCTTCAACCCGAGGAAGCGCTTCTCGAACAGGTGGTACGACACCATCGCGAGACCCAGCGTGACCAGCGTCGCGATCGCGATGTAGCCCACCGCCACCGCACTGCCGGCGTGCTCGTACAGCCCGAGCGACTGCAGCAGCGGCTTGCCGGCCAGGTCGTGCAGCGGCTTGTGGAAGACGTACATGCCGTAGCTGTAGCGGCCCAGCAGGCGCAGCGGCGCGGCGCGCAGCCAGCCGACCCAGCCGCGGGCCGCCCCGCCGTCCGCCACCGCATCGCCGGCGGCGGCGGCCACCACCCCGAGCGCGAACACCAGCGCCAGCACGCTGTAGCCGAGCGTCTGCCCGAGCGGCGAGGTGCGCGGGTAGCCACGCGTCGCGACGAAGCCGACCACCGCGAGCACCAGCGCCGCGGCGATCAAGCGCTCGCGCAGCGCGATCGCACGCGCCGGCGCGCCCGGCAGCTGCAGCCATGCCGCCGCGGCACCGCCGATCGCCAGCGCATCCAGCCGCGTCACGGTGAACGAGTACACCGGGTCCGGTCCCAGCCCGGCCGCCAGCATGCCGATGCGCACGCCGAGGATCGCCAGCGCGATCGCACCGCACCAGCGCAGCACCTGCGCGGCCGAACGCCGGTGCACCAGCAGCGGCCACAGCAGGTAGAACTGCTCCTCCACCGCGAGCGACCAGAAATGCGGGAACGCATGCGACGCGCTGCCGTAGGGCGCGGTCCAGTTCGACAGGTACAGCCACAGCCACAGCTGCTGCGGCCGGTCGGCCTCCCAGCGCGCCGGCATCGCGCCCAGCGCCGGCAGCACGATGAACGCGACGGCCAGCGTCGCGTAGTACAGCGGGAAGATGCGCAGCAGGCGCCGCCCGAAGAAGGCGGAGTAGTAGTTCGGCGCATCCTGCGTCTGCAGCAGGATGCGGGTGATCAGGAACCCGCTCAGCACGAAGAACAGCTGCACGCCGATCCAGCCGAGGTCGAACGCGAGTTCGGCCACCCGCCCGATCAGGTCCGGCGGCCCTTCGAGGATCTGGAAGTTGTGGCACAGCACCAGCGCGATGGCCAGGCCGCGCACGCCGTCGAGCGCGGGAAGGTGCTGCGGAATGCGCGCAGCAGGAGAGGAATTCATGGGAACGTTCCGGGGTCGAGGCCGTTTGTAGCATCGCGCCGCGCCGCGCGACACCCCGTATCCACGGGCCGCGGCGGTCGGGGCAACCGCGCGACCGCGCCGCCTGGAAACCGGTTTCGGCAGGCTTACACTCCACCGGCCCGCGACTTGCTATGGCTCGCGGACCCAACAATCCCGTTCCCACACACAGACCACCCCAGGGGTATCCATGACCGCATTGACCACCCGTCGCTTCCTGCAGACAGCCGGCCTGGCCGTCGCCGGCCTGCTGCTCGCCGCCTGCAGCAAGCAGGAGCCCACCGCCGCGGCGCCGGCCGCTTCGGCGCCCGAAGCCGTCGCCTCCGCACCCGCTCCGGCGCCCGCCAAGGTCTACGCCGTCGGCACCGACGCCGCATACGCACCGTTCGAATCGCAGAACGAGAAGGGCGAGATCGTCGGCTTCGACATCGACGTCGTCACCGCCATCGCGAAGAAGGCCGGCATCGAGGTGAAGTTCACCAACACGCCGTGGGAAGGCATCTTCAACACGCTCGGCCAGGGCGACCGCGACCTGCTGGTCTCGGCGATCACGATCACCGACGAGCGCAAGCAGACGATGGACTTCGCCGGTCCCTACTTCGACGCGCAACAGCTGATCGCCGTCAAGAAGACCTCGAAGATCTCGAAGTTCGACGATCTGAAGAAGCTGAAGGTCGGCGTGCAGACCGGCACCACCGGCGACGAGGTCGTCAGCAAGCTGCAAGGCAAGACCAGCACCAACATCAAGCGCTTCGAGTCGACCCCGCTCGCGCTGAAGGAGCTGGAAGCCGGCGGCGTCGACGCGGTCGTGGCCGACAACGGCGTGGTCATCAACTACGTCGCCAACAACGCCGACAGCAAGTTCAAGACGGTCGCCGACAAGGCCTTCGCGCCCGAGCAGTACGGCATCGCGGTCAAGAAGGGCAACGCCGAGCTGCTCGAGAAGCTGAACAAGGGCCTGGCCGACATCAAGGCCGACGGCACCTACGACCAGATCTACGCGAAGTACTTCGGCGCGCCGGCAACCGCCGCGCCGGCCGCTTCGGCAGCGTCGAAGTAAAGCCGCGCCGAGCCGGTCATGGACTTGCGCTGGAGCATTCTGGCCGGCTACGGCCCGCTCTTCCTGTCGGGCCTGTGGACGACGATCCTGCTGACGCTGATCGCGATCGGCGCCGGGCTGCTGCTCGGCGTGATGCTCGGCCTCGTCAGCAGCTCGCGTGACGCGCCACCGCCGAAATCGCTGCCGGCGCGCTGGTTCCTGACCGCGCTGCGCTCGGTCACGCTGGCCTACGTGACCTTCTTCCGCGGCACGCCGCTGTTCGTGCAGATCCTGCTGGTGCATTTCGCGCTGATGCCGGCGCTGATCCACCCGGACGGCGGACTGCTGCTCAGCGGCGAGGCGGCCCGCGACTTCCGCCAGGAACACGGCGCGTTCTTCTCCGGCGCCCTCGCGCTGACGCTGAACGCCGGCGCCTACATCTCCGAGATCTTCCGCGCCGGCATCCAGAGCATCCACCTCGGGCAGACCCAGGCTGCCTACAGCCTGGGCCTGACGCACCCGCAGGCGATGCGCTTCATCGTGCTGCCGCAGGCCTTCCGCCGCATGATGCCGGCGCTGGTCAACGAGGGCATCACGCTGATCAAGGACTCGTCGCTGGTGTCGGCGATCGGCCTGGCCGAACTGGCGCTGGCCGCCCGCACCGTGGCCGGCACCTACTCGCGCTACTGGGAGCCCTACCTCGCGATCTCGGCGCTGTACCTGGTGCTGACGCTGCTGCTGTCGATGCTGGCCAAACGCCTGGAAGCGCCCGCTCACTTGCGCGGTCGTTGAGCCCCGAGGCGTCCGCCACGGGTTGTGTCGTTTGGTCACAACATTTCTGGCAAGGTTTCGCGCGTTCGTGTCGACGGTTTTCGCCATCGAAGCCTCCCCCGCATAACATTTGCCTCTTGCACCTTCAAGACAAAAGCAAGGGGTGCAGCAGAACCATGAACATCCCAACCCCAAGGACAGCTTCCATGAAACGCTCCCTCATCGTCGCCGCGCTGGCCACCGTTGCCGCAGGCACCTCGTTCGCACAAAGCAGCGTCACGATCTATGGTCGCCTGAACGACTCCGTCGAGCGCCAGAAGACCGGCGACGACAGCATCTACGCGCTGCAGAACAACGCTTCGCGTATCGGCTTCAAGGGCGTCGAAGACCTGGGCGGCGGCCTGAAGGCCGGCTTCCAGCTGGAACACGGCTTCAACGCCGACAACGGCAAGCAAAGCCAGACCGCCTTCTGGGCCCGCCAGTCGGAAGTGTTCCTGCAAAGCGCCGAACTGGGCACGCTGCGCCTGGGCAACTTCACGAGCGAGTCGTACTACGCGACGGCCGACTACGTGAGCATGCACAACCATGACACCGGCACCTCGTCGGACGCGCTGTACCAATACGTCATGCGCGACACCAACAAGGTCGCATGGCGCGCTCCGGAATTCGTCAAGAACCTGTCGCTGGAAGCGGCCGTGTCGGCAGGCGAAGCAGTTCCCGGCCAGGAGAAGGCCTATGACCTGGCCGCCAACTACTCGGCCGGCAACCTGGCCCTCGGCGCCGGCTTCTCGAAGAACAAGTCCGACAAGCAGTTCGCCGTTCGCGCGCTGTACACGCTGGGCGACTTCACGTTCGGCGGCTACTACCAGCGCGCCGAACTGGGCAGCACGTTCCAGCCGCTCGACGGCAAGGTCAACATCGTCCGCCTGTCGGGCATGTACGTCGTCGGCGCTTCGGAGTTCCACCTGAACGTCGGCTTCGCCGGCAAGCTCGACGACATCGAGGACACCGATTCGCGTCAAGCCACCGTCGCGTACAACTACAACCTGAGCAAGCGCACCAAGCTGTACGCCTTCTACACGAAGGTCGACAACAAGGCGCTGGCCACCTATGCGACCGGCAAGGCCGGCGTCGACTTCAGCTCGATCGCCGCAGGCATCCGCCACAACTTCTGATCCCTGCATCCGCAGGATCGAAGCAGGAAGGCCGGTCGCAAGACCGGCCTTTTTTGCTTTGAGCGAAGCTTCGCTTTCAGCCGAGGAAGTAGCGCTTCAGGCCGGCCAGCACCATCTCGACGGCGATCGCCGTCAGCACCAGGCCCATCAGCTTCTCGATCGCCGAGACGACCGAATCGCCGAGCAGGCGGCGGATGCGGTCGCACAACATCAGCACCGCGCCCGACACCGCCATCGCCGCCGTCAGTGCGGCCACCCAGTCGAGCAGGCGGTCCGGCTGGCGCGAGGCCAGCAGCAGCACGGTAGCCATCGCCGACGGGCCGGCCAGCAGCGGCACCGCGAGCGGGAAGATCAACGGCTCCTTGCCCTCGGCCGTGCCGTACACGCCGCCTTCGTGGCTGAAGATCATCCGGATCGCCACCATCAGCAGGATCACGCCGCCGGCCACCTCGAGCGAGCGCTCCGACAGGTGCATCACGCGCAGGAAGCCGTTGCCGAAGAACATGAAGAAGAACAGCACGCCGAACGCGATGCCGACCTCGCGCATCGCGACCCAGCGGCGGCGCTGCTTCGGCACCTCGCGCATGATCGGAATGAAGATCGGCAGGCTGCCCAGCGGGTCGAGCACCAGCAGAAGAAGGACGAAGGCAGAAAAGAAACTGTGATCCATGCGTCAACGGCCGCGCCAGAAGAGCGCGTCGAGTTCTTTCATCGTGATCTGCCGCCAGGTCGGCCGGCCGTGGTTGCACTGGTCGGAGCGCTCGGTGCGCTCCATGTCGCGCAGCAGCGCATTCATCTCGTCGATCGTCAGCTGCCGGTTCGCACGCACCGCGCCGTGGCAGGCCATCGTCGACAGCAGCTCGTCCTGCGCGCGCTGGATCACGCTGCTGGCGTCGTACTGCGACAGCTCGGCCAGCACGCTGCGCGCCAGCTCGACGACGTCGCCGCCGACCAGTGCC